>JAABUQ010003021.1_pt1 | contig 31840 bp, 25 predicted proteins | sample 5560001 | NCBI WGS metagenome assembly JAABUQ01 (sample SAMN10711888, study PRJNA513371) | rock metagenome | isolation source: Antarctica rocks | place: Antarctica: Victoria Land, Finger Mt nord | collected 2015-12-18 | reverse complement strand
TCTGGTGTGAGCGGGCTACTTCGTGGGCCATGCTCGTGAACGCTTTCGACAGCCGGCCGACTTCGTCTGCGGTCTCCGGGAGCGTCAAGTGTGGATCGAGGTTGCCTTGAGCCATCTCCTCGGAGGCGCGGGTGATCTGGACCATGGGCTGAGTGATCGTCGAGGCCAGCCACCAGGCGATACCGATCGAGACGAGCAGCGCGCTCAGCGCGGCCACCGACAGACGGGGGAGGGTGTCTCGCCAGGCGTTGGTGAGCGATTGCTCAGAGGACACCACCGCGATGCGCAGCGCGCGCAGCTCCGGGAAGGAAGCCACGGTGAAGACTTTGTCGCCCACGATGCTCTGTGACACGTTGGGACGGCGGCCGGGACTCGGGGGAAGCGAGACCGTTCGCCCGGTGAGTGCAGCGTTTTCCGTGTCGTGCAGCACACCGCCGCGCTCGTCGAGCAGCAGGACGCGCACACTCGCGTCGCCGGCGCTCTGATCCATCTGTGCAGCGATCGCCTGGAGGGACGCCCCGACTCGAACCATGCGGACCACCCCGAACATGTAGCTGGCGGCCACATCTTCGAGACGGCTGCTTTCACTTTCGACCTGATACTCGCGCAGGAGGTACGCGAACGTGCCGCTTGCAAGCAGCAAGGACACAGCGATGACCGCCACGAAGGCAGCGATCAGGTTCGCCCGCAACGATGAAAAAGGAAGGGGCATCTATGCGCGCCTGCGGCGGGCAGGCGCTGCCTCGCCTGGCTCGGCCTCTACAAGCTTGTAGCCAACGCCCCAGACCGTCTGGATGCGAGCGCTGCTTTCGCGCAGCTTTTCGCGCAGCCAGGTCACGTGGACGTCGACCGTTCGCGAATCGCCGTAGTAGTCGTAGCCCCACGCGAGCTTGAGCAAGCGCTCGCGATCGAATACAACGCCCGGGTTGCGCGCCAGCGTGGTTAGCAGCTCGAACTCCTTCGGCCGAAGCTCGACAGTGCGTCCGCCGATAGTCACCTCGTGGCGCTCGGGATCGATGCGCAGGTCGCCGACCTGCAGCACTTTCTCGGGGGTCTTGCCCGCCGAATAGCGCCGCAGGACAGCCTTAACTCGAGCTACCAGCTCGCGTGCATTGAACGGCTTGGTCATGTAGTCGTCGGCACCGAGCTCGAGCCCGACGATCTTGTCCACGTCGTCACCGCGCGCGGTGAGCATGATGATCGGTAGATCGCTCTCCTTGCGCAGGCGGCGGCAGACCTCCCAGCCGTCGATCTCGGGCATCATCAAGTCGAGCACCAGCAAGTCCGGCTTGGCCAGTCGAGCCTTCTCCAGGGCCTCGCGGCCATTGCCGGCCGTCTCGACAGTGAAGCCCTCGGCCTGCAAATACATGCGGGCGAGTTGGAGAATGTTCTTTTCGTCGTCGGCGACGAGCACAGTGGTCATAGCGACCTAGTCTTCATGATGCCAATTCCGCTCGCCACAAGCGAATTTCGGGCCGCACGTAGCCCACTCCAGAGGCGCACGGGCCGGCACGCTAAGTGCCGCACTCCGAGTACTTTGGACATACAACTACGCGAACTGACTTCGCACCTGGCGACACCCAATTGCGTCCGCTGCAGTCGCAGCATCGATCACACCGTTTGCACGGTCTTGCACCTGCAGAATGCAGGCTGGCTGATTGAAGAGGGTCTGCGCAGCGATTACGCGGCGATTATGCTCGGGACGCGAGATCAACTCCCAGTAAACGCGCAGCATTCGTGAATAGGATTTTTTCCTCCAGCGCCCGCCCAAGTCGCAAATCCAGAATGCTCTGTATCGCGGACTCGAAGCGATAGGGAATATTGGGAAAGTCGCTGCCAAATACCACCCGATCTTGAAATTCGAGCACGCGCTGTATTGGCGGTGGACCGCCCAGAAATTTGTTGAACACCATCGCGGTATCCAGATACACGCCTTCGTACATGCCACACAGGTCGAAAAAGGCGTCGAACTCGTCTGCGCCGGCATGCGCGACGACGACCTTCAGGCGCGGATAGCGGCGCATGAGTCGCCCGAACAGACGGGCACCGACATATTCGTTGACCTCGGGGCGGCGGCCAGCATGAATCAACAACAACGCTCCGTGTTCGATGGCCCGCTCGTACAGCGGATCAAGGCGCCGATCATCGAGTCCAAATCGCCCGACCTGGGGGTGGAGTTTGGCTCCGCGCAGCCCCAGTTGAACGAAGGCTTCGTCCACCAGCTCCGGCAGGAGGCCTTCGTCTTCTGGATGGAACGTGCCGAAGCCGATCGCCTGGGGAGCAAACGTAGCCTGCACATTGGCCACCCAGTGGTTGAGTGACCGACTCATGCCTGCCCGATGCGCATAGGGCATAAACACGAAGCGGCCGACGCCGTTTTCCAGAAGTGTGTTCACGAGCTGGTCGGTGGTGCCCTCGTAATGGGGGTGCCACAGGTGCGCTCGCAAGTAGGTGCGGACGGCCTGAAAGAGCCGTTCCGGCATCAGGTGCGTGTGGATGTCGATGAGCGGGAACGGAAGCGCCGCGGCCTCGGCCAACGGACTAGCCGTAGACGGGAGTGAGCCAGTCTCGATAACGCGGGTCTTCTCCGCGCACGGCGCGGAAGTACAGGTCCTGCAATTGGGACGAGTGGCGTCCTACCCGCCCATCGCCCACGGCGCGGTGGTCGACTTCGATGACTGGGGAAATTTGAGCGCCGGTGCCACACAGCAGCAGCTCGTCGCAGGTGTACAGCTCCGTGCGATCGATGCTCCGCTCGACAACCTCGATTCCAAGCTCATCCCGAATGAGACCGATCATCAACTTGCGGGTAATGCCTTCAAGGATGTCCTCGGTCACCGGTGGGGTGCTGAAGACGCCATCCCGCAGCATGAACAGGTTTTCGGCCGAGCCCTCGCTGACGTGGCCGTCATGGCTCAGCATGATGGCTTCGTCATAGCCGTTGTCGAGCGCCTCAGACTTCGCGAGTGCCGAGTTGACGTAGGAGCCGCTGATCTTGGCTCGGGCTGGAATTGCCCCATCCGAGATACGTCGCCAGGTGCTGATCATGCAGCGGATGCCACCGTTCGTCGCCAGGTACTCGCCGAGTGGCGCCGTGTAAATCAGGAAGCTCTGCTGCATGCCGTGGAGTCGCACGCCGATCTCCTCGGCCGACACGAACACGAAGGGACGAATATAGGTATCGGTTCGAGCGTCGTTGCGACGCAGGATTTCCAGGGTCCAGCGAATCAGCTCGTCGTTCGAATGGGGCATCTCGAGTTGCAAAATCGCTGCCGAGCGGCGCAAGCGGGTGTAGTGCGCCTCAGCGTGCAGGATGTAGAGCTGGCTCTGTGACGAATTCCAGTAGGCGCGGATACCTTCGAAACAGCCAGTGCCGTAGTGCAGCGCATGGGTCATCGGCCCGATATGCACGTCGTGGTAGCGAACCATCTCGCCGTCGAAAAAGATCCAGCTATTCGGGGGACGCGTCCGCGTACGCGGACGCGGGGCAAGCTCAGTTTCCATTGCTATCAGCGTAGCTCAGTAGCCAGCTCTGAGCTGCCATCTCTGAAGGCTGAGCAGGCCGACCAGCAGCGGCCCGACGATGCATACGTACGCGGCGAGCTGCAGCGCCAGCGACTCACCCGGCGGGAAGATACCCAGGACCCAGAGATAGATGAACACGAAGTACTGCAACAGGCCGCCCAGGCTCAGCAGGCCGACTTCGAGATGGCGACGTGGCTCGGCCAGGGCTGCCCCAAGCCCGAGCGGCCAGACCACGTACCAGGCCTGAAACCAGGTCGTCGCCAGCAGCAGTCCGCCGAGCAGCGTAAAGTACGCCAATCGCAAGACGTCCCGCGAAGAATCGGCACGTGTGGCTTGCCAGAGCGCGAAGAGCGCCACGCCAGCGAACCCGCCCAGCGATGTCCAGCGGGCTATGGCCGTTGCATCCGGCATGCCGAGGCCCGGCGCGAGGATCAAGCGCAGCACGCTGCCGAGCGAGGCTGTGAACAGGTCTGCCCGACGCAAAACGGTCAGGGTGTTCGGGCCTTCCCAGAACGGACGGTAGACAGCAGCGGCCAGCGCCACGGCTAGCAGCACGCCTTCAACTGCTCGCGCGCGACCGCGGCGCCAGAGGGCGCTACACAACACCGGAGCCATCAGCACGAGTGGGGCTTTGACCAGCGCTCCGGCGGCGATGGCTGGTAGTACCAGCAGATCGACTCCGGCGACGAAGAGCCAGGCCGCGCCCAGGCCGAGCAGCATCATCAGGCCATCGTTGTGGGCGTTGCCGATCATCTCCCACAACAGCATTGGATTCCAGAGGTAGAGGTACGCGCTCGCTCGCGCCCTGGGCAGCCCGGCCCCGAGCCGACGGGCAATGCTGAACACGAGCCCTGCGCCGGCGAGATGCGCCAGGGCGGCTGCCGCCTTGTAGAGCAGAATCTCTACCCGCAGATCCCCGCGCGCAAGAGTGGCGAGGGCGCCGTTGAGCAGCACCCAGACCGGCCCGTATTGCGACGGCTCGTGCGGAAACGCCAGGAACGGAACGATGGCATCGCCGGGAAATTCGGCGGGCGCGACGATGAACGGGTTGACGTGGTGCACGGCGAGCAAGCGACCGTGAGCCACGTAGCCGAAGACGTCGACAGCGGTGGCCGGGTAGGCCCAGACCAGCTCGAAACAGAAGAGCGCACCAAAGGCGAAGACCACGCCCAGGCGCCCAGAGCCGCGGGCGACGAGCCGGTAGCCGAGCGCGTACAGCGCATACAGCCCCAGGATCAGCTGCAGGTACAGAACAGCCGCCGGCCACGTGTAGCCGGTGATCTTGCCGAGATCAAGTAAGGGCGTAGACAGGTTGATTGGGAGCAGCGGCACCCACAGCGTCCACACCGCGTACAGACACGCCGTTGCCAGCGCCACAGCCAGAAGGGCCATCCGGGTTAGCGTAAGCGCTACTCTCTCCGAGATGGCTCAGAAGAAGGCTCCTCGCCGGGCTGCGACGGCTGATGATTTGTACCGCATGCGGATGGTTGCAGACCCTCAGGTGAGTCCAGATGGGTCGCTGGTGGCGTACGTGGTGGCGTGGGTCGACCCTGAGGATCACACGCGCTATCGCTCGCGGCTGATGCTCGTGGATGCTGGCGCGTCTCGGCCGCCGCGGGCGCTGACGAGCGGACTGCATCGGGACACCGCGCCGCGCTGGTCGCCAGACGGCGGCTCGCTCGCTTTTGTCTCAGACCGCGTCGACTCACGCGCCCAGTTGTTCCTGCTGCCGCTGCAGGGTGGGGAGCCGCGCCAGCTGACTTCGCTCAAGCGTGGGGCCGGAACGCCGGTGTGGTCACCTGCAGGCGACCGTCTGGCCTTCAGCGCTCGGGTCGATGTAGAAGACATCGCTCGGCAGGAAGGCCAGTCTGACGTAAACGGCACGCCGCCGCGGGTCAAGATCATCACTCGCGTCCGCCACAAGGCCGACGGTGAGGGTTTTCTCGAGGCAGTCCGCAAACACCTGTTCGTCGTCGACGCCTTCGACACTGCCAGTGAGCCGAAACAGATCACCGACGGCGACTGGGATGATGCCGATCCGGCCTGGTCACCGGATGGTCAGCTGCTGGCGTTTACGTCGAACCGCGAACCGGACCGCGACACCAGCCTGCTCAACGACGTCTGGGTAGCGCCGTCCACGCGCGGTCGCGCCAGGCGTCTCACGCGGCACCGGGGTCGGGCAAGTACGCCAGCCTTTTCGCCAGACGGCCGCCAGATAGCGTATCTCGGGCACGAGCGTGGCTGGACGTACGGCGCGCGCACCGAGCTGCTGACTGTGCCCGTCGAGGGCGGTGATTCGCGGTCACTCTCGGGCGACTTCGACCACGAGCTTGGCAATGTCGCGCTGTCAGATGCGCGCGACCCGTCTGCGCCGCAGCCGCCGTGCTGGACAGCAGATGGGCGTAGTCTGCTCAGTCTCGTCTCCCGCAATGGGCGGGTCGAGGTGCTCCGATTCAGTCTGGAAGGCCGCACGCAACCGGAAGTGGTTGTCGGCGGCGATCGCGAAGTAGCTTCGTACAGCATCTCGCGCGACGGCCGGAACCTCGCGTGTGCCCTGTCCGATCCGACTCATCCATACGAGGTCGTCGGCGTAGAAAATGGCCAGGAGCGCAGACTGAGCTACGAAAACGACGCCCTGATCGAGTCGCTCGATCTGGCGTCTGCGGAGCCCTTCCAGGTCACCAGCAGTGACGGGCAGACGGTCCACGGCTGGCTGATGAAGCCGCCCGGATTCAGCAAGCGCACGAAGTGGCCGCTGGTGCTCGAAGTACACGGCGGGCCCGAAAACATGTACGCCGCGACGTTCGTGCACGAGTTTCAGGTACTGGCAGCGCAAGGCTACGCGGTGCTGTACACCAATCCTCGCGGCAGCAAGGGCTACGGCGAGGCGTTCACGTCGCGCATTTTCGCCGACTGGGGCAACCAGGACGCGGCTGACTGCATGGCAGCGGTGGACGCGGCCAGTCAGTGGGGCTGGGTGGATACCGCTCGGCTCGGCGTGACGGGTGGCTCGTACGGCGGCTTCATGACTACCTGGCTGATCGGCCACACCGATCGGTTTCGGGCCGCGGTCTCGCAGCGGGGCTGCTACAACTTCGCCTCCTTTTATGGCACATCAGACATCGGCCCCTGGTTCGGCGACTACATCCTGGGCGGGCCGGTCTACGAGCGCGAAGCGCTGTACCACGAGCGGTCGCCGCTGACGTACGCGCGCGACATGCGGACGCCGCTCCTGCTCATCCACAGCGAGCAGGACCTGCGGTGCCCCATCGAACAGGCCGAGCAGTTGTTCGTGCAGCTTCGCCGCATGGGCAAAGCCGAAGTCGAGATGGTCCGCTTTCCAGAAGAGAGCCACAATCTGAGCCGCTCGGGCCGTCCGGACCGCCGCATTGAACGCCTGGAGCGCATCTTCGGCTGGTTCAACGGCCACATGTAAATCGCTCAGTGGTGAAACAGACGTAAACCCGTATGCACCGTGGCCATGCCGTACTCGTCGCAGGCGGCGACAATCTCGGCAGAACGCATGGCCCCGCCGGGCTCGACGATGTACTCGACGCCGCTGGCGTGGGCGCGATCGACGTTGTCTCGAAATGGGATGTACGCGTCCGAGCCCAGGGTCACGCCTCTATTGCTGCTGAGCCATTCACGTTTTTCAGCCGCCGTCAGACGCGCCGGCACCTCATCGAACGAGCCGCGCCAGAGCGCTTGTTCGGCCGCGGTGAGGTCGTCGCGCAGGAACTGGTCGACGGCGTTGTCGCGGTCCACCCGACCCAGATCTTCGCGACACCGCAGGCCCAGCACTTTGGGGTGCTGGCGCAGAGACCACGTGTCAGCCTTGGCGGCAGCCAGTCGCGTGCAATGGATGCGCGACTGCTGACCAGCGCCGTTGCCGACGACCTGCCCGCCTGTCACGAGGCACACCGAGTTGGACTGCGTGTACTTGAGCGTGATCAGCGCCAGCAGCATGTCGCGCCGCGCGTGGTCGGGGATCTCTCGCCTGCGGGTGACGACGTTCTCGAGCAGGTCGTAGCTCGGGATGACGGCATTGCGCTTCTGCTCCAACGTCACCCCGAACACCTGGCGCGTCTCCAGGTCCGGAGGCGCGTAGGCCGGGTCGATCTGGAGCACCGTATAGCGGCCGCCGCGCTTGGCTTTGAGCAGCGCCAGCGCGGCCGGCTCAAAGGCAGGCGCGATGACCCCGTCAGACACCTCGCGGCGCAGGAGCCGGGCGGTCGAGACGTCGACCCGGTCGCTAAGCGCCACCCAGTCGCCATAGGCGCACACGCGGTCAGCCCCGCGGGCGCGAGCGTAGGCCGTCGCCAGCGGCGACAACTCCTCCTGCTCGTTCAGGAAATACGCCGCGCGCAGCGCTTCGCTGAGCGGCAAGCCAAGTGCCGCGCCAGCCGGACTCACATGCTTGAACGAAGCCGCCGCGGGCAGACTGAGTGTCAAGCGTAGCTCCCGTACGAGCTGCCACGAATTGAGCGCGTCCAACACATTGATGTACCCCGGCGCGCCATTGAGCACCTCGAACGGCAGCCGCCGAGCAAGGCTCGAGTACACCCGGGCGGGCACCTGGTGCGGGTTGATGCCGTACCGCAGCATCAGCTCGGAATGATTGATCTCTGGTAGCACGTTTGGGGGTAGGTTGCAGAGCGCGCCGCTGGCTGATTAGTGGCGGTAGTGGCGCTCGCCGGTGAAGATCATGGCCATGCCGTGGCGGTTGACCGCACGGATGAGCTCGGGGTCGCGCGTGGAGCCGCCGGGTTGGATGATCGCGGTGACACCAGCGTCGGCAGCCCGCTCGATCGCATCCGTGAACGGGAAGAACCCGTCTGAGGCCATGACCGAGCCCTGCGCTCGCTCGTCTGCCTTGCGCAGTGCCAGGTCAACCGCGTCCTGTCGGCTGGGCTGGCCGGAGCCGAAGCCGACCAGCGAGAGACCCTTGGCCAGCACGACGCCGTTGGAGGTGACGTACTTGACCGCCCGCCACGCGAAGTGGAGCGAGGTGAACTCGGCCAGCACCGGGTGGCGCTGGCTGGCCACCTTGGGCGTGAACGCCTGACCAGGCAGGGCATCTCGCGTCTGGACGAGGAAGCCGCCCACGACGCGCTTGTAGTCGAGCTCACCAGGGAAAGCCCCGGCGTTCTGGTGTGAGCCAGGCGTACCTTGGTCGGCCGCGTGCGTCGAAAACACGCGGAGGTCAGCCTTGCGACGCAGCACGTCCAGCGCTCCCTGCGCGTAGTCGGGGGCAACAAGGTCTTCGAAGAAGACCGAGGCAATCTCGCGGGCAGCCTCCTCGTCGACCGCACGATTCGCCGCGACGGCACTCCCAAACGCCGTCTGGGGGTCGGTCGCGAGCGCCTTTCGGAAAGCGTCGGCGACGTTATCGCCCAGGCTGAGCCCGCACAGGTTGCCATGCTTGACGATGGCCACGCAGGTCGAGGTGAAATCCGAAACAGCCTGCCACGCCAGGTCCGCGTCGAAGGTGTTGTTGAACGACGGCGCGTTGCCGTGCAGCTGGACGGCCGTGGCGATACCGGCTGGACGAGGCCGCGGCGACGACTCGCCGTAGAACGCTGCCAGCTGGTGCGGGTTCTCACCCGAACGCATGTCCGCGATCCTCGAGAGGGCAAGCGTGTACTCGGCGGGAAAGATCTCGTCGTGGGGCCGGAGGTAGCTGGCCACGTGGGTGTCGTAGACGGCACAGTGCTGGAAGGCTCGGGCAGCCAGGCGCCGACGCGTATCCGGACTGACGCCATCACCCCGCCGAAGCTCTTCGAGCACGCGCACATAGTCGTGGGGATCGCACACGGGCAGGACGTTGAGGAAGTTCTTGGCCGCCGCGCGCAGCAGCGTGTGGCCGCCGATGTCGATGGTCTCGAGTGCCGCCGACAGGTGCGAGCCTGATCGTCTGGCTACTTCGAGAAACGGGTAGAGGTTCGATGCAACCAGATCGATCGGCTTCAGGCCGTGTTGGGCCAGCTCTTCGAGATGGCCGGCGTCGTCGCGCAGAGCGAGGATCCCGGCGTGGACAGCCGGATGGAGCGTCTTGACACGCCCGCCGAGCATTTCGGGAAGGCCCGTGAGCTCCTGGACGCCGCGAACGGCAACGCCAGCCTCACGCAACAAGCCCTCGGTGCCGCCAGTCGAAAACAGCTCGAAGCCGAGCCCTTCGAGCCCCCGAGCAAAGTCAACTACGCCCGTTTTGTCGTAGACAGAAAGAATTGCGCGCAAAGTCGTCAGGATCGTATCACGCGAGCTCGTCGGCCCTCTACGTGCAGTCGGCCCTCGGCAAATGCCCGCACTGCCTGTGGCAGTAAGCGGTGCTCTTGTTCGCGAATTCGGGCGTGCACGGAGGCCACGTCGTCGTCGTCACGGACCTCGACACACGCCTGCAGCAGGATTGGGCCGGCGTCGAGGTCGTCGGTGACCAGGTGGACCGTGCAGCCGGTTACCTTGACGCCATGCTCGATGGCTAGCTCGACGGCGTGCATGCTGCCGCCGAACGCGGGTAGCAGGGACGGGTGGGTATTCAGCAGCCGACCGCCGTAGGCAGCGACGAATTCGGGGATCAGGATTTCGTCGAAGCCGGCCAGGACGACGAGGCTGACCTGCTCGGCGTTGAGCGCCTCCAACAGGATGGCTTGGCGCCTGGCGCGGCTGGGACAGGCTGCGCGATCGGTCACACACACTGGGACGCCGGCTTGCTCCGCTCGCTCGACGGCAGCGGCGCCGGCGCGGTTGCAGCCGACCAGGACGATCCGAGCTGGAAAGCCAGGCTCGGCGCAAGCATCGAAGAGTGCCTGCAAATTCGTCCCGCCGCCCGAGACGAGCACGCCAACGCGCAGGGTCATGCTATGGAAGACCCCGCTCTCTCCGCCCGGAGAGCCTCAGAGGACACCACCCCGTTCAGCATGACCCGATCGACCTGAAGGCTTACAACGCGGCCAACCTCCAGCGCATTCGGGCACTCCGCACGCGCATCAAACGTCGGCGGGGCGACGAAGATCAGGCCAAGGCCCATGTTGAAGACGCGCAGCATCTCAGAAAACGGAACCTGGCCGAGCTCCTGGAGCAGGCCGAAGATCGGCGGCACGGGCCAGCTGCCCCAGTCGAGCTCGACGGACACGGCAGTCGGCAGCACGCGCGGCAGGTTGCCGGGGATACCGCCGCCAGTGATGTGCGCGATCGCCTTCAGCTCGGGCAGGATCGGCTTTACCACCCCATAGTAGGACGGATGCGCCGCAAGCAAGGCGTCACCCAGGGGTTGGCCCAACCGTCCGTCAGGGTCCGATCCAAAATCCAGGTCCGCGACCAGCCGCCGTGCCAGGCTGAAGCCGTTGGTATGCAAACCCGTAGACGCTAACCCCCAGACACGGTCGCCTGGCAGAACGCTGGATCCGTCGATGAGGCCGTCCCGTTCGACGACGCCAACGAGGGTTCCGGCCAGGTCCATGTGTCCTTCGGCATAGAGGTCCGGCAACTGCGCCGTCTCGCCACCGAGCAGGGCGCAGCCGTTGTCCCGGCAAGCCCCGGCCATACCCGCAACCAGCGCATTCATCGTCGCGTGGTCGATGGCGTGCAGGCCCACGTAGTCCAGGAAAAAGAGCGGTCTGGCGCCGGCGGTGAGCACGTCGTTGACTGACAGATTCACCAGGTCGCGGCCGAGGACGTCGTAGCGGCCGAGCTGCAGGCCGAGCAAGACCTTGGTGCCGAGGCCGTCGGTGCTGGCCACCAGCACCGGGTCATGCACGTCCGTCAGATGGAACAACCCGGCGAACGCGCCGAAATCGCCGAGTACGGACGGACCATGCGTCGAACGCACGTGGCGGCCAATGCCCCGAACGTTTTCCTCCGCGGCGGCAATGTCTACCCCCGCCGCGGCGTAGCTCACCCTTGCACCGTCTCCAGGGCCAGCTTCCCTCGAACTCCGTCGATGGGCATGGGGTAACGACCGTGGAAACACGCGTTGCACAAGCCCTGTTCTGGCAAGGCGATGGCTTTCGTCAGGCCGTCCAGGCTCAAGTAGCCAAGCGAGTCGGCGCCCACTGCCGTGCGGATCTGTTCGACCGTGTGGTTGTGGGCGATCAGCGTGTCCTCCGGAGCAGTGTCCAGTCCGAAGTGGCAGGCATAGCGAATGGGCGGCGCACAGATGCGCAGATGGATTTCAGCCGCGCCAGCGCGGCGCAACATGCCCACGATGCGCGGGGTGGTTGTTCCGCGCACGATACTGTCGTCCACGAGCGCTATCCGCCGCCCCCGCAGCACTTCCGGCAGCGGATTGAATTTCAGGTCCACCCCAGCCTCGCGCTGCTGCTGCTGGGGTTGGATAAAGGTTCGTCCGATATAGCGATTCTTGACCAATCCCTCCCGATACGGCAGCCCGGCCGATCGAGCGAAGCCAATCGCCGCCGGCGTCGCCGAATCCGGCACCGGCATCACGAAGTCCGCCTCGACCGGGTGCTCGCGCGCCAGCTCTTCGCCCATGCGCTCGCGCGTCGAATACACGAGCTGTCCGTCGATCAAGCTGTCTGGACGAGCGAAGTAGATGAACTCGAACGAACAGCCAGCCCGAGCCGGCGCGGGCCGGCTCGAGAACTGCTCAGAGCGCACGCCGTCCTCGCCGATCGACAACAGCTCGCCCGGCGCTACCTCCCGAATCAACTGCGCCCCGATGGTGTCCAGCGCGCAGCTCTCGGACGCAACTGCCCAGCCGTCGGGCAGCCTGCCGAGCACCAGCGGCCGAATCCCCCACGGGTCCCGGGCCGCGTACACCCGATCGCGCGTCAGCATGACCAGACAGAACGCGCCCCTGAGGCGGGTCAGGACCTGCCGCATGCGCGTTGACCAATCGCGGCCGGGCGAGTGGGCAATCAGGTGAGCAATGAGCTCAGAATCGGTCGAGGTGCGGGGGCGAATACCTAATCGCTCGACTTCCGAGCGCAGCTCGGCCACGTTGACCAGATTGCCGTTGTGGCCCAAGGCAAGGCTGCCCAGGTGAGGTTCCTCGTGCGTTGCAGGCCGCGACCCGACCACGAACGGCTGCGCATTCTCGACGCGGCTCGATCCGGTGGTCGAATAGCGCGTGTGGCCGATGCTCAGCCAGCCACCCAGCTTCGACAGGTCACGCTCGTGGAAGACCTGGCTGACCAGCCCCATGCCGGTCAGATTGCTGAGGCTCTGGCCATCGGCAGTGCAAATACCAGCACTCTCCTGCCCGCGGTGCTGCAGCGCGTACAGGCCAAAGAATGCCAGCCGAGCCGGCTCCGCGCTCTTGCTCATAACGGCCACGACCCCGCACTTTTCGCGCGGCTTCATGCCTGGCCTTCCCACGCCAAGCGCAGCGCAGCCAGGCTGAGGTCAAGCACATGCTCGACGCGGAGCCTGTCTCCGCCCGTCGACCCGGCGACCAGCGCCGGCACCTCGTGGTGGGCAGCCAGAGCGAGCACCGCGCTGGCGTCTTCGGGGCGGCAGGTGACGACGGCCCGCCCCTGGTCTTCCGAAAACAGCATGATGTCCGCTGCGCCCGGCACCTCGACCGTAACGCCCGTGCCACCGCTCAGTGCGCATTCGGCCAGCGCCACGATTAGCCCGCCGTCGGCCACGTCCTGGGCCGACCGCGCCAGCCGCTGCGCGGCCAGACCGCGCAGCAAGAGCCCGAGCCGCCGTTCCGAGTCGAGGTCGAAGCGAGGAAACCCACCGTCGCCAGCGTACTCGCTGGCGCCGAGCGTGGCTGGTGGCTCTCCCAGAAGGATGACGCTGTTGCCCGGACCAAAGCCGATGGGCACCGCCAGGCTGACGTCCTCGAGCAGACCAACCATGCCCACGCTCGGAGTCGGCGGGATGGCTCGGCCGGCGGTCTCGTTGTACAGGCTGACGTTGCCGCTCACGACCGGCACGCCCAGCGCTCGACAGGCCTCCGCCAGGCCAGCGACGGCCTCGGTCAACTGCCAGGCCACGGCTGGCTTCTCGGGGTTGCCGAAGTTCAGGCAGTCAGTCACGGCAATGGGTTCCGCACCGACACAGGCCACGTTCCGGGCGGCCTCGGCCACGGCCTGGGCGGCGCCCTGGCGCGGATCGAGGCGCGTGTAGCGCGGGTTGCAATCGGTGGTCAGGGCCAGGCCTTGTCGGGTGCCTTCGACGCGGACGACGGCCGCGCCGCCGCCGGGGCCCAGCACGGTATTGGCCTGGACAGTCGAATCGTACTGGCGGAAGGCGAACTTCTTGCTACGCAAGTTCGGGCTCCCGAGCAGCCGCAGCAAAGACTCGCCAGCGCCGTCCGCCACCCGGGCATCCAGCGTGTGCCTGACCGCCCTCCCAGGCTCTGACAGAAGAGCCGCCGGCCGCTCAGGCTCCAGATCATACGCTGGGACGTCGTCGGTCAGCAGCGCTATTGGCAGCTCGGCAACCGTCTCAGCCCCGTCGCGCACCCTGATCACGCCCTCGTCGGTGACCTGGCCGATGACTTCAGCATGCAGATCCCAGCCGGCAAAGTGCTCGCGTACCACTTCCTGCTGGCCCTGTCGCACCAGCAGCAGCATGCGCTCCTGAGACTCGGACAACAGGACTTCAAAAGGCGTGAGCCCCGTCTCGCGGCGCGGGACGCGCGCAACGTCGAGCTCCACCCCGAGCCCGCCCCGGGCAGCCATCTCCACGGCCGACGACGTCAGCCCGGCCGCTCCCAGGTCCTGCATCGCCAGCACCGCGTCGCCGTTCTCGAGCACCGCCAGGCACGCCTCGAGGAGCAGCTTTTCGAGGAACGGGTTGCCAACCTGGACGACGCCGCGATGACTTGCCTCTGGGTCCGCGTTGGAAGCGAACGCGGCGCCCTGCAGCCCGTCGCGGCCGGTATCGGCGCCGACCAGCAGTAGAGGATTCCCGGGCCCGCTTGCTTGCGCCCGGGTCAGCCGTCCGACTGGCGCCACGCCGACACACATCGCATTTACGATCGGGTTGCCCGTATAGCCCGTATCGAAGCTGATCTCTCCGCCCACCGTCGGCACCCCAATACAGTTGCCGTAGTGGGCGATACCGCCGACAACACCCGCCAGCAGATGCTGGGTGCGCGTCTCCGATGGATCGCCGAACCTCAGAGAATCGAGCAACGCGACAGGCCGAGCACCCATGGTGAAGATGTCGCGCAGGATGCCGCCGACGCCGGTCGCGGCGCCCTCGAACGGCTCGACGGCGCTTGGATGATTGTGCGATTCCATCTTGAGCACCACCGCCAGACCGCCGCCGATGTCGACGGCGCCAGCGTTCTCGCCCGGGCCCTGCAAAACGCGCGGGCCGCTCGTCGGCAATAGCTTGAGGAGCTTCCGAGAGTGCTTGTAGCCGCAGTGCTCGCTCCACATCGCTCCGAGCATGCCCAGCTCGACCAGGTTTGGCTCCCGTCCCAGGCTGCCAACGATCTGCTCGTACTCGGTCGGCAGCAGCCCGAAGGCGCGCAGCGAGGGACTCAGGCTCGTCGTGGTCATCCTGAGAGCCGAATTGCTCACGCCTCTGAGGCCACCGCTCGCGGATATCCCGCGGTGCTCGAACGCACCACCGACTCGAGGAAGAAGCGGCCGTCGGTACTCCCGAGCAGGGCGTCGGCTGCGCGCTCTGGATGGGGCATCAGCCCGAAGACATTCCCTGCCGCGTTGATGACCCCGGCGATGTTGTCCCGGGAGCCGTTCGGGTTCGCGGAGGCCGTGGGGTTGCCCTCGGCATCGCAATACCGCAGTACGACCTGGCCTTCAGGTTCAGGGTCGATTGGGAACACGTAATTGCCCTCGCCGTGCGCGATTGGCAGCCGCAGGACCTGGCCAACGCTGCAGGCACCGGTGAAGGCCGTGTCCGCGCGCTCGACGCGGCACCAGACCCACTCCGACCGGAACTGGAGTGACGCGTTGCGCAGCATCGCGCCTGGTAGTAGGCCGGCTTCGAGGAGCACCTGGAAGCCGTTGCAAATGCCCAGCACGAGACCGCCCTCGGCGGCGAATTGCTGAATACCTGGCATGACCGGCGAAAATCGGGCGATAGCGCCTGCGCGTAAGTGGTCACCGTGGGCGAAGCCACCTGGCAGGACCACGGCCGTGTACCTGGCGGTCGGGAAAGCGTCAGCGTGCCAGATCAGGTCGACCGGGCAGTCGGTGCAGGTGCCGAGCTCACGTGCAGTTTCCCGCTCGCAGTTCGTACCCGGAAACTGCACGACTGCAATGCGGGGCGCGCCAGCCGCCACACCACCAGTGTAAGACGCTACGGGCTTCAATGGGCCCGCCCGGTGGAGGCCGTTAGACGCCCAGGGCCAGAGTGAACCAGGGCGCGCCGCCGGTGGCCAGGCGGGCCAGGATGGCCAGGCGATACTGCGCGTGCGCTTCGGGCGAGTTGAGCTGAACTGAGGCCAGCTTCGGCAGGCGCACAGTTCCGCGCAGCCGTGGCGCGGGATCGTGTGGCTGGCGATCCGCCGCTTGTTCGGCGCGCATCACCAGGTACGAGCGCGCCAGGCGCGCGCCAGGTCGTTCAGCATTTCGTCGACGCGGCATGGCGTTAATTTGAAGACGAGGGTTGTCCCAAGTGTACCTGCCCGTTGCATGCTAAGGAGTTCGGCCGAAAAGTGCATTTCACCCGCCAAAGGGCCGCCGAACTCCGTCCGATAGACTGGCCTAGAGCGCTATGGTTCCCGAGTTCACCAACGAGCCGTTCACCGACTACCAGGTCCAATCCAATCGGCAAGCGATGGAGGCCGCGCTTCGAGAGGTCCAGGGTGAATTCGGCCGCCAGTGGCCGCTGGTGATCGGCGGTAAGCCCGTGACGACCGACGCTTGGATCGACAGCCTGGACCCGTGCCGGAAGGACCAGGTCGTCGGGCAGGCGGCCAAAGCCGGCCAGGCCCAGGCGCAGCAGGCGCTCGACGCCGCCTGGGTCGCCTTCACCGACTGGTCGAGGTGGCAGCCAGCCGAACGCGCCCGTTTGCTGTTCAAAGCCGCCGCCCTGATGCGACGTCGAAAGCACCTGTTCAGCGCAACCATGGTCTACGAGGCCGGCAAGAGCTGGCCCGAGGCCGACGGCGACACAGCCGAGGCAATCGACTTCCTCGAGTATTACGGTCGCGAAGCGCTGCGCCTGGCCGAGCCGCGCAGACTGCCCCACCTCCAGGGTGAAGACAACGAGCTGATGTACAAGCCGCTGGGGGTAGGCGTGGTGATTCCGCCCTGGAACTTCCCGCTGGCCATCACCGTCGGAATGACGGCGGCAGCTATCGTCACCGGTAATTGCACGATTTTGAAGCCGGCCAGCCTGACGCCGATTGTCGCGGCTCGCTGCGTAGCGCTGCTGGAGGAAGCGGGCTTGCCGCCGGGCGTGGTGAACTTCCTGCCTGGCTCCGGCAGCGAGATTGGCGACTTCCTGGTGGCCCATCCGAGGACGCGCTTCATCAGCTTCACTGGCTCGCGTGAAGTTGGGACGCACATCACGACCCTGGCCGCGCACGTTCAACCTGGTCAGGGATGGCTCAAGCGCGTCGTTGCCGAGATGGGCGGCAAAGACGCCATCATCGTCGACGCTACCGCCGACCTCGACGCCGCAGCCGAAGGGATTGTCACCTCGGCGTACGGATTTCAGGGGCAGAAGTGCTCGGCCGCCTCCCGAGCCATCGTGCTCGAGCCGGTGTACCAGGATGTGCTGGGGCTGATGGCCAGTCGAGCCGAGGCGCTGCGCCAGGGGCCGGCGGAGGACCCGTCGACTCAGATCGCGGCGGTGATCGACCAAAGCCAGTTCGACAAAATCCTGAGCTATGTCGAAGTCGGGCAGCGCGAAGGCCGCCTGCTGGTCGGTGGCGAGCCAGACGGCGCGGAAGGCTGGTACATCCAACCTACACTGTTCGCGGACGTGCGTGAAGACGCGCGGCTGGCGCAGGAGGAAATCTTCGGCCCCGTTCTGTCGGTCATCCGCGCCCGAGACTACGCCCACGCGCTCGAGATCGCCAACAACACGGAGTACGGCTTGACCGGCGGCGTCTATTCACGCGATCGCCGCCATCTGGAGCAAGCCAGGGCCGAGTTCCAAGTAGGCAATCTGTACTTCAACCGAAAAATCACCGGTGCCATGGTCGGCGCCCAGCCCTTCGGCGGCTTCAACATGTCCGGCACCGACTCCAAAGCCGGCGGCCCCGACTACTTACCCCTTTTTGTCGAAGCTAAGGTCGTGGTCGAGCGATTTTGAAAATTGACCGAGTGCACTCCCTTAGAAGGGTGGCCAGGGAACGTTTCGATAGGGATCGAGATCGGGGAAGCAGGGGTTCGCCAGCAGCCGATCCCAGCGCTTGAAGATTGCGGTCAGCTCCTGGGGCGCGAGCAGTGGGCGGAGCGCGGTTTCCAGTGCGCTTGTGCGCGAGCGAAGGGCGGCCAGCTGCTGGACCAGGTCGGCCGGGATGGGCTCGCCGCAATAGTCCCAGATCACCGTCCGCAGCTTGGGCGTCGCATGAAACGTCAGCCCGTGGTCGATACCCCAGACGTGTCCCCGCACGTCCAGCAAACAGTGGCCGCCTTTACGATCGGCGTTGTTGCTCAGCAGATCAAAGGTAGCCATGCGCTGCAGGTCGGAACGATGACTCTCACGCAGCCGTTCGTACTGCGCGCCCGGACCCGTGGCTGGCTCGACATACAGCTGCAAGCTGCCAACACCGTGCGGAGCGTCCTCGCGAACGATCGTGGGCGGAACCAGATCCCAGCCCAGGTACTGTGAGAACACATAGGCAGCAACTTCGCGTTTGTACAGCGTCCCCGAGGGGAAATCCCGCAGCGGCACCTCTCCCCGTCGGGGTTTGTACACCCCGTAGCAGTTCGTCCCGTCCTGAGCCCGCAGCAAGGCTGCAAACGTGTAATTCGAGCCCCAGGGGATCAACTCGATACCCTCGATCGTCCCCCGCTCGAGCAAAGCAAACGGGTCCTCGGGAAAAGGAGCTTGCTCGGACATGAGCAACGCGGGCGCCACGGTGCCCGAATTGTAGGCGGGGTCCAGAGCGTCCGCGACGCTAAGATCAGATCGTGAGCTCGTTGCGCCTGGACGACGACTGGTCGGCCGGGTGGTGGAATCTCCGCCGAGGCATGGCCATCGTCAGCCGCCAGCCGGACCTGTACCTGAAGCTGGTGCTCCTGTATTCACTGCCGCCCCTGGCCGCCGCCGGGCTGGTGCTCTACGGGCCAAGTGACACGCTGTGGTCCGCACCGCTCGTCGCCGGGCTGCCATTGATCACGATGGTGGTGGCGCCGGTCGTCCTCATGCACGCCGTGGACGCCGGTCGGCTGGGCGAACGTATCGGCGTCCTGGAAGCCACTCGACGCGGCGTACCGTGGGTCCCGCGCTACGTGTGGACGAACGTGCACACGACCGTGTTGTTTTGGGTACCGGTCGGCACCCTGGTGCTGCTCTGGGAGCGAAGTCCCGTGGGCCCGCGCCTGCCAACGGTCGTCTGGCTCGGGGTTATCGGCCTGGTGGCCCTGCACCAGCACGTGCGTACGGTCATGGCACCCTACCTGGCCGTGCACGGGCATCTGAACGGCACGCGCGCGGCGCTGACCTCCTGGCAACTGGGGGGACGGCACTTCTGGCATCTTCTGGGCACGTTCATGCTGGGCAGCTTACCCGTAGCGCTGCCATTGGGTGTCGTGTACCTGCTCGCAGAACGATTCGGACCCGACCCGCTGAGCGCGGCCCTGCTATCCGCCTCGTGGCAGTTGGGCTGGGTCGGGGTCCAGTCCATGCGGCCGCTTTTGATCCCAGCCCTGCACACCGCCTACGAGGACATCTACGCGCCAGCCTCGGGCCACGTCGCTTAACTGATTGACACTGCCGGAGCCCCGGCATATCGTCACCGGCACGACCGCCAGGGGGGCCAGCGTGGGCCGTCCATTCGCATCGAGGAGGGCGCACAATGATTGACAGCATCCCGAAAAACAGGGTCAGCGTCACCGTCAATGGCACCCCGTACACCCGCGAGGTCGAGCCGCGCGACCTGCTGGTCTACTTTCTCCGCGAGGAGCTTGGCCTGACCGGCACGCACGTCGGCTGCGACACCAGCCAATGCGGCGCCTGCACCGTGCTCGTCGACAACCAGCCGGTCAAGTCGTGCACCCTGTTCGCCGTTCAGGCAGATGGACGCCACTTGACGACGGTTGAGGGCCTGGCCCAGAACGGAAAGCTGCAGCCGTTGCAAGAAGCGTTCTGGAGTGAGCACGGGCTGCAGTGTGGTTTCTGCACGCCTGGCTTCCTGATGACCGCCACCGCGCTGCTCCAGAGCAATCCCCGCCCAACCGAAGAAGAGATCCGCAAAGGCCTGGAAGGCAACCTGTGTCGCTGCACCGGCTACGCCAACATCGTCAAGGCGGTGCAGAAGGCGAGTGCATCCATGGCCGCGGGGTCGGCCGTGCTGGCGGGCGTGCAAGCCAACGGGAGGGCCTGAGGCATGGCTATCAGCCAGATGATCGGCGCCAAAATCCAGCGCCGCGAAGATCCGCATCTGATCACCGGCGGCGGACGCTACATCGAGGACCTGGTTCGTCCGGGCACCCTCACGATGGCGGTTGTGCGTAGCCCGCACGCCCATGCCCGCATTACCCGCATCGACTCCACTGCCGCGAAAGCGATGCCTGGCGTTGTGGCTGTGCTGACGTACGCCGACTTCAAGCCGCTGCTGAGCGGGTTTCTGCCTGTCGCGCCAGCCTTCGTCGCCGAGAAACACACCGTCCCCGATCGGTTTCCGCTGGCCGACCAGGAAGCCGCCTTCCAGGGCGAGCCGGTGGCGGTCGTGCTCGCCGAAAACCGCAAGCTCGCGGTCGATGCGGCCGAAGCGGTCGAGGTGGACTACGAGCCGTTGCCGGCGGTCACCGACCTCTTCAAGGCCCTCGAAGCTGACAGTCCCAGGGCGCACACCAATCTCGGCGACAACCTCGCCTGGGACCTCACCTATGCACCCGAAGACACCGTCAAGGAAGCCTTCGCTCAGGCTGAGGTCGTCGTCAAAGAGCGTATCTTGCAGCAGCGGCTGGCGCCGACGGCGATCGAGACGCGCGGCGTCGTGGCCGAGTACAGCCAGTACGAAGACCAGCTGACCATCTGGCTGGGCACACAGAATCCGCACTTCATCCGCCTGTTTGTGTCGGGAGCGATGGGCTTGCCCGAGACGAAGGTGCGCGTCATTTCGCACGACGTGGGTGGCGGGTTCGGCAGCAAAATCAGCCCGTACCCCGAAGACTACCTCGTGCCTGCCGCGGCGAAGCTGCTCAAGCGACCCGTGCGCTGGATCGAAACCCGTACCGAGAGCCTGCAAACCACAACGCATGGACGCGGCCAGGTCTTCGACGTCGAGTTGGCCGCCAGGCGTGATGGGTCTCTGCTGGCCCTGAAGGTCACCCAGTACCTGGATGCGGGTGCGTATGTGGGGACGTTCAGCGCCTTCCAGGCGTGCGCGTGCCTGCTGGCGGGCGGGGCTTACAAGTGGCCCGGCGGCATAGCCGCGCGCACCGTCGGGGTGCTCACCAACCGCGTGCCGACCGACCCTTATCGTGGTGCCGGGCGGCCCGAGGCTACCCACAACATCGAGCGCATGATCGACATCCTGGCTCAGAAGATCGGCATGGATCCGGTGGCCATCCGTCAGAAGAACTTCGTCCAACCAGACGAGTTTCCCTGGACCAACAACTTCGGGCTGATCTACGACTCAGGCAACTACAAGGGCACGCTCGACAAGGCGATGGACCTGGTCGGCTACGACGAGTTCCGTCAGCGGCAAGCAGATGCGCTGAAGGAAGGCCGTTATCTGGGCATCGGTATCTCTTCGTGGATCGAGATCTGCGGCTTCGGCCCCAGCGCGGCTACCGCGGGCGCCACGGGCGGCCTGGCCCTGGTCGAATCGGCCCATATTCGCGTTCACCCAACGGGATCGGCCCAGGTGTTCGTCGGCACCCACGCGCATGGCCAGGGGCATGATACGACCTTCGCCCAGATCGCGGCCGACACGCTTGGACTGCCCTACGACGCGATCGAAGTGCGTCATGGCGACACGGCCGAGGGGCCCGCGTTTGGCTACGGCACGTACGGCAGCCGCAGTCTTGCGGTCGGCGGAATGGCCGTGCGGACGACCGCCAAGCAGATCGTCGCCAAAGCGATGAAAATCGCTGCCCACATGCTGGAAGCTTCGCCTGATGACCTGGTGTTCGATCAGGGCCGGTTCCACGTCAGAGGCAATCCAGGCAATGCCAAGACGATGGGTGAAGTCGCCTTGGCTTCGTTCGGCGGGAGCCTGCCCGCGGGCGTCGACCACGGCCTCGAGGCAATCGCGTACTTCGACCCGCCCAATTTCGTGTGGCCGTTCGGCGCTCACGCGTGTCTGGTCGAAGTCGATCCCAGAACTGGCAGCGTCGACCTGCTGAAGTACGTAGCCGTCGACGACTGCGGCACGGTCATCAACCCGATGATCGTCGAAGGCCAGCTGCAGGGCGGCATTGCTCAGGGCATCGCCCAGGCGCTGTTCGAAGAGGTGGCCTACGATCCCGAGTCCGGCCAGCTGATGACCGGCTCGCTGGCCGACTATCTGATACCCACCGCCAACGAGATTCCGACGCCGGTGCTCGGCAGCACGGTCACCCCGAGCCCAAGCAACGAGCTTGGCGTCAAGGGCATCGGCGAGGCAGGCACGATCGCTTCCAGCGGCGCGGTGATCAACGCCATCGTCGATGCGCTGAAGACCTTCGGCATCAGCCACATCGACATGCCGGCCACGCCGGATCGGCTGTGGAGACAGATCCGCGATGCACAGAACGGAGCCAAGGCATGATCCCGGCCGCGTTCGCCTACAAGCGCCCAGCGTCGGTTGAAGAGGCATCCCGGCTGCTCGCCCAGAACCAGGACGCCAAGATCCTGGCGGGCGGCCACAGCCTGATCCCGCTGATGCGGCTGCGGCTGGCGCAGCCGCCGATGCTGGTCGACATCAACGGTCTGGAGCGCGAGCTCAGCTACATCCGGCGAGACAACGGCACACTCCGTATCGGAGCCCTGACGCGCCACCATCAGATCGAATCATCCACCGACGTGAAGCGTTCCCTGCCGCTGCTGGCCGAAGTCGCCGCCGAGGTCGGCGACACGCAGGTGAGGACGATGGGCACGCTCGGTGGGGTTGTCGCCCATGCTGATCCAGCCGGCGATTTCGGCGCGATCGTGCTCATGTTCGATGCGACGATCACGACCAACAGGCGCACCATAGCAGCGCGCGACTTCTTCAAGGGCCTGTTCACCACACCCCTCGCCGAGGATGAGCTGGTCACCGAAGTCGCGTTCCCCGTTGCAGCGGGGCCGCACAAGTACCTGAAGTTTCGTCGCCGCATCTCGGACTGGGCGATCGTGGGCGTGGGCGCTCAGCGGCTCGACGACGGGCAGTGGCGAATCGGCATCACCAACGCTGCACCAACGCCCATCCGCGCCAGTGGTGTCGAACAGGCACTGGCCTCCGGCGCTGCGCCGGCTGAAGCCGCGAAGCAAGCCAGCCAGGGCCTTGATCCGGCCAGCGACCTCCGCGGCAGCGCGGAATACAAGACCCACCTGGCGCAGGTGCTCACCCAACGCGCTATCGAGGGGGCGCAGTAACGTTCGTGATGCTGCCGAGGAACACGGCGCCGACGGGCGTTACCCGACGATCCCTCCTGGCGCGGGCGGGGCTCGGTCTCGCGGGTGGCGGGCTGGCTTCGCTCTTGAGCGCATGCTCTTCAGCGGCCGCGCCGACCGCGTCTATCAAACCGAGCAACACTACCGCGCCAGCGGCGGTGGCGTCACCCAGCACCGCTCCTGTAACGGCCGCCACGCGCGCTCCAGCGGCTGGCGGCGCGCGGGGTGCGGGCGGTTCGCTGCGCGTCCTGATGTGGCAGGGTCCGACCATCTTGAATCCCCACCTCACGCAGGGCACAAAAGACTTCATTGCCGCGCGTTTCTGCTGCGAACCGCTGCTCACCGTAAGCGCCGACGGTATGTTCAGTCCCATTCTGGCGGCGGAAGTCCCGAGCAAGGAAAACGGCGGCCTCGCCGCCGACGGCAAGACCGTCACGTACAAGCTCAAGCAGGGCGTCAAGTGGGCCGACGGTGAGCCGTTTACCTCGGACGACGTCGTGTTCACGTTCCAGTACGTCACCAACAAGGAGACAGCCGCGACGACGTTTGGCAGCTTCGCGGATCTCGACACAGTCGAGGCGCTTGATCCCAGCACGGTTCGCCTGACCTTCAAGCAGCCGACAGGGGGCTGGTACGTACCCTTCACCGGCACAAACGGGATGGTCGTGCCGAAGCACGCCCTCGAGAAATACATGGGCGCTGCCTCGCGCGACGCGCCGTTCAACCTCAAGGCTTTCGGCACAGGCCCGTACATGACCCAGGAGTTCAAGCCTGGCGACGTCGTAACCCTGGTGGTGAACCCAAACTACCGCGAGGCCACGAAGCCGTTCTTCGGCCAAGTGGATATCAAGGGCGGCGGCGACGCCGTCTCGTCCGCACGCGCCGTCTTGCAGACAGGCGAGTACGACTACGCGTGGAATCTGCAGGTCGAGGCGCAGGTGCTGACCCAGCTCCTGCAAGGCGGCAAGGGCGACCTGGTGCTCGGGCCGGGTGGCGGAGTCGAGCAGATCCTGCTCAACCAGACCGATCCGACCATCGAGGTCGACGGCGAGCGCTCCAGCCTGAAGACCAAACACCCGTTCCTCACCGATCAGCAGGTCCGCCAGGCGCTGGCTATGGCGATCGACCGCGACACGATTGCCAGGCAACTGTATGGTCAGACCGGCGAAGCCACTGCCAACGTCCTGACGATTCCGACGAATCTCGCGTCCCGGACGACCTCCTTTGAGTTCAATGTCGACAAGGCCAACCAGCTGCTCGACCAGGCCGGGTATAAACGTGGGTCCGACGGCATTCGCATGACGCCTGACGGCAAGCGTATGCACATGCTCTACCAGACGACGACCAACTCGCTTCGCCAGAAGGAGCAAGACATCGTCAAACAGGGCTGGCAGCAGATCGGAATCGAAACAGAGCTCAAGTCGGTCGATGCGGGCATCTATTTCTCGGCCGATGTCGGCAATCCTGACACGACTGGGCACTTCTACGCCGACGCGCAGATGCTCACTTCAACGTTCGACGCGCCTTTTCCGCTCGGGTACATGAAGCGGTTCTACGGCGGCACGCCAGCTATCGACCTTGCCCAACAATCGAACAAGTGGGCGCCGCCGAACTATATGCGCTGGTCGAACGACGAGTACAACAAGCTCTACGACCAGGTAAAAACGGAGATCGACGTACAGAAAGCCAGCCAGATGTGGAAGCAGTTGAACGACATCGTCGTCACTAACTACATTTCCATTCCGCTAGTCGACCGCAAGTCAGCGGACGGCAAAATCAAAGCCCTGAAAGGTCCCGACCTGAGCCCCTTCGAACCCTGGTCCTGGAACGTAGCCGACTGGACAAAATCATAAAGAAACTTGTGGAACGGTTCGCCGGGCTGCTGCTCTTTAGCTGATTTGGCGAGGGGCTCTGCCCAGGCTCAGGAGGTTGCTCGTCTTTCGCTGATCTGGCACGGCGCTCGGGTTCCCGACGGATCCGGCACACTGAACAGCGCACTGCGCAGCCACCAACCGCCCTGCTTGGCTCACGTGCGCTTCGACAAGGAGCTTAAGCGGGGGGTCGCCGCGGGAAGGAGCGCGCAGCGAAGCGGAGCAGCGACTGGCGGCGGGGGGCCGCAGGCTCCCCCGACCCGGACTACGTAAAGACTCTTAGCGGTTCGGAGAGTTTAGGGAGCGTCGGGTAGCAACACTATGCGGCCGGAGCGGTCGGCGGTGTGCAGGATTGGGCGCTCGGGGAACTGCGCGCGAAGACGAGTGACATCGTCGGGAGTGCTGGCGAGCATGAACAGGACACCGCAGTCCGGCACTTGCGGACAATTCAGCGCTGCCAGGGCGGCGTTGTAGAGCCACCAGTCGTCTGTCACGACGAGGGCTGGATTCGGCACGCGAACCAGCCGCGGCCCAAACACCCCCGTCTGGACGAAGTCGAGGCTGACTTTGCGCTGGCCAGGTATGGCACTGAAGTCGGTCCGCCGCTGAACCTCGGACGGAAGATAGAACAGAAGCGTATTCAGGCTGAGGACGGCCAGCGGAACTCCGGCCGCTGCGCGGCTGCGGGCCAGCCGAGCAAGTACCTGGACGCCCCGCCCGCCCAGCAGCAACAGCCACGGCATGGCTTCGAAGTAGTAGCGCGGACCCAGCGCGATGCCGTGATAGAAGTACGCGGCATAGGCGACCACGAAGGCGAGGACGCCGCCCGCGGCCAGAGCGTCCCACGTCTCCGCGCGGCGCAGGAGAAACGGCAATCCGAGCAGACCCAGCGCGAACAACGGGGGCCAGCCGAACAGGTCGAACTGCAACAGGGTGAGTAACTCGTCCGTATTGGCCAACCCCGCCGCCAAGGTGTGCCGAGTATGAAAGCCGATACCGTCGCCAAAGCCGAAGTGGTCAGACGGGTCGAAAATCGTGCGGGGCAACAGCAACGCAGAACCGGTCAGCTGCGCGTTGTAGACCAGGTATGCCACCAGAAACGGCAAGCCACAGGCGCCCAGCCATACGACCGGCTGCCAGCGGCGGGTGGCGAGCAGGCGCGCTCCGAGCGGCAGCGCGAACAGGACGGTGGCCGCCTCCCGCGTCACGAAGCTGGCGCCGAGCAGCACGCCCGAAAGCGCGTACCACCGCCGAGTGCCGCCCCGATCGCCGGCGACAAAGGCTGCCAGAGCGCAGGCGAGCAGGCCGCCAGCGATCGGATGGCTCAGGAACGACCCGGCCTGGAACAGCACAAACGGCGACAGCACGCCGAGGCATACCACTACCAGGCCGCAGGCCCGTCCGAAGAGTACGCTGGCCGTCCAGCGGGTCGCGCCGAGCAGGGCTAGGCACGCCAAAGGCCCTACCAGCCACTCCAGGCCGACGAACTGGCCCAGCGCGTAAGCGACCGGTGCGCCGGGCGGATACTGCGAGAACAGACGCCCGTCCGAGAGCACCTGGAACGGTCCCCGCAGCTGCGCCGCGAGGGGTCCCGCCTCGAGCGCGATCCGACCTGAAGCGAAGAGGCTGGCCTGGAACGCGTACGAGACCGCATCCAGGATATGCGGCAGCTGATGGTAGAGCCGCAGGGTGACCAGCCCCGCGGCCAGGAACCAGATCGGGAGGAGCATCTGCCCGAAGAGCTCAGCTCTCGCGCTGGGAGCGTCCGCAGGCAGCCCGGGTGAGGGGGGCGTCCGAGCCGAAGCGCCCGCCTCACCCCGACCCTCTCCCAAAAGAAGAGGGAGTTTGCTCAGGGCGTTGGCTGCCAGCAGCGTTGCCAGCACCAGCGCGTAGCCCGCCGCCGCGCTCCGACCGACCAGATGCAGCAGCTCGGCAACGAACGGAGCTGCCTGCTCGGGAAAGAACCACCGCGGCAAGGCATCCATGCCACCCGCGCGCTGACTCAGCCAGCGTGCGTTGCGGCGGTCGCGGTCCAGTTCGAGTCCTTCGCGGCGCGTACCAGTCGGACCCAGCAGCCAGAGGCGAGCCGCTGCCTCAGGGCGGCGCAGGCCAACCTCCAGTCGGAAGTCCTCAGGCAGAACACTGCCGGTGTCCGCCGCCAGTCCAGTTGCAAGGTCGACCAGTTGCACGTGCTCCCAGCGGCTGTAGCTTGGTTCGTCGCGCAGCCAGGCGTCGAGCTGATACAGCGGCGAGTCCATGAGGTCGCCGATGACCACCGTTCGGCGGTCGTCGGTGGAGGTCGTGTCACTGCCGTCGATCTGGTATTCGCGGTTCAGCGGACCCGGCTGCTCGAGGCTGATGCCGCGCCAACCAGGACCGAGCGCGGACTGCACAGAGTGCTGCCGGCCGTCGACGGTAACCAGCAGGGCAGCACCGTGCCCTTCGATGATGACTCCGACCGGAAAAGCCGCGGGCGCCGCCTCACCGAGCGCGAGGAGTGCCAGGGCTACGAGGCCGGCAACGATGAGCGCCGAACGACGTCCCTCCGACGCACGTGCCTCAGACCTCGGTCTCAGCCTGAGCGCCTACCTCGACGAACTTGACGCGGGAGGCGCCACAACGCGGGCACTTACGCGGCAACACCCGGTCGACCACGTCGAGGTGACAGGTCAAGCAGCGCCAGGTCGTCGGCGTCTCAGCATCACGGGTGCGAATCGCGCCCGTCTTGTCGGTCATGTCGACGACGAGTTTACCGTGTCGAGCGTATGGGCGGAGGTGCGAAAAAGACGTCTTCGACGCTCGTCTCGACCGTTTGCACCTCACTCGCGCCAAGGGTTTGCAGGCGCTGGATCAGCGCCTGGACCAGGTGCTCGGGTGTTGACGCTCCAGCACTGACACCCACGCGCTGGGCGCCGTCTAGCCAGGTCGGATCCAACTCGGAAGCCGCCCCCAGCAAGTAAGCCCGGGCGCCGCCGCTTTCGGCGACCTCCCGCAGGCGGTTCGAGTTCGACGAGTTCGGCGACCCGAGCACCAGCACCACGTCTGCTTTGTGTTGCTCGACCAGAGCCAGCACGGCCTGCTGGCGGTTCTGGGTTGCGTAGCACACGTCGCCTGTTTGAGGGCCAACCATGGCCGGAAAGCGACGCCGCAACGCTTCCACGATGGCGGAGACGTCGTCAAGGCTCAAGGTGGTCTGCGTCGAATACGCCACGCGAAGCGGGTCGGGCACCTCGACGTGCTCGACGTCTGCAACTGACTGAACCAGCCTCACCTGGTCGGGCGCTTCGCCCATCACGCCCTCGACCTCGGGATGGCCGGCGTGGCCGACGAAGAGGATCGTGTAGCCGCGGGCGGCGTAGCGCAGGACCGCCGCGTGTACCCTCGAGACGAGTGGGCAGGTGGCGTCGAGCGTCACCAAACCCCGGGCGACAGCCTCGTCGCGCACTGCTGGCGAGACGCCGTGGGCGGAGAACACCGCTGTTGCGCCGGCTGGGATCTCGCGCGTGTCCTCGACGAACACGGCACCGCGCGCGCGCAGGTCGTCAACCACGACTTTGTTGTGCACGATCTCGTGGCGCACGTAGACGGGTCGCTCATCGCCCGCTGCGCGATGGTCGAGGGCCAATTCAACAGTGCGAATCGCGCGCTCGACTCCAGCACAAAACCCCCGCGGCGCAGCGACCAGGACCGTAAACGGCATCGACGTCATCGTCATCTTAAGCGCAACACGATGCGCGAGCAGGTATTCCAAGCCCCGCCCGCTTGGTCTCCAGACTAGGCCCAGAGGTCGCCGACGGTGAAGCCTTCGGGGAATGGGTCCTCGGCGTCCAGGACGTACTGGCTAATGCTGGTGATCCAGGCGCTGCCGGTGATGGTTGGGACGACGGCTGTGTATGGCCCTACTTGGGTTTCTTCGAGCAGGCGGCCGACGAACGTGGTTCCAAGAATGCCTTCGTGACGAAAGGGCTCGCCGAGCTTCAGGCGGCCACGCGCCCACAGGGTTGCCATCCTGGCACACGTGCCTGTGCCACATGCCGAGCGGTCGAGGACACCCGTCCAGGAGTCTGGTCGGTCCCAGTCGAAGGCACCCGTGGAGATGACCACGGCGTTGCGCATATCCGCGTCCGGACCGTGGGCAGGTCCAGAAAGCATGGCCGTGCTGAAGCCGCCGATCGAGGCATTCTCGGGGTGGCTCACCGGGACCTGTTCCCGCGCGGCCGCTTTGATCATCTCGCCCAGACGCACGATCGCTCGGCCCTCGGCTGGCGTGAGCCGCAACCCGAGCGAAGGCGCGTCGGCGATGACATAGAACATGCCGCCATAAGCAATGTCCACACTGAGCGTACCGAGCTGCCGCACCTCGAGCGGCACGTCCAGAGCGACGACAAAGGCCGGCACATTCCGAAAGGTGACGCTGGTGACTTTGCCATGTGCGACTTCGGCACGCACCCGGATCAGACCCGCTGGTGCTTCGAGGACGATCTCGGTGACGGGCTCGCGCATCGGCAGCATACCCGTCTCGAGCAGGACCGTGGTTACGCAAATCGTGTTGCTGCCCGACATCGGGGGGTAGTCCATCTGCTCCATGATCACGAAGCCCGCGTCGGCTTCGGGGCGAGTCGGCGGCAGGATCAGGTTGCAACACAGACCGGGGTAGCCGCGCGGCTCGCGCAGCATGCGCTTTCGCAATCCGTCGGCGTGCTGCTCCAGGTACACCCGCTTTTCGAACATGCTGGCGCCCGGCACGTCGAGCACGCCGCCGACGATGACCCGCCCGGGCTCGCCACCAGCGTGCACGTCGACCGCGGTCAGCATGCCGCTCAGGCGCATCTACGTTTTCTGGTGCCAGGACATGCGCTCGCCGCGAACAATCTTGGAGCGCCGCTCGTAACTGCCTGGCCATTCGACCGGCAGGTCGCCATCTTCGACCATGAGCTGGAGAGGATTGACCCGGGTCTTCAGCGGCAGATAGATGCGCTGCTTCTTGCGAGCCGACTCGAACAGCGCCATCATGACCTCCTCCACCGCCCGACCCCGATCCGCGCCGCTGATGGGCGTCTGGACGCGATCTTCAATCCAGTCGATCGCTTCCTGACACTGATGCGCCCAGGCGTCGTGCCAGGGTGCCTCGACCTCTACCCAGCCCGGCTGAGCGCGGCCGAGATAGCGGACCGTGCCAATCTCGTAGTTGTACCGGGCCGATGGGCCCTCGGGCATGTACATCGGCGCGTCGGAAGGGATGTCCGCGTCGGGTGGATGGGTCGTGTCCAGCTCCATGATGCCGTCCGTCCCGATGACCCTGCAGCCCTGGCCGAGGCCCCTGACCAGGTTGCCCATGATCAGGATCGTGGCGCCGTTCGAGCAACCCACGAGTCCCAGACACGCGTCTTCGGCCGGCAACCCACGTTCGGCCTGGTCGGTCGTGCGCTCGACTGCTCCGGTGACCCACTCGACGCGCGGCTCGTCCATCAGGAACAGCGCCAGCCGAATGTTGTGAGAGTTGGTGTTGAGAAGGTTCCCGCCGTCGTCGCACTGGACCTGGAGGACCTTGCCGATTACGCCCTGGCGAATCAACTCGCGGGCCTTGAGCCAGGTAGCGTGATGTGGGCGCTGGAAGGCGATGAGAAGCTTGACCCCGTTGCGCCCGCACGCGGTCAGCATCCCGTCCGCCTCGCCAAGGTCGACAGCCATCGGCTTCTGGCACAGAATGGCTTTGGGTCGCCGAGCCGCCGCGGCGATGACCATTTCGGCGTGCTGCTGATGCCACGAGCACACGTCCACGAAATCGGGTTGCTCGTCGTCCAGCATTTCACGGAAATCGGCATAGCGTTTGTCTTCGGGGACGCCGAAGAAGTCGCCAAATTCACGCCGCGCGTCCGGATGGGTATCGGCACACGCGGCGATAGAGACAGGTTGGCCGGCCACGCCCTGCCAGCCACGGGCGTGGACGCGGGCGATGGTTCCGCAGGCGATGATGGCGGTGCGATAGGTGGACATGCTTCTCCCTAACTGAGCGGCAGATCGACCACGCGGCCGGTCCGATTCGACTCGTAAGCGGCCTGGACGATTTCGACGGCACGCTTGCCGTCGTCTCCAACCTGGCGAGTTGGCGCGCCGTCGACTATGCCGCGCGCGTAGTCTTCCCACATGCGCCGGAATCCCGAGGCATGGTCCGTCTCGACGACCTCCAGGTCGTGAAGATCGGTATCGCCGAACAGACGCGGCGCGATCGCCCAGAGCTGGCGGTTGCTCATGTTCAGGTAGCCGTCGCTCCCGTGCAGGGTGATCGAGTGATCGTACGGGCCATGCGCGATGCCGAAGGTACACGTCATCTCGGCCGCGATTCCGTTCTGGAACTTCAAGAGCACGACGGCCATGTCCTCGGCGCTCATGTCGACGACTCTTCGGCCGCCGAACAGGCAGCTTACCTGAGCCACGTTGCCCAGCAGCCAGCGCAGCGCGTACATCGGGTGGACCGCCTGCGACATCAGCACGCCTCCGCCACCCCGCGGCGTCGCCAGCCACGTCTGCACCGTAGGCGGGCCTTCGAAGCCCGTCGTCTGAGCCAGCACGACGTCGCCGATCTGCCCCTGGGTGATCAGGTCGTGCATCCGCTCTACGGCTAACCCGTAGACGCGGTTGTGCACCGTAAACAGCTTCCGGCCGACTTCGTTGGCCACGGCGAGCATTCGTTCGCACTCAGGCAGCGTGGGCGCCAGCGGCTTCTCGCACACGACGTGTTTTCCAGCGCGAAGGGCCTCGACGACGAACTGCTCGTGCAGATCGTGGGGCAACAACAC
>JAABUQ010003020.1_pt1 | contig 31840 bp, 23 predicted proteins | sample 5560001 | NCBI WGS metagenome assembly JAABUQ01 (sample SAMN10711888, study PRJNA513371) | rock metagenome | isolation source: Antarctica rocks | place: Antarctica: Victoria Land, Finger Mt nord | collected 2015-12-18 | reverse complement strand
AGTCGCTGGACATGAAAGGGAAGACCCGGAGAGCATCGACGCTTCGGATGTCGGCCCAACCGCCAACCAACCCAAGGCGCCATGCTTTCATCCTCCCAAATTACCCATCGTGGCGCAATCGCCCTGCTCGTAGCGGCCCCAGTAGACTTGCGAGACCGGGTTGTAGTAGTAGATGTACTGGGGCTGGGCCGGGTAGTAGATGGCGTAGTGATATTCATACGTCGTGTACGTGACGGCCGGCTGGTAATAGTAGTGGGTGTAGTAGTAGCCGTAGCTCGCGCTGTAGGTGTACGAGGTGTCGTAATACTGGCGGTGCCGGTAGTGGGCCCCGGCCTCGGGGGCGGCGGCCGCGAAAGCGGCCAGGACGATCAGGGCGTGGAGGGTGCGCATCGGTTTCTCCGGGTTGGGGGAACGTCGAGAAGGTTCGGGGACGGGGGCGGTCCCGCTCAAGGGGCGGGCTTGGAGTCGGGGAGGTTGGCCGGCTCTCCCGACTTGTTGTAGCGGACGGCGACGGCCTCTCGGGGCTTGCCGACGACGCGGACGACCGGCTTGTACTTGATGTTGATCTCCTTGCCCTGCGCGGTGGCGTCGCCGGAGCGGCCTCCGGGCTCGTCGGCCGGGGGGTTGCCGTCCTTGGGCCAGCAGGCCCGGAAGCTGGCGTGGATGGTGCCGATCTCCGACGACCGGGGCAGCGCCCGGGCGACGGCCGACCTGGCGAACTCGGCGACCAGGAACGAGTCGGACTTCTCCTCGGTCCGGAACCAGCCGGCGATCAGGCCGGTCTTGCCGGGCGGGACCACCATCATCTCGTAGCCCTTCTTGTCGGCGAAGGTGAAGACGTCGAGGCCGTCGATCGTCAAGGTCACCGCGACGTCGTGGGTCGCGTCGTTGATGACGCTGATGGCGTACACCTCGCCGCGCTCGATCTTGAGGAACGCCAGGCCGGACGAGTCGAGGGCCGGGGCCCTGGGCCGGTATTTCGAGAGGTCGGGCTTGCCCTCCTTGGGGTCGGGCCCGACGAGGACCTCGATGGCATAGCGGCTCCTGGGCGCCGCCGAGATCCGGATCCCTTTCAGGCTCGGCGGCTGGATCTTGTCGAGGGCCTTGGTGATCGATTCTTCCCGGGCCTCGTCCCCGGCGGCGAGCGGCGGCGTGGCCAGGGTGATCCCGGTCAGGGCGCCGATGGTCGTGAGGTCGAAGATCCCCCGCGACCGCAATTCGACGATGGTGACCCCCATGCGGTCCTCGATCTTGGCCTTGATCTGGAGCGCCGTCTTCTTGCTGTCGCGGTCGACGACGTCGCGGAACTCGCCGTTGACTTCCAGGGTGGCGTCGCGGGTGACGCGGACGTCGGCCTTCTCCAACTGCTCGCGGAGTGCCTTGGCGATGGCCGGGCCGCCGGTGGAGGCCAGCCGGGCCGGCCCTCGGAACTCGCCGACCACGACCGCGTTGCCCCGCTCCTTGACCTCGGCCTGGATCTGCCGGGCCATCTCGGCCATCTCCGCGTCCAGGTCCCGCGCGGCCCTCGCCGGGCCGGGGGCGACCAGCAAGAGGCCCAGGGCGAGCCCGAGGGCGGCGGCCGGGGGGCTGACTCGAAGTCGGCTCATGGGATGATCCTCACGGTAAAAGACCTTAATATTCGCGGTACGGCGTGCCCCGTTCCAACTCCAGGGCGGCCTTCTGGAAGGTCGAGGAGGTTTGCCCCTTGAGGGAGTCCCACTCCGATCGGGGGATCGACTCGCCCTGGAGGAGCGGGCCGAGGCCGAGGCGGCGGGCGCCGGCGTTGGCCGCGATCAGGGCCTTCAAGGTCTTGCCATCGGCCAGGGACAGCTCGGCGGCGATCTCGTCGAGCCCGGGGTTCTTCTGGTAGAGCCGGGAGATGGTGGAGATCGGCTCGGGGAAGTCGCCGATCGCCTTCTTCGAGTCGTCGCCGACCCTGAGGAACCCGCCGGCCACCTCGTCGACGGCGGCGAGGAACCGGGCCTGGTCCTTGGCGACCCGGGCGTCCATGACCTCGCGGGTCGGGAACAGCCGCCCGACCTTCTCCAGGGCCCGGCCGGTGACGGCCACGCCGTCGCGGATCGTGTCCTGGAACTTGTTCACGCCGTCGCGGTGGCAGGCCATGCAGGACAACCCGTTGATGACCAGCGACGTGCCCGAGGTTTTCAGCGAGTCCGACACGACGTCGGGCGGGCCGGTATCGATCCGCCGCCCCTGGCCGTCGACCAGGAGGTACGCCTGGAGGCCGTTGGGGAGGCTGAAGATGATCTCGCCCCCGGCATGCTCGAACGCCTGGCGCGGGAACGGGTTGGCGGCGAAGGCCGGGCCGAGCGGCGACCGGCGGAGGTTGCTCGGGCCGTCGTCCCCCTTGAAGTCGTAGCTTTTCCAGTAATAGCCGCCCAGGGTCCCTTCGTGGCGGTCGACCAGGCGGTTGTGGCCGGAAACCCCGCTGGTGGAGAACGCGGCGCGTTGGAGTTCGTCGTTGAGGAAGTCGTCCTCGACCTTGACCCCGAGCCGACGCTCCAACTCGGCGGCGTCGGCCGGGAGCCCGAGGAGGGCGTGGTACAGGTCGGGCCGGGACGCGGCGTCGACGAACCAGTCGGCGCGGACGTCGGGCAGGCCGACCTCGTCGCCGACCAGGCGGTCGACCTCGCGGGCTAGCCTCCGCAGCTCCGGCTCGGCGCGGTTGGTCTGCTTGAGGCCGTAGGGGTAGGCCCTGAGGATCGACGTCCAGGCGTCGCGCCCGTTCCAGCCGAGCCGGCGGAGGTCCACGGCCAGGACGACCTGGGCCGGGCCGATCGCCTCGGGGACGACCAGGGCCTTCTTCCCGCTCAGGCTGTTGAGCAGCTTGGCCACGGCGGCGCGGGCGAGCCGGAGCTCGTCGTCGCGGACCTTGGGGTTGTTGTGGAGGTTGGCCAGGGTGAAATAGCGATGATGCGGCCGGTCGGCCTCGTCGAGCGCGTCGAGGTGCCCGCGGATCGCCCGGAGGACGTCGAGTTCGGCGACGATCGGCCGGGGCTCGCCGCCGGCGGGGAACGGGGCGCCGGCGGCGATCCAGTCCTTGAGGACCAGCCGCTCGGCGTCGGACGGCTTGGGCCCCGAGGGGGGCATGTCCCGCTCGACGCCGACCCGCGCCCACATCTCGGAGTCGTCGGGCTTGCCCGGGACGACGTAGGGCTTCTCGCCCTGGCCCCGCCCGGCGACGAGCCGGTCGCGGGCGAGCACGTCATAGCCGGGGACCTCGAACCGGACCCCGTGGCATCGGTGGCAATATTGCCGGAGGATCGCCGTCGCCCGCCGGGCCTGTTCGTTGGCCTCGGCGCCGGCGGCGAGGGCGGGTCGGGCCGGCCCGAGCGACAGGGCCGCGACGATCGCCAGGGTCCCGGTTCTCGTGGATCTCATCGCGGATCAGCTCCTCGCGGTCGTCGCCGTCGGTTTCGAGGTCGGTGGGAGAACGGGCGGGCGGCCTGGATCTCCCCGGGTTTTCGGGAAATGGGCCGAAACGGCCCGGCCCCCCGGCGGTGGCGGCGTCGGGGATCAGTGGGCTTCGGCCTTGAGCCGGTCGGCGGCCTCGCGGTCGGCCTTGGCGCGGGCCTCGTCCCCCTTCTTGGCGTGCATGATCGCGCGGTTCCGGTAGGCCGCCTGGAACTTGGGGTTGAGCCGGATCGCCTCGTCGTAGTCGGTGATCGACTTGTCGTCCTCGCCCTTGTCCTTCCAGGCAAGCCCCCGGGTGTTGTGGTGGGGCGCGTGTTTCGGGTCGAGGCGGATCGCCTCGGTGTAGTCGGCGATCGCCGCGTCGTCCTGGTGGTCCTTGAACCGGGCCTGGCCGCGGAGGTCGAAGGCGGTCGCTTCGGGCGGGCCCAGGCGGACCGCCGCGTCGTAGTCGGCCAGGGCCGAGGCGTAGTCGCGGCGGGCGACGTGGGCCGAGCCCCGCTCCCGGAGGGCCAGGGCCATCTTCGGGTTGAGCGCCAGCGCCCTGGTCAGGGCGGTGATGGCGGCGTCGACGTCGCCCCGGCGGAGCAGGAACCGCCCCTGATTGAAGAGCCGGGTCTCGCGGCCGAAGGAGACCAGCGGGACCAGCCCGCGCTCCCGGCCGACGCGCTCGGGCTGCTGGCTGGCGCCGAACTTGGTCCGGGCGTAGTCGTGGACCTGCCGCTTGACGTACAGCGCCAGCTCGTCGAGGGTCACCCCCTCGGTGTCCTCGGTGGCCGCCGAGCCGGCGAGGGCCTCGATCACGTAGTGGAAGAAGACGCCGTGCTTGAGGTCGTCGTTCGCGACCGCCCGCTCGCCCGAGGAGCAACTGAACAGCGCCACCACGCCGCCGGGCGGGGCCAGGGCCTGGGGCCGGGTCACGCTTTCCAGCTTGACCACGTCCTTGGACCGGGCGTTCTTCACCGCCGGGTCGTTCCGGCAGGCGTCGACCAGCAGGAGCTTGTAGCCGGCCGGGCACTTGTCGAGCTGGCCGTAGACCTCGCCGAGGGAGATCAGGGTCGACCGATCGTCGAGCTTGGCGTCGGCCGGGCAGAAATACGAGTCGTCGGTCCCCCGGAACTGGACCCCCTGGCCGGCGAAGGCGACCAGGATGCTGTCGGCCTCGGCGCAGCCCTCGGCGAGCAGCTTCAGCTCGGCCCGGATTCGCTCGGCGAAGGGTAGGAACCGGAGGTTGTCGGCGCCGACGGTCTGGGTCATCAGGACGACGTTGGCGTCGCGATACCCGTTGGCCTTCAAGACCCTGGCCAGGCCGGTGGCGTCGGCCTCGCTGTAGTTGAGGTCCTGCAACTGGGTGGGGTCGTACTTGCGGACCCCGACGATCAGGGCATGCTTCTCGCCCTTCCCCCCGGCCGGGTCCCGCCCGACCGCCGCCCGGGGCACGCCGCCGGCCAGGGCCGCCTGGAGCAAGCAACACCGCGCAACCGAGCGTCGCATCGGCTCAACTCCCCATCAGGATTCGACCGCGCAAGCCGAGGGGATGGACCGGCGGACGTCCCCGGGGACGAACGGATCGACCCGCGATCTCCCCCCGGCCGCCCCGTCGTCTCGGGCCCCATCATCGGGCCCACGTGAGCGTATCCTGTTTATCCAACGATCGCAAACGAAAATCGACGATGGATGCGTTTATCCACCCTCCACGAGCGTCCCCCTCGAATCCGGAGGTCGGGCTCCGATCCGTGGGCGGCGGGGGTCGGACGGCCGAGACGCGGGACTCGAAGGCAAGGTCGACGACCACGAATCCGACGACCGCCCCTCGCGAGCTGGCGAGACGAGCGATCTCGGAAATCGGCGGATAATGCCCCCCCGAACAAAGCGATTGTATAGGGCGAAGGGCCCGATCGTCGGGCCGGCCCGGGCGAGCCCCCCGAATCCAGGTGGGATCGAAGTCGTCATGCTTCGCGACGAAACGAACCCATTCCGCGAGCATCCGGCGCGCGATCGCGACGAAACGAACCCATTTCGCCAACGCCCGGCGCGCGTTCGCGACGGAACGAACCCATTTCGCCATCGCCCCGCGCGCGTTCGCGACGGAACGAACCCATTATTCCCACCCAGCAAGCTCCGGGATCGGGGGCTTTACCCACACTCCGGGCGTGGCCGGTCCGGCCGGGTTGTGGACATTTGCTTTCCGGCATGCGATATTCCCGGGTGTTCCGACCAATTTCGAGGCGCCGGGTCGACGCGCGGGCCGGGGTGGGAAGACGCGATGGACTTGACCGCCGCCGAAAAAGAAGAGATCAAGAAGCTAATCGACGCGGGCCGGCCGTTGCCGGCGGAATACCGGTTCCGCCTCTTCGCCGACGCCGCCGAGACCGAGCTGATCTGGAAGGGGAAGTCGGCCGAGGTCACCTCCGCCGTCCTCCCGTTCCAGTCGATCGAGCAGATCGACGAGCCCCGCGCCAAGCAAGCCTTCCGCTACTACTTCGCCCAGCGCGAGGCCGTGGAATCCACCATCTGGCTCTACGAGGTCGAGCAAGCCCGCGACCCGCACTCCCTCTTGAGGTACGACGCCGCCGGCGCCTTGTCGCAGCGCGAGTTCGATGAGGACTGGACCCGCTACGTCCTCAAGCTCGCCACCGGGACCGGCAAGACCAAGGTCATGTCCCTGCTGATCGCCTGGGCCTACTTCCACCGGAAGTACGAGCCCGGCTCCGACCTATCGACCAACTTCCTCGTCATCGCCCCCAACATCATCGTCCTCGACCGGCTCCGCGTCGACTTCGACGGGCTGCAAATCTTTCACGCTGATCCGGTCTTGCCCGAAGACGGATACGAGGGCCGGCACTGGTCGACCGACTTCCAGATGACCCTGCACATCCAGGACGAAATCGGGCCCCTCTCGGACACGGGCAACTTGTTCCTGTCGAACATCCATCGGGTGTTCCTCAACGACGCCGAGCCGTCGATCGACGACGAGGACGCGACCGACTTCCTGCTCGGCAAGCGTCCCAAGGGCAAGGCGATCGACTCCGGCATGGACCTGGGGGAGATCATCCGCAAGGTGCCGGACCTCGTGATCCTCAACGACGAGGCGCACCACATCCACGACAAGGGCCTGGCCTGGTTCAAGAGCATCCAGGACATCGCCTCCGGCCTCCGGCTCCGCGACAGCCGCCTGTCGGCCCAGTTCGACCTGACGGCCACGCCGCCTTCTCCGAGCCGGAGCGGCGCGACATCGATTTCAAGGACATCGATCAGGACGCCTTCAGCCACACGACCACCCTGGACGGGCGCCACCACCCGACCATCCAGAACGTGATCGGCTACTTCGCCGACAAGGTCCGCCACGACTCCCGCCTGATCGGCGGCTACGCGGTCCTCCACGGCAAGATCAAGGAGTTCATCGCCGGGCACCTCTTCGGCCGCGCCGTGGACCTCGCCGACCCCGACGTGCTCGCGAACCTCGCGGAGATCGAGGCCCGCAACACGATCCTGGAAGCGACCAAGAAGGCGGTCAACGCCGCGACGATCCGCGATCAGGGAGCGGCCGAGTCCACGCGGATGATGTCGTTCGCGCGCGAGATCCGCCCGCACCTCGTCGCCGATCAGCCCCGGCTGCCGAAGCCCAAGCGATCCATCCTCAACATGATCGTGGGCGACAGCCTCTTCGAACTGGAATTCGCCGCCTTCCTCGATGAGTGCAAGGACATCGTCTCGTTCCTGAAGAATGGCCCGAGCACGCACTTCACCATCGAATACCAGACGGCCGACGGGGGGATCGCGAACTACTATCCCGACTTCATCGTCAAACACTCCGATCAAAACATCTGGATCATCGAGACGAAAGGGCGCGAAGACCTCGACGACCCCCGGAAGTGGCTACGGCTCCAGGACTGGTGCCTCGACGCCACCCGGGGCCACCCGCCGACGACCTACCGGCCGTTATTCGTCCGCCAGGAAAAGTGGGATTCGGCCCCTGCCCGCGACTTCCGCGAGTTGATCGCCGGGTTCGCCGAGTGATCGGGCCGTCCAGGGCGCGCAGGCCCGAAGTCAGCCGGTGTTCTTGAGGCCGGCGGCGATCCCGTTGATGCTCTCCAGCACTCCGGTCAGGGTCTCGTCGCTCGGGCCTTCGCCGGCCCTGAGCCGCTTCAGGAGCACGAGCTGGATGAAGCTCAGGGGGTCGACGTAGGGGTTCCGGCCGTCGATCGACCGCCGGAGGATCGGGACCCGTTCGAGGATCTCGGCCTGCTCGGCGACCTGGCCGATCACGGCGACGGCCCGGGCGTGCTCGGCGGCGATCCGGCCGTAGATCCGCCCGGCCAGGGCCTGGTCGTCGACGAGGTCGGCGTACAGGCGGGCGATGGTCATGTCGGCCTTGGCCAGGATCATCTGGGTGTTGTCGATCAGGGTCGTCCAGAACGGCCAACGGCGGTACATCGCCCGGAGCGTGGCCAGGTCGCCCGGCCGCTCCTCGAGGAATTCGTGGAGCGCCCCGCCCAGGCCGAACCAGCCGGGGAGGGTGTGGCGGCACTGCATCCAGGAGAAGACCCAGGGGATCGCGCGGAGGTCCTCGACGGCGGTCGACGGGGTCCGCTTCGAGGGGCGCGAGCCGATCTTGAGCTGGACGATCTCCTCGATCGGCGTGGCCTGGCGGAAGTAGTCGAGGAACTCGGGGGTCTCGTAGACCAGCCCCCGGTAGTGGCGGCGGCCGGACTCGGCCAGGCGGTCGAGGATCGCGGCCCACTCGGGCTCGGGCGGGCCGGGCTCGTCGGGGAAGCTCGACCGGAGGACGGCGTCGACGACCTGGTCGAGGTGCCGCTCGGCGATCCCCGGGTGGCCGTAGCGGTCGGCGATGACCTCGCCCTGCTCGGTCATCCGGAGCCGGCCGTTGACGGTCTCGCGGGGCTGGGCCAGGATCGCGCGGTTGGCCGGCCCACCCCCTCGGCCGATGGCGCCCCCTCGGCCGTGGAACATCTGCATGGTGATCCCGGCGCGCCGGCCGGTCTCGACCAGGTCCCCCTGGGCCCGGTACAGGGCCCAGGCCGACTGGATCGACCCGCTCTCCTTGCTGCTGTCGGAGTAGCCGATCATGACCTCCTGGATCTCGCCCCGGAGCTGGAGGTGGCGGCGGTAGACGGGCAAGGCCAGGAGCCGCTCCATGATGGCCGAGGCGTCCTGGAGCGGCTCCAGGGCCTCGAACAGGGGGACGATGTCGAGCCGGCTCACGCCGTCGACCGGCCGGAACAGCCGGGCCTCGCGGGCCATGAGCAGGACTTCCAGGAGGTGGGCCGGCTCGGTGGTCGAGCTGATGATGTAAGTGGTGATCGCCTCGGGGCAGCGCCGCTCCAGGATGGCCGAGGTGGTCCGGAAGGTCCGGATGACCTCGGTGGTCTCCGGCGAATAGTCGAGGTGGCTCGGGATCAGGGGGCGGGCGACCTCCAGCTCGCGGGCCAGGAGGTCGAACCGCTCGTCGGGCGAGAGCCCGGCGTAATCCGGACAGAGGCCCGCCTTGGCGAAGACCTCGGCCAGCGCCCCGGAGTGGCGGGCGCTGTGCTGGCGGAGGTCGAGGGTCAGGAGGTGGACCCCGAAGACCTCGACCAGGCGGATCAGGTCGCGGACGGCCCCGTGGGCGGCGGCCAGGGCCCCGGCGCGTTCGAGGTCGTCGCCGATCGCCCGGAGGTCGTCGAGCAAGCCTTGCCGGCCGAGGTAGACGCCCGGGGCCGGCCCGCGCCCCTCGCCGGGCCAGGTGGTCTCGACCGCGCGGACATGGTCGAGGGTCCGGCGGAGCTTGGCGGCGATGAACCGGCACTTGGCGCGGTACGGCTCGCGGTCGTCCGGGTCGGCCTCGCCGGGGAACAGGGCGGCGTCCCCGGCCAGCGACGCCAGGAAGGCCGCGCCGGGCTCGTCGAGGTGGCGGGAGTGGCTCAGGCGGCGCCAGAGGTCGTCGACCCGGCCCAGGTAATGGCGGATCAGGTCTTCCTGCTGGAGCTGGACCGCCTCGGCCGTGGCGTCGGCCGAGACGCCCGGGTGGCCGTCGCGGTCGCCGCCGATCCAGGAGCCGAACCGGAGGAATGGGGGGACGCGCCAGGGCCGGCCGGGATACACCCGCTCCAGGCCGGCTTCGAGGTTCCGGTAGACCCGGGGGACGACTTCCAGGAGGCTCCCCTCGACCAGCCCGAGCCCCTGGCGGACCTCGTCGAGGACGGTGGGCCGGGCCTCGCGGATGGTGTCGGAGAGCCAGAGGGTCTCGACCTCCTCGGCGATCTCGGCGACGGCCCGCTCGCGCTCCAGGGGGACGAGCTGGCCGAATTCCAGGCGGTCGAGCTGGCGGGCGATCGAGGTGAGCTTGCCGAGGATCGTCCGGCGGCGGGCCTCGCTCGGGTGCGCGGTGAAGACCGGGCAGATCAGGGCCCGGTCGAGGTGGTCGGCGACCTGGTCGGCGTCGACCCCCCGGTCGCGGAGCCGCCGGAGCGCCGCCTCGGGGCTCTCGACGAGCGGCTCGGTCCCGTTCCGGTGGAGGTGGGCCCGGATCGCCCGGACGCGGGCCTGCTGCTCGGCCAGGTTGATGAGGTCGAAGTAGATGCTGAACGCCCGGATCAGGGTCCGGAGTTCCCCCAGCCCGAGCCGGCCCAGCCGGTCGCGGAGCCGCCGGGCCGTGTCCACCGACGAGTCGGCCCGCGCCGCCTTGGCCGCGGCGCGGACCTCCTCGACCAGGTCGAACGCTTCCTCGCCCGCCAGGCGGCGGATCGCCCCGCCGAGGAGCCCGCCGAGCAGGTGGATATCGGAGCTGAGCGCTTCCTGGGCGTCGGTCTGCATGGCGACTCCGCGTCCGGGTGGTCGGGCTTCTCCCCCCAGGAGTCTACCAGGCCGGCGCCCGCGCCGGGACCCGGGAGCCCCGCCGGAGTCCGCCGCTCACCCCCGGATGATCTCGGCCATGCTCTCGGCCAGCTTCTCCGGGGTGCAGACCAGGATGTCCATGCCGACCTTGCGGAGCTTCGCGGCGGTCGGCTTGTTGTAGGCCGGTCGGGCGTCGTAGCCGAGGGCCCCGAGGCCGATCATCCGGATGCCGCCGTCGGCCATCAGGCGGGCCTGGGCGACGAGGTCGGACTCGGCGCTGCCCTCGAAGAAGTCGGTGATCAGGACCACGATCGTCCGCGACGGCTGGCGGACCAGGCTATTGGCGTACATCAGGCCCTGGGTGATGTCGGTCCCGCCGCCGAGCTGGATCGAGAGCAACACGTCGACCGGCTGGCCGACCTGGTCGGACAGGTCGACGACCTGGGTGTCGAACAGGACCAGCGAGGTCTTCACGGCCGGCAGCTCGGCGAAGATCGACGCCATCACGGCCGAGAAGATCGCGCTTTCCAGCATCGACCCCGACTGGTCCACGACCACGATGATGTGCCAGGGCCGCTTCTTCCGCTCGGCCGCGTGGAAGAAGATCCGGTCGACCAGGAGCTTGCCCGACTCGCGGTCGAAGTTCTGGAGGTTCCGGCGGAGCGTGGTCTTGAGGTCGAGGTTCCGGAAGACCCGGCGCGGCGAGTGCCGGTCCTTGCGGAGGGCCCCGGTGATGGCCTGCTCGACCTGGAGCTGCATCTTCCGCTTCAGCTCCTGGACGACCTGATCGATGATCTTGCGGACCAGGACCCGGGTCTTGGGGCCGAGCAGTTCGCGGTGGGTGAGCAGGGTCTTGACCAGGTCGAGGTTGGGCTCGATCTTTTCGAGGAGTTCCGGCTTCTCCAGCAAGTCGGCGATCCCCCGGCGGCGGACCAGCTCGCGTTGCATGACCTCCTTGGATTGCCGGGGGAACAGCTCGTTGACCGCGTCGACCCAGTCGGGGACGGTCAAGCTCGACGGCCCCGACCCGGCCGAGCGGTCCGACGACGACCGGCCGCCCCGACTCCCGCCCGGGCCGACGGCGCCCCCGCCGCCGGGCTCGAACAGGAAGCCGACGAGTTCCTCGATCCGCTCGGCCCGCTCGTTCCCGCCACAGCCGATCCCGTGGCCTTCGGCGACCTTGCCTAGGACGAGCCGCCAGCGGGCCAGGGTTTCCGGGTCTTCGGGCATCGGTCGCTCCTGTCGGTTCGAGGTGATCGGGGGGAAACGGCGATCTCGGAGGCCGGTCGTATCCCGGAGCGATTGAACGGCCGGGAATGTCCACCATCCCTCGACACTCGTCAGTCCTCTCTCGCAGCGTACTCGCCGGCCGACGGAAGTTGTAGCTGTCCCCGGTCAAGGGCGCCGGCGAAAGGCCAGGGCGCGTCGATCGGCGTCCCGTTGATCGCGCCCGGATTAAGGACCGGCGTCTGAAGAGGCCCGGGTCGGCGATCATGGGCCGCGTCATCGATCGGGGCCGGTCGTGTGGACCTGGGGCATCATCGGGACGGGGAGGGTTGGCGGCGGATCGCGGATCTGGAACAATCCCACGACGCCGGGCCGGTGCCCAGGCGATTCGCGTACCCCCTCTCAAGCAAAGCGAGTCCCGATGAAGTTGCAGCGAATGGTCGCGCGGGCCTTGTTGATGTCGGCGGGATTGGCCTTGACGGCGACCCGGGCCGATGCGGCCTTTCTGGTGATCACCGAAAGCGTGACCGCGTCCGGCAGCCTCGGCGGCGTGGCGTTCGACAGCCGATTGGTGACCGTCACGGAGACGATCGACACGGCGGCCGTGGTCGCGATCGGCGGCGGCACTTATAACTCGGGCCTCGGCACGATCGCGATCACCGTCGCCGGCTTCGGCTCGGGGACGATCTCGGGCACGGCCTTCTCCGCGTCGACCTTGCGGCCGGCGGTGGTGGGCCTCGGCGCGATGTCGGACGTCAACAGCTTCGACCTCCTCGACGTGATCAACGCATCGGCCGCCGGCTACCGGCTGGACCGCCCGATCGGCCCGTTCTCCGGGGCGGCGCTGATCAGTTCCGGGATCGTTTTCGCCACGTCGGGCGGGGAGTTCGTGCTGGACTCGACGATCGGCGTGGCGACGTTCCAGGCCGCCGCGGTCCCCGAGCCCTCGTCGCTGGTCCTGTGCGGCCTGGCGACCGTGGCGGGGCTCGGCCTCGGCCTCGCCCGGTCGAGGGCGATCGGGTCGGGGAAACGGCGGGGGTGAGCGGTCCTTCGACGGCGGGGATCGTCGGGAACGGGCGGTCGGCCCGGTAACTTCCCGATCTGCCCGTGGCAGCCGGGTAAGTTGGGAAGTTGTTCACAAACTAATCCTCAAAGGGGCCAGCCGGCCAGGGCGGAGGCGACGGCGGCGTCGAGCCGGGCGACGAGGGCGGTCGCTCCCAGGCTCCCGGTCATGGTCCGGACGTCGGCGGCGGTGGACAGGCCGTACTTGCGGGCGACGGTGGCGGCCAGCGAGTCGCGCTGGGCGTCGCCGATCCGCTCGAAGGCGGCCCGGAGCCTCGGGAGCATGACGAGGAACGGGTCCCACTCGGCCGCCCGGAGGAGGTCGTCGACGGCGGCGACGAGGGCGTCGGCCCCGAGCAGGATCGAGGTCCGCGACACCGCGAGCATCCCGTCGAGCAGGTCGCCGGCCGTGGCCATCTTGTCGGGCGAGGCGAGGGCCAGGGCGGCGACCTCGGCGGCCAGGGCGTCGGCGGGCAGCTCGCGGATCTCGCAGAGCAGGCCCAGGAACGCCCCCCGGAGGAACGGCACGGGCGAGTCGTCGGCCGCCCGCCGGGCGGAGTCGGCGAACAGGTCGCGGTCGAACCGGCCGGCCTCGGCCCGCTGCGACAGGTCGGCCACCGTGACCAGGGCGTCGACCACCGGCCGGGCCTGGTCGTCGGGCACGCTCGCCGCCGCCGGCAGGGCGAAGCACGCCCGGTCGTGGGACCGGACCAGGAGGACTTCGAGCAGGTCGCGCCGGAGCCCCCGGAACACGGCGTGGCGGCCGAGCAGGCCGAGATTCCGGAGGGCCAAGGCCAGCGACACGAAGTTGGGATCGGCGTCGATCGCCGCCCCGCAAGCCGTTTCGACGGCCGGGATCAAGTCGGGCAGGTCCATGTCGACGGCCTGGAGGAGCCGCTCGGAGGTTTCGCCCGCGCCGGCCCCGGCGCGGGCGATGGCCTCGCGGAGCCGGGCCAGGGCCGCCGCCTCGACGGTGTCGCCGTACAGGGTCTCCTCGATCAGGGCCGGCTCGGTCCGGGGCTCCCACTTGAGCTGCCAGTCTTCGCGGAACAGGGTCCCGGAGGCGTCGCCGCCCGAGCCGGCCATCGTCGCGAACGGGATTTCGAGGAACCGGAGCCGGTGCAAGAAGGCCGATCGCCGGGCGTCCAAGGGCTGGCGCTTGTCGAGCTTGAGGTGGAGCCGCTTCTCCTTGCCGATCGCCTCGCCGAGTCCGAGGTCGGCCACCTGGGCGTGGAAGTCGTCGACGACCGGCAGCCGGCCCAGGGCCGGCGTGACCTTGCCGATCCGGGTCCCGATCGCGGCCGAGTCCATCGCCTTGCGGAGCCGCGCCCCTTCCTCGGCCGGGTTGCCCTTGCAGCAACAGGTGACGAGGGCATCATCGATGTCGTCGAGCGTCGGGCGCGACCGCCCCCGGAGCCGGGCCAGCAGCGCCGCGTGGTGGGTCGCGGCGATGGCGTCGGCCGTGGACAGCGGGTCGCCGGCCCGGCGGACCAGGCGGAGGACCGCGATGCAGTGCTCCAGGGCGATGTCCCCCGCCCGGCCGGCCTGGGTCAGGTCGTGGCACGCCTGGTAGAACTGCGGGGCCCGGTTCCCGGCGCCGTAGCCGGCCATCTCCGAGACCCGGAAGTACGAGTAAGGGACGATCGTCGTGTAGACCGTCCCGGCGGGCGGCTCGGGCGGCGGGGCGAGGTCGTCGCGGTCGAGGAATAGGTGGAACCCGCCGCAGACCACCGCCGCCTGCTCCGCTTCCAGGCCCCGGGCGGCGAGGGTTTCCCGGATCACCTTGAGGAAGTGCCGCTCGCGGTCGACGGTCCCCCCGGCCGCCTCCGCCGCGAGGTCGGCCGTCGCCCTCGCGGCGCAACAGAACGTCGCCAGCTCGCGGCGATACGCCTCGAAATCGGCCGAGGCCGGGTCTTCGAACAGGGTGTCCCACGCCTCGTCCCACGACCGGAACCCGGCGGCGTCGGCCAGGGCCCGGTAGAACCCGCTGGCGGTGAGGAGCCGGTCCTCGTCCGGGGCCGACGGCGGCGGCGGGGCGGGGGTGTCGATCCCGTCGACCGGCCGCGGGCGGATCAAGGCATGATGGGGCAGGTCGACGAACACGACCTCGGCCCCGAGGGCGGCGGCCGTCTTCATGGCCACGTACTCGGGCGAGTAACTGGTCATCGGATACCAGACCGCGAACCGCGCCGGGATGTCGGCCGCCGGGCTGACCACGCCGTTGAGCCCGAGCACGTTGTCGTCGTCGCGGTACGACGAATAGAGGGCGATCGGCGGTTCCGTCTTCGCGTCGGTGACGTGCCGGATCAGGTCGTTGGCCTCGAAAGGCCCCTCGATGAAGACCACCTTCGGCCGGCGGGCCCGGAGCGCCTCGCGAAGGTGCCGCGCCGTGGTCGGTGAGTGGTGCCGGACCGGGAACCAGTACAGCGGGTCCGTCAAGACCGTCTCGACCCGCCGGGCGATCAGGGCCGGGTCGAGCCCGGCGGCGGCCTCCGCTCGTTCGGTCGCGGTCATGGGATGCGTCATCCTGCCGGAGATTGGTTCGTCCGCGATCCGCCATCTCGGATTCGAGATTTCAAAAGGAGGGGCGATACGTCAAAGCTCCTCGATCAAGGCATCATGGAACGCCTTCCACGCCGGGTCCTTGACGCCGCGCTTGCGGGCGACGAGGGCGGCGTATTCCTTGAGGGCGGCCTTGTCGTCCTGGTCTTCCTTGACGACGACGCCCACCATGTTGCGGGCGATGTCGGCCGGGCCGACCTCGCCGTCGCCGAAGAACCGGGCGCGGAGGGCGGAGTCGAGGGCCACGCCGATGGCCTCGGCCGTGGAGAGGGTGGTGCTCGGCTTCTTGAGACTGACGCCGTCGAGGGTCTTGCCGTCGCGGATCTCGCGGAACACCGTGGCCAGCAGCTCGATCACCGGCGGGCTGATCCGGCCCGGCAGGTTGTACCGGAGGAGCAGCTCGGCCGACCGCTCCTGGACGATCTTGACCTCGGTCTTCTGGTCGCCAACGATCGGGATGTACACGTAGTTGAACCTGCGCTTGAGCGCCGCCGACAGCTCGTTGACCCCCTGGTCGCGGGTGTTGGCCGTGGCGATGATGTTGAAGCCGGGGCGGGCCCAGACCATCCCGGCGTCGGGCAGCTCGGGGACGGCCACGGCCTTGTCGGACAGGATCGAGACCAGGGCGTCCTGGACGTCGGGGACGCAGCGGGTCAGCTCCTCGAACCGGAGGAGCTGACCGGCCTTCATCGCGGTCATCGTCGGCGACGGGATCAGGTTGCCCGGCGTCGGCCCCTCGGCGATCACCCGGGCGATGTTCCAGGAATATTTGATATGCTCCTCGGTCGTCCCCGCCGTCCCCTGGATGGTGAGGATCGACGTCCCGCTGATCGCCGCCGCCAGGTGCTCCGACAGCCAGCTCTTGCCCGTCCCCGGCTCGCCGACCAGGAGCAAGGCCCGCTCCGAGGCCAGGGTGACGATCGACCGCTCGACGATCCCGTCGTCGCCGAAGAACTTCCGGGTGATCGGCACGTCGACCGCCCGGCCGTCGATCGTGGCGCGGAGCGTCTTGCCGCCGACGACGTAGGCCAGGACCGACCTCGGCGACAGCCGCCAGCTTCGCGGCGGCGCCTCGGCGTCGTTCTGCCGCAAGGCTTCGAGCTGGTCGGCATACCGGACCTCGGCCGGCTCGCGGAGGACGTCGGTCGGCGCGGGCCGGGGTTCGGTGGCGGACGCGGCGGACGCGGCGGCGGCGACTTGCTTCCTGGCCATGACGGCTCCGGGGGCTCGGGGGGTTCCGGCTCGGGCCGGTCAGGTGAACGACAACGCCTTGAGCAGGGCGGCCTTGTTGACGACGTCCTTCGAGATCGTCAGGTAGTCGGGCCCGGCCTGGCCGAACGAGGCCAGGGGCTGGAAGGCCAGGCGGCACCGCTCGTAGTGCATCAGGCCGAACAGCGGCGGCCGGTCCTTCTTGAGCTTGCGGAGGGCATCGAGGCTTTTCCAGAGCGCCTTGCCCTCGGGCTCGGGGGGGACGACGACGTGGAGCGTGAGCGGGCCGGCGGTCACGACATAGGCCATGTGGCCCGGCTCGTCGCCGTCGGTCGGCGGGCCGATGGCGTAGTCGCGGAGGACGACCTCTTCTTGCAGCTCGATGTCGAGGTCGAGCGGGCCGGGCCGGTGGCTCGCGATCCGGGCGACCGCCGGGTCGGGGGTCCAGTCGAGGAACCGGCCCCAGTCCGCGAACGGTCGGCCGAGGGTGACGGTGCTCCCCTCGGACAGAAGGACCCGGCCGCCGCCGGATTCGTCCTCGGAGAGCGCGGCGTCGCGGATCAGGAGGGTCGCCCGGTCGAGGAACACGTTGGGGGTGAATTTCTGCTTCTGGGGGAGGTGGAGCATCGCCTCGGGCGGGATGCTCACGCCCGGCTTGACCGGGATGATGACCGACCAGGTGAGGCGACGCCCGGCGACGATCGGGTCGGAGTCGGCCACGGCCCTGAGCCGGAAATCGAACGCCACGAACGACCCGGCCGCCACCTTCTTGACCGCGCCGAGGCAGACGGCCTCGACCATCGGCAGCGGCCGGGACGGCGGCGACCAGGTCAGGCGATCATATTCCTTCTCGTCGCCGGTTTCGAGAGCATGGCCGATCCCGCGCCCGAGGAGCCACGACCGACCGAGGAAGAACGAGAGCCGCCGCCTCGAAAAGCCCGGGTCCTGCCTCTGGAACCGACTCAGCTCCTCGGCCGCCGCGCGGAGCGCCGAGCCGAGCCGGAGCAAGCGGAACCGCGCGGCCTCCTGCATCGCCTGGTGGATTGTCGCCCGGGTCGTCTCCGAGGCGGTGGTCAGGCCGCCGAGCAGAAGCTCCTCGACCGACCCGGTGAGGAGCCCGAGGACGTGGGCTAGCTTGGGTCGGTCGGCGATCGGGGGGAGCATGGCGGCGGATCACTCCTCCGGTTCGAGGTCGGGTTCCGACGGATCGGCCCCGGCGAGCATCTGGCCGGCCACCTCCAGGGTGAGCATCCGGTCGAACAGCCGGAGCGCGGCCATGGCGCGGAGCAGGGCGGGGGCGGCCGAGCGGTCGTTGGCCCGGAGCGCGTCCACGACGGCGGAGAGTCGCCCGGCGAGGTGTTCGGCCCCGGCCGTCCGCAGCTCGTCCCGGAGCGAGGTGAGCCGGGCCAGGTCCTGAGCCCCGGCGGCGCGGACGCCCCGGACGATCAGGTCGTCGGTCGCGGCGTGGAGCCGGTCCAGGGCGTCTCGGACCTCAAGGATCTCGTCGTCCACCGACCGGCCTCGCTCAGAAGGAGTAGAAGTCTTCGGGGATGGTCTCGGTCGGCCGCCAGTCGACCTCGCCGGCCTGCATCCCCTTGTACTGGAGGAGGTTGTCGGCGACATGATTCCGGGTCTCGTCGTTGAGCACGGGTCGCTTGGTGGCCGCGACGGCGACCCAGCGGTCGACCGCCGCCACGTCGAGCTTGCCCGAGCGGGCCAGGCCGAGCAGGAGCACCAGCAGGTGCTTGCACGGCTTGTTACGGAGCCCCATGCACGGCGACAGGTCCTGGGCGCAGCAGATGTACGCCCCCCCGGCGGTGAGGACACACGAGTATAACAGGTCGTCTTGCCGCTGGCTCAGGACGATCCCCCGGACGTGGCCCGGCCCGACGTCGGCGTAAAGCTGGTTCCGGCCCGATTTGAGCATGTCGAGCGTCCGCTTCCGGAGCCCATCGTCCATCACGGAGTAGAGGCGGGCGATCAGGACGGTGAGGGCGGGCGTGGCCGCGGTCGGCCCCGAGGGGCGCAACCGGGGGTCGATCCCCTTGCCGGCGAAGATCAGGTTGGCCGGGATCGCGAAGCCCGCCGGCCACCGCGTCTGCTCGTCGAACGACGCCCCCTCCAGCTGCGCGCCCGCGAGGTCCGCCCCGGTGAAGTCGACCAGCTCCAGGTCGCCATCCTTGAGGATGGCCCCGGCCAGGGCCGCCCCGGCGAACGTCGCCCCGACGAACTGGCCGCGAGTGAGGTCGGCGCCGGCGAGCCTCGCCCCGGCGAAGGTCGCCCCGATCGCCCGGGCCCGGGCCAGGCGGGCACCCTGGAGGTCGGCCTTCGCGAAGTTGGCGCCCTCGAAGTGGCCGGTCGCCAGCTCGGCGCGGGCGAGGGTCGCGCCGGCGAACGACGCCCGGCAGGCCGTCTGGCCGCTGAAGTTGGCCCTGGTCAGGTCGAGCCCGCCCAGGTCGGCCCCGGACAGGTCGACCTCGCGCCGCTCGGCGGACTTGAGTTGCTTCCACCGGCGCAGGCCGTCCGCGCCCGCCCGGAAGGCGGCCGGCCAGTCAACGGGGGACGCATCTCCCGGCTCCGGGGGCGGCGTCTCGATCGGGGCGGCTTTTCGCTTCGCCATGGGGTTCAGATCGCGTAGAAGTCCTCGGGGATGGTCTCGGTGGGCCGCCAGTCGACCTCGCCGGCCTGCACCCCCTGGTAGCGGAGCAGGGTCTCGCTGACGTGGTTCTTGGTCGTCTTGTTCCACCTGGGATTCTTGCCCGACGCCGCGACGACCCAGCGGTCGACCGTCGCCACGTCGATCTCGCCGGCCCTGGCCAGCCCGATCAGGAGGGCGAGCAGGTGCTTGCAAGGCTCGTTGGACAGGCCCATGCAGGGGGTGAGATCCCGCGAGCAGCAGGTGTAAACGCCTTCCTCGGTCAGGACGCAGGAATAAACCTTGTCCTCGTCGGTCTGGCTCCGGACGATCCCCCGGACGTGGGTGGGGGTCACCTCGGAGAAGATCTGGTTGCGGCCGGCCTTGAGCATGTCGAGCGTCCGCTTCAGCCGCTTGGGGTCGATGAGGGGGATCAGCCGCGTCATCAGGCCGTTGATGTCGACGGCGACCGCCTTGCCGCCCCGGCCGCTGAACCGAGGGTCGGACCCTCGGCCGGCCCAGCGCATCTCGGCCGGGGGGACGAAGCCGGCCGGCCAGGTCGTCGCCCGGTCGAACTCGGCCCGGTCCAGGATGGCCCCGGCGAGGGTCGCCCCCGACAGGTCGGCCCCCCGGAGGTCGGCCCCGGCCAGGTCGGCCCCGCCGAGGTCGGCGCCGGCCAGGTTGGACCCGCCCAACTGGGCGTTGGACAACCTGACCCGGGCGAGGGTCGCCCCGGCGAACGACGCCTTGGCCGCCCGGGCCTCGCGGAGGTCGATTTCCGCCAGGTCGAGCCCGCCGAGGTCGGCCCCCGACAGGTTGACGGCCCGACGCCCGGCCGCGGTGAGCCGGTTCCAGCGGCGGACGCCGACCGGTCCCGACCGGAGGGCCGCCGGCCAGTCGACGGCGGGCTTCTTCGCGGCCTTCGGCCTCGGTTTGGTCGCGGGGGCCGGCGTCGCGTCCTCGCCGGCCGGGGGCGTCTTGGTCTTCGGCTTGGGCATGGGTTTCACGTCGAGTAGAAGTCTTCGGGGATGGTCTCGGTCGGCCGCCAGTCGACCTCGCCGGCCTCGACCCCCTTGAAGCGGAGCAGGGTCTCGGTCATCGCGTCCTTGTCGAGCGCCGGCTTCTGGCCCCGGCTGGACTGGGCCCAGTCGTGCGCGGTCCCGGGGTCGAACTCGCCGGCCTGGGTCAGGCCAACGATCAGGACCAGCAGGTGCTTGCACGGCGACCCCCGGAGCCCGCCGCAGAGGTTCAGGTTCTGGGTGCAGCACGCATACGAGCCGTCGGCGCCCAGGCGGCAGGAGTAGACCATCGACCCGTCGGATTGGCTCTTGACCACGCCGACGACGTGGTCGGCCTCGACCCGGGCGAACAGGCGGAACCGGTCGGCCTTGAGCATGTCCGTGGCCTTTTCGAGCTTGGACTTGTCGGCCACCTGCTTCAGGCGGTCGAGGAAGCCGGGGAAGTCGGCCGGCCGGCCCTTGGCCTTCTCCGCCTTGGTCGGGGCCTTGCTGGGGTCCGCCCCCTTGCCTTTCCAGACCAGGCCGGCCGGCAGGCGGAATTTCTTGGGCCAGCGAGTCGTCTCGTCGAAGGTGGCTCTGGTGAGCACCACCCCGGCCATCGAGGCGCCCGTGAAATCGGCCCCGCGGAGGTCGGCGCGGGCGAAGCTGGCCCCGGCGAGGTTGGCGTCGACGAACCGGGCCCTCGAGAACGAGGCGTAACGGGCCTCGGCCCCGGTCAGGTCGGCCCGGCTGAAGTCGGCGTCGCCGCACCGGCAACCCTGGAGTTTCGCGCCGGCGAGGTTGGCGGCGACGAGCTTCGCCTTCTTGAGCCGGCCTGGGGCCAGCACGCTCCCGAAGGAGGCCCCGGCCAGCGAGGCGCCGGCCAGGTCGGCCCCCTCCAGGTTGGCCCCGGCGAACTCCACGCCGTCGAGCGCCCGGCCGGCGAGGTCGACCCGGCGGTAATCGAGGGCCGCCCGTCTCTCCAGGTTCAGGCGGTTGTATTCCTCCACCCCGGCCCGGTCGGTCGCCAGGAGGGCGACCACCCGATGGTCTCTATCCTTCCTGGCCTGCTTTCCCCGCTTCCGCCGCGCCGCCAGCTCCTCATTCGACGGGATCGGCAACCCATAGGCTTCGTGCCAGGCCTGCTCGGCCACCGGCGTGAGCTTGACCGAACTCGTCGTCCCCTTTTGCATCGAGATCTTGACGGAGCCGGGTTGGAGGACGGCCTTGGGGAACTGGGCGACGACGTGACGGAACGCGGCGCCGAGGTCGTCCACGGGGGTGGAGGGCCAGCGCTCCTCGTCGCCGCCCTCCCTGACCTTCATGACCCCCACGTATCCCTGCCAGGTGGGATCGCCCTTGTAGCCGGTGATTTCCACGCTCAAGGTCCAGCCGGAGGGCAAGCTCAAATCGGCGTCCATGTGGAACCGGCCGGCGGGCTCGGCGGCCTCGGCCAGTTCCTGGAGGGGTGAGGGAGCGACGACCATCGGCAAACCTCCGAAGGGAAGGCGTCCACCGAAGCGACCCGCGGTCGCGAAGGATTATCCGATCCCGATCCGTCGCGAGCAATGACCCCGCGCGATCTTCTCTCAAACCTCGACATACCCTTTGCCGACCTTCTCCAGGATCAGGCCCTGGACGTGGCGGAGCGCCGCGGCCTCGTCGGCGAGCGGCTTCGTCTTCGACTGGCCCTCGCCCCCGATCCGGCCATGGCGGACCGTGACGACCGGCCCATCCCGGGCGACCTCCCAGAACTTCGCCGAGCCCCCGTCGACCAGCTCGAACCGGCGGAGGCCCGGCGCCGAGGCCGCGGCCGGGGACGCTTCGGGCGCCGGCACCGGCGCCCCGGCCACGTCGTGGCGGGCCCCGACGTAGGAGGGGAACCGGGGGACGCCGCCGTCGGACAACTCTTGATAGCGGAACGTGATCGTCGAGCCGACCGGCGGGGGAGACTTGCGCTCGGCGTCGGAAAGGCCGGTGCCGACGGCGAACCGGGTCCCGTCGGGCAGTTCGGCCAGCAGGGCCCCGAGCCGCCCCTTGTGCCGGCCGGCGCCCGCGAGGTGCTCGACGACCCGGGCCTCGGCGTCGCGGAAGCTCTTGACCTTGAGGAGCGTCGTCGACCGCCCGACCTCGTACCCCGACCCCGGTTGGCGGAGCATCAAGCCCTCGCCGCCGAGGGCCTCGACCCGGGCCAGTTCCCCCTTGAGATGGTCTAGCCCCCCGCAGGGGACGTGCTCCAGCGCCCGGACGTGGGGCGGCCGGTGGCGGGCGACGTGGTCGCGGATGGTGGCGAGCCGGTCCTCGAACGGGCCGGGGGCCGCCGGGGCGTCGAACGCCACGAACGTCACCTCCTTCCAGTGGTCGGAGCGGTCCTGGCGGCGGACCACGCCGACGGTCTTCTGGAACGCCTTGCGGCCGATCCAGAGCTCGCCGTCGAGCGGGGTTTCCGGGAGCCCGGCGAGGAACCAGTCGGGGGCGTGGAACGGGTTGCCCAGCCGCGACAGGAAGGCCCGGCCGTCCCAGTAGGCGCGGACGCCGTCGAGCTTCTCGCTCATCCACCAGCCGGCCAGGTCCTGCGCCGTATCCCACCGCTCGGCCAGCAGGAGCGGCGGCGCGGCCTTGCCCGCCGATTCCTCCCCGTCCGCCGCCGTCGCCGGCTCGGGGGCGACGGCCTGGCCGACCCGCGCCGCCTCGGCGGCGTCGCCCCGGAGCTTCCGCAGGTGCTTGCACGTCCGCCGCTCGATCCCGACCGACTGGTTCCGCCAGGCCGGGCAGGTGCAGGAGTACAACCCGCCCACGTTCTTGAGCACGTAGGGCCGGGCCCCCGAGCCCTTCATCTCCACCGATTCCCCGTCGTCCAGGTCCGGCATCGGCCCGTTCTCCCCGTCGCCAAGTCTCGGGACCCGTGCCCGACTGCGGTGTACGTTCTAACAGGCATTCGACCCGGCCACAAGCCTCCGCGCGGAAAAAGCCCGGCCGTCGAGGGGAAAAATCACCAACCGTCGCGGCGACGCCACGAGCCGGGCGGCCCGACCCGGCGCTCAATCGATCGCCAGGAACTCGTTGAGGTTGAGCAAGGCCAGGCAGAAGCGGGGGAGCGCGGGGTCGCGGCCGAGGAACGCGAGGGCGAGGCCGCGCTCGTGGGCGTCGGGGGGCCGGCCGAGGGCCAGTCGATAGGCGCGGTCGACCCGGGCCCCGGGGTCGGGGCCGACCTCGCGGGCGACCCGGTCGGCGAGGGCGCGGGCGGATTCGCGAGCGAGCCGGCCGTTGAGGAGGGTCAGGGCCTGGGGGGCGATCGTCGTCACGTCGCGGCGGGCGCAGCTGGCGTTGGTGTCGGGGCGGTCGAACGCCTCGAAGAAAGGATAGCGGAGGTTCCGGCGGATGAAGACGTGGAGGCTCCGGCGGTCGCGGTCGGCCGGGTCGGGGGAGACGGGCCAGATCGCCCCCTTGCTGCTCAGTTTGGCCAGCTCGGCGGGCAGGTCGGGGAAGACCGGCGGGCCCCCGGGGGCGAGGGTCAGGCGGCCGGACACGGCGAGCAAGGCGTCGCGGATCGCCTCGCCTTCGAGCCGCCGGCGATTCTGCCGCCAGAACAAGGCGTTGTCGGGGTCGACGGCCCGGGCGGACGGGCGGGCCATCGAGGTTTGCCGGTAGGTGGCGCTGGTGACCATCAATCGGTGGATGGCCTTCAGGCTCCAGCCCCGGGCGGGAAGCTCGGTGGCCAGCCAGTCGAGCAGCTCGGGGTGGGTGGGCGGCTCGCCCGAGGCGCCGAAGTCGCTCGGGGTGGCGACGATCCCCCGGCCGAAGTGGTGTTGCCAGAGCCGGTTGACGATCACGCGCCCGGTCAGGGAGTTGTCGGGGCGGGCCAGCCAGTCGGCCAGGGCCAGCCGCCGGCCGCTGGAGCGGGGGGTGGGGGAGATCCGGGCGAGCGCGGCGGGCTCGTCGGGACAGAGGACGATGGGGAAGGCGGGCGGGACCTCGGGCCCCCGGGCGCCGTACTCGCCGCGTTTGAGCACGAAGGTCGGCGGCGGGTCGAGGCCGGCCTCGTCGAGCCCCCGGGCCTGGGGCAAGGGTCGGGGACCGTCGGCCCGGGCCCGGGCCAGCTCGCGGAGCAGGGCCCGGCGGAGGGCGGACGCGGCCGGCCCGAGGGCGGACGATAGGGCTTCGGGCTCGATCCGCCGGTCCCTGGCCAGGGCGTCGAACGCCAGGGCGGTCTCTTCCGGGGTCCGCCCGTCGGCCGGCTTCCGGAGCGCGGCGGCGGTGGGGTCGTCGAGGCCGGGGGGCGGGCCCGGGGCCAGGTCGGCGCGGGCTGGCGCTTCGAGGCCGATCAGGGCCGCCTGGAAGGTCGCGACCCGGAGTTTCTGGCTCGCGCGGCGGCGGACGAAGTCGGCCCGCTCGGCGGGGGTCCCGATCGGGTAATCGTCGCGGAACCGGGCGGGGGTGAAGAACGCCTGGAGCCGGTAGAAGTCGGACTGGCGGATCGGGTCGGCCTTGTGGTCGTGGCACCGGGCGCAGCCGACGGTCAAGCCGAGGAAGGCCAGGGCGGTGGTCTCGGTGATGTCGTTGAGGGCGTTCTGGCGGCGGAGCCCCTGGTCGTTCAAGTCGACCATGTCGGGATGGCAGCGGGCGAACCCGGTGGCGATGAAGGCCGACGGGTCGTCGGGCTCGGCCTCGTCGCCGGCGACTTGGAAGCGGACGAAGGCGTCGTAGGGGAGGTCGCGGTTGATCGCCCCGACGACCCAGTCGCGATAACGCCAGGCGTCGGGCCGGGCCTGGTCGAACTCGAAGCCGTCGGTGTCGGCGTAGCGGGCCAGGTCGAGCCAGTGCTGCGCCCACCGCTCGCCGTGGCGCGGGCTGGCCAGGAGCCGGTCGACGACGCGCGTGTAGGCGTCCGGGCCCGGGTCGGCCTCGAAGGCGGCGACCTCCTCGGGTGTCGGCGGCAGGCCGATCAGGTCGAAGGTGACCCGGCGGATCAGGGTGGGCCGGTCGGCCTCGGGCGAAGGGTCCAGGCCGTCCCGGTCGAGCGCGGCCAGGACGAAGGCGTCGATCGGGTTCCGGGCCCGCCCGGCCTGGCGGACGGCCGGGACTTCCGGCCGGGTGGGCCGGACGAACGCCCAGTGGCTCCGGTCGTTGGCCGTGATCGGCTTTTCGGCCGCCAGGACAGCCGATGGGCCAATCAGGCTGAGCAAGCCAACCGACAGGACAAGACGGTTCCGGCGCATCGGGGTGTTCCACTCAAGGCCGGGGGATGGCTCCGGTTTCCGTAGATTAACTTTGCGTTGCAAAGCTGGGAGCGTTATCATCCGGCTGCTCGGGAGGATTTATCCGCCGAGGGGATCAACCGGAACCGAGGAACGAATGAGACTCATCGCTGGGATAATCGCGTTGGTGCTGATGATTGTGATGGGTTCGACCGTGGGAACGCGCCGGGGCCTGGTCGCGGGGGCGATGTCCGCCCTGTTGACTTTGCTGCTCAGCGTCGTGGCGTACGTAGTCGGGGCGTTCGTGGTCGGGGTCATGTTCCATGTCGACTGAGTCTGGGGTCAGGCAAGGATTTCGCGGACGACCCGGCCGGCGGTGTCGGTCAGGCGTTCCTCGCGGCCGTTGTGGGGGAAGGTGAGCCGGGTGTGATCGAGGCCCATCAGGTGAAGGATGGTCGCGTGGAGGTCGTGGACGTGGACGCGGTCGACCTCGGCTCGAAGGCCAATCGCGTCGGTCGCGCCGTGGACGGTCCCGCCCTTGACGCCCGCTCCGGCGAGCCAGAAGGTGAAGCCGTGGGGGTTGTGGTCGCGCCCCTTGCCCCCCTCGGACATCGGCATCCGGCCGAACTCGCCGCCCCAGACGACCAGCGTGCTGTCGAGCAGCCCGCGCCGCTTGAGGTCGGCCAGCAAGGCCGCGACCGGCCGGTCGGTCCGGCCGGCGAGGGTCGCGTGGTTGGCCTCGACGTCGTCGTGGGCGTCCCAGCCGTTGACGTCCCCCGAGTAAAGCTGGACGAACCGGACCCCGCGCTCGACCAGGCGGCGGGCGAGCAGGCACCGGGCGGCGAAGTCGGCCGTCCGCCGCTCGTCCAGTCCGTAGAGCGTCCGGGTCTCGGCCGACTCGCGGGACAGGTCGACCGCCTCGGGCGCCGCCCCTTGCATCCGATAGGCCAGTTCATACGACTGGATGCGGGCGGCCAGGGCCGGGTCGTCGTCGCGGGGGGCGAAGTGGTGGGCGTTGAGGCTCCCGATCAGGTCGAGCAGGCCGCGGCGGTCGGCGTCGGAGGCCGGCTCGGGCGGGCGGAGGTCGAGGATCGGGCTGTCCCCGCCCCGGACGACGGTCCCCTGGTGGCTCGCCGGCAGGAACCCCGCGCCATAGGCGGGCGGCCCCCCCTTGATCCCGCCGGCGGGGTCGGGCAGGACGACGAAGGCCGGCAAATCCTGATTCTCGGAGCCGAGCCCGTAGCTGGCCCAGCTCCCCAGGCTCGGGCGGCCCATCAGGACCGAGCCGGTGTTGATCTGGTAGACCGCCTGCGGGTGGTTGACGCTGTCGGCCCAGCACGACCGGATCACCGCCAGGTCATCAACGCGCTTCGCCAGCTCGGGGAACAGGTCCGAAACCTCGATGCCGCTCCGGCCGTGCTTCCGGAACGTCCGCTTCGTGGCCAGGAGCGGATTGCCGGCGACTTTACGTCGGGTCGCGACCGCGCCGAAGCTCGGTGGCAGCGTCTGGCCGGCCAGGCGTTGCAACTCGGGCTTGGGGTCGAACGTTTCCAGGTGGCTGGGGCCGCCGTGCATGAACAGGAAGATCACGCTCCGGGCCTTGGCCGCGAAGTGGGGGGCCCGGGGCGCCAGGGGATCGCCCGGGAGCCCGCCCGCTCGCGCCCGGTCGGCTTGGAGCATCCAGGCCAGCGCCAGGGCCCCGAAGCCGCCGCCGGACCGGGCGAGGAACTCGCGGCGCGTGGCGGCGACCGGGAAATGGGGCGTGCGGTCGGCTCGGCTCATGGGGATTCTCGGCGAAGGGGGCGGGACGCGGCCCGGTCGCGCCGGATGTCCCGAGCATACCCCAAGCCCGGCCGATCTCGCCAACGGAATACGCCCCACGCCCGGGATTTCCGGCCCCCGCCCCGCGACCTTCAGGACCCCGACCGGCCGACGGCGAGCGTCCGGGTCGGGAGGCGGACGGTGAAGCGGGCCCCGTGGCCGGGCTCGGATTCGACCTCGATCGTGCCCCCGTGGTCCTGGACGATCCCGTAGCTGATCGAGAGGCCCAGGCCGGTGCCGACCCCGATCGGCTTGGTCGTGAAGAACGGGTCGAAGATCCGCTCGCGGATCGCCGGCTCGATCCCGCAGCCGGTGTCGATCACGTCGATCCGGACGCCGTCGTCGCCGGCGAGGGTCCGGATCGTGACGGTCCCCCCCTCGGGGCAGGCGTCGATGGCGTTCATGACCAGGTTCATGATGACCTGATTGAGCTTGGCCCCGAAGCAGAGCTGGGCCGGCAGGCGGCCGAGGTCCTTCTCGATCTCGACCCGCTTCTTGCGGGCGTGGCCCCGGACGATGTTGATGGTCGAGTCGATCCCCTCGTTGAGGTCGACCTCGTTGAGGGCCCCCTCGTCGAGCCGGGCGAAGACGCGGAGGTCGAGGACGATCTGCTGGATTCGCCCCAGGCCGTCGCGGGTCCGGTCGAGGAGCCTGGGCAGGTTGTCGGTCGTGTAGTCGAGGTCGAGGCGGTCGCGCTGGTCGCGGATCTCGGCCATCAGGGCGGGGAAGGCGGCTTCCAGCGTCGCCTCCTCGGCGCGATAGCGGGCCAGGACCGCCAGGATCTCGCCCAGGTCGCGCTGGAGGACGGCGACGTTGTTGCTGACGAACGACAACGGGTTGTTGATCTCGTGCGCGACCCCGGCGACCATCTGGCCGAGCCCGGCGAGCTTCTCCGACTGGACCAGGTGGCTCTGGGCTTCCTTCAGGGCCGCGTGGGCGTGGCGCTCGGACTCGGCCATCTCGCGGAGCAGGAGGTTCTGGGCCCGGAGCTGCTCCTCGGCCCGCTTCCGGGCGGTCACGTCCCAGAAGATCCCCTGGATGCCGATGATCTCGCCGTCGGCGTCGCGGAGCGGGATCTTGGTGATCTGGACATAGGTGACGTCACCGGTGGGGGTCGCGTGCTCCTCGACGGCCTCGAACGGCCGGCCCGCCGCGATCACGCGGGCGTCGTCGCGGCGGTACTTGTCGGCCAGCTCCTTGGGGAAGAAGGCGTAGTCGTCCTTGCCGAGGATCTCGCCGGGGGCCCGGCCCAGCTCGTGGCAGAAGTTCCGGTTGCAGAAGGTGAACCGGCCTTCCAGGTTCTTGCGGAGGATGCTCTGCGGGAGGCTCTCGACCAGCGAGTGATAGAACACCTCGGACTCGCGGAGGGCCTGCTCCTTGGCCCCCAGCTCGGCGAGCTGGTCCTCCTGGCGGGCGAGCAAGTGCCGGTGGCTCCGGTTGAGCCGGAGGATGTGCGCCATCATCGCCACCACCATCAGGGCGGCCAGGGTGGTGATCGCGAGGGTCGGGGTCAACTCGATCCAACCCACCAGGTCCGGCGCCATGGGCACGGCTCCCCTCGGAGGACGCGGCGAGCCCCGGGGCGACGCCAGGTCGCCACCGGCCGCGGCCCTCGGCCTCGACGGATTCCGAAACGGTCCCCCGCTCCCGGGTCCGACCTTCGCGGGCTGACGATCGGGACGAGACGCCCGAGCGGTCCGAGGACCGGGCGTCACCGCGACGATATCCGGCAAGCCCCCCCGGGGCCAGGGGCCGGCCGCGAATCCGTCAATACAACAGCCGGGTCGCTTCCAGGAACAGCCGGCCCCGGGGCGGCGGGAGCGGGTCGCGCAGCTCCTCCGAGGCGGCCATGTCGCGGAAAAACAGCCCGGCGTCGATCTCGCGGATCAAGGGCTCGCCCCGGACCGTCAAGGACACCTCGCGGTTGTTCCGGAGGCTCAGCTCGTCGAAGTTGCCGGTCCCGAGGTAGGCCAGGGTCCCGTCGACCGACATCGCCTTGACGTGCGTCATCGCGGGATAAAGATAGACCCGGGCCCCGCCCCGGAGCAGGGAGTTGGCCGCCAACGTCGAGAACTTGTTCATGACCGGCACGTTGCCGCGCACGGTCAGGACGGCGCGGACGTCCACGCCCCGCCGGCTGGCGGCGACCAGCTTCTTGACCAGGATCTGGTCGCTGACATAGGGGTTCTCGATGTAGATGTGATGCCGGGCCGCGTCGACCGCCCCGTAGACGGCCTCCTTGAGCGAGCGGTGGCCGATGTCGGTCCGGACCATCCGGACCGCCGCGTTGGGCACGACCGGGGGCCCCTCGATCGGCCCGGGGCCGGCGGGCGCGGCCTCGCCCCCCAGCTCGGCCCAGCGGTCGGCGAACAGGGCGGCGTACTGGGGGACGATCGCCGCCCCTTCGGCCAGGAACGCGAAGTTGTGCCAGCGGGTCAGCGACGGGGCCGTCAAGATCATCCCGCCGGTCCAGACGACCCGATCGTCGACGACCGCGACCTTGCGATGATCGAACCGGAAGCAGGGGTCGGGGGCCTCGATCACCCGGATGTTGGGCTCGGCTTGGAGGGCGTCGAGGAAGGTGGGCAGGCCGAGGCCGACCCGGGCGTTCCCCTCGCCGAGGACGTAGCCCCCACGGTCGACCATCAGGCGGACCCGGACGCCGGCGCGGGCCCGCTCGACCAGGGCGGCGGCGACGGTCCGCCCCGCCTCGTCGTCGTCCCAGCCGAAGATCATCAGGTCGACCCGGCACCGCGCCCCGGCGATCAGGTCGAGCAGCGCCCGATAAGCCGGCTCGCTGTCGAAGAGGGGCGTCAAGCGGGCCGGGGTGCGGGGCCCGCCGGCCTCGGGGTCCTGGCGCACCGGCGAGGTCGGGCCCCTCGGGATCGCCTCGGCCACGCGGACCGCGACCCGCTCGGCCAGCCGGGCCGTGCCGACCGCCGCCGAGTGCCAGGGCGAGTGGACCGACGCGGCGACCGTCGCCCGGATCGTGTCGCGCAGCAGCAAGACCTTCTGTCGCCCGGTGATTCGCCGCTCGGACGAGGATTCGGGCGGCCGGATCGCATGGGACGGGACCTCGGGCGCGGGGTGATCTCCCGCGACGCCCTCGGCGGCCATCCATCCGACCAGCACCGCGGCCCACCCGACCGACCGCCCCATTGAAATCCCTCCCGGGTCGGATGTCCCGATCCTTCGGCCTCAACATCGGCCGGTCGGGCGGCCTCGCTTGAACGAGCCATTTCGCGGCCAGGGGGTCGATCCGGGTTGCCAGGTCCTTCCCTTTCGAGGATTTTGTCGATTCTCGGGGTCGAAACGCCGATGAAGAAGGTGATGGAGCGATCAATCCGTTTCGGCGCCGGTTCCCCAAGGAAGGAAGCCGAAGTGACTCAAGCCAAAGGCTCCCCTCACCGATGGCGGGCGTCCCGGGCCGGGCACCTGGGGGTGACGCTCGCCCTTTGCTCGGGCCTGTCGGCCTGCGTCACGGCGGCCGACGGCCCCAGGGGCGCGGCGACCCTGCCCAAGGTCGCGGCGACCCGACCGGCGTCGACGCGGGACCCGGCCGTCGCCACGGCGGTCCTGGCCGAGGACGCGGGCTCGAAACCGGCCGGGCCCAGGCCGGGACGCGAGGCCGCCGCCGCCCCGGTCGCCGCCGCTCGGTACGAGGGGACGTCGGCCCCCGGGGTGCAGATCCGGCTCGTGGGCGAGGGGTCCTCGGGTTCGGGGCTCCGTTATCGATGGGTCCAGACCCAGGGGCCCAAGGCCGACATGATCGGCCCCGACCGGGCCACGGCGCGGGTGACGGTGCCCGACGGGGCGCGGACGCTCGGCTTCCTCCTGGTGGTCGGCAACGAGGCGGGGATGGACCAGATCGCCTTGACGGTCCCGGTCGAGGGGCGGCCCAAGGCCCCGTCCGAGGGGGACCCCCGGGCCGACGCGGGCGACGACCAGATCGGGATCGTCGGCCGCCAGATCACCCTCAACGGGACCCGGAGCGAGCCCCGGGGCAAGATCGGCTATCGATGGCTCCAGGTCGGCGGGCCGGCGGTCCGGCTGAAGATCGAGGAAGGGCCGATCTTCTCGTTCGTCCCCACCGAGCCCGGGCTGCACAGGTTCGCCCTGGTGGTGGCCGTCGGGAGCCAGATCTCCGAGGCCGACGAGGTCGCCGTCGCCGTCGAGTTCGCCGCGGCCCGGGGCGACCGGGGCGACGACGCGCCGCGACCGGCCCCGCTCCCGTCGTTGGCGCCGGAGTCGGAGCGACTGGGCCAGTTCGTCCGGGTGGCCCTGGCCGGCCTCGACGGCGGCCCGGCCCGGGGCGAGGCGATGGCCCAGACGTTCGAAGGGGTCGCCGGCCGGATCGGCCTGTTCCGCTGCTACGACGAGACGTACAGCGAGATTTCCCGACGGCTCGACGCGATCGTTCCCCAGGAGGCGGCCACCCGGGCGGCCTGGATCGAGCGGTTCTTCGCGCCGATGACGACCCGGATCGTCGAGGAGTTGCGGAAGGAAGGGCTCGACATCGCCACCGAGGCCGGCCGCGCCGCCCCGATGACCGAAGCCCAGCGCGGCCGGATGGCCGAGGTCTTCCGCGCCATCGCCGAAGGCTCGCGGGCCACGGCCCGGACGCAGTGAGCCGGCGATCGGGCGCCGGGTGCCGGCGATGGTTGATGAGAGATGGTTGATGGGTAACTCGAATCGGAAGAATCGGCCGGAACCGCCCGAGCTTTCGCCATCAGCCATCAGCCATCAGCCATCAGCCATCAGCCATCAGCCATCAGCCATCAGCCATCAGCCATCAGCCATCAGCCATCAGCCATCAGCCATCAGCCATCAGCCATCAGCCATCAGCCATCAGCCATCAG
>JAABUQ010003019.1_pt1 | contig 31854 bp, 31 predicted proteins | sample 5560001 | NCBI WGS metagenome assembly JAABUQ01 (sample SAMN10711888, study PRJNA513371) | rock metagenome | isolation source: Antarctica rocks | place: Antarctica: Victoria Land, Finger Mt nord | collected 2015-12-18 | reverse complement strand
GATCCAGCGCGGGCGTCACATAGGCAGCGAATCGACCCGCCCGTGACCGCGTCAACAACCAATTCGCTCACCGCATCATCGCGATCTCAGGCGCCGCCAAAGCTACCCACGTGAGCAATTACAAGTATGTGAACCCACGTAACACTAGCCTACCCTGCTTTACTCTCTCCAAAGCACCCTGCACGACGGATGCGACCACTGGGGAAGTAAAGGATGATGCCCCAGTCCCCCCGTCCTAATGACGCCTGCTGACGACGGCCGGCGTTCCATGCGGCAAGTTGAACGCCGGCCTATCCCCCCGCCCGCGCCTGCGCCACCATCGCCCGCAAATCCCCCAGCTCCACCGCCCCCTGCACCAGCCGCGTGCCGATCACCAGCGCCGGCGTGCTCTGCAGTCCGATCTGCTGCGCCAGCGCGACGTTGGCGTCCAGCCGCGCCTTAATCGCCGGGTCGTCCATGTCGCGCACCAGCCGTCCGCCATCCAGGCCTTGCCGCTCCGCCTCCGCCCGCAGCGTGTCGCGGGTCGGGACGCCGCCGCCGTGCATCACCGCCTGCTGCATCGGGAAGTAGCCGCCCTGCCGCTGCGCCGCCAGCAGGGCACGGCTCTCAAGCTGGCTGCTCGGCCCGAGCACCGGCAGGTCCTTGAACACGATCCGCACGTCGGGGTCGGTCCGCAGCAGCTCGTCCGTGGTGGCCAGCAGGCGGCGGCAGTACGGGCAGCGGGTGTCGAAGAACTCGACCAGCGTCACCTTGGCCAGCGGGTTGCCGGCGACGGGGTCGGCGGGGTCCACCAGCTTGCCGGCCAGCAGGGCCAGCACTTCGCGCTGCACGCCGTCCTCGCGCCGGGCCTCGTCCGCCTGCAGCGCCACCAGCGCCTCGCGCAGGATGGAGGGGTCCTGGCGCAGGGCGTCCCGCAGGATGCCGACGACTTCCTGCCGCTGGCCTGGTGTGAGCGAAGGACTTGGTGTGAGCGAAGGACTGGGTGTGAACGAGGGGTTGGGCGTCAACGAGGGTTGCGCCACCGCGGGGCTGGCCAGCATGCCGCCGATCAGCAGCGGGGCAATCAGCAGGGGGGCGACAGGCAGGCGCATGGCTAGGAGTCCCTTGGGCAGCCGTTCCCCCCTCATAGCATCGGTTGCCGGTGCCGGCGAAGGCGGTTATGCCACGCGGCCTTGGGCACGGATGCCCAGGGCGGAAATGAGGTGGCATCGGTGCGCAGCAAGCGGCAGGTCCAGGTCCGGCAGGGAGCGCGTGCAGCGGTGCTGCTGGCTGCGGCATCGGTCAGCGCGTGTTCCACACTCAACTCGGTCAAGGAGACCTTCCTGGGCGGCGACTCCAGCGCCAACGGGCCGCAGCGGCTGGAGGGCTTCATCGGCACCGTGGTCGCCGACGAGCCGCGCGCCGCGCTGGCCGGGCGGGAGGTGCTGGCGCTGGGCGGCAACGCGGCCGATGCGGCGGTGGCGCTGGGCTTCACCCTGGCCGTCACCCTGCCATCGCGCGCCGGGCTGGGCGGCGGCGGCGCCTGCCTGGTCTACAACCCCAAGACCGACGGACCCGGCAACGGCAGGCCAGAGGCCATCGTCTTCACCCCCGTCGCCCCGACCGCCGCCAACGGTCCCACCGACCGACCGGCGGCGCTGCCGATGATGGCGCGCGGGCTGTTCGCGTTGCACGCCCGCTACGGCTCTCGCCCGTTCGAGACCCTGGTGGCGCCCGCCGAGCAGTCGGCGCGGTTCGGCGTGGCCATATCGAAGGCCCTGCTGCAGGACCTGGCGCTCGTGGCCGGCCCGCTGTCGCAGGACCCGAGCGCCCGGGCCGTGTTCGCTCCGGGAGGCAAGCCCTTGCAAGAGGGCGGCAGGCTCAACCAGACCGACCTGGGCGCCACCCTGGCGCAGTTGCGGACCGCCGGCGTGGGCGACCTCTACCAGGGCGCCCTGGCGCGGAAGCTGGAAGAGGCGTCCCGCTTGGCCGGCGGCGGCATGACGGTGGGCGACCTGCGCGCCGCCCTGCCGCGCATCGGCGCGCCGCAGGTGGTTCGCGCCGGGCGGGACAGCGCCGCCTTCCTGCCGACCGAGGGCGGGCAGGCCGCCGCCACCGCGTTCCAGGCGCTGCAGGACGACAAGGCCGCCCCGGCACGCGGCGGCGTGCTGCCGGCGTCCACGGGGTTCGCCGTGCTGGACCGCAACGGCAACAGCGTGGCGTGCGTGGTGACGATGGACAACCTGTTCGGCACCGGGCGGATCGCGCCGGGCACCGGCATCCTGCTGGCGGCGTCGCCCCGCGCGGTGTCGCCGCCGCTGCTGGCCGCGGCGCTGGTGTGGAACGAGAACATCCACGGCTTCCGCGCCGCCGTCACCGGCACCGGGCAGAACGGTGCGGCACTGGCTGCCGCGACGGCATTGAGCAACACGCTGCGGTCCGGCAACGCAATGCCGGCGCAGGTGCCGGAGCCGGGCCGGGCGAACGTGATCGCCTGCGCGCGCTACCTGCCCGACAGCGATGGGTCGTGCAGCGCTGCCATCGACCCGCGCAGCGCCGGGCTGGTGGCGGGCAGCAACTAGCCATGCTGAAGGTTGGCCCATGCTGAAAGTCGGCAGGGGCGCGTCGGCGCCGCCGTTCCTGGTGATGGACGTGATCGCGGCGGCCAATGCCAGGCAGGCCGCGCTGCCGCCGGGCCATCCGCACGTGATCCGCATGGAGGTCGGCCAGCCCGGCACCGGCGCCCCGGCCGGCGCTGTTGCCGCTGCTGCTGCCGCGATGCAGGGTTCGGACCCATTGGGCTACACCGAGGCGCTGGGCCGCCCCTCGCTGCGCCGCCGCATCGCCCGGCATTACCGCGACTGGTATGGGCTCGACGTCGCCCCGGAGCGCATCGCGGTGACGATGGGGGCCAGCGGGGCGTTCCCGCTCGCGTTCCTGGCAGCGTTCAATCCAGGCGACCGCGTGGCGATGGCGGCGCCGTTCTACCCGCCCTACGTCAACATTCTGACGGCGCTCGGCCTGCAACCGGTGATTGTGGAAACCGGGCCGGCCACCCGGTATCAACCGACGGTGGCGCTGCTGGACGCGCTGGACCCGGTGCCGGACGGGCTGATCGTCGCCAGCCCCTGCAATCCCGCGGGCACGATGCTGACGCCGGACGAGCTGGCCACCCTCGCTGCGTGGTGCGACCGCCGGGGCGTGCGGCTGATCTCCGACGAAATCTATCACGGCTTGCACTACGAGCGGGCAATTGCGACGGCGGCGTCGTTCAGCCGGCATGCCGTGGTGATCAACAGCTTTTCCAAGTATTTCAGCATGACCGGCTGGCGCGTCGGCTGGATGGTGCTGCCGCAGGAACTGGTGCGCCCCGTGGAGTGCCTGGCGCAGAACCTGTTCATCAGCGCGCCGCATGTGTGCCAGGTGGCGGCGGAGGCGGCGTTCGATTGCGCCGCCGAGCTGGACGGCAACGTGGCCCGCTACCGCCGGGCGCGGGACCATCTGTTGCGGGCGTTGCCGGAGGCCGGGTTCCCGGACATCGCGGCGGCGGACGGGGCGTTCTACATCTATGCCGACGTAGGCGCGCGGACCGACAACAGCACGGCCTTCTGTGCCCGCATGCTGGCGGAGGTCGGCGTGGCCGCGACGCCGGGGGTGGATTTCGACCGTGCCCGGGGGGCGCGCACGGTGCGGTTCAGCTACTGCGGGCCGGAGGCGGACATGGTGGAAGCGGCCGGGCGGCTGATGCGGTTCCAGTAGGGCGGGATTGAGCCTGCCTCCGCCGCCGGGCAGGGCAGTTGGCCCTGCGCTGCAGCCTAAGCAGGCTGCGGGAGAGCCGCGGAACCAAGGAAGGACTGCTGCCTCGCCGAGGCAGGGCGGTGGCGGCGCGGCTGCCGGTGCTGCCGGAGACGGGCGGGACGCCGCGCTGGGCTGTCGAGGGAGGTCAGCGGTGGGCTGTTGATCGAGGGCGGCTCGGTCGCATTCGCGGCGTTCGGAAACTGCGCCCCTTGGGAGCGCGCCGGCACCACGGCCACGAGCAACAGGAGCGGTGTCAGCAGGATCAGCTTTTTCATGCAGTGACGCCTTTCAAACAGTGAAGGGGAAGCCGTGGCCAGGGCTAGGCCGCCTGCGCCAGCGCCGTGCCGGCATACACTGCCGTTTCGAAGTCGAAGTAGCCCGTGACCGACGTCGGATCGACGAACGGCAGGATCTGCGTCGCCCAGAACCCGCCGATGCCGTTCTGGCGGTCGATCCAGTAGTACAGGTTCGCCAACCCTGCCCATGCCAGCGACCCGGCCGGCCGGCCTGTCGGTGCGTCCTCCTCGTTGATCATGAAGCTCAGCGCCCACGACTTGCTCATGCCGGGGAAGAACTCCGCATCGTGCGACAGGCTGGGAATGACCCCGGGCAGGCCCTTGATCTTCTGGTCGCCCAGGGCGTTCCGCACCGCCATCCCGACCGTCTCCGCCCGCAACACCCGGCCGTGCTCCCCTGCGCCGTCGTTCAGCCACATGCGGATGAAGCGGCAGTAGTCGGGAACCGTCGAGTACAGGCCATGCCCGCCCATGTGCACCTCCGGCTCCTGGGGCAGCACCATGTCCATCAGCGGCGTCAGGCCGCCCTCGGCGTCACGCTGGTGGATGCGCGCCAGCCGTGCGTGCATGTCCGGCGTGAGCACGAAGGCGGTGCTCGTCATGCCCAGCGGCTCGAAGATGCGCTCCTGCATCACCTGGCCCAGCCGCTTGCCGGCGACCGCCTCCACGACCTGGCCCGCCCAGTCGATGTTGCTGCCGTACTCCCATCGCTCGCCGGGGTCGAATAGCAGCGGGGTGGTGAGCACCGCCTTAGTGCCAGTGATGACGCTGGGCTGCCCGTGCTCGGTCGCCAGGCGCAGGTAGTCCGCGTTGAAGAAGTCATAGCCAAGCCCGGCGGTGTGGAGCAGCAGCATCCGCGTCGTGATGTCGCGCTTCGGCGCCCGCAGCCGCGGCGTGCCGCCGGCGTCGAAGTCCTCAAGCACCTGCAGGGCGCCGATCTCCGGGACGTAGGACTTGGCCGGCGCGTCCAGGTCCAGCTTGCCGTCCTCGACCAGTTGCAGCACAGCAGTCGCGGTGATCGCCTTGGTCGTCGAGAATATGGCGAACACAGTGTCCAGCGTCATGTCGGCGTCTTGACCAAGGACGCGCTTGCCCGCGGCGCCCTGGTAGATGGCTCCCCGGCGGTCTGTGGCCATCGCGACCACGCCAGGCACGCGCGGGTGGCCCGAGATAACCTTCTGCAGAACCGCGCCGCACCCGGCGCTGATGTCGGTGGACACTTTGACCGCTCCCTTCCTGGCATGGTTGGCTCCATGCCGGCTTGATGTGGGAGGACCGGCCCCTCGGCCGGCCCGCCTATTGCCCGCTTATCGAAGGAGGCTTTGGCGGCGGCTCATGCCGAGCTGCGCCTGCAGGCCGCGCAGCGTGTCCAGGTTGCGCCGGATGATGTCCTGGCCTTGGCCCATCAGCGACGCGAAGGCCGGGCTGACCCCGGCGGTGCTCATCGAGTCCTGCATCATCACCTCCTCCTCATGGGTGGCGATCTGGTCGTCGATGTAGGTGCGGTCGAAGTCCAGCCCCTGTTGCAACTGCATATGGCCCAGGCGCACGCGCAGGTCGTTGCGCAGCTCGGTCGGCGGCCTGATCCCTGCATCCGCCGCCACCGGTCCCAGCTTGGCCGCGAACCCGTTGGCCTCGTCCGTGAGCTGCGCCGCCAGGGCCTTCACGCGCGGGTTCTTCGCCTGAGTCTGCGCCAGCTTGCCCTCCTGCTGGTCGAACTGGATGATCTGGAAGGCATTGGTGACGAAGCTGACCTCGGCCGGGTTGGCGGCGCTGCCGGCGGCGGGCTTGGCAATCGGGCTTTGACAGGCCGCAAGCAGGAGCAGCATCCCCGCCGCGGGCAGGCCCCGCATCATACTGGTCATGAACATTCCCCTAGTAGGTGAAAGCGGACGAGGGCAGGTGCCGGAAAGGGGCGCTGCGGCCGCCGGCTGGCGAACGCAGCGGACCCGGATCAGAAAGCGTAGAGCACCCGCACCTGGGCGCCGAAGTCCTGCTTGAAGCCGCCGGTGACGCTCAGGTCATGGTTCAGCTCCAGCATGGTCTGCAGCTTCGGGGTGACGAACAGCGCCGCGTTGGCGCGGACGCGGTGCTCGTCGGTCTTGTTGCCGTCCAGGAAGTTGTTCAGCCGCTGGTCGCCGCCGAAGAAGCCCTCATAGCCGATCGAGGTGGTGAAGGCCGGGCTCCAGCGGTAGTTGGCCCAGACCTGCACGCGGTAGGTCGTGTCCTGGGTGAGCCGGGTGCCACGGGGGAAGGATTGGTTGTTGTCGCCGTAGAAGTGGGCGTCGAACTCAACGTCCACGCCGATGCGCTCGCCAAAGCCCTGGGTGAGGCCGAGCTGGATGTCGCCTTCCCAGCGGTTGCTGCCGAGGTTGATGGCGGAGTTGCGGTCGTAGGTGCCGGTGGGCGGATAGAGGAAGGTGGTGATGTTGGTGTTGGTTTTGGTCGCGGTGTTGACGTAGGGGAAGACGAACGCCGAAAGGACGACGTTCTGCGCTCCGAAGGCGCTGCCAACCCGCTGGCCGCCGACGTTGGCGCCCGACTCCGAGCCAAAGACCTGGATGACCTGGATGCCGACCGGCATGCCGGCGATAGGGTTGAAGTAGTGGACGTACCGACCGACCCCGAGGTTGAGTTCCAGCTTCGAGTTCTTGAGGGAGGGACCACCATTCGCAACGTTGAACTCGGTGTTGTGGCCGTAGATGTAGTAGCCGATGGCTAGGTTGGTTCCAGCCGGCAGCGGCGTGAACTCGTAGGGCTGGATTTCCTGCCCCGCCGCCCTGTCTGCCGAACAAATCGCAAGCCCGGCACAAAACAGTCCGCCCAACACCAGCCGCACCATCGAGCGGGCTGCGGCAAAGCCTTCGTTGTTCATTGTTTCGTTTTCCCCAAAGTCATTCTAGTTTCTACGACGCCTCACGCCGCGCTTGTCCGCCGTCTCGCTTCTTCAGCCGTCTTGCTACCAGAGCACAGGGGGGCGGCCGCACATCTCCCAAGGCTATTCGCTCGCGCCAGCGTGTACTGGATTGGCGCCGCCGCAAACCTGCAAAGTGTTCGTGGGCGTGCGGCGGCCTAAGTTGATGAACGTCCGTGATATTTTGGAGACATCCCCGTCCAGGGCGCGCGCTGCCCATAACAAGCCCGGCCACCCTGGGGCGCTGCCGGCAGCCGCCCTGAACAGTTGAACACGGCCTGCAGGCGGCGCGTGATGGCCCCTGAAACCTCCGTTGGCAGAAGCGGACGCGTCGCCGGGACAGGACATCAGGCCGACGCATCACGGCGGACGGCATCAGCCCAGCGCCGACCCCACGATCGCCGCAGCCTTCGCATAAGGTGCGTGGAAAGCCTCGAAGTGGTCGCATTCTCCCGGCACCACCACGCCGCGCTGGTTGGAGAATTCGCGGAAGCCCTTCTCCCCGTGGCGCCGTCCCATGCCGACGCCGCCAAACGCCAGGGACGGCAGCGCGCCCTGGATGGCGCAGGTGTTGACTGCCGATCCGCCGAAGACGACTTGGCTGAGCACATGGCCGGTGCCCGCCCGGTCATGGAGGGAGAGGGAACAGCAGTCAAATCATGCGGGAACACGCTCGCGCACCTTTGGGGTGAACACCAGCGTGCCGTCGTCCACGCGGCCAAACCGCAGCGTCACCAGGTCGCGCGCGTAATTCTGGTGCAGCTTCCAGGGCGCCACGGTGCCCTGCCGCGGCATGAGGGCGGCGGCGCGTTCGACATAGCCCGATTGCAGGTTCAGGAACGGCGCCTCCTCCACCTCCACGCCCCGTGTCGGCACGCAGGACTGCATGCCCCGACGGTCCATGTAGTGCAGCAGACGGCAGACGTACTCGCTCGTAAGGTCGGCCTTCAGGGTCCACGAGGCGTTGGTGTAGCCGAACACCGCGGCCAGGTTGGGGACGCCGCTGAACATCATGCCCTTGTAGCCCATCGTGCTGGACGGCTCGATGCGCTTGCCGTCCACCATGATCTCCACGCCGCCCAGGAACATCATCCTCAGCCCGGTCGCCGTGATCACGATGTCGGCGACCATTTCCTTGCCCGATGCCAGGCGCAGGCCGTCCGGGGTGAAGCTCGCGATGGTGTCCGTTACCACGGAGGCCGTCCCCTTCCGCACCGACCGGAAGAAGTCGGAGTCCGGCGACAGGCACAGGCGCTGGTCCCACGGCTTATATTTCGGCGTGAAGTGCGTCGCGACGTCGTAGTCCGGACCCAGGTGCGCGCGGACACCCTTCATTACCCCGGCCGCGAACTTCTTGGGCTTCTTGCGGGCCATGTTGTAGAAGAACATCGTCAGCAACACGTTGCGCCAGCGCGTGATCCAGTAAGCGGCCTTGGGCGGCAGCCTGCGGCGCAGCTTGTTGGCGAAGGCGTCCTCGGCCGGGCGGGACACGATGTAGGTCGGCGACCGCTGCAGCATGGTGACATGGGCGGCGGTATCGGCCAGCGCCGGCACCAGGGTGACCGCCGTGGCGCCGCTGCCGATGACCACCACCTGCTTGCCGGCGCAGTCGAGGTCGTCCGGCCACTCCTGCGGATGGATCAGCCGGCCCTGGTAGTCGGCAACCCCTGGGAACTCCGGCGTGTAGCCGCCCGAGTAGTCGTAGTAGCCGCTGCACGACACCAGGAACTTGCAGGTGAAACGCACGGGCGTGCGGTCCGGCCCCTGCTCGGCCTCGACCGTCCACATCGCATCCTCGGACGACCAGGACATCCGCTTGGCGGCATGGTTGAAACGGATCTTCTTATCGACGCCGTAGGCCGCGGCGGTGTCGCGGACGTATTGCAGGATGGACGGGCCGTCCGCGATGGCCTTCGCCCCCTCCCAGGGACGGAACGAGTAGCCCAGGGTGTGCATGTCGGAATCGGACCGGATGCCCGGGTAGCGGAACAGGTCCCAGGTGCCGCCGATGGTGTCGCGCGCCTCCAGCAAGGCATACGACTTGCCGGGGCAACGCATCGTCAGGTGGCAGGCTGTGCCGATGCCGGACAGGCCAGCGCCGATGATCAGGATGTCGAAGTGCTCGATTGTCATGCCTAGCTTCCCAGGGTGGATCCGCTGCTGCCCGCCGATGTGGTGCAGCATTCTCGTGTGCGTAGGGTCATCTCAATGGCTCAGGACCGTTGCGGAACCGGCGTCCAGGTTCGCCATCTCCCGCGCGACGGCGCGGTTGTGCGCGGCCTGGTCGGCGCGGGCTGCGGCTGGGCTCCAGCGTCCGCGCATGATGAACACGCTGGCCGCGAAGGCGAGGATCCCAGCCGTGGAGATCCAGTACCAGGTTCGCCACTGCCCCGGCGAGTCCGCGGCGGCCTTCTTGATGACGCCTAGTTGCGCCATCACCTCGGTGCCAGGGGCCGTGTGCGTGGCCTGCGCCTGCGCCAGTGCGGCCAGCGTCGGGCCAGACTCGATCAGCGGCGTCACGGTGTCGATCACGTACGGGATCGCCAGGAACGCCGCCGTCACCACCAGGCGCAGCAGCCAGCCCCAGATGGCGAGGCCGGTCGCGGTCAGTGCCGGGTTGCGGGCCTCGACCGTCTCGGTGAAGCTCGCCATCCAGGTCGTGTAGGCGAAGGCCACCATCACCGACTGGCCGCAGCTCAGCGCCACCAGCGTCCCCCAGCTCGGCTGCTGCCCGGCCTCTAGCAGGAACAGGATGGTCAGCACCGCCGCACCGACCCCGCCGGCCAGCATGAACGGCTTGCGGACCCCGAGCCGGTCGGACAGCAGCCCGGCCGCGACCAGGGACACGGCATTGCAGGCCCAGGTCCAATTCGCCAGCGCGTTCGCCTGCGCCAGGGTGAAGTGGAAGATGGTCGCCATGTAGATCGTCCCGAACGCCACCGTGGTGTAGTAGAACAGCAGCAGTACCGACACGCCGAGCGCGGAGCCGATGATATCCAGGTGCATCAACTGGCGGAACGGCGCGTGCAGGTCCACGGCGACGATGCCGCGCGCCCGCGCCTCCACCAGCGCCTGGTCGCGCAGGCTGACCATGATCTGATCGCTGAGCGACGGCGCCAGCTCGCGCAGGAACAGGAACGCCACGACGGACATCACCACGCCGGCCGCGCCGCAGATGAAGAACTGGCTCTCCCACGTCTTGAACGTCGGCAGCGTGAGCGTCGTCATCATGCTGACCGCGAGGCTGCCGAGCACGGGGCCGATGGTCCAGAACCCCATCGCCGTCGCGCGGCCGACCTGCGGGGAGAAGTCGCGGATCAGCGCGGGGGTCGCGACCAGGATCACGCCCTCCACCAGCGCCACCAGGGACGCCAGCACGCCGTAGGTGAACTTGTCCGGCGAATAGGGGATGGCGAGGATGAGCACGGCCACGATGAGCAGGCCGAACACCACCAGGTTGGCCCGGCCGAACCGGTCGCACAGCCCGGCTGCCAAGGAGGCGAACGCGCCCGCCAGGTTGCCGACGGCGAGGATGCCGACCAGGTAGTTGAACGACATGTGGAAGTGCTCGAGCATCAGCGTGGCCACGCCGCCGCTGACATACAGCTCGTAGTAGAGCACGATGGTGATCGCCACGACGAGCAGCAGATGGGCGCGCCTGGCCCCGGCGGCGGGATAGGCGGCGAGTTCGCGCCGGTGCAGCCAGGATGGCGACGCCAAGATGCCTGTTGTGGCCGACATGCACGCTTCCCCTTGTTTCTTGACCTTTAGGTGAAGGCTATGACCAAGCGCGTCAGCCGGTCAAGCGAGGCGTGCTCGGCCGGATGCGTTCGAGAACGCGGCGGCGCCTGCCCCTGGCCTCCGCTGGACCGCCTGCCGACGCCTGCACGGGGAGCCTTGGCGCTGCTTGGTTCCTGCAGCGCCCTGTGGCACGGTGCCGGCAAAACCGGTGGGAAACCCGCCGGGCAGCTCGACAGGGGAGGTCCACACGGCCATGGACGCAGGCAAGGCCATCTTCATCACCGGTGCCGCCCGTGACCTGCAGCGGCACCTGCGGCGGTTCATGGACGAGGGCGTCATCTCGAAATATGCGGTGGCGGAACAGTTCGTGTTCGCCGCCAGCCTGCCGAAGACGGGCGTCGGCAAGGTGGAGAAGAAGCAGTTGTGCTTGGCGTACGGGGCCGCAGCCCCAACCTGATCATGCAGCCCGATTTCGAAGCAGCCCAACCTTAAAGCATCAAGGGAGAGAAACGATGGAGTTCGCCTTCTCGGACAAGGTCCAGCAGTTGCAGGGGCGCCTGCTCGCGTTCATGGACGAGCATATCCATCCCAACGAGCGGATCTATGCCGCCCAGCTTGCAGGGGCCGCGGACCGCTGGCAGCCGGTGCCGGTCGGGCAGGAGCTGAAGCAGGTCGCCAAGCGCGAGGGCTTGTGGAACCTGTTCCTCGCGCACAGCAGCCGCGGCGCCGGGCTGACCAACCTGGAATACGCGCCGCTGGCGGAGATCATGGGCCGCGTGCAGTGGTCGTCCGAAGTGTTCAACTGCTCCGCCCCCGACACCGGCAACATGGAGACGCTGGAGCTGTATGGGACCGAGGAGCAGAAGGCGCGCTGGCTCAAGCCGCTGCTGGAGGGCGAGATCCGCTCGGCGTTCTGCATGACCGAGCCCGATGTCGCCTCCTCGGACGCCACCAACATCGAGACGCGGATCGAGCGGCGCGGCGGCGAGTACGTGATCAACGGCCGCAAGTGGTGGTCGTCCGGCGCCGGCGACCCGCGCTGCGAGGTGCTGATCGTCATGGGCAAGTCCGACCCGGCCAACACCGACAAGCACCGCCAGCAGTCGATGATCCTGGTGCCGCGCAACACGCCCGGCGTCACGGTCCGCCGGACGCTGCCGGTGTTTGGCTACGACGACGCGCCGCACGGCCATGCCGAGATCACGTTCGAGGACGTGCGCGTGCCGGCGGCCAGCATCCTGCTCGGGGAGGGCCGCGGCTTTGAGATCGCGCAGGGGCGGCTTGGGCCGGGGCGCATCCACCACTGCATGCGGACTATCGGCCTGGCCGAGCGGGCGCTGGAGATGATGTGCAAGCGGTCCCTGGCCCGCCACCCGTTCGGCAAGCCGCTCGCCGAGCAGGGCGTCACGGTGGAGCGGATCGCCAACAGCCGCATCATGATCGACCAGTGCCGGCTGCTGGTGCTGAACGCGGCCTGGAAGATGGACACAGTGGGGAACAAGGAGGCGCGGCGCGAGATCGCCGAGATCAAGGTGTCGATCCCCAACATGGCCTGCCAAGTGCTGGACTGGGCGATGCAGATGCACGGCGGCGGCGGCGTGTCGGACGATTTCGGCCTGGCGAAGATGTATGCCAATGCGCGCACGATGCGGATCGTGGACGGGCCGGATGAGGTGCACCGCCACCAGCTTGGCCGGCTGGAGCTGGCGAAGTACCGCCCCGTCCGGCCGAACACCATGGCCGCCGAGTAGGCGTCCGTGGCTGAAGCAAGCCTGGCCGGCGCGGTCATGACGGCACGGCAGCCGGGGGTCCCGTTGCTCGTGCCGCCGCTGGCCAATCACCGCTTGGATGAGGCGCGGCTGGCGGAGTACTTGGCGCGCGAGCTGCCGGGGTTCGCCGGTCCGCTGGTGGTGCGGCAGTTCCAGGGTGGGCAGTCGAACCCGACCTATCACCTGCATACGCCGGGGGCCGACTACGTGCTGCGTAAGAAGCCGCCGGGCACGCTGCTGCCCTCGGCGCATGCGGTGGACCGGGAATTCCGGGTGCAGGCGGCGCTGGCGGGATCGGCGGTCCCAGTGGCGCCGATGCGGCTGCTGTGCACGGACGACGGCGTGATCGGCACGATGTTCTACGTGATGGACCACCTGCCGGGGCGGGTGTTCACCGACCGTGCGCTGCCCGGCGTGGCGGCCGCAGACCGGGCCGCGATGTATGACGACATGAACCGCGTGCTGGCCGCCCTGCACGGGGTGGACTGGCAGGCGGCCGGGCTCACGGGGTTCGGCCGCCCGCAGGCCTACGTCGCACGGCAGATCGACCGGTGGAGCCGGCAGTACGTCGCCTCGGCCGTGGGCGACGTGCCGGAGATGGACCGGCTGATGGCGTGGCTGCCGGCCCACGCGCCTGCGGCCGACGAGACGGCGGTGGCGCACGGCGACTATCGGCTGGGCAACCTGATCTTCCATCCGACCGAGCCGCGCATCGTCGCCGTGCTGGATTGGGAGTTGTCCACGCTGGGGCACCCGCTGGCCGACCTCGCCTACAACTGCATCCCGTGGCGGTTGCCGGCGTCTTTGGAGGGCCTGGCCGGCGTCGATGCCCCGGGCGTCCCGGACGAGGCGGCGTACGTCGCCGCTTATTGCCGCCGCACCGGGCGGGACGGGGTGCCGGAGCTGGACTTCTTCGTGGTGTTCTCGCTGTTCCGCTGGGCGGCGATCGCGGCCGGGGTTTACCGCCGGGCGCTGGACGGCAATGCGGCTGACGCCAACGCGCTGGCCATCGGCGACAAGTTCCGTGCCCTCGCCCAGGCTGCGTGGGAGCTGGCCGGGCGCGGGTAGGTCAGGCGCCCAACGCCAGGAACAGCACCAGCCGCGGCCCTGGCTGGACGCCTATCCCTGATGCAGCAGGAGTCGGAGGCCGGTCCAAAGTCCAGCCCCCATCGCCATGCAGCCCAACCCCCAACCCGCAATGCCGCGCAGCGCACCAAGCGGGTCATCGATATCCGCCGGGTCGGACCACACCTCAATCGCGACATGCGTGAAAGCGGGATCGCTGCTCGCCAACCCGGGTGCGGCGACGAAGCAGCCCTGCACCTCGTCGCAGCCGTGCTCGGCCAGGAAGGCATACTCGGCCCTTGTCTCCACGCCCGTCGCGCACAGCGTGACGCCGAGCGCCTTGCCAAGCTGCAGGGCCGCATGGGCGATGGCGTCCGCGCGCTCATCGACCCCAAGTTGGTCCAGCAGCGCACGGTTCAGCTTGAGGGTGTCGAACGGCACATGCCGCAACTGGCCGAGCAGGGAATGGCAGGCGCCGAAATCGTTCAGCGCCACACGGACGCCAAGCTGCCGCAGCCCGGCCACCGTCGCCGAGGCATCGCTGAACGCCGGGGCATCGCCGTCCCCCGGGAACGCTTGCGAGCCAATCTCGATCTGGAGGCGGTGCGCCGCCAGGCCGCTCTCGTTCAGCGACCTGGCCGTCGCCCCGACGATGTCGAGCCGCTGAACGGAGGCCGTCGATAGGTTGACCGCCACGGTCAGCGCGTTCGGCCATGCCGCCGCCGCATGGCAAGCGGCATCCAGCACCCAGCGGTCGATGGACGTGGCGAGGTCGTAACGTTCGGCTGCCGCCATGAGCACGCCTGGGGGCACGGGGCCATGGCCAGGCCGGTCCCAGCGCAGGAACGCCTCGTAGCCGAGCAGCCGCCCGGTCCCGGCCGAGACGAACGGCTGCCAATCCAAGGCGAATGCGCTGCTGGCCAGGGCGGCGCGCAGGTCCCGCTCCAGCAGGTGCTGGCCCATGAGCTGCTGATGCAAGCCGGCGTCGAAGTGGTAGGCCCGGTTGCGGCCCCGGCGCTTGGCCCAGTAAAGCGCGTCGGCGGACCGGCGCATCAGGTCCTCGGCATTCCCCGCGTCGTCGGGGAAACCTGCGATCCCGACCGAGGGGTTCACCAGGATGGGCTCGCCGGCGATGATGAAGGGGCGCGCCAGCAGGTCGATCACCTCATCGGCCAGCGCCTGGGCGTCCCGGCTGCTTGCAACCGCTGGGATGACGATGCCGAACTCGTCGCCGCCGAGCCGGGCGACGGTCTCCCGGGGGTTTACCGTCACCAGGAGCCGTTGCGCTGCTTCCCTGAGCAGGGCCTCGCCGCCCGCGTGTCCCGCGAGGTCCACGACGTGGCTGAACCGGCACAGGTCGATGGTCAGCATCACGCAGCGCCGGTCCTCGGTTGCCGCGCCGCTGATGGCATCCGCCAGCCGCGCCTGCAGGGAGGCCCGGTTCAGCAGCCCCGTCAGCGGATCATGCATCCTGTCATGGCGCAGGGCCGTTTCGCTTCGGTGCAGTTCGAGCGCGCCGACCGCCGCCGAGGCAAGCTCGATCAGATGATCGCGTTGCGCCGGCGAGGCGGTGCCGGGCTCGTGGTCGGACACGCAAAGCGTTCCCAGGAAGTGCCCCAAGCTATCGACCAGCTTCGCGCCCGCGTAGAACCTGATCCCGTCGGGTCCGGTCACGAGCGGCATGTGCGCGAACCTGGGGTCCCTGCTTGCGTCCTCGACGACCATCACCGGCTCCCGGCTGTCGAGCAGGTGCGGGGAGAATGCGAGTTCACGCGGGGTTTGCCGCGCGTCCGAGCCGATCGGCGGCTTCGCCCATCGCCGGTCCCTGTCCAGCAGCGACACGGCGGCGACCGGTGCGGCGAACAGGCGGGCGGCGCACCGGGTGATCGCGTCGATGCGGGGGTCGCTGCCGCTGTCCAGCGCGCCGAAGGATTGCAGAGCGGCAAGCCGGGCGCCGTCCGCATGAGGCGGCACATCCGGGAGGTGGATGGCAGCTCCGGGGCTTACGACGAGTTGACCGAGCATTGACGATTTTCCCTCGGAGCAAAATGACCAGTCTTCCGCTCCGCATGAGCGTCGGCACTTATGGACATATCTGCTTGCCGAAGGGTTTGATGCATCCTGACTTGTTATACATTGTCACCAATCGTTAGATGCCGCGAGTTAAAGCGCAGGCATGCCGCGTTACCCGGTGCAATCACCCGTTATAAAGAGATCGGCAGAGCTGCAGCAGACGGTGAACCGCACGCCGGGCCGGAAAGCGGCGAAAGGCGCGGGCGGGCCTGCCGCCCGATGCGTCGGGATGCACCGATGGCGCCATGTCCCCGTGCCGGCAGCTTGACCGGTCCGCCGCTTGACTAGTCCAAGGTGGGCACGTCAACTCGGCCACGAGGCCCGGGAGGGACACGGGCCGTCAAGGGAGGACCATCCGGCATGGTGGATAGAAGGCTGGACCTGCGCGGGGGCGTCGCGGTGGTGACCGGGGCGGCCAGCGGCATTGGCGCCGGGCTGGCGCGCGTGCTGGCGGAGCGTGGCTGCGCCCTGGCGCTGGCGGACCGCAATGCGGAGGGGCTGGCGACGGTGGCGGCGGACGCCCGCAGCCGGGGCGTCAAGGTGTCCGAGCATGCCCTGGACGTGGCCGACGCCGATGCCGTGGCGGCCCTGCCGGCGACGGTGCTGGCGGAGCATGGCCGGGTGAGCGTGCTGGTCAACAATGCCGGCGTCGCCCTGATGGGCCAGTTCGAGCAGGTGTCGGCCGCCGACTTCGAGTGGCTGTTCGGCATTAACTTCTGGGGCACCGTCCGCATGACGCGCGCCTTCCTGCCGCTGTTGCGCCGGGAGAGCGCGTCGCAGATCGTGAACCTGTCGAGCGTCTATGGGCTGATGGCGCCGCCGGGCCAGGCCGCCTACGCCGCCAGCAAGTTCGCCGTGCGCGGCTTCTCGGAGGCGCTGCGGAACGAGCTGGAAGGCTCCCCGGTCGGCGTCACCGTCGTCCACCCCGGCGGCGTCCGCACCGCCATCGCCGCCACCGCCCGCGTGCCGGACACGATCAAGCCAGCCGAAGCCGCCGCCGGGCTGGCGGTGTTCAACAAGCTGCTGCGGACCGAGCCGGACACCGCCGGCGAGCTGATCGCCCGCGCCATCGAGCGGCGGGAGCGCCGGCTGCTGATCGGCAGCGACGCCCGGCAGATCGCGGCGCTGGTGCGGATGTTCCCGATCGGCCACTGGAACGTGGTGCAGCGCCTGGCCGCGCGCCGGATCCGCCGCCTCACTGCCCGTGAAGGTGGCCGCGACGCCAGCCAGGAGGCCACCTATGGCTAGCTGGCAGGCGCACGCGATGGTGCTGCTGCTGCGCGCGACGATGAAGCGCAAGCTGAGCCGCGCCAAGGACGTGGTGGCGGCCCGCAAGGCGCTGGAGGGCGGCGCCGCGCCGGGCCGCACCTACAAGGACAGCGTGGGCGGCGTGCCCGGCGAGTGGCTGGGGGCGGAGGATGCGCCGGGCACGCTGCTGTACCTGCATGGCGGCGGCTACGTCGCCTGCTCGCCGCGGACGCACCGGCCTTTCACCAATGCCTTCGCCAAGGCCGGGCTGCGGGTGTTCGCGCCAGATTACCGCCTGGCGCCGGAGCATCCCTATCCCGCCGCGCTCGATGACGCCGTGGCGGTTTACCGCGGGTTGCTGGACGCCGGGGCGCAGGGCGTGGTGGTGGCCGGGGATAGCGCCGGGGGCGGGCTGGCGCTGGCGTTGATGCTGCGGCTGCGGGAGCTCGGGCTGCCGTTGCCGGCGCGGGCGGCGCTGTTCTCGCCTTGGACCGACCTGGCCGCCACGGGCGAGTCGATCCAGGCCAACACCCGCCGCGACGCCATGTTCTTCGGCGACGGCATCGCCCGCGGCGCCGACGCCTATGTAGGGATCGCCGACCGGATGAGCCCGTTGATCTCCCCGCTGTATGGCGACCTTGCGGGCCTGCCGCCGCTGCTGATCCACGTCGGCGCGAACGAGGTGCTGCGCGACGACAGCACACGCCTGGCCGACCGCGCCCTGGCCGCCGGGGTTGCCGTCGATCTCAGGGTCTGGCCCGTCGTGCCGCATGTCTGGCAGATCATGTCCCAGTTCATCCCGGAAGGCCGCCAGTCGCTGGACGCGGCGGCCCGCTTCCTGCTTGCCCCCAAGGAACGCCCCGTCATGCTGGATGCCCTCGACGACCCGTCCGCGCCGCCGTCCGCGCCCGTGGCGGCATGACCGCCAACCGGCAGTTCCGCCTGAAGCAGCGCCCGCAGGGGCGGGTGACGGCGGCGGACTTCGATTTCACCTCGCCGCCCGCGGCCGATCCCGGACCCGGCGAGATCCAGGTGCGGACCGAGCTGCTGTCGCTCGACCCGACCAACCGCATCTGGATGACGGACATGCCGCAGTACATGCCGCCGGTCGGAATCGGCGAGGTGATGCGCGGCGGCGGGCTGGGCCGGGTGGTGGCGTCCCAGGCGAAGGGCTTTGCGGCGGGAGACTTGGTGACGGGGCTGCTGGGTTGGCAGGACTACTACACCGGCCCGCCGGCCGGGATGCAGGTGCTGCCGCCGGGCCTCAAGCTGCCGCCGGAGGTGCTGCTGGGCGCCTGCGGCATGACGGGGATCACAGCGTATTTCGGCCTGCGGGAGGTCGGCCAGGCGAAGGCCGGCGAGACCGTCGTGGTGTCCGCCGCCGCCGGGGCAGTCGGGTCCATCGTTGGGCAGATCGCCAAGATCATGGGCTGCCGCGCCGTCGGCATCGCGGGCGGGCCTGCGAAGTGCGCGTGGCTCGTGGATGAACTCGGGTTCGATGCCGCGGTGGACTACAAGCAGCCGGAGTGGCGCACGGCGTTGAAGGCGGCGGTGCCGGACGGGGTGGACATCGACTTCGAGAACGTCGGCGGCGAGGTGATGGCCGGCGTGACGGGCCGCATGAACCTGGGCGGGCGCATCGTGCTGTGCGGCATGATCTCCGGCTACAACGAGGCCAAGCCTGCGCTGGGCGACTACGGCAGCATCCTGATGCGGCGGCTGCGCGTGCAGGGCTTCATCGTGACCGACTTCGCGCCGCGCTGGGGGGAGGCGGCGGGGCAGCTCGCCCGCTGGATCGGCGAGGGGCGGATCAAGCACCGGGAAACCGTGGTGGACGGCCTGGAGCACGCGCCGGAGGTGCTGAACCGGCTGTTCGACGGGGAGAACTTCGGCAAGCTGATGATCCGGGTGGCCGGGTAGCGCCAAGGGACAAGAGGCTGCGGGTTGATGGACGCTTCTGCTCCTTCCTCCGGGAGAAGGTGAGGGCGGCCGCTGAGGGGGTCACGAGATGGCGTTGGACGACTTGAACGGACGATGGGTCCTGGTGACGGGTGCGGCCTCGGGGATCGGCCACGAAACCGCGCTCGCCTTCGCACGCGAGGGCGCCGATATCCTGGCAGTTGACCTCGACGAGGCGCGGCTGGCGGAAACCTCGCGGCTGGTCGAGGCGACGGGCCGGCGTTGCCGCATGTTCGCCTGCGACGTCAGCGATGCCGCGGCGGTCGATGCGCTTGCCGCGGCAGCCATGGCCGGCGCCGGCCCGCCGGACGTGGTTGTGAACAATGCGGGAGTCGGCTTCCTCGGCCCGTTCCTGGAAACGCCGCTGACGGCCTGGAATCAGGTGATCGGCGTGAACCTGATGGGCGTGGTGCACGTCAGCCGGGCTTTCCTGCCGGCGATGATCGCGGAGGGCGGCGTGCGGCACCTGGTCAACGTCGCCTCCGCCGCCGGCCTCCACTCGGTGCCGAACCTCAGCGCCTACTCGGCCTCGAAGCATGCGGTGATCGGGCTTTCGGACGCGATTGCGATGGAGCTTGGGCAGTCGGAGGTGGGCGTGACGGTGGTGTGCCCGGGGATCATCAACACGCCCATCATCCGCAACCGCCGCGCGGTGGCGCCCAGCGTGCCCGCGTCGGCGCTGGACAGGCTCGCGCAGCAGTATCAGACGAAAGGCGCGCACCCCTCGGTGGTCGGCGCGCGGATCGTGCGCGCAGTCAAGCGCGGCGAGGACATCGTGCTGGTGGGTCCATCATCTGCCGTGGTGTTCCATGCGCGCCGGCTGTCGCGGCGGTTGCTGCGCAAGGCGGGCGTTTCTGGCGCGCGGGAACTCGGTTACGTTTGGTAGGTCCCGTGTTCCCGGCAAGGCCGCACTGGGGTCATCCCGGTGTTGCCCAGCGCCGCGTCCAACCACGGCGCCGCCACGCAGTCCGCGAACGGGACTGGCTCCCCTGGCGCGTTGCCTTCGCCCAGCCCAAGCCGCCAATACCCGATGTCATGCCACCTTCCGGCCTTGAACCCAGCGTCCACGTGCACGCCGGCATGCCGGAACCCCATGGCCTCGTGCAGGCGGACGCTGCCAGGGTTGGGCAGCACGATCTCCGCAAAGGCCGACCGGAAGCCCTGCCGCCGCAGCACCGGCAGCAGCGCGCCATACAGCGCCCGCCCCACCCCGGCCCGGCGGCACCCGCCATCCACGTAAACCGCGACATCGACAGCCCAGCGGTAGGCCGCCCGCTCCCGGTGCCGCTCCGCATAGGCGTAGCCGATGACGACGCCGTCCTGCACCGCGACCAGCCAGGGATGCGTCGGCAGCATCCGCCCGATCCGCCCCGCCATGGCGTCCGCATCCGGCGCCTCGGTCTCGAACGACACGCAGGTGTCCCGGACATACAGGGCGTAGATCGCAGCCGCCGCCGCCGCGTCCTGCACGTCGGCCACCCGGACTTCCAAGGGCACCGGGTCAGCGGGCATCAGGTCAGCCCGGCGTCCAAGCGGTCGTAGCCCTTGGCCTTGTAGATCACCGCCGACAGCGCCCAGCTTGCCACGAACACGCCGATGATCGCAAAACCCAGGGTGCCGAAGTTATCGTTCAGCCCGCCGATGAACTCCCAGAACGGCCCCTCCAGCCCCAACCCGCCGCCGATCATCCCCAGCGCCTCGATCCCGCCGATCAGCACCGCCACCACGACCGACACCAACGTGATCGTCAGGTTATACCAAAGCTTCCGCACCGGCCGTACGAACGCCCAGTCATAGGCGCCCAGCATCAGCAGCCCATCCGTCGTGTCCACCAGCGCCATCCCGGCCGCGAACAGGGCAGGGAACACCAGGATCGACCACACCGGCAGGCCGCTTGCCGCCTGGGTGGCGCTGATGCCCAGCAGGCTGATCTCCGTCGCGGTGTCGAACCCCAGGCCGAACAGGAATCCGACAGGGAACATATGCCAGCTTGCCGACACCAGGCGGAACAAGGGGCGGAACAGCCGGGCCAGCAGGCCGCGGCCGGACAGCAGCAGGTTCAGATCCTCCTCGGCATAGCCGCCGCCCGCCTGCACCTGCCGGAAGGTGCGCCACACCCCGCGCAGGATGGCCAGGTTCATCGCCGCCACCAGCAGCAGGAACGCCGCCGACACGCCGGTGCCGACCAGGCCACCGATGCCCTTCATCGCCTCGAACTGTCCCTGCAGCGCCGTCGCCGTAGCTGCCACCAGCGCCACGACCAGCAGCACGACGGTCGAGTGGCCGAGCGCGAAGAACAACCCGACCGCGACCGGCCGGCGGCCCTCCTGCATCAGCTTGCGCGTGACGTTGTCGATAGCGGCGATGTGGTCGGCGTCCACCGCATGGCGCAGTCCGAAGCCATAGGCCAGCAGCCCCGTGCTGATCAGCAGGGGCTGGCCGTGGAAGGCGGCGAACGCCCACGCCCACGCGCCAAGGTTGAAAGCAGCGAGCAGGCCGTAGATGCCTATGATGCGGCGGCGCAAGCTGGCCCTTGGGGCGGTGGTCACGAGGGTTGCAGCCATGGAGTTCCTTCGCCGCCGGTCGGGACGGCAGCCTACCTTTGGCGGTGTCCGCCGGGCAACCCTGCCCGGCGCCTCCCCGCTACTCCGCAGCAACCGGCATTGCGTCCACCGTCAGGTCCACCTGCACGTCGCCGGCCAGCACGCGCCGGGCCAGCGGCACGTTCAGGTCGTGCTCCCACGCGCCGATCACCACCGTCGCCACGCAGTTGCCGATCAGGTTGCCCAGCGCGCGCGCCATGCCGATGAACCAGTCGATGGACAGCACCAGCACCAGCCCGATGGCCGGGATCGCCGGCACCGCGTTGAGCGTCGCCGCCAGGATGACGATGGCCGAGCCGGGCACGCCGTGCGCGCCCTTGCTGGTCACCAGGCTGATGCCCAATACCAGCAGCAGGTCGCCGAACGGTAGCGGCGTGTTGGTCGCCTGCGCGATGAACACCGTCGCCAGCGTCAGGTAAATCGAGAACGCATCCAGGTTGAACGAGTATCCCGTGGGCACTACCAGCCCGACCACGGATGGCTTCACGCCCATGCGCTCCAGCTTGCGCATGATCTGCGGCAGCACGGCATCGGACGAGGCGGTGGCGAGCACGATGGTCAGCTCCTCCCGCAGGTAGTTGAGGAAGCGCAGGATGCTCAGCCCCGTCGTCACCCGCATGACGGTGCCCAGCACCACCACCACGAACAGCGCCACCGCCACCCAGAACAGCGCCACGAGCGACGCCAACTGCCGCAGGGAGCCCACGCCGTACTGCCCAACGGTGTAGCCGACGGCCCCCAGCACCCCCAGGGGCGCCAGGCGCACGATCAGCCCCATGGCGCGGAACAGGATGGCGTCGATGCCGCGCGTCACCGGCTCGGCGACCGGCCCGACCAGGGCGGCGCTGATGCCGAGGATGATGGCGAAGAACAGCACCTGCAGCACGTCGTTCCTCGCCAGGGCGTCGAACGAGGTGGTCGGGATGATGTATCAGCAGGAAGCTGCCGATGCCGCTGCCCTGCAGCTTGCGCGCATGTCGGCATAGCTGCTCAGGGCGTGGGCATCGAGGGTCGAGGTGTCGATGTTCATGCCGTGGCCCGGCCCGACCAGGTAACCCAGCGTCAGGCCCACCGCGAGCGCCACGGTCGTCATCACCTCGAAGTACAGCAGCGCCTTGCCGCCGACCCGGCCGACCTTCTTCATGTCCCCAGCGCCGGCGATGCCGTGCACCACCATGCAGAACACGATGGGGGCCACGATCATGCTGATCAGCTTCAGGAACGCGTCGCTCAGTATCTTGAGCTGCACCGCGAAGCCCGGCGCCGCCATGCCCAGGACGATGCCCAGCACCAGCCCGGCCACGACCTGCACGAATAGCGATTCGTAGATCGGCACCCGCTTCGGCGGGCTGGCTGGGCTGGCGGCGACCTGCATGCTGCTTCTCCGATGCCCGCCTGCTGCGGACACGGACCGTGGAGCAAACCCCGCGCCAGGGCGCTATCCCGAGGCGGGGTGCTTCGCCTGCCAGACCCGGAACTCGCGGATTTCCCGTTCCTGGTCGGCGATGATCCGTTGCGCCATGCGGCGGAGGGCCGGGTCGCGGCCGTCGCGGAGGTAGATGCGGGCCATGTCGATGGCGCCCTGGTGGTGCGGCGTCATCATCGCCACGAAATCCTGGTCCGGGTTGCCCGTCATGGGCGCGGCCATCATGTCGTGGTTCATCCGCTCCATTGCGGCCGCCGTGTCCTGATGGCCCGGCGTTGTACCGGCCGGCATCGTGCCGTGCTGCATCGCCTCGTGGCCGGGCATCGCCCCATGGCCGGGCACCCCGTCGTGCTGGGGCGCCTGGGCGGAGGCCGGGCTGGCAGCCGTGAGAGCAGCGGCAAGCGCGAGGCCAGCGGCAAGGTGTCGCATGAGGTTACCTTTGCATGATTGAGGACGGCCCGTTCCGAAGGCCGGGCGATCGCATATGGCGTGAGGGCCGCACTGGCGCTGGCTCCCTCTACCTCCGGGAGAGGGTGCAGGTAGGCAGCGCTCTCACGCCGCAGGCAGTTGCGCTGTTGCAGACGTCAGTCGGCGACAGGCTCGGCGGCGTAACCTTCGGCGGCAATGGCCTGAGCTACCACGTCCGGCGCGGCGCCGCCCTCCACCCTGACCCGGCCCCGCGCCAGGTCCACCTCTACAAGCGAGCCGGGATCGACCGTCTGGACCGCCCCGGTCACAGCCTGCACGCAGTGGGCGCAAGTCATCCCGTCCACCTTAAAACTCTGCACGCGCGCCTCCCTGCTGGGCATGATGACCTGATGCGATCATAAGCGCCGGGCGGCAAGATTGGCCAGGGTGCATCCGGTGCGCAGGCCTGCCGACCCGGCACGGAGCGGCTTGGCCCCCTTGCCTTGGCGGGCCTGTCTTGGCGGGCCGCTGCTGGCGTGCTGTCCTTCTCGTCTTGTCCGCACCAGCCTCGCAGCAATCAAGGCAACCTCGATGCCAGACCTCGCCCTGCCGACGCCCCCGGCTTGCCGACGCCCGCCGGCCTGCCGACGCCCCCCGGCCTGCCGACGCCCGAGGACCCCGACAACGACCCCTGGCTGTGGCTGGAGGAGGTGGACGGCCCGCAGGCCCTCGCCTGGGCGGACGCGCAATCCGCCGCCACCCTGGCCCGGCTGGACGGCCCGGCCTTCCGTGCCGACCGCGACACCCTGCGCACCCTGCTGGACCGCCCGGACAACCTGCCCGTGCCCACGCGGCGCGGCGGCCTGCTGTACAACTTCTGGCGTGACGCCGCCCACCCCCGCGGCCTGTGGCGCCGCACGACGCTGGACGGCTACCGCACCGACGCCCCGCAATGGGAGGTGCTGCTGGACCTGGATGCCCTGGCCCTGCGGGAGGGCGAGGACTGGGTGTGGGCCGGCGCCGCCACCCTGCCGCCCCTGCATGAGCGCGCCCTGCTGCGCCTGTCCCGCGGCGGCGGCGACGCGGCCGTGCTGCGCGAGTACGACCTGCCCACCCGCAGCTTCCCCGGGGACAGCTTCCACGCGCCCGAGGCCAAGGGCGGCGCCATTTGGCTGGACGCCGACACCCTGCTGCTGTCCAGCGCCTTGGGCGGCACGACGAGCAGCGGCTATGCCAGCACCGTCCGCCTGTGGTCGCGCGGCGGGGAGCCGGCTGCCTCACCCGTGCTGTTCCAGGTCGGGCCAGGCAGCATGGCCGCCAGCGGGCAGTACGAGCGGGACACGGACCGGCTGCTGTTCATTGACCAAATCGGCTTCTTCGACGCCGAGGTCCACCTTGGCACCCGCGCCGGTCCCACCCAGCGCCTGGACCTGCCCACCGACTCCGGCATCGTGCCGCGGGGCGACTGGATGGCCGTCCGCCCGCGCAAGCCCTGGACGGTCGGCGGCATGACCTACCCGGCGGATGCCGTGCTGGGCATCGGGTTCGATGCCTTCCTGGCTGGGAGCCGGGACTTCGCCACGCTTTTCTCCCCAGAGCCGCGCCGCGCCCTGCAAGGCTTCTACTGGTCCCAAGACAAGCTGGTGCTGAGCACCCTCGACGACCTGCGCCCGACGTATGAGGTCGTCACCCCCGGCCCCTGGACCACCGCGCCCCTGACCGGCCTGCCCTCGATCGGAACGGCCAGCGCCTGGCCGCTGGACACCGTGGAGGAGGAGCAGGACGGCACGCTGCTCGCCACCGTGCAGGACCCGCTGACCCCCACCCGCCTGTTGCTGCTGCGGGATGGCGCCGCCGAGCCGCTGAAGCAGGCCCCCACATCGTTCGACGCCGCCGGCCTGGTCACCACCCGGCACGAGGCCGTGTCCCCGGACGGCACCCGCGTCCCCTACATCCAGGTCGGCCCGCCGGGCGCCACGGGCGACGCCCCGGTGCATATGACGGCGTATGGCGGCTTCGGCATCTCCCTGCTGCCCAGCTACCGCGGCGCGCTGGGCCGGTTGTGGCTGCAGCCCGGCGGCACGCTGGTCGTCGCCAACCTGCGCGGCGGGGGGGAGTTCGGCACTGCCTGGCACGATGCCGGCCGGCGCGAGGGCAAGGCGCGCAGCCATGACGACTTCGCCGCCGTCGCCGCCGACCTGGTGGCCCGCGGCGTCACCCGGCCGGACCGTATCGCCGCCGAGGGCGGGTCCAACGGTGGCCTGCTGATCGCCAACATGCTGACCCGCTATCCCGAGCGGTTCGGCGCGCTGTTCTGCACGATCCCGCTGATCGACATGCGCCGGTACTCGCGGCTGCTGGCCGGCGCGAGCTGGATCGCCGAGTACGGGGACCCCGACGTGCCGGAGGACTGGGCGTTCCTGCAGTCGGTGTCCGCCTACCATGCCGCGGCACCGGGCCGGGCGTATCCGCCGATCCTGCTGGCGACCAGCCGCCGCGACGACCGCGTGCACCCCGGCCACGCCCGCAAGATGGCCGCCAAGCTGCAGGCGATGGGCTATGACGCCAGCTTCTACGAACCTCCCGATGGCGGCCACGGCTACGGCAAAGACAATGCGGGCGCGGCCACCTTCATGGCGCTCGGGATCGCGTTCCTGCGGCGGGGTATCGGTTGGACGCCGCCAGAGAGCGAGGCATGCTGACCTTTTCCAGCGATGGCGCGCAGCACCTGCCCGCCGCGCTGGACACGGCGGCGCTGGACCAAGTGCGGGCGGCGCTGGCCATGCTGCCGCTGGGCCGGGCGGGCCTTCGGCTGCATGGAATTGCCGCCCTGCACCCGCTGCTGGCACCGTCCGGCCCGGTGGGCGCCGCCGCTGCAACGGTGCTTGGCCCGGCAGCCCAGCCAGTCCGCGCCATCCTGTTCAACAAGACCGCCGCAGCCAATTGGGCGCTGCCCTGGCATCAGGATCGCACCATCGCAGTGCAGGCCCGCATCGACACGCCGGGCTTCGGACCCTGGACCTGCAAGGACGGCCTGCTGCACGTCGCGCCCCCGGCGGCGCTGCAGGCCGGCATGGCGACGCTGCGCCTGCACCTGGACCCGGTGCCGCCCGGCAACGCACCCCTGCTGATCGCACCAGGATCGCATCGCCTGGGCCGCATCCCGGAGGCGGAGGTGCCGACGGTCGTGCGCCGATGCGGTGTCGCAACCTGCCTGGCCGGGGCCGGCGACATCTGGCTGTATGCGACGCCGATCCTGCACGCCTCCACCGCGGCCGTCACGCCGGGACACCGCCGGATGCTGCAGGTGGACTACGCCGCGGCGGACCTGCCGGGTGGGCTGTGCTGGCTGGGTGTCTGACCCCTAGCGTACCGCCAACCCGTCCCGCACCGGCTGGTGCAGGCGGCCCGTCATCACCGCCGCGGCGACGCCGGTCAGCACCAGGGCAGCGGTCCAGCGGACGTTGGGCACGCCGGACCCGCCGGCTAGCGCCAGGAACAGCAGGCTGACCACCAGCAGCGGCCCGAAGCTGCTGCCGCCGCGCCGGGCCACGGCAAAGCCCAGCACGACGAAGGTGACGTAAAGCCCGATGGACAGCGCCCGCACCACGTCCAGCGCCACGGCGGTCAGGTCGTCGATGACCTCGGCTAGGCGCCAGCCCAGGACGTGCAGGGTGTCCAGCACGCGGAACAGGAAACGGTCGGGGCCGACCAGGTAAACCAGGGCCGCGAGTGCAAGGCCGAGGCCCCAGGCCAGCAGAATGGGATCGCGTCGCATGGGCGTGGCCTCCAAGGGGAACGGCAGCGATATGTGCGCGCCGAGGGGCGGTTCCAAGCGGCACCCCCACCTGCTTCCTCTCGCTCCGGCCTTGGGCCGCAGCGCGGATCAAGGCCGGGGTGACGGAAGCCGCGGGAATACGCCTTTGCCGCCCTGGGAGCAGGTTCGGCTTGCTCATGGCAAGGTCAGGTCCTGTCCGTCTCCCTCGCCCCGGCCCTTTTTCGGAGGGAAGGGGGAAGAGGTGGCCTAGCCGCCCGTGCCACGCTATGCCCGGCCGCATGGACATACCTCCCTTCGACCCAGCCCTCCACGGCTGGCGTCCGCTTCCCGCCGATGGCTTCCCCGCGCTGGTCGGCCCCCTTTGGTACCGCAAGGACGATGGGGCCACCGGCGGCGGGACCCAAGGCGGTGCCCTGCCGCGCTTCGCCATGCTGGCCGACGCCCGGCACCGCAACATCCATGGCATCGTCCACGGCGGCATGGTGATGACGTTCGCCGACACCGGGCTGGGCGTCACCGTCGCCGAGGCGATGGGCCGCCCCTGCGTCACCATCCAGTTCGCCTGCCAGTTCCTGGACGCCACCCGCCCCGGCGACTTCGTGGAACTGGACGCCGAGATCCTGCGCCGGTCCAGCACCGTCGTGTTCATGCGCGGCACCTTGCGGGTGGGCCGGCGGGTGACAGGGGCGGTGGACGGGGTATGGAAGGTGATCCGCGGCGGGTAGGCCCGCCCGCGAGCCGCAAGGGCCGCCTGAAAACCGGCGCGAGGGGTGCGGCCAGCCAAGCGCGAACGCCCGGCAGGCTGCGGCAAGGCTCCGGCCGTCCCGATCAGGACAGCCCCAGAACAGCAAGGGCGGCGGCAGGCCCCAAGCCCGCCGCCGCCCCAGATAGACCCGCACGGACCGGGCTCACGTGGATCAGGCCCGCGTGGATCAGGCCCGCGTGGATCAGGCCCGCCGCGTCGTCACCGCCATCTCCCGCGGCGCCCCGATGCCGCCGCCGATCCAGGCCGCGATGGCCCCCAGGGCGAGCGCGATGAAGCCCAGGATGCCGGCGCCGGCCAGGCCCTTGCGGGTCGCCTCGGCCGCCTGCTGCGCCTTGTCCTTCACTTGGTCGGCCGCTTGGCGGGCCTGCGTCTCGGCCTGCTGCAACCGGGCGCGGGCGTCGTCCGGGCTGATGTTGGCGGTGCGCGCCAGGCTGTCCACCGCGCGGTCACGGGCCGCATCCGCCGCCGCCTTGTCGCCGCCCACCGATGCACGGATGTAGGTGGCGATGTTGTCCTGCGCCGTCTGCGCGTCGTTCGGGTTCACCAGCCGCTGCACCTGCGCCTTCAGGGCATCGCCGTCCGTGCTGCCCGCCACGCCCGACACCGCCGACGCCGCACCCTTTCCGGCCGCACTGACAGTGCCGCCCAGCGCGCTCGCGGCGCCGCCGATCACGCCGCCGATGGCCGTGCTCAGCAAGTAGAACACGCACAGCGTCGCCACGCACCAGCTCAGGAAGCCGTGCCAGCGCGCCGTGTTCGCGTCGGCCGATCCGCTCAGCCGCCCGGCCGCGATGCCGCCCACCAGGGACGCCACGATTCCCGACCCCACGATCCACGCAGCCGTGATGGTGGACGCGCCGCCTGCTGAGGGATTGCTCGCCGTGTCCGCCGCCGTCACCGACGACGCGCCTAGGCCGATGCCCAGGATATTCAGCAGCAACTGCACCACCAGCGCCGCCACGACGCCGGCCAGGATGGCGCCCCAGCTTGCCCGGTTGCGCAGGCTGGTGCGGTGGTCGTCCGGCACGACCGCCGTGACGGTGGACGGGTGCATCCCGCCCGGAGGCGTCCCGCCCGCAGGCACGGGGGAGCCGGTGTTGAAGCCTTGGGTGGTGCCCGGTGACATAGCCATGGTGAGAACCCTTGTTGCAAGGGGCCGAGACATCCAGCCCTCATGTAAGGGCCGCTAACACTGAGCCGCGGCCAGGGTTCCCGTGACGGTTGCATCTCAACAGGTTCGTGTTAACGCCCGCCGCCCACCGGCAGCACGGCCCCGGTGATGTAGGACACCCCTGTGCCCATCAGCCACAGCATGCCGCCGCCACCTCCTCCGGCGCGCCGGCTGCCGCGTGCAGGCCGGTGTCCACTAGGTCGGGGGCGACGGCGTTCACACGGGCGAAGCCGCCGGTGACCCCGGCGTTGTTCACCAGCCCGGCCAACGGCGCACCCATCGCGTCCGCAGCGGCGAACAGGCGCAGCACCTCGGCCTCCTCTCCCACGTCCGCCTGCGCCGCCTCTACCCGGCCGCCGCGCGAGAGGATGCCCTGCACCACCGTCCGCGCGGCGGCATGGTCCCCGGCGTAGTTGACCAGCACGGGATGGCCCTGCGCCGCGACGGCCCCAGCCACCGCCGCCCCGATGCCGCGCCCGCCGCCAGTGACGACGACCAGGCCGCCAGGCGGTCCTTCCAGGGACGCGCAAGCCGGGAGCAGGGAGGCCGGGTCGGGCATGGCGGACGGTCCTTGGCGCGCGGGGGCTGCATCATGCCGGGGTGCTGCGCCCCGGCCAAGCCGCCGGTGATGGATGCGCCGCCGTTGCGATCTGGCGTCGGTGCGTCGATCCAGCCGCCGCCAGGGCTGCGGATGCGGCGTGAACGGCTTGTTGTTGCAGGCCTGCAGGGACCCGCTTACCGTCGCCTCCGCACCGGCCGGCAACCCCGGCCCGTGCTGAACGAAAAAACCGCGGGGGGATTGCAAGTGACCAACGCCCCAACCCTGACAACCAAGCGCCGGCTCCTGGCAGGCGCGGCGGCGGGCGCCGCGGCCCTCGCCCTGCCCAGGCCCGGCCTGGCCAAGATGCCGTTGGGCCAGCCGCAGGCGCCTACCTTCTGCCGGTTCAAGCTCGGCAGCGCCGAATGCACCGTCGTCACCGACGGGCAACTGCCGCTCGGCGACCTCGACGCCTTGTTCCTGAACATAACGCACGAAGAGATCGCCCGCGAACTGGCCGACAACTTCCTGCCCACCCAGAACGCCGTGCTGGAGCAGAATATCCTGGTCGCGAACTTCGGCGACCGCGTCGTGCTGTTCGACACCGGCATGGGGGCCGACCACTTGTCCGGTTCGACGACGGGGAAGCTGCTCCCGACCCTGCGCCAGGCCGGCATCGACCCGGCCAACGTGGACGCCATCGTCATGAGCCACGCGCACATCGACCACTGCGGCGGCCTGGTCGGGGACAACGGCGCCCTCTGCTTCCCGAACGCGCAATACTTCATCGGCCAGGCGGACTTCGACTACTGGACCGACGACGCGAAAATCCCGGCGAACTTCCTGGGGCGCGCCAGCTTCCTCGCGCAGGCCCGCAAGAACCTGCTGCCGGTCAGGGAGCGCATCCACTTCTACCGGGACGGCGAGGAGATCCTGCCGGGCGTGACGGCGCTGGCGGCGCCGGGCCATACCGTCAGCCACTCGATCTTCATGATCAACTCCGGCGGCCAGCAGCTTTGCTACATCGGTGACCTCGCCCATCATCCGGTCCTGCTGCTGGAGCACCCGCGGACCCAGTTCGCCTTCGACACCGACCCGGCGCAGTCGGCGGAGAGCCGCGTGCGGATGCTGGGCATGCTGTCGGCGAACCGCGTTCCGGTGCTGGCCTACCACTTCGCCTGGCCCGGCATCGGCCATGTCGCGGTGGCAGGCGACGGGTTCCGCTACTTCCCGGTCCTGCCGCAGATGGGCGGGGTCACGGGCCTGTAGTCATGCGCCTGTGGTCAGGGAGCCTGAAGGACTGCGCCAAGCCTGCCGAATGGCGGTGCCGGTGGCGAGCACGCCGGCTGCCGCCCCGATCACCCCGCCCATGGTCACCATGCCATGCGTCCGGTCGCTGAGGTGGAGGGCGGCGCCCGGCGCCCCCTCGTGCTTCAGCCGGTGGGCGTAGGCGCGGGCCTCGTCGCAGAGCGGGTCGTGGCCGCAGGTCGGCACAAGGGCTGGCGGCGTGCCGTGCAGGCTGGCGGCCCGCAGCGGCTAGGCGCGCCAGTCCGTCCGGCCGGCCGCCGCGGGCGCGTAGTGGTCGATGAACCAGCGCATCGCCGCCGGGAGTCAGCGGCATGTCGGGCCTGGCGCGTTCGTAGCTCTCGCCGGTCATGGCAAGGTCCACCACGGGATACAGCAGCGCCTGGAACACCAGGGACGGCAAGATTCTGTCGCTTCATCAAGGCAAGCACCGCGGCTAGGTTGCCGTTTGCCCGCCATTGGCGATGAGATCCATGACGCCAGTGCATCCCTAATGCGCATCCTTAGTTCCTGGATCTGTGATGCCACCTCTCGGTACACAGGCGATAGCGTTTGACGAAACGGGGAGACATCCATGATCAAGTTGCGGGTGAACGGCCAAGACCAAACCTGGGATGGTGACCCATCCTTGCCGCTGCTTTGGTACTTGCGCGACGAGGCCGGGATGACCGGCACCAAGTTCGGCTGCGGCCAGGCGCTGTGCGGTGCCTGCACCGTCCATGTCGATGGCCAGGCTGCCCGGTCCTGCATCACCGGTATGGCCGACGTGGACGGCCGCGCCATCACCACCATCGAGGGACTGCATCCCACCGGGGACCACCCGGTACAGAAGGCGTGGCGCGAGGTGGGCGTGCCGCAGTGCGGCTTCTGCCAGGCCGGGCAGATCATGCAGGCCTCCGCCCTGCTGAACGAAACGCCGCATCCGTCCGATGGCGAGATCCGCGACACGATGTCCGGCAACATCTGCCGCTGCGGCTGCTACCAGCGCATCGAGGCTGCCATCCGCCTCGCCGCCAC
>JAABUQ010003018.1_pt1 | contig 31856 bp, 36 predicted proteins | sample 5560001 | NCBI WGS metagenome assembly JAABUQ01 (sample SAMN10711888, study PRJNA513371) | rock metagenome | isolation source: Antarctica rocks | place: Antarctica: Victoria Land, Finger Mt nord | collected 2015-12-18 | reverse complement strand
TTGGCTAGTAAGGGGGGGAGGAGGTGGTTGGGGATGAATTTCCAGCCGTATGTTCGGATGGCGTGGGTTAGGAGACCTGGTGTGCTCATTCGGATCGACCATCCTTCTTGGGCTTGGACCCGGGGGTTGATTGCTCGAGCGAAAGCCTGGGAACAAAGTTGGTTCCTTGAGTATGTTTGTGAAAGTCGGGGGTCATACCAGATAACTGGGCACACATGAGCTGAGGAGCCCATGTTGCAGCTCGACAGATCACTTACTCAACACGGGTTCTAAAGAATGCTTTCGCAGGCGCTCGGAAATAGAATGCTATGGCTTGAGAGCCAATGGCTCGAATACTTGCAGCGGATGCTCCAGTCGCTGCATCGCTTTTCCTGTCTCGCCGAGCGATATCATGGCCTTCATGGACGGCCGGTGAAGGTTTTGCGGAGTCATCTTTCGTGGTCTCGAGCATATTCTAGACAGACATCTAAAGTGGAGAGAGAGCAATGCAATTTAATCAATCATGTAAGACGTTTAGCAGCTTCAATAGCTTTCTGATATGCTCTTCTCAAAGGAAACTTGGCAATAATCTGTACTTCTCATTTGTACTTCCCGCTGACCACTTGTCATTGCGTCTCCGTTGAACTCAGAAGAATTCCCACAGCGGAACATGAGCCCACTGCCTCCTCTACTTGCGGAAATTGTCATCTGTGATTTGAATGGAAGCCTGGGATTTTAGTCAGTTCCCGATCATTTCGATACGCGTATCGGAATCGCGCTAAACTATATTCGTACACCCATTAAAGCACCTCTCAATACGCGACTCAATACTGAGATATAGTTCTTCCTCTCAACCGCAAAATTCTCAACCACCTTTACTCACAACACCCTCTGCACAACCTTACTGCTCACCCCTTCGCGCCATGGCGGACGAAGTCAACATCGACAAGGACGTCTTTCACAACCACCTCTCTCACCTCATCTCCGCTTGGAAAAATGATAAGAGGGCGGGGGACGCGTTCTTCGGAGGGGCAGGCTCCTTGGTCATCCTTGTGGGTAGAAATGAGGCCTCACCTACATTTGGAAAGAACAATGCTCTTCACGTGACTCTTACTTCTCAGCTTCTCTCCATATACCCAGAGCTAACAGTCGTGTAGTTTTGGCTCCTTGGCTACGAATTTCCTGCTACCCTGATGGTCTTCACTTTAGAGGCACTCTACATCGTCACCACTGGAAGGAAGGGTAAGGATATCTGTAGGCTACGATCAGGCAGCCTGGCGCTTACATTTCGACAGCGAAGCATTTGGAGGCTCTCAAAGGTGGCAAAGTACCTGTCGAGATTCTCGTGCGAGGCAAGGATGCGGAGCAGAATGCCAAGCAATTTGAGAAATGTCTTGACGTGATCAAAGGCGCGGGGGTATGGTCGATGAGTCACAGGTACCTCGAACGCCCGACTGACGCTTGCATAGAAGAAAGTGGGCACTCTTGCCAAGGACAAATCGAGTGGGCCTTTTGCGGACGAGTGGAAGAAAGCGTTTGGAGACGTTTCTAAGGATATCGAAGAGGTGGACATATCTTTAGGCTTGTCCTCAGCTGCCTTCGCAGTAAAGGATGAGATCGAGCTGGTAAGGCCCCGAGGAATCCCGCATCCAGGGTACAGCTAACAGCTGGCAGCGTTCCATGCGAAACGCATCGAGATCATGCACGGGTCTGTTGTCCGAGTTCTTCGTTGAGGAAATGTCCGCGGTCTTGGATGCGGAGAAAAAGGTGACGCACAAGGAGCTTTCAGATAAGATCGATCGGAAATTGGACGACGCGAATTTTTTCAAAAATCTGAAGACGAAACTATCTTCCGATTTCGACATCGGCCAATTGGATTGGTCTTATGGACCGACTATTCAAAGTGGTGGACATTACGACACGAAATTGACCGCGGGCTCTGACGATAATGCTCTACACGCCGGAATTATCATCGCTGGTCTGGGCCTTCGATACAAGAGCTACTGTTCAATGGTCGTGCGAACATTCATGGTGGATCCGAATGCCTCTCAAGAGCAGAATTACAAGGTGCTGCATAATATACAAGATATGCTTGTTCGAGAGGCTCGTGAAGGTGTGGTCGTCAAAGACCTGTACAACAAGGCTCTAGGTATTATTAAGACCAAGAAGCCAGACCTGGAAAACCACTTCCTGAAGACTATCGGTGGAGGTATCGGCTTCGAGAGCAGGGATCCAACGATGCTCATCAACGCGAAAAACACTAGACAGCTGAAGGATGGAATGACGCTCAACATCGCTCCCGGCTTCACAGATCTCGAGAATCCCCAACCTCAGGACAAGAAGAGCAAGACATACACTCTTTTGCTATCGGATACTATCCGCATCCGGGGCAAACAAGAAGACTCGGCAAATTTCACGAACGGTGCTGCTCTTGATGTTGGCGCAGTGTGCTTCTATTTCAAAGAGGAAGAAGAGGAACCAGCTCAAAAGTCCAAGCCCAAGAAGGATCCCAAGCTTGGCGCCGTTGCATCGAGCAATGTGGTCAAATCGAAGCTTCGTACAGATCGTGGCCTGAAGATCGATGAGAACGCAGAAAGCAGACGAAAAGATCATCAGAAAGAGCTTGCGCAAAAGATGCAACAACTGGGCTTGCAAACATACAGCGAAGCCACGGGTGATTCGAATGGTGTTGCTCAGAAAAAGTTCAAGAGGTTTGAATCCTACAAGCGAGACAACCAGTTTCCCTCAAGGGTTTCCGATCTTGCTATCGTGATAGATGTGAAGGCGTCAACTGTTGTGCTTCCAATCATGGGCAGGCCAGTACCGTTCCATATCAATACCATCAAGAACGCCAGTAAGAGCGACGAGGGCGAATTTTCATACCTCCGCATCAATTTTCTATCTCCAGGACAAGGTGTTGGGCGAAAAGACGACCAACCTTTTGAGGACGCCAACGCGCATTTTGTGAGGAGTCTAACCTTTAGGTCTACGGACGCAGACCGAATGTCGGATATCGCACAGCAAATCACCGACCTTCGGAAGAACGCGGTTCGCCGAGAGCAAGAAAAGAAGGAGCTTGAAGATGTGGTAGAGCAAGATCAGCTCAAGCTAGTCTCAAGTAAGCGGCCCCCTTAAGGCCCAGAATGTTCATGCTGACTCTTCCAGACCGCAAACCTGTGAATCTCGACAACGTGTTCATTCGGCCTGGGCTGGATGGCAAACGCATTGCTGGCGAAGTTCTAATCCACCAGAATGGTCTTCGCTACCATGACCACCGTGGAAGTCAGATCGACGTTCTCTTTAGTAACATGAAGCATCTCTTCTTCCAGCCATCTACATCTGAGCTAATTGTCATTATCCACATTCACTTGAAGGATCCTATCATGATCGGTAAGAAGAAGGCAAAAGACATTCAATTCTACCGCGAAGCTACGGACATGGCGTTTGATGAGACGGGTAATCGGAAGCGCAAACACCGATACGGTGACGAGGAAGAATTCGAGCAGGAGCAGGAGGAGCGGAGACGACGGGTCCAGCTCGACAAAGTGTTCAAATCCTTTGCAGAGAAGATCCAGGCCGCAGCACCAGAAGGGCTCGGCGCTGACATCCCATTCAGAGAACTTGGCTTCAATGGCGTGCCCAATCGCTCAAACGTTCTTTGCCAACCCACTGGAGACTGCTTGGTGCAACTCACCGAGCCACCGTTCATGGTCCTCACGCTCGACGAGATCGAGATCGTGCATCTAGAGCGGGTCCAATTCGGCCTGAAGAATTTCGACATGGTCTGCGTCTTCAAGGACTTTCAGCGTCCGCCAGCCCACATCAACACCGTGCCAGTCGAGAGTTTGGAGCAAGTCAAAGACTGGCTCGATTCAGTCGACATTCCCTACAGCGAGGGCCCACTCAATTTGAACTGGAGCAGTATCATGAAGACCGTCACGGCTGATCCTCATCAATTCTTCGTCGACGGGGGCTGGTCCTTCTTGTCCATCGAGTCGGACAATGAGGAAGAGGACGAAGAAGACGAAGAGTCGGCATTCGAGATGTCGGATTCTGAGATGGCTGCCTCGGAGCAGTCGTCGAATGAGGAGTCCGATTTCGATGACGACGCGTCAGCGGATGAGGGCGATGCAAGCGAGGATGATGAGAGCGGGGAGGATTGGGACGAGCTTGAAAAGAAAGCGAAGAAGAAGGATCGGGAGGGGGGGCTGGAGAATGAGGACTCGAAACCGAAGAAGAAGAAGTAGGAGGGTGATTATGCTTTGCCGTGGCGAAGTGCACTTTGGTTATCCCATAGCCAACCCGACTGCCAGGGACGGGGGCTGGAACATACGAGCATGGTCTGGCGCTGATTTTCATTCGGAAAGTCATAAAGTTAGAAAGCTGGCTTTCACGATCAACCTCTTGCTTTTACGATATCATTTGCGAGCATCTGCAGGCGTATAGGGCTATTCCCCTGTCCTAGGCCTAGTGCTAGGGAGTGCTGTCCTGGGCTTTAGCACCAGGAGTGAAGCGATGGTGCATTAGCATTTAAGATAGGGTACTTATAGTCCAAACCAATGAGATGATATCAGTGGCATAAGCAAGGACTACGAAATCTCTTGGGAAGAAGAGTAATGATCCTCGCCGGTAACAGGTAAGGTATTTACGTACACGACAAGAAGCAAGTATGACGGACACCACCTTCGGCCCCCCATTACCGGTTCAGAGAAACAGTATCAAGAGTCCAAGATCACCCCTTCCGCACCCATGGGTCCCCGAGGTCAAAGTCCGGGAATCGGTAAATATTCATCAGCAAGCCGCTGCGTCTGTACTGCCAAAAACAACCCGAACCCACGCCCCCTCCCCTCCCCAAACTTCTTCCGCACATTCCGGACACATCATCCCGTCTGATCCACCGGCATCTCCCCCGTCTGTCCCCTGGCTCCAACGCGAACGCCCCTGATTTACATCACCTCTTCCCTAAGGTATCGACCCACCAGTTCAAATAGACGCCTAGGACAACACATCCTATTCATCTCCTAACCCCCCCCGCTGTCCTACTCATACATACCCTACCATAAACCTCAGCGTCTATTCCCCCACCCGCTCAGCTGATGCAGATAGGCTTCTACGCTTGTCCTCTGGGGCCGTGTTACCCGACCAGTGATTGATTCCTCATGTACTACCGTACGGGGGATACGATGTTCGTAGCGACAAAGCAAAGTTAATCAGGTTGAAGTTTTCGGCCGTTTGAATTTGAATGGTCAGGCGGTTGATATTCCGAGAAGTGGAGGTGATGGTGATGGGACTGAGTCCGCTGTGGTTGATACTTAAAAAATTGAAGTTGGCGTCTTGCTTCAAGATAGATTAGAGGAATGGTAGAAATATTGTTAGGAGCGGTGCAGGATTGAGCGTGTGCTCAGTCGTCCCAGTGGTGAGTGGGAAGGGAGGAAAGGGTGTGTGAAGGTGGATGTTATTGAGAAGGTGGGGTTTGCGCTGGGGGAGGGGAGGGTGGTGTCCCTTTGTAGGCTACTGGCTGTTATGCAGAAGGCTGCTTTGCCGGTGCTGAGGGAGTGGTGGATGGGGAGGGGAAGCTTCGTTTTGGCTTGTGAGATTATCTGGAGGGCAGTATCTTTGGTTCTGTTTCTGGAAGACAGCTTTCTCGAAAGGGATGTACATGTGGGATAGCAAGGCATCGGTATGTGAATGGAATGAGGGGAATGTCTGAACATCGAAGTAGTCGTGTCTACCAGTGATCTCAATCCAACGATAATGATATATAGGCGCTCACAGGCTGTCCCATTACACACGGATCCAATGGACGATGATTAATTTTCTTTTCTCTTACTCTCGACGCCGTCCATGCTTCCTCGTGATGAATAATCTATCCAGAACCAAGTCAGTGATTCATGCGTCGTGAAAGTATCCAATTAGTCTGTCAGTGACAGTTTTTACTGCCCTCTTTTTCGTTTGTCGACTTTCCTATTTCCCTTCCTCCGATTCCTGTTGCCGCGTCACATCTGCCTTAATTCCCCTTCCTGTACATAGTGTACATATTCAACATCCTCTGCTGCTGTTCGGGAGTGAAATTGGTATAGCTTTTGAAAGTCAGTGTACAATCCTCCCAGTGCGAAAACCAGAGATGAAGGGCCGGCCTCACCACTCATCAGTCGAGTAATCCATGTAGTTGTTGATAGGATCTACCCCAGGATCATTCAGGCAGCTATCTTTCCCGGTGGGGCAACCGGACGTGGCGGCACTCTCTATTGGCGTGTCGTCCACGTAGTCGCCTGGGTCGGAGGGATTGCATGTGTCGTCCTGACGAACATGTATATTAGCTGATGTCTGTGCCAAGCTTGCCACAAGCGGAGGTCCATGGGAAACTTGTAAAGTAGTATCCCTCTTGGACGTACTTGAAAAGTATGGAGCAATCCGAACCAATGCCCTGTCTCGTGCACAGCCGTCTTGCCCTCGTCGTAGCCATTTACTGCATTTGGAATGCCAGGCATACTCCCTGCGAGGACGTTGCAACCATCCCTGGAATAGTCTGCTGCTGGGTACTCGATTTGCTGGCCATTGCCGTTGTTGTATGTGATTGTCGTGGGGAGGGTGCAGTATCTGCTAGAAAATCAATATGAATGTCCCTTATAGAGCGATAATAGAACTGCGGGTATTTCGAACGAAGGTGAGGCTTCGGCACTGTACAGTTCCGCTAGATGATACTAGAGGGCATAGAAAAATGTAGGCATAGAGAGCGGTTGACACGGAAGCTGTACGCACCCTAACAAGGTCTGTCCAACTGAACCAGCACTGGACAGGTTCGTCTGAAAGTATATGTTCAAAGAGCCGTAGGTGCCTTGACGCAGCGCGTTCTTCATTTGCGTACTGTTTGCGTCGGTGGCCCAACTATCCTTGATCGTGTACGTGGATTGATGAAGGCGGAATACCACACCAAGAGGAGAAAAGGAGCGATTCAAGACGGTGACCTGCTCGTGGGTGATATCTGATCAGATTCAATGGCCTCTCCACATCTGAAGTGCGAGTATAGGAGATGATGGCTTTGACAGAGAAGATAGGCAACAGAAAGAAGGCCGAGGGGGAAGGTGTGCATGGGCGGAAGGGGAGGAAAAGGTATAGTGCACCTGATTCTGAATGACAGCCGTCCTGACACTGGTTGGGTAACTGTGCGACTGGTCGAGAGTGGTCACAAAATGCACGTACAGATCCACCACCATTTGCGCCCTTGGCTGCATTCTCGTGCCATTGCCAAGTCGTTCGAACCGGGCCTGCACGCGTAGCTCGGCATGTGCATTCCGGAGGCCTTGGCTAGGGTCTCCTGTACCGCAGACTTGGATGTCAAGCGCGGGAATCTTGGCGGGAGTCCGAGGCTCGGGACGAGCAAGAGAGGCTTCTGGAACTTGACGGGTGAGTTGATTCGGGACGGAGAGGATGGGGACGGCGAGAGCGAGGAGGTAGAACAGGGCTGAGAGGCAGGCTCGCATTATTACTGGGTGATAAGCCTTGACTGAATGAATTTTATAAGCAGGCGCGATCCTCAAAGTGGGTCAGTATAAGGGGGGTTTTGGTTGGGTTGAAATGTTGTTGATGATCGATCGCCAGGTGCGAAGAGTTGAAACGCAAAGTCTTATAGGTCTCTTCAAGTTGGCTGAAAAGGGAATAATGGCCTTTTCCCACGTGAGGAGGGCTTGTTGGCGTTCAACCACCCTTCAAGCCCATTGCAATCGGCCGCAAACAGGTGATGCCAGTGTGGGTACAAAGGCGGCCACACCTCCGGACGATGGGGCTCTCAAATCGAACTGTACAGATCAAATATAATGCCTATAGTGTTTCTTTATAATTCCATGGGCTGAGAAACCGAGAGTTCTAGATCCTCAAAATGCTGCACCCCCAACGCCGCCTGACATCCCTCCCGCTCAAACACATGACAAGAAATATATTAGTCGAGACATCGATCATGCGGCATCATTTCCCGGCCTTTGGATGCCGGTTGCAGTCGCCGTACTAGGCTGGTCATTGTCCCAAGACAAATATGTGTGGTCCCCGAGTTTCCTACACAATTAGGCGTCAACTCATCACACCACTTTTCGAAAGTGTCAGATCACTCATGACGTACCTAGGCTTGATGAGGTGGGTTACTGTGAATAAGGCACCAAGAACAACGCAAATGCCTCCGACAGCCACGTAGGCGATCCCGAGGAATGGGTTCCTGCCGCCGGTCACGGTGCGCGTGGAAATGACAATAGATTTCGTACCGCCGTAGATATCGACAGGGAAGTCTAGGCTCTCGTTAGCTTTTGATCATCAGGAATCAGGTGTCGTACTGTTGAGAATATCTACTTGGTATCGGCTACACTGCATGGTCTCATTATCGTTTCTTTTAGCGAGCTTGCTGAAAGCCGGAAGACCCGCCGTCCTCATCCAGACTTGGAAAGGCTCGTCCTTGTCAAGTTCCGGTGGTGGATTTTCTGCACTGTAGTTATTCTGGTATCTCAGGTACCAATTTGGTGGAGGTACAATAGCGGAATAGTTGTAATTGGTGTGACCATAAAGCGAAGCGTCACTGCCCCAAGCAATACCCGACTCTGTCATATTATATGTGATGTTGCTCGCCGAGCTATGATGCGGATTCAGTTGTACGGGGTTTGAGAATGAGTCGTTGAATAGAGAATTGGCAATTAAGCCACAGGGATAGTATGGCCTGTAGTCAGGAGCAGGAGCAACGGTCAACGGATCGCAGGAACCTCCTGCGATGGTAGTGTTGGATTCCGCGGAACCAGAGAGTTGATTCGTGTCCAGGGACTTGACGTACCGTCGGTGATTCTGGTAAAAATTTGTAAGACGGTAGTAGAAGAGGACAGGAGGGTTGAGGTCATCTGGAATATCAAATTGTAGAGAGCATTTTTGGGTATCTACGGGCTTGGTTCCCGAGCCGTATTGTTGTTGGACTGTGGTTTGTGACCACGTAGGACCTGCCGAATCTTTTGTACAGTTGGGACCTGCAGCTTTGAAATATGTCTTGACGGCGTTTTCAGGCATTGGGACAAAGTCTGTACCATTAGGAGCCTGACTGAGGCAATCTGTGTAGTTAAGCACTATCTCTTGGACCTGTAAACCCAGCTCGATAAGCTAATGCAATCCTGGGCATATGAATGGGCTTGGCTTCTGACCTGGGCACTTGAATATAGGAGCAGGCCACCTATCGGCGCGAATATGATTCCAAGGGTGAAGAAGAGTGGTAAGACCGTCTTTGGGGTAAGGATAGGTCTGCACGAACCAATGTTAACTGTGTACGTTCCAGTGTATCTCGGCCTGTTTGGGGACACTTACTGCCAGGCTTTCAATCGCTGTTGCCTGAAGGCAGTGTCTATGAGTTTCACCTTTGTCAGTATGCTCCCAAGATATGCGAAGGTATTTGATGGGCGCAAGGCGTAGAAGCGAGATCGTACTTGCTGGCCTCCTGCTCTTAGTCTTTGTTTGAACCTCGTGACCAGGGTCTTGCTCGTCTATCGAGTCGGCATGTGTCTGTGTTTGCGACATGATGATGCGCAAATTAGTGCCTTGCCGATGCAATCCGAGGAATTTCGATGAATGCCAGAAGAGAGTAGATGAAGTAAAGGTTGGAAACGGAGACCTGTACCTCGCCCTCGAACGCTGAGCGCTGTAAGCATCCTCGTACTCGGTACATCTGTCAATCGACTCGGCGCTTATCTGTTTACAGGTTAGTATCTGGGAACTTTACACCTATGTCGATATACCTATCTTGATATGTCCGACGAAATCATGCCGACTCTTTCATGAGTGTAGGTATGCAACAGCCTCGCGGGCCATTCACCTTCGTGCTCGGTACTCACTTGAGAGGCCTCATGACGTTCATCAGCAGCTCGAAATGTCCTCCTCCACCCCGGAGCGATCGACTGACGCCTTTAGATTTCCATATTCAGCTGCGCAGCCAAATCAGGAGCCCTTCCCTTCTGTCTCTGCTCAGACGTTTAGCCCGACCGGACGACCTGGTAGGAGGCGCGGTTCCACAGCAAGCTCTACAACCTCAATCGGCGGCGTACTTGATACGGTGACGCAGCATACAAGCTCAATTGCGGAAGTAGGCAACAATGGTAGGCACAATCTCCCCTTGCCTATCAGCACCTGCTCTCGGCCGTTAATTCATTGGAACAGCTATCTCTACGCTCTTGCAACCTCCCATAGTTCGTACAGGCCTTCTTCCCCATACGTCTGGCCCAAGTCTCCAAAAGCAGCCTTCGCCCAAGGACATTCCACCTGTCACGTTAACAAACATACCGCACGTTGAGCCAACAGCATTCTTACCCTACCTCAAACACGCAGGCTCACTGTACGAAGCATTCCAGCGGGCAAAGGAAGGAGAAGGAGAAGTTGCAGCACGAGGGCGCAGATCTAGGGGCTCCTCAAAGACTGAGCAATTTGGTGGATCTCTGCTTCCGGGCTCTGCCCAATTGCAGAGGAGTACGTCGAGTGCCTCAAGGGCTGCTCTCACCTCTGATACCCTAGGATCACCAGGTGAAAGACCTCACCCGAGGAGGAGAGGCAGTGGTTCGGGACCCTCGCGGCGTGGCCCTCTTCAAGTTGCACCCTTGTCCACCATTCCAAGTGTGTACTTTGAGAATGACTTTCACCTGGAGAATCCACGGACTTTCGATATTGTCATTGAAAGGTCAGAGATAGTCCGGCCTCCTGGAGCCACTGGTACACCGTCGCCCAGTCGTAGGAAAGCACTTGCTACGAATGCTATCCTACAGGAAAAACTCTCTTGGTATATGGATACCGTGGAAGTCCACTTGATCTCTTCAATATCTACCGCATCGAGTTCGTTCTTTGCGGCCCTAGGATCGCTGCGTGATCTTCACACGGAAGCCTCTGCTTCCGTGGCCAAAATAAAGGCATTGAGAGGAGACTTGGCTAGTGTGGATCGCAATATGGCAGTGGGAGGCCTCAAAATTGTTGCTATGCGCAGGCGTCGAGAGAATATGCGCAAGCTTGGTGACGCTGTGCAGCAATTACGAGAAGTTGTGGAAGCTATATCGCGCTGTGAGGATCAAGTCAACAAAGGAGAGATTGAGGACGCTTTGCAGGGGCTAATTGAGGTAGAAGACCTCATCGTGGGCGAGCGTAGTGGACAATCAGTGTTGATAGAGGCCGAACGCGCACCAGCAAAGAAGAGACTTCTCGACCTCCGTGGAATCAAGGCGCTGGAGGGTGCGGCAAATGATATGTCGTATTTGCGGCAAAGAATTGGAAAGACCTTCGAGGGGAGATTTCTCGAAGCCTTACTTGTCGACCTACGAAATCACGTCGATACTGTATCTTCAAACGCTACGTTCCAGCGATGGGATTCAGCCTCGCAACGCAATCGTGGGGGCCATGCCAGGGCACCCTCGGTCTTCCCAGCATATATGCAACTGAATGACTCCTTACGCTCAAAACTCCGAGCCAACTTGGAAGGACTGGCTCAATCAGATTGCCTGAAGTCAGCAACGACAAGTTACCGAGAAGCGGTTTGGCGAGAAATCAAGACCCTGATAAGACGGCATCTCCCCAGCTCAAACGATGATGACGCGGAATCGGCAATGTCAGCGTCGACAACAGCATCTACACAAGGGGGCCGGCGTATGACTCAACAGGAAAAGTCGTCCGTTCTAGCCCGTAATCTACGGGACTTAGATACTGCAGAAGCCGAGGATATGCTCAAGAAAATATACTCCAATGTTGGCGAAGCTCTGCGGAGGCTAGGCACCCAAGTGAAGGTGGTTTTGGACATCACAAGCAGCTTCAATATTCCACCTGCAACAAAGAATGTCAAATCGCCACTCAGCTCGCCAGCTTTGAATGCCGATAGTTATATGAATGGAGCTCCAACCTCCTCTTTTTCTCGCGCATCGAACCAGCAGGAAGACATCCAGCAGACACTCGACATGTCAAATCTTCTAGGCCAAGCAGTAGATATTGCGCAAGCGCAGATCACCAAAATCTTGAAGGTTCGATCAGAGCAGAGCACGAGGTTACCTCTGAGACCATTCCTCAGATACTTTCACCTTAATAGGCTTTTCGCAGATGAGTGTGAAGCGGTGTCTGGGCGCGGGGGAACGGCTTTGAAGACAGTCGTGAATGCTCACATCAAAGAATTTGTAAGCCATGCCGGTGACACAGAACGGCAGAAGCTGGTCCAAGGTATGGATTCTGATCGCTGGGATGCCAAAGATTTTACCGATGCGGATAGCCAGCTTCTTACGTACATCATTGAGGCTAGCACGAACGATGTCGAAAATTGGACCAGAGCGACCTTGATATGGTTGGATGAGCCAGAGGATACGAATGGCGAGCAGCTTGCAAACGGCAATGTACCTAATGGTTTAACGCAAGCCCACAGGGACAAGATTCGCGGAGCTGCCATAGACGAACAGAAATACGTCCTCGTGGACTCGGCCCTTACCGTCCTCAAAGGAATCGGATACTTCGAGCAACTCATCACTGGTATACCAAGCATGACGGAAGAGATCACATCCTCACTTCTTGAATACCTAAAGTTATTCAACTCTCGTTCCTCCCAATTAGTCCTGGGAGCCGGTGCCACAAGAAGCGCAGGCCTCAAAAACATCACCACAAAACACCTGGCGCTAGCCTCCCAAGCACTAAGCTTTGTCACAGCACTGACCCCTTACGTCCGCGAATTCGTCCGCAGACACTCCTCCAGAGCTGGAAGCCTGATGATCGAATTCGACAAGGTCAAACGCCTATACCAAGAGCACCAATCCGGTATCAACGACAAGCTAGTAGACATCATGAGTGGACGAGCCACCACCCACGTCAACATTATGAAAAAGATCGATTGGGATACACCGTCCAGAAGTGAGGCAATCAGCCCATATATGGAGACGCTGATCAAGGAGACGACCACGCTACACAAAGTCTTGAGCAAGCATCTGCCTGATATGTCTGTGCGTATGATTATGGATCCAGTCTTCAGCAGCTACCGCGAGCAGTTGGGGAGGGCGTTCCACGATGTGGACGTCAAGACGGTAGCTGGCAAGGAAAGGTATGATCCTGTCTTCTCAAATCTCACAATCAGAGAGAAAGCTGACATGACGACAGGCTCTTGCGCGATGCAGAAGGCTTCAGCTCCCGCATCAGTAAGGTCGATGGGGCTGGTGATATTGGAGATTATGTTGTTCAGATCGCCAAGGGGAAAGTTGTTGCGGAGAAACCAACACTACCAGCTGACAACACCACCACTTCTGATCCTGCTACAGTCGCAGGACCAGTCGAAAAGCCAGCGGAAAAGCCAGCAGAGGATGCTGGCATCCAGAAGACTCCATCGTGACCCACACACATTGAATATCAACCACATATATTCTCATATCATATTCCCTTCCTCGGAGCTTTCAACTTGCTCCAGCCTCTTTCTTATCATTTACGGGATCTTTTGTTCGTGTACTTTATAGCTACGATTCATATCAGCATCAGCGAGGTGTTCAGACAGCGAATGAAAGATATTGGGCTTGACCTACAAAGCAAGGAAAGCTTTGTAAACCTATTGTACATGCCTTTGACCCTCCAATGTCCGTTAGAACAATCTGAAGCAATCGCTGCGGACGAGCACACCTTGCCAATATTCCCCTAAGGAACACAATGCGGCTCTGGCGAGAAGAAGCAGCTCTACAGCGACACCGGAAAATACATTTGCATCTACACACGTTCACTTACTCCTCTTATAAATCTTCTCCAAAAAACTCTCAAACACTTCCCCCCGCAACCCCTGCCCCCTGTCCACCCGCCCAATCATCCCCCTGATCTCCGCCACCTTCTTCTCCTCAAACTCGGCATACAGCCTCTCGACTCCAATCTCCCGAAACACCTCCTTACACCTTGCCTCCATGCCCTGATCCTTTCGCCCATAGCATCGATCCAACGTCTCCCTCTGCTCCGGGTTGGCTTTCGAAAGAGCGGTGTTGACCACCCAACTGCACTTGTTATCTTGGATGTCGGTGCCGATTTTTCCGATTTGCTCGGCCGAGCCGTAGACGTCGAGGTAGTCGTCTTGGATCTGGAAGTACTCCCCCATGGGGATGAGGATGTCGCGGGCTTGCTGCAGGTTCTTGGGGGTGGCGAGCTGGAGGTAGTGCAGAGCCAGCGCGACGGGGAGGTAGAAGGAGTAGTATGCTGTTTTGTAGATCATGATAAAGCGCACCTTCTCCGACGAAAAGTTGTCAAGATCCACGTGGTCTTCTGGCGCTGTGAGTAGATCGCACAGCTGCCCCACCTCCGTCTGGAAACTGACCTCGTGGAACAGCTCCACGAGATCGATATACGAGGGATGTGTTCTGAAATGCTTCTTGAGCAGGATGTAGATGCTGGATTCGAGCATGAAGGCGTCGTTGATGGAGATCATCCCCACGTTGGGCATGCGGTACCAGCAAGGGTTCCCGCGTCGCGTGTGCGAGGAGTCCATTATGTCGTCTGAGACGAGGAAGAAGGCTTGGAGGAGCTCGATCAGCCAGCCGAGGGTTGCGGCCGAGTGGTATTCGCTAGGTTTGAGAGGGCGGGAGAGGAGGATGCTGGCCGTGTCGATTACGCTGAGGCCGCGGTTGCATTTCCCACCTAGGGTGTTGTGCTTCACGGACTGGAATGATTTATTAGCGAGAAAGACGAGGGTGGATGAGTTGCGAAAACGTACGTCTTGGTACCATTTCAGGGCGTTTTCGGGGGTTTTGTATTGTTTTGTGTGTTCCGTGAGGTCTCGGATGAGGGATGAGAAGACGGCTTCGAAGTCTTTCAGATTCGCTTTGGGTGCCATCGAGTGGCCGTTGGGCTTTGACTCCATTGTTAGGGTTGATGTCAAGTTCTCGTATGGTGGCTCTTTACTTTCTTCTTCTGTGGATTTTGTGTGACTGTTTTCTTCTCGGCCGAGTGCAGTGTTGGATATTGATCCGATTCTGAATCGTTCAAAAGGAGAGTTTCGCTGGGGACTGTACGTTAGATTGTGAGCCACATGACGAGATTTGGCAAGCTTATAAGAGCTCTCTCGAGAAACAGCGGAGGCTCAATGGCTCATAGACATCAGTATGTAAAGAAGTCCGGCACCAGAAATGTCCCGAAGAGGCAAGCCTCCGAAGCGGCAATATTCTCCTAGCTTTCCGCTTCAAACTGCCATTTCTAGGAGGTAGAGCTCCTCACTAGCAGCTCTGGAGATATCAACACTGCAACGTTGTATGCGATTGAGAGATGTTTGTCGCGTCAGAATTACGCGTTGAATGAATATGCCAGACAATTTCTACTTGGACTCACGGACCCTCCTTCCCAATATCTTTGCTTCCTTGCCTTGACCAGAATATGCCTCTTACGCTTTCACGAATTACGACCCGTGACTGAATAATATCCAGATTTCTGCTATTTGAACGCCTTGAGGGGAAGCTATGGCAGCCCTGGGCAAGGCAAACGCCGATCAGCTAAGAATTACACTTCAAGATGCTGTGATCAAATGCTCCGAAAGATGCCTTTATCAATCCGCAAAGTGGTGCAGCACTGCCCCAATGCATCTCCCAAACGTGTTGCCTGACTGATGTTTGTAGGGCAGCAGAGCTCTCAGCCTCCCTACCAGCTCCATCTTCGAGCAATCCATCCTTCTCGGATTCCGACTCGGCTATGCAGGACGCCGACTCAACTCCAGCACGTTCCATATTCTCATCTGGCATAGACCCTGAGGAATCCCGCCTAGAAACACAAGAGCTTAACAAGTATCTACTGGCGAAGTCATATTTCGATTGCAGGGAATTCGATCGCTGTGCTGCGGTATTCCTTCCTTCTGATCTTCCTCGGAGCCCTCTGGCTCCTACGTCAGCGAACTCAAAAACGAAGGTTCCTACAAGAGTATCAACGGGCAAATCAAAAGACACAGGCTTCGATGGGTCGACAATCTTAGGCAATGCATTGCCACCACTAAGCCAAAAGTCCTTGTTCCTGGCTTTGTACGCCAAATACATATCGGGCGAGAAACGCAAGGACGAGGAGAGTGAAATGATACTTGGTCCCGCGGATGGGGGCTCAACTGTCAACAAAGAGCTCGTTGGAATAGCGAGAAGTCTGGATGGCTGGTTCGCAGACCGGGCGGCCAAAGGTCTCGAAGGGAGTAATCAAGGGTGGCTTGAATATCTCTTCGGCATTGTGTTGGCAAAAGGGAAAACGGAAGAAGAGGCTAAGACGTGGTTTATAAAGAGCGTACACCGCTGTCCATTCAACTGGGGCGCTTGGCTAGAGTTGAGCGAATTGTTGAATAACATCGAGGAAGTAAGCTCAGATCTTAGCGCTTCCAAGATATATCCATTGACAATTCGAAGTTTCAAAGCATCGTTCCAGAACTGCCTCAAAACGTAATGACCCTAATCTTTCACGTCTTCGCAAGCCAAGAACTCTATCAAACTACAGAAAAAGTCCACCTCTCCTTGACCGAGCTCGAAAAAGTCTTCCCAGAAAGCCAATTCCTTAAGACCCAACGCGCACTCCTCTACCATCATTCCAAAGGTCCCCACTCCCCTGTCCCGACTTTCTAATCCACAGCTAAAAGCCCCAGATTTCGATGAAGCCGAATCCATCTTCTCTGCCCTTCTCCAAGCAGACCCCTACCGCATCGATTCCCTAGATCACTATTCCAACATCCTCTATGTCATGTCCGCGCGCCCCAAACTCGCCTTTCTCGCTCAAATCGCCTCGGCGACCGACAAATTCCGCCCTGAGACCTGCTGCGTGGTCGGAAACTACTACTCCCTGAAATCCGAGCACGAAAAGGCCGTCATGTATTTCCGCCGCGCTTTAACGCTCGATCGAAACTTTCTGTCTGCGTGGACGTTGATGGGGCATGAGTATATCGAGATGAAAAACACTCATGCTGCGATTGAGAGTTATAGACGGGCGGTGGATGTAAACAGGAAGGATTATAGGGCGTGGTACGGCTTGGGGCAGGTTTATGAGGTGCTCGAGATGCATTTGTATGCACTCTTCTACTATCAGCGAGCGGCGAGTCTCAAGCCGTATGATCCGAAGATGTGGCAAGCGGTCGGAAGCTGTTACGACAAGGTCGATCGACCTGTTCAGAGCATCAAAGCCTACAAACGTGCCCTCATAGCAGGGACGTACTACGACACCGGCAGCTCCTTTGGCTCAAGCCAAGGAGACGCCCAGGGCGTAATGGATCCGGAGATTCTGTACGCAATTGGGTGTATGTATGAGAAAGTGGAGGATGGGACGCAGGCAGCGGAGTATATGGAGATGACGATGGCGCAGGAGGAGGGGGAAGAGGAAGAGGAGGGGGGAACGGGCGTTACGAATACTACGAGCAAGGCGAGGATGTGGTTGGCGAAGTGGGAGTTTGCGAGGGGAAATAGGGATAGGGCGATGGCTTTGGCGAATGAGCTTTGTCAGGACGGGGTGGAGGTTGAGGAAGCGAAGGCGTTGATAAGGGACTTGAGAGCCAGGATGGAGGGAGGGGGGGGATGATGCGAGGGGATGAGGGAGGTATTGAGATTAAGATAGCTGTGATTGCTTTGCGTGAACGGGTTCGTCTGGCCTCTTTCTCAAAGCTTTGCTCACGGTCCTGGGCAGATACCAGGGATCATGATCCGATGGTACCACGTCTCGTTGTGATATCGCTCTCCAGTGGTAGGTACCTGGGCCTCACTACTCCCAACATGGCCAATCCTGCTTATGAAGACGCGTTCAGCCCCATTCTGTCACGCAGTGTTTCTGTTTTGCTCGGTGTTTTCTCGGATATATGAGTGCATTGTTCGGTGTCCTGGCCTGCTTCATTGGTCTATAGAGATGCTCAGCCCCCACACGCGATTTTGCCTGTTTCGTCAAGTTGTACGAGACAACGAAGCCAATGAGTATCCTGCCACACGCAGAGTGAAAGGGTGGGGTGCACTGTTTACCTTCTTGCCTACCTGTCCACCTTCCTGCACAGCTTATTGCTCAACCCTCTGACATAGCCACTTTATCGCCTTACCTTCACTACCATTTGCCTATTGACTTGCCTGTCTGCGCATGCTTGCCCACACAAACACGCCTATGGTTGTCAGCATCTTGGAAGCCGTCTTCCTGCCTATCTGCTGTCGCGCCTAGACACCGCCATCATGCACATCTGCCGTTGCCCAACTTCGCCTCCTTCCTACCTATCACATCCAGCGTGCCTCTATTGTCAGCATACAAAAGGAACACGAACGACCCAGGAGAGTAGAATAACACAAGAACACCAGAAACGCACCACGGGCATGCTTTTGACATCAGAGCTATTCACGGGGAAGGAAACTCCATCGTTCATTAAAAAAATACAAGCAAACTTTGACATTGAGGCTCTATCTCAGACAAGCATGGAGCTTCCAGACGTCAGAGAGGTCGGATACAACTCTATCAGGAACTGCCTCGTACCCTTCGTCGAGATGCCCACCAGCTATTTCTCCAAACGTTGGAACACAAATATAGCGGACGGGGCAGCGGCCCAACCCGTGAATCACCCCTGGCCATACGACACCAGCAGCAAGGCAGTCTGGAATGGCACGGTAGCTCGAGAGCTTCGAAAAGAACGGGGGAAGGGAGTTCTTAGGATGAAGGAAAACGTGAAAATGTACCAAGACGACTTCAAGAGGACAGGACGGGCTGCCATGGCTGGGGTGAGGAGAGGGGTGCACTCAGCATGGACGTGCTGCTTTTGTTGGGGGCATATCGTTGATCGGCAGATATGCGAAGGGTGCGAACATGAGAGGTGCGAGGTATGTTTGTGAAGTTGGAGGGTCAAATGTCATTGCAGAATGGGGAAAGGGGATGGGTGTGGGTGTGAATGATAGATACTAGTCTGTTACTCGTAGATACAAACGCAGTATCTGAACCTTTATCTGTGAAGTCGCCTGCCTGTGAAATGGTTGATTTAACTGGCACGAAGAGATTACAATATCCGAACGTTGAAGTCTGGGGGAATATTCCCGCCTATACAGTAAAAGGGGTGGGGGCGGCTTGGCGCCGCATGAGCTTTCCCCAGGGCCCAGAGTACGGAGCACTAGGTACAGTACCTTACCCATGACGACTCACATGTAGCGAGGATGATGCACGTAGAAGTCAGAGGGAAAGTAAATTTTACTCAGATTAGAAGTACTCCATTGACCATGTAAAGCTCCGTAAAAGTCCCTCACCTTTCCGTACTGGGTGAAGTTTCTTGGTGTTGGTCAGAAGACTGGCTCCCATCTCCGTCTCCGCTTTCTTCACCTGTGACGGAGTAATTAAGCTACCTACACCCATCCTCTTCTCTTTTGGCATCCATGGTCTTTCCTTTACGACCCTTCTGATCTTTGGATAGCGCTGTTTCTTGTCCCACAGCTGTAGGCTATTGTATCCTTCGTCCATTGAATACGGGGACTGTTCGCGGACTCGAGTGGAAAAGTTCGTACGTCGGAGCTTCTCCGCATTCTAACGTCAACGCGGGGAAGCTACAAGCTTTAGAGATCACGACTTGGACCGCTACCTATTAAGATAATGAAGGACTGATTGAGTATGTTGAGAGCAGAATATCCTAATCAGCTGTCCATCGCCTGCCTTCAACTCGAGAACACTACAAACATCCTTCCCCCTTCTCGACTGGCGACCGTCCTCCCGCAACAATGTCGACCTCCACATCAAATGGATCCGTGGAAGACCGGGTCTTGAAAAGTGCAGAGTTTTCAGGAAGGGACATAAGAAATCACATGCTCTTTGAGGTCTCGACAGAAGCTGCAAATAGAGGTAAATTTCTCTCCTCCCTCCCCGAGGCACACCATTGCTTATATCCATCACAGTTGGAGGCATCTACTCAGTAATCAAGTCGAAAACCCCAGTGACCACAGCTGAATATGGCGACCGATATACTCTCATTGGGCCCCTCAATCGCGCATCTGTAAGCTTAAACAGGCCTCTGTCCCTGACCGCAGCTGACACTCTTGCAGGCTGCTGTCGAGGTCGAGCCTCTTACACCTACAAACCCAGAACTTGCAGAAACGATCTCGAGCATGAAATCAAGAGGCATAGACCTAGTGTATGGAAGATGGCTGATTGAGGGTGCACCACGGATACTCTTGATCGACACCAAGACTGGATACCGGTGGTTGGACGAGTGGAAAGCAGATCTGTGGAATACTGCAGGAATCCCGTCTCCGCCGGGGGACGATGAGACAAATGAAGCAGTAGTGTTTGGATATCTCGTGGCCTGGTTCCTCGGCGAAGTACGAACGCTTGGTACAACTGAAATAGTGAACGCTAACAGCTTTGCAGTTTGTCGCCCATGAGCGAAAGAGAGCAGTCATAGCGCATTTCCACGAGTGGCTGGCAGGTGTGGCCCTACCTCTGACGAAGAAGCGGAGAATTGATGTGACGACAATCTTCACCACTCATGCTACGCTTCTGGGCAGATACCTTTGTGCAGGATCCGTAGATTTCTACAACAACCTCCAACACTTCGACGTGGATGCAGAAGCTGGTAAGCGGGGTATATACCACAGGTACTGTGTCGAGCGTGCCGCAGCTCATGCCGCCGACGTCTTCACTACTGTATCTCACATTACAGCCTATGAAAGCGAACATCTCCTGAAAAGGAAGCCAGACGGGGTCTTACCCAACGGACTCAATGTCAAGAAGTTTTCTGCCATGCACGAGTTCCAGAACCTGCATCAACAATCAAAGGAGAAGATACACGACTTCGTCAGAGGGCATTTCTACGGTTACAATGATTTCGAGCCAGAGAATACCCTCTACTTCTTCACCGCGGGACGATACGAATACAGGAACAAAGGTGTGGACATGTTCATCGAGTCACTAGCGAGGTTGAACTATAGCTTGAAGGCTTCAGGGTCGAAGATGACTATCGTCGCGTTTATCATTATGCCTGCACAGACTTCGTCGCTGACCGTTGAGGCGCTTAAGGGCCAGGCAGTGATCAAATCACTTCGAGACACCGTGGGCGTGATTGAGAGAGAGGTTGGCAAGCGGCTCTTCCACCGCGCTCTTCATTGGCACGAGGGTGAAGATGTGCCGGAAGACAAAGATCTACTCAGCAGTTCGGATCGAGTCATGCTACGAAGACGGCTGTTCGCAATGAAACGCCACGTCCTACCACCCATTGTAACGCATAACATGGCCAACGATGCCGATGACCCCATCTTGAGCCAGATCCGCCGATTACAACTGTTCAATCATCCCTCCGATCGAGTCAAAATCATCTTCCATCCCGAATTCCTCAACTCTGCAAATCCTGTGCTTCCACTTGACTACGATGACTTCGTCCGAGGAACACATATGGGCATATTTCCTTCCTACTATGAGCCATGGGGCTATACCCCGGCCGAATGCACGGTCATGGGTGTTCCCAGTATCACGACGAATTTGTCAGGATTTGGATGCTACATGGAGGAACTCATTGAAAATGCGTCCGACTATGGTATCTACATCGTCGACCGCCGAATGAAGGGGATTGATGACTCCGTCAATCAGCTCACGAGCTTCATGTTTGAATTTGCATCGAAAAGCAGGCGGCAACGGATCAACCAGAGGAACAGGACTGAGCGTCTGAGCGACTTGCTGGACTGGAAAAGAATGGGGATGGAATATGTAAAGGCCAGGCAACTAGCCTTGCGCAGAGGTAACGTGCATAATACCGCATACGAGAGAAATATGATCCTGACTTCTATGACAGCATATCCTACATCTTTTGAGGATGATTACGACGAAGCTGGTATCTTTGACGCCGTTGAGCCAAAGCTGGCAAGACCACTCTCCGTAGCAGGATCTCCTCGAAATCGATCGGGCATGATGACTCCTGGTGATTTTGCTTCCCTTCAAGAAGGTCGGGAAGGCTTAAGCACTGAGGACTACATAGCTTGGAAACTGCCGTGAGTCCATTTCTTGCCGACTTTTAATTAGTAGGAAGGTGGGAAGCGGCGTGCTAATCTTGTAAACAGTGAGGAGGAAGACCCAGACGACTACCCCTTCCCACTAACCCTACGAAGTCCAAAGAAGCCTACACCGATGGGATTGGTGGTGCCTGGCTCCGTCAATGGCGTATCGTGAGTTCCATCTAGAAACACAGAGTGAACGGAAATCGGGGAGCAAGTCGAGCACCACGGCTGAGAGTCACCACAAGCAAGATCGAAAGGGGCAGTAGTCCAAGTTTTTTTATTCTAAGCATACTCCGCATGGTGGGCATCTTGTTTCACTCTACCTCTTCTTTATTTGGATGCTTACTATATCATTGCCTTTCTGTAAATTACCGAATGAAGCTTTGTGGACATGAGAAATTTATCCCTCAATCTTTTTACATGTTCTCCCCTCTTGAAACAATCATCAGTACCAGTCACACTATCTACAGGCGCTGCATTGCAAAGCTCAAAGTCGACAACACTAAACAAAAACTTTTCACACACAGATGGCACGCCCGACAATAAACAAGGTATTGTGCGATATGTTGCGACATTGAACATCTTTTTGCTTCCACGTCGCGACGCACTAAACAGAGACATCTCTGTTCACGACAATGGCTTTCTCCTCTTTGTGCGAGTCTGACACTCCTTTCCCGCGCCCTCTCGCGATGTCTTGAAGGCTATATATTTCAAGGTCGAGAACACACCTCTCCCTGCAAACACGACTATCGTATCCATAATTTACCAAATATACTCAACCCACCGGCAATACATAACAAAGGCATGTCATATGATCCCTTCTACCCACTACTCCAAGCGCCTCGGCTGATAGACGTACTTGAAGAGTTTTGCTTCGAATCTCTTCTCTTCTCGCACCCCCAAAATCCCAAAATGGGTCTTCGATCACGGCTTCGTAATCGATTCAAGGGTAGATTGGGCCAAAAGATGACGCGTCGTATATACAAGCAAGGCTCGAATGACACTGATATGACGTTCCAGTCTTCCAGCGAGCACACTATGCCGCAACCCGAAGGCTCAGACAGTATACTTCACCCCTTCCGCTCTTATTCATCCGCCACCACGCCAACAGCGTTCCTGAATACGTTCCTGGATCTCTCTGTCAAATCGCCACTTTTGGATGATACCTCTGATACTGAGGTAATTGGTCCCAACCTGTTACACAAAGCCACGAGGCAGGTCTCACGTGAAAACACTGGAATGCTATCCACTCAACATAAGTCATCAACATGTTGTCCATTGACGAGCAGTAAGAACAACCCTCATCTCATACAACCATCTCACGGGAAGCCTGAGCCTGCGCACTCGGCCTCGTGGTACCATCTGCGTGAACATATTCCCACTAGCACCTTCGAGAGCATTTGCAACAAGGATGAAGAAGCAGCCACGCAGCAAGATGGTATGCAAGAAGATTTTATTGCCCGTGGAGGGCAATTGAGGAGGAGAAGAGGTATTCAGGATCTCAAAGCTGCAGGCCCTGCTGGGTCCTTAGGGGATCACATGGCCGATGAAACGACTGTAGATAGTGGAGCGGGGAGTCACAGCACTGTCTACAGCCCTGGGAACGCACATGCACGTGTCCCAGCTCCTAGTCCAAGTGCGAAGTACGTGGCTGCTGACGGGCCCAGTCTATCAACTTCCGATTCGATCCTTAGGGGTGGGTCGCCACTTCGACCATGTGCAACCCCGAACGCGCATGCGTGGGCGTTGGCCTCCAAAGTAACACCCCAAAGCTTGGCTGCTGATGTTCCCAGTCTAGGTGTCACCAATTCGTCTTCAGCTTCTGATTCGTCTTCCTCAACATCTGAAAATCCACCAGCAAATCACTTAAGACTTGTTCCTGGCTTCGCCAAGCCTTCCATTCCTTTGGGCTCCCATGTGCTCCGAAAGCATGAGCATGTCATCACCGAAGGCTCCATAATTCCCAGCACGCATCTCGGCCGGAGTACGCCAAAGCTAAAGCGCTCCTGGAGATTCAGCGATCCGACAAGCTCTACCGCGCCACCAGCAGCCGTGACCCTTGGGCCATTGACATCCTTAGAGTTCCCCGATCGCGAGAAGCTTTCACGTCACGGCGAAGGGTCTCGCTTCCCAAACTTTTCTTTGCCACAGGGAGCACGGATCCCAGAATTGGTGGTCATACCTCCGACGCCACTTTCAGCACAAACAATCCCACTTTGGGATGATCTTGATGGGCGCGATCAGATTGTCTATGATGCATACAACACGCCAAGCGATGATCACAGCCTTGGGGCTTCTACGATACGAATGGCAGTTTCCAGCCCTCTGTTGCCTTACATCCCTTATAGAGGACCGCTCATTGCAGCTGATGACAAAACGCCTCGGCCAGCATCTCCGGCCCAATTACAACAGCCAGAACCCGAGCGACGCATCACTACGACGGGGAGACCCAGGGTCGTCCCGTCGCTGCTACAAGCCGGCGGACCCCGTGCCTGGGCTATACTGCATCGAAATCACGTGGGCTGGTCGGAAAAGAGTTTCAGCTTTGATGACGGAGCATTTGGGTTTGAGTTTCCAGAAGCATGATGGAGGTAGAGCGGTTGTCTGGGTGAGTCGAGTTCATCATGGCTTGTCCGTGCGCTTTCACTTTTGCTTGTTCATTTCGCTTTGCTTGTTCTCGCATCATTTTCGTTATGCTGACTGTGTTAGTGAGCTTGGAGGGAAGGGCGACGGGAGCTGGTCTCCTGCCGTTCTTCATTTGACCTTATCATTGCGTTGTTGGATGATAATTTGTAAGAACGCTGTCGCTACCGCAGTCTTTAGGAAAGACATGATTCTGCTCTCATTGCGTGTTCATGCCACAATCTTTCCCTTTCAGTCTTGCAGCTCTTGTCGCTTCTTACCCAAACCTTCTTCTCATACCTGTAGTGTACCTTCAAGGGATTTAGAAGGTATTAGAACTCGCCACTAGAAGGCATATTTCAAGAGTCCTACCGCGCGGAGTGCGGCGGGCTTGGCGCGAGGAAGCTCAATCGTCGTACTTTCAACGTCAGACTATGTAGACTACGCCTTGTTTGTCTGTGGACTACGTCTCAAGCTCATCGGTAGTATCAGAAGGACGGTGCATCAAGTGTAGGTAGCGGAACGAATCCTACCTCAATCTCTACTGACGAGTAGTACACTATACCCACTTGAAGCTCCTCCAACAAGGGACTTGATGAGGCTTACATAAGTGGCAACGAGCTGACCTTTACTTATGCTTTCGCTCGTTTTCTCTTTGACAACTTCGTCATATATCTTCCTACAAGGGGCCATCCTCCGAGGCGTCTTTACACGTAAACAGCCTCTGTCTTCGAAGCTTTCCGCAAGAGTCCGCTGCCTCTGAGTTTTGAAAGTCCGGATGTTAGCTTACTATGGTTCACTGACATTTCCTTCAAAGTCTTCCTGAGTTTCAGACTCTAGATGCAGAAACGTTTGAGAATTTGGAGGCCGTGGCAGCTGACCCATCCTCACTCGAAAAGGTAACTCGTATCTAAACGATAGATGAGGTATTGAAGAGCATCCCAACGATGTTTCCTATGTCCGATACACTTCATTTTCGTCATTTTTTCGTGGGATGGCCCTCAGCCGTTGTCCCATAGTTTGGTCAAAGCGTCATGAGTTCTCCTGCGACTTTCAGGGCTCTGCTATCGAAACCAGCAAGAAAACTTCTACGTCTGAGAACAAGCAGTTTTCCATGAGATCTTGGACTCTCTAGCCTCCGATCTTGAATGAGATCGGGCCAGAGCCAGTTCTGACGTTCTATGAACCTGTCGAAACCATGATCTGTGGGGATCTCATGGGCTTTCGAGCCTTTCTCATTCCCAGCACGTGAGCAACGTCCCTTCTTTGGCAAATAGAACGCCGCCACAGTGCGCAAGAATGCTTCCAGGCTCCGCGGGCACACAAAGTCAGACGAGGAGAGTTGTAGTTTCTAGAGGATGAGGAAGTTTCCGTGGTCCGTTCATTGCCCCTAGAGAGGGTCTGGAGCCAGATGCACGCTCTGTCCCGCGTGTGCTCAGAGTACTGCTGTCAGATCCAATATATAAGGACCTCAAGTTCCCCTGCTTCTCCATCATTATCAACAGCTTCACACTCATTACAATCATTACACTGCATTCTTTTTCACTCATTTTCCCCACACTCTCTTTCAATCTTTGCAACAATACACTCTTTCAATCGTCTTACTACACTCTCTTTCAATCTAATTGCCTTTAGTACTTTCAAGATCATCACTGACTACTGTTATACCTACATTTACGTTCATACTAACAAAAAAAAATCTTCAAGCACAGCAATCATGCGTTCATCCTTTCTCTTGGCTGCTCTTGCAACGCTCGCAACTGCACAAGTCGACGACTCTAGGGCCTCAGCCGATTTTGCACCCACTGCTTCCATCGTCCACGATGTAGTGACAACCATCATTCACCAAACGTACTTCGTCACGGACACCCCAGACCCTCAAACCGATATGAGCGAGAACCCAGCCACTGCGGTTCCACGAGTCCGAGGCCGCTTCGACAGACGCCACAATCGCGACCGCGACGACCACGAGGACCACGGCCACGACAACCACGACGGCAACGAGTCTTGCAGACCACATTCGAGCTCCTCCGGGGAGACCTCGTGGCCAACATCCTCTGCTACTGCCAGCAACTCGGCATCAACAAAGTCTTCATCCAGTGGTGAAACCTCGTGGACCACTCCCTCTGCTACTTACAGCAACTCGGGATCTAGCTCAGCTTCTTCGGCGAAGTCTTCATCCACTGGCGAGACCTCGTGGCTAACATCCTCTGCTACTGCCAGCAACTCGGCATCAACAAAGTCTTCATCTAGTGGTGAGACCTCGTGGCCCACCTCTTCTGCCATCAGCCATTCAGGATCTAGCTCAGCTTCTTCGAAAAAATCTTCGTCCACTGGTGAGACCACTTGGCCCACGTCTTCGGCCACCCACTCTGGATCCAGCTCTGCATCTTCAGCTAAGTCTTCCTCCTCTGGAGAGACGCCATGGCCAACCTCTTCAGCCACCCAATCCGGATCCAGCTCTGCTTCCTCAGCTAAGTCATCATCCTCGGGAGTGACTACGTGGCCAACGTCCTCGGCCACCCACTCCGGATCTGGCTCTGCATCTTCGACACACTCCGGCAGCTCATCCAGTGGCGAGACCGCATGGCCCACTTCATCTGCCCCCAGCCACTCCGACAGCTCTTCGGCTACAAGTCACTCTGGCAGCTCATCTCCTGGCGAGACTGCATGGCCCACTTCATCTGCTACCAGCCACTCCGGCAGCTCTTGGATTACAAGCCACTCTGGCAGCTCATCCACTGGCGAGACCGCATGGCCCACTTCATCGGCAAGCAGCCACTCTGGGTCCAGCTCTTCGCCGTCATCTGCGGCTACTACGAAATCCACAGAGTCCGGCTCAAGTTCCGCAACATGGTCTGCTGCTACCAGTCCAACTCACTCTGGCTCGAGCTCCGCCACACTAGCAACCCAGTCGCAGTCTATCCCATCAACATTCTCGACGAAGACTACTGGCATCAGCACAAACACTGAGAGCACTGCAACCCATACCTCCGCTATCAGCAGCAATACCGAGAGCACAGCTACTCACGCCTCTGCGAGCACCAACTCTGCCAGCATCAACTCTGTCAGCCAGAGCACAGCCACTCACAACTCTGGCAGCAGCACAAACACTGAGAGCACTGCAACTCACACTTCTGGCGCCAGCACCGACACTGCCAGCCAGAGCAGTGCTACTCACACTGGTAGCAGCACAAACACTGCCAGCGACAGCACTGCTACTCACACCTCTGCCAGCAATTCCAACACTGCCAGCCAGAGCAGTGCTACTCACACTGGTAGCAGCACCAACATTGCCAGCGACAGCACTGCTACTCACACCTCTGCCAGCAGCATAAACACTGCCAGCGACATCACTGCTACTCACACCTCTGCCAGCAGCACCAACGCTGCCAGCCAGAGTAGTACTACTCATACTGGTAGCAGCACCAACACTGCCAGCGAGAGCACCGCAACCCACATCGCCGCATCTCAGACGAGCAGCACACCAGCTGCCACATGCACCTGCAAGCCTGAGTAAGTACAAGTATAGCAGCGAGGTCGAGGGTTTGGCAATCGGAGAAGTCTTTTTTGTGATGCTTTTGGGGGAGTGATAGCGAGATGGGTGGTAGCAGTGACGGGGGTGAGGGGGAGCAGGGGATTGAGTATGGGGGGATGGGTTGTTTTGTAAAATTATAGATTGGATTGGGGATGGGTTGGTAGTTAGCAATGTAAGATTCGGGTTCTTGGATAAGCTTGGAGTGTACTTGTCACTGTTATTTTAAACCATCCTCGTTTTTCTTCTTCTTCATCTCTCTCTTCTCCTCAATTTCGCTTCTCATTCTCTGTTCCTCTCCCTTCGTTCTTTTCTTCGTCTTTGCTTTTTTCATTCGTCTTCTCTACTTTTTCCTTCTCTTCTTCTTTCCTCTCTGATAGGAATCACACCTTCGTTGTATTCCACAAACAGAACACCGACATAAGGGGGATATAACAAAGTCCCAAGTGGCAGAGATAACATGACACCTCTGTCACCAACATGCGTGCACCCCTGCTCGGGCGGAATCATTCCGCAAAGGTCTTCAGTCGCGACAGAACAACAACGCGTCTCATGGTCAATTGTCGGGACCGTGCACCTCATCAGAAGATTCCAAAGCAGGGTGAGCTCTTATCTCGAACCTTTCCCTTGTCCCCCAGCAAGCCATTTCAACTTCGACTGGACGCAAATCTTCTTTGTAGGAGGTGGAATCTGGCCAATTTGGTCAGATTACCTTATGCTTGCTGTTCGCGTACTCGGTGTACAGAAACCCTACGAGAAAATCCAGTTGAGGGGACTCTTATCTTGATGGGAGGTGGAATCTGGCCAATTTGGTCAGATTACCTTATGCTTGCTGTTCGCGTACTCGGTGTACAGAAACCCTACAAGAAAATCCAGTTGAGGGGACTCTTATCTTGATGGGAGGTGGAATCTGGCCTACTTGGTCAGATTGCCTTGCGCTTGCTGTAAGCCTACTCGGTAAACGGAAGCCCCACAAGGATCTGAATAAGAGAGGACTTCGGTATCTTCTTAACCTATGGGAGGTGGAATTTGGCCTATTCGGTCAGATTGCCTTGCGTTTGCTGTTAGCCTATTCGGTATACGGAAGCCCCTTAAAAAGATCCGGTCCTGTGCTTGCTGCTGGCTGTCCTCGAATGGGTTTCTATTGATAGCTTTGAGGATGTAAACCATTTGCGACGCAAGATCAACAAACGAAAACGGGCAGAAAGACTATTTGCAAACGTCGACAACACCAACGTCGGCAATGGCAGCATTGGCATTGACAACAATTCAGTCAAAAACGGAGTAGTGGCTGCTTCTCGGCTTCAAAGCGAACTCTCCCCATATCTACAATATTGACAGCAGCGACGAACACAGCGGAGAAGATGCTAACCAAGTGTCTTGAAAGCAGAAGAACGGTGAAGCTAAAGCGCCAGGGCAAGCCAGACAACGAGGTCAAGGACGAGAGTGACGACGAATTTAAGAATGAGAGCGACAACGATAACAATCAAAAAGAAACCTATTCCGAAGTTGACAAGGACTTGGAGAATGCCGAGCAATACGTGTGGATGTTCTTCGGCGAGAACCACCATGAGAAAGTAAACACAAATGGAAGCTCTCAATAGGCACAATTGTGGAATATGAGCTCTTTGGGCACTTTCGAGATCAGGATCCTGACACGCGTTCTCACTCTCTCATCGGATCATGAATGTTAGATCTGAATCCGTTTGAGGTAGAGAAGCCGGTGATGAACGTGGAATGATTCGCTCCATCCAAACCCGATGTCTCGTACTCGTATTTAGACGGTCGGAGGCATCTCGAATCCAGTCACTTTCTCTCGCTACCCACCTCTCCGTTCTTGGCTTCAACGCATGGAATTGCTACGCTGACACCGAAGATGAGCGAGACGCTCGGGGTCTTCTGACCAGCCTGCTACGACGTCCAGCCTTTAAGCTCACTAAGCGGCTAACGGCCCAATTCCGGTCCCCTGCGGGCGGGAATGCGCGTTCAATTGGCTGCCATTCTCCAGCCGTTACTAAAAGATCCGGTGTGCCGCATGCATCTCTCCTCCCAAATAACTTTATCACTGCGTAGAATTTGGTATGCAGGGCGCAAGGTACCACTATCCCGTTGTTTCCCCGCAGTCTGGGCCACATTGCCCTGCATGCCCGCTAAACCTGGGACAATCTCTGCATTTTCTAACAAAGAAATTCAATGGGGGCTTGCAACTCATAGCGGCTTGCAGGTTTCTACCCAACTGTCTTTGTTCGCGGATTCGACAGAGATCGTTTCTCTATGTCATGTATATGCAAGCGGACTGGGATTTTGCACTGTTCGAATTGAAGCGAAGGCAGGGGTGTGATGGGGAATAGACGGGTAAGCTTGCTTGATCTCTTCTTGTCCGTGTTCTGAAGGCCTCAGATGGGTTGGTGGTAGGTCAATCCGAGCTTTCACGGATACGGCAAGCTTCGACCAGGGATTATGCTGAGCTGAATGACCTGGTGGGCTGAGAAGTGGAAGGGTATTAAGAAAAGCTTATGCCATGTGACAGAACACTACGTACGAAGCATTGGAGAGCAAGCATCGCTGTACGGTTGTGTCTGTATGGCGGGGCACATAAAGGTAGAAAGTTTCCCCATATCGCCGTTCTCTTCTTCCCTCTTCTAGTTGTTCTTCAGCAATCCCTCCAAGAAATTCCCTACGGTCTTGAAATACCCTCATTCTAGCACCTCAACTTGTACCACTTCAACAATGTTCAGTCTCAAACAGCTCCTAGGCTTTGCCCTAGCTTTCAGGTACACCGTTCCTGTTCCCAGTGTATATCAGTCTCATCACCGTCCTCTTCTTATCTTCAAAACTCTCACCCTTCAGCGGCCCCTTCGCCTTATCCCATCTCCCTCCCCTCTTCTCTCATCACCACCAAACCTCAACTTACCCCATCCCCCGACAGCGTTCCCCCCCCGGCCCTCTCAACTCCAGCGCTCTTCGCCCGCGACCAAAACACCTGCACCCCAACCCCAACAACCTACACCACCGTCATCACCACCACCGCCAAGCCCTACTGCCCAACCATCACCTCCGCAGTCCCCCCAAAGAAATGTCCTCCATTCCCCACCGGCTGCATCGAGCCCGATTGCATCTTACAGACCATGACCACGGTACCTTGTAAGCTGCCTCTCTCCTCCAAACACACCTTACCACGTTCATCGGGCCCCTGAGCCATACCCCGGAGCACACCCCCTGAGAGCCTCTCGAGACATGTCCACACACCCACTGCGACAAAGACAAGCGCAACGCTAATCGAACATCACACAGGTGCCGCAGCTTGTTGTCCCACCAGCACGCCTACAAAAAATGTAGTCGGCACGTGCACAACGACATGCCGGCAGGGGTGTAGGATCGTGACGAGGACAGTGACGGCGAGCTGCGCTTAAGCGGGATCAAAAAAAGCGAGCGCAATGTTGTGATAGTGTCGGAGCAGTGCTGCGAGCTCCAGGCTAGCCATGCATCCAAGAGGGCCAGATCGCGGCACCGTGAACAAACAATCGGAAGAAGAAGAGAAGAGTGGAAGACTGCGCAAAAAGCCCAGCGTCTCGTCCATCTCATCAGAAACTTCAAGTCTTTCATTCCCCTAAGCCCTACTCCGCACCGCCTGATTCCCCAACCCAACCCAACCTCCTCCGACCACCGCCCGTTCAACCACGCCTGCAACCCCGACTTCATCACGTCGTTCTGACCCTCTCTCCTCCCCACTCGCATCCTCCCCACCCACTTCCCACCACCTTCATTCCCCTACCCCCTCA
>JAABUQ010003017.1_pt1 | contig 31871 bp, 27 predicted proteins | sample 5560001 | NCBI WGS metagenome assembly JAABUQ01 (sample SAMN10711888, study PRJNA513371) | rock metagenome | isolation source: Antarctica rocks | place: Antarctica: Victoria Land, Finger Mt nord | collected 2015-12-18 | reverse complement strand
GGAAGCCCTTGCCCAGGCTTTGACCCTCATCACGACGCAGGATGCTCTCGGCTGGTTTACCCATTGTGGCTATCCGCCTCCTGTTTCAGTAGAAATGGCTCAATCCTTATGAACACCGCTCTAGTAGATATCCTATCGTCTTGGATTCTTGATAGTACTGATTCTGCTCGTCATGCGTAAGGGGACCAATAAAGAGTGGATACGTGCGAAGAACGGTATCAGCGAGAGTGGCGTGTACCCAGAGCAGAAGTTTGGGGTCGCGTGCTCGATAGGGCGTGTCTTTGGAATACGCGCCTGCTTCTGCTGGGAGAGTGCCATGAACCTGCTTATGCAGAGCGTTGATTGTGCGGGCTGCTTGACGTGCAGTCGCGGTTGTGCCAAAAGTAAGCATTTGTCCCAGGAGAAATGTATGGATTGTTCGCTTAAATGGATTGGTCATATAGCTACTGTGTTCGCTAACACCCATTGCTACAAGAGGATGTGCCAGTTGCATTAAAACTGCTCGCGCACCACCTGAGAGCAAGATGGATTCCTGACCAATCTTCCAGGTAATACTTTCGGAGCCAAAGTAGCCATGTTTTTGCACGTCAACCGTCCTTTCGTTGTTGTACTACGAAGTCTGTTGCTGCATAAGTTTCTGAATGTTTTGCTGAAAATTCTGTCCAAGTAGCTCTTCTGCTTTGTCCTGGTCATCTTGCATAATTTGAAGTACGAGAGCGATGTCTGGATTGGGAGCCAGTGTGAGGTCATGGCGGCCTTCCTGCACTGCCTGTAATATTTCGTTAGCAACCTGATCGGGTGTAAGCATGGCAACGATGTTTAAAAGTTGTATCGCTTTTTGCTCTTGTTGAATCATTGGAGTCTCAACCCATGCTGGATAGACAGTGGTTACATCGATACCCGTACCATACAACTCAGCGCGTAGTGCGGAGGAGAAGCCGCGTATGGCCCAATTGCTAGCAGTATAGCCTGTAAGCAAGGGCGAACCGAGCTTGCCTGCTACTGAGCTGAGGAAAACAAAGTGACCGTGCTGCTGACTGCGCATGGCTGGAAGTGCTGCTCTAGTGCAATTATAGGTGCCCATAAAATTGATGTTCATCATGGACTGCATGTCTTCAGCGCTAAAAAGATCAATCGGACCACCACGACCAACGCCCGCACTCGTAACGACAAGATCGATATGCCCATCGGCATTATGCGCTTGTTGCATAAGTACCTCGACTTGTGCTTCTTGCGTTACATCTGTTGGAATACCCAGAACCTTGCCTGTCGCACTCGGCGCGTGTTGGCGTACCTGCTCTACAGCTTGCTGAAGTCGCTCGCTATTGATGTCCGCCAATACGACATGCCCTCCCTGGGCATAGAGCGCACATGCCGTTGCCAGGCCAATACCACTTGCGCCACCTGTAACTACTGCAACCACTCCGTTGAAGTCCTTCAGTGCCATTTGATAACTCCTCTTTTAAAACATAAAAAATCAAGTGGTCCGTACGTACTTCCCGTTCCACTTGATAGTATCTTTAGTTGAAGCAGTGTGTCAAATACTTGATTACGTGACAGCATGTGTTTCAGGCATTGACAACGATGCTGCGCTTTGTGCATATGCCTCTTCGACGATTCTTGTCTCTTCGTCTTGCTTATACTGCGTCATTAAGTTCTGAGCTAACTGTTGTAGTAAAGCATGTAGTTGGCGAAGATCAGCACTATCAATAGTATGCAAGCGTTCACGTACCATGTATTCACGTGCATGCATGACTGCTTGACGCAATTTGCGACCTTGCTCTGTAAGCACAACACGTGTATAGCGCCTGTCACCAGCCTTGCCTCGTTTGCGCTCTGCTAAGCCATCTTCTTCCAATTTGTCTACAACACTGGTAACGTTGCTTTTGTCACAAATAAGAAGCTGTGCCAATTCACTGAGTGAACGACCCGCCGGTTCGCTGAGGTGAACTAATGCCCAGGATTGTGTGAGCGTCAACCCAAATCGTCGCATCAAATGCTGGTCGCCTACGTCGAGACGCATAAACGACATTGAAATGAGGTTATAAATCTCCTGCTCCAAATCGTTCATCTCTACACTCCTCTATAGTATGATTGACCAGTCAACTATTATACGCAAGATAGTGTAGCATGCAAATGTTAACCCGTCAAACAATGAGGGAAACAGGGAGACCGCAAGGGTCTCCCCTACACATTGGGCCGCGTGAAGATGTAGGGGAGAAACAGGGAGACCGCAAGGGTCTCCCCTACACATTGGGCCGCGTGAAGATGTAGGGGAGACCCTTGCGGTCTCCCTGTTGCCCCGAATGAATGGAGACCCGTAAAAATAGAGATCAGCTCTATCATTGACTAAAAAGGCATCTCAATGAGAACGCGGCGGATTTCTGTAAGTACGGTTGCGATATGTTGTTGCTCTATGCCATAGTGTGTTACTGCACGAATTTTACCGCCGCCCATGTGCCCCATCAACACTCCCCGCTTTTGTACCCGGCTCAAAAATTCTTCGGTTTCAATAAGCGTCGCGGACTGATTGTGAGCATTGCGTAAACTGAACATTACAATGTCCGTGACCACGCCATCAGCGTCAATTGCTATTTGTGGATACTCTGCCAGACCATGAGCCAGGAGTTTTGCATGCTCATGATCTTCTGCCAGCCGGTCTACCATCTGCTCTAAAGCGACAATGCCCGCCGCTGCTATGATGCCTGCTTGACGCATACCACCGCCAAGTAGCTTTCTTGTACGATGTGCGCGACGTATAAACTCTTTGTTTCCAACTAGCATAGAGCCGACAGGAGCGCTGAGACCTTTGGAAAGACAAAACATAAGTGAGTCTACGTCCTGTACCAGTGTGCTTACAGAAGTGTTGAGCGCGACTGCCGCGTTAAAAATCCGTGCTCCATCAATATGTACGGCCACACCGTGTTTATGGGCTAAGTTAGCAAGCGTATGTGTTTGAGCAGCCGTGAGGACTTTGCCACCACAACGATTGTGCGTGTTTTCAAGACAGAGCAGGGCGGTTGCGGCTACGTGTTCATCGCTCTCGTCGGCTATGCCTGCCTGTACCTTTTCAAGATCGAGCGTGCCATCTTCGTTGTTTGGAAGAACCCACATAGGTGATCCACCGAGTGTGGAAGGTCCACCGGCTTCATAATGATAGATGTGTGATTCGTCACCAACAAGAACGGCTTGTCCGCGTCCGGCATGTGTGAGCACGGCAATAGCGTTCCCCATTGTGCCAGTTGGGACAAAGAGTGCTGCCTCTTTTCCTGTGCGCTCGGCTGCGAGTTCTTGTAAGCGGTGAATTGTCGGATCTTCACCATATACATCGTCTCCCACCTCGGCTCTATACATTGCCTCACGCATGGCTTGAGTAGGAAGCGTTACGGTATCACTACGCAGATCAATAGACATGTACGAACTTCTCCCTCTACAGGTAAATGAGCATTGTGTTTGAAAATAGTATTGCGTATATAATAGCACAGGTACGCGTGACCGAATTGCTACAATGCTTTTTGCCCATAACTCTTCATCCAAATTGTGTGAAGTTTCTCAATTTCGCCTGGTGGCAAAGCAACCGGAGTACCAAGTTGTTTGGCGATGGCATATACTTTCGCACTATCCTCCAATGCATGAGCGATAGAATAGGTGAGGGAAAGATTGAGACCAACAACCATTGCACCATGATTACCCCAGATAAGTGCGGGGCGATCCCCTAGCTGTTCAGCGATGTAGGATGCAAACTCTACTGTGCCAGACATCATGTAAGAGGTGACAGGAACTTCACCGCCGAGGCAAAGAGCGGATTCAGCGAGGAACATTGGAATAGGTTGATGAATGAGTCCAAATGCTGTTGAGTAAGGCGAGTGTGTGTGCATAACACAATGAATATCGCGCCGCCGCCGTAAGATCAGGGTATGGAGTGGTGTTTCTACGGATGGATGCCATATCCCTTCAACAACTGTGCCGTGCTCGTCAACAACAACAATATCTTCCGCAGTTAAGAGTTGATAATCTGCACCACTAGGAGTGATGCAGATAAGCCCACTTTGAGGATCACGCGCACTCAAATTTCCCTGTGTCGCCTGCACAAGTTGGCTCTCATACATTTTCTTTGCATAGCGCACGAGTTCTGCGCGCAGTTCTGGTAGATACATAGAGAAAACACTCCTCTGCTACTATGAGGTGTATGTAACAACGTTCTGCCCCATTGTAAGGTATGTGTGGAGTAAGTAACAAGCATTTTTTCCTATTGTCTGTGATAGACAAATACAACGGAAAACTCATTTGACCAAAAAGTGCGTAGGATCGTGTTTTCCAAAAGCGGTATACAGGTGACAGAGACATCGCAGAAACCGCTTCAAGATGGAGGCTCGTAATCAAGTCACAGCAGGTACTCAATGAGAAGAAAAGGAGAAAAACGTGCGACTCGCACGAATAGCTACCATAACCCTCTCTCTGGCGGCTGCACCATGTAGCCTCCGCGAGGCTGATTTTCCTCGAATGCGACTCTGTACCGATGGAGGAGGTCCACATGATGGTTGTCTTGCGCCAGCGTAACTTTGCCCTGTTCTGGATGGGGGCATTGGTTTCGCGCGTCGGTGACTTTGTGCTGTTAGTCGCCCTGCCCTTCTATGTATACACGAGCAGCGGGTCTGCTCTGGCGACTGGCGCGATGTTTGTGGTCGAGATGGTGCCTGCGATTGTCCTGGGCTCCATTGCCGGGGTCTTCGTTGATCGCTGGGATCACCGTCGCACCTTGATTGTATGCGATCTCTGCCGAGCGGGAACGCTCTTAGTGCTGCTGGCTGCACGTACCCCTGAATCGCTGTGGCTCATTTACCCGGTGGCATGTCTTCAATCGGTCCTGGCGCAATTCTTCACGCCTGGAAGCTTCGCGCTGCTACCGTATGTGGTAGGGGAAGAGCATTTGATGGAGGCCAACTCGGTCAATGCCATCACCGCCAACGCGACACGACTAGTCGGCCCGGTGCTTGGAGGACTCGTACTCGCAGCACTCGGACTTGCTGGAGTGGTGGTGATAGATGCCACCTCTTTCCTCTTCTCTGCCGCCGCTATTGGGTTGGTGAGGGTCCCATCGGTTCAGTTGGAGCATCGCGAAAGCGAGAGCGCATTGCCCCCGATCGTCGGAAGACAATGGCGTGCTTTTTGGCGAGAATGGCTCTCTGGTCTGGGGCTCATCAGAACACAGCGTGGAGTCGCCGCGCTCTTCGTGGTGTTCGCTGCCATTTCCTTGTCGCAGGGCCTCACAGACGTGCTCATCGCTCCGTTTGTGAAACAGGTGCTTGGAGGCGATGCTCTTGTCCTGGGTTGGCTGGGAACAGCACAAGGGGTCGGAGGAATACTTGGTGGGCTTGCTGTAGGCAAAGTCAAGACGGCGATAGCGCCGCGTCGACTTATCATTACTGGAGCAATGCTGGTCGGGCTTGCCATCCTGGCACAGGTTAACAGCCGATCAGTAGCGCTGATTCTTGTCCTTGGGGTCGCGGGTGGCGTGCCGCTGATGGCCTTTAATGTCAGCCAGGCCACGTTGCTGCAAACCAGCGTGAGTGACGCCTATCGCGGGCGCATACTTGGGGCCTATGGGGCAAGTGGGGCTCTGCTAGCACTCGTTGGCATGATTCTGGCGAGTTTGTTGGGCGATCACCTCGGTATTCTCCCCATGCTCGATATGGCTGGTACGCTCTGGGTGGTAGCTGGCGGGATTGCCATCGCGCTTTTGCCAAGGCATGACCCACGTGTTTTTACCAACTCGCCCTCCGATGTCTGAAAGGCGTTCGAGCATGTTGGTGCTTCTGACCTGTGAGGGCGTGCCGCTGATCTCGCTTGGTTGGCATTCTCTGTACCACCTACTTTCGCTAGAGCCGTCATCCTTGCTCCTCCATGCAAAAAAAGAACGTTTAGAATTAATTTGCACTTTTAACAGTAGTGTACCATAGTCGTTTCTTGAGGATTGACACTCCCTACAAATGCACACTCCCCATACAATGGGCAGCTATGACACTCAGGCCGTTGCGTGTGACAAATCTGCCGCCCATGTCGGATCAGGTTTACATGCAATGGATACACCCATTCGGGAGGCGTCATTTTCGCGATAAGAGTATGTGCTTGATCTACGTTCACCTTTGGCCCTATGACTCCAAGTCGGCGTAGTACTCGGAACACGTGGGTATCAATTGGTATGACAGGTCGGTTGAGATGAAACATGAGAACACATGCCGCGGTTTTTGGTCCTACACCGGGCATGTTACGCAGGTATGACCACCCTTCTTCTGAAGTCCTCTTCATCAATTCGTCGTAAAGGTATTCAGCAAGTGACTTTGTACCGCCCTGTGTCTGTTGTTCTTCGGTCAATGTAAGCAATGCATCTTGAATACGTGGTGCTTTAATATTAGCCAACCCTCCTAAGCGAATTGCTGTTGCCACGGCTTGAGTTGGTGCATCACGCACTTCTTCCCAGGTAGGAAAAGTAGCGATAAGCTGTTGATAAGCTCGTTCTGAGTTGGTATCAGAGGTGTGTTGGGAAAGAATGGTGCCGACTAGACCTCCAAGCGGGTCGTAATCCGGTACGTTTTTCGGTTCGCCGTAGGTAGCGACAAGCAACTCATAGACACGTGCTAAGTGAGTAGATGGAGTCATAAACGTCGTCATTCTCTTTTCCTGGTATTTATACTACAAGACGGTATCACCAATGGGTATGAGATATTCTATTTTACCTTGTGTTGTAAGGCTATCAAGAGGAGGCAATCCTCTTGATCAGGAAAAACAGCTGTATTGAGTTAGATGGTTATTTCATGATGTCCTGAACCGTCACAATAGATGTAATAGTATGAGTAGTAAGGAGCAGTTTGTTGCCCCACGGATCACGAAGAGAAACACCCTCCTCTTGCTGCTCAACGGGCCATCCTGCTGCTTGCAGGCGTGTTAATACCTTCGCTAACTCTGCCGCATCTGGAAGCTGGATAGTGAAAAAGCGCAAGCCTACAGCATTGTGTGGAGGTTGAGGTCCATTTCGGCTCTGCCAGGTATTGAGTCCAATATGGTGGTGATAGCCGCCTGCAGAGACAAAGAGCGCACCAGGCATATGCTGCATTATAGCAAAACCAAGTATCTGATGATAAAATTGCTCAGCTTGCTGTATGTTGGCAACACGTAGATGCACATGACCAAGTGTTGTTTGAGCTGGTAGTCCAGTCCACTCGGATGTATCTTGTCGCCCCTCTGCCATCAACCCTTCAAAATCAATCGGGTCGGAAGCCATTGCGACTTGCCCATTGTCTATGAGCCAGGTAGAGCGCGGGCGGTCACGATACACCTCAATTCCGTTGCCATCAGGATCGGAAAGGTAAAGTGCCTCACTTACCAGGTGATCAGCATACCCATCCAGAGGCATACGACTTGCTACGATATGCGAGAGAAAGCATCCCAGATCTTTTCGTGTTGGCAAGAGAATAGCGAAATGGTAGAGACCTGTTGTATTAGCAGGTTGAGGTTGTGCATTTGGCTGTGCAACGAGAGCCAATAGAGGGATGCCCGCAGTGGGTCCAAGAAATATAACTTGTTCGTTCTGTTCTTTCACTGTAAAGCCAAGTCCGTCTCGATAATAGGATAGAGAACGTTCAAGCGAGGAAACCGCTATCGTGACAAGACCGACACGAGTAGCAGGATCCAAAACATTTTGCTGTATTTCTGCCATTACTTTCCTTCTTCTAAAAGTAGCCCTTGATGTTGGGCGAGTGCAATAACTTCTGCCCTAGATTGTACCCCAAGTTTCCCATAGAGGCTTGTTAAATGTGTTTCAACTGTCTTGACTGAAATGAATAGGCGTTGTGCGATCTCGACGTTGCGTACTCCCTGGACAATGAGGTGCAGTACCTCAAGTTCGCGCGTCGTGAGTGGCTCGACGAGTAAAAAGAGGATACGTCCTTGTGAAAGTACAAGGACGAGTGGTGAGCCTACTATAATAAGGAGCCCGATGCCAAGAGGAATGTACGGAGGCCAGTGTGTGTGTTGCCATCTGTCCTGTGCTTCTATTGCTCGTGGGAAAAGACAGACAAATGTTGTTGATTGTACATCCTTACTATAATACCGTCTCAAAGGCTTGGATGCCCTTAGTGCGGTCCTTGAGGGTGGCAGTCGTCGCTGTTCTGCGTCCAATCCTCATGACGGCTATTGCGACCATTCTCGTGCTTACGCCAATGGCTTCGGGTTTGAGCCAGTCGAGCGGTTTCATTGCCGCGCCTCTTGCTCTAACCATTATTGGTGGACTTGCATCGTCAACCGTGCTAACCCTGCTCCTTGTGCCTACGCTCTATGTATTGGTGGAAGGTCGAGGGAGACGTGCTAGCAAGCCTCCTGTGGAGGAAGAGCGTGTCGTTCCAGTAGCACGAGAAGAGCAGACACAGCAAGCGCCTGCATAGTACAAGTATCCATGCTTCTTAGGAAAGAGACGATCAACCTTGATTGTCTCTTCCTTTGTCAAAAAACCTTCTTGTTCGTTAGCTGTTTTTTGACGGAGAAGTACTTTTCAGATGAATATTTCTGTCTACAAGTGCTGCGATTTGTGGATTATGTGTCACCATGATAAGTGTTTGACCATCAGTGCGTTGTAACTCGCGCAGTATTGCTAGAACTTCCTCACCTGTTGATGGGTCAAGATTGCCCGTTGGTTCATCCGCTAATACTACCTTACTCACCTCGTAGCACATCAACAACAGGTAGCCGAGAGATTGTACGTACAGCTGGAAGGGTTGCGAGTGTCGCTATAAGCCCCATAAGAAGTATAACACCTAGTATCATGATAGGGAGTGGTACATTTTGTTGCGTCATATGCTGTACCGTTATTATCCATAGCGCGGTAAGCACTCCAGGAATTGTACCCACCAATGCCAGCGCTAGCCCTTCTTGCATAAACATGCGTTGTATCAGCACCGTTCGCCAGCCCACAGCTTGTAAGAGTCCGATCTCCTGCCGCCGTGTCTGTACCTGAAGCAGAAGTACATCGGCAATGCTCAAAAACGTGAGGAGCAGTGCGAACACACAACCAGCTATCTGGGGAACCGCTGTCTCGAAAAGCACAAAGTTGCCCAACAATGTACCTATGAGTGTCTGACGCAATGCAAGAATACTGCTAAACATAAGGATAAGTAGAAGCGAGGATAGAAAAAGGCTCACGAGAGTAATCAGTGTACGAGGACGTGAGCGTGTGAGGTTGCGGATAACCATGCCTCCAATGGGAGATATAAATGACCACAAAGGTAATGTCCATGAGGAAGATGCTGTGGAAGATACGGTTGAGCCTGCACGCAATATCTCCGCGGGTTGGATCCGCCAAATTTGCCAGAGCGGATAGAGCGAACTGAGCAGTGCCATAATGAGCATTGTTGGGAGTGTCCATAGCACAATGGGCCAGATAGGGATAGATTCAAGCAGCATGGCAATGAGTAGAGCCACTCCTATCCCTACAATACCACCACCTAGTCCTAAAAGGAGTGCCTGCGTCAGGAAGAGACGCGTGGGTTGCCAGGGTCGCCAACCGAGCGCACTAAGAACGGCAAACTCAGTACGTTGTGACGTGGCGAGTGTGCTGAGCGCTACTATAATATATCCTAGACAGACTGTGAGGACTGCACCTAACAAGAGCAAACGTGTTGCTCCCAGTTGGGCGAGATAGATAATTGATGCGCCAACAGCAATCCAGCGTTCCTCAACCCAACCTACAGGTGCGATGCTTTGTGTCGCGCCAAATTGTCCTTGTTTCACTCCTGGCACATAGATGAATGTCGGCTTGGGCGATGAGCCAAGTGTCACCTGTACAGGTAGGTTAGTGCGCTGGTGAATTAAACCTGCAACTTGCTGCACACGTTTCCAACTTGCTGGATTAGCTGCTTCCACGCCACTAACACGCACGCGAATAGCACTGATAATAGTATCTCCCCGTAGTTTTCTGGCGGCATTCAATGTAGTGAGTGCGAGTGGCGGTTGAAGCATAAAACCTGCACTATTTGTTGTTGGTAGCAGGTTTGTTGCCTTCACGGGCTGGCCTTGAGCATTATAGTGTAGAACAGCAGGGGGCGCGGTATACGTATTCTCTGGCAACCAGTTCAATGGATTACCGAATTGAGCTGCTAGAGTATCACCAGAAAATTGACCTACACTATTAAAGAAGTAGAAAGCAGTGGGGAACGGCTCCGTTTTCTTAGTAGGAGGTGCTACATGAAGAGGATGAAGTCTCCGAAAAGCTACTTCTGGACCTTGAGTCCCGGTAGGAACAAGTGTATAAGCGTTATTCGCTCCCCCATCAGGTGCTGTTGTTGAGCGATAGGTGAGGGCTGACGGTGTATACAAAAATTTCAAGGAAGCCGTTACAGGGTCAATACCATAGAGCGGTGCCACATTGAGCTGCAATTTTTGACCATCCCATACCAAAGACGCACCAGAGAAACGCTGCGCACTATCCTGTACAAGAGGAATAGCCCCATCAAAAAGCGTTTGTTGATTGGGAAGATGTGACAGATAGTCAGCACCACCATGGGCAAGAACTGTTTGAGGACTCAATGCATCAGATGCTACACGTGTGAAATAGCCCTCCAAGAAACCAGCAGGAATAGTTCCATTTGGAGTTACATGTGCTTGTGGTGGTAGGACGACTAGATCATAGCTAGAACGCCAACTTTGGCTAATAATCTGGTTTGCCTGTACTACTGTCGTCTGTGTTGTTGCACTTAAGAGAATGAGGGCGCATGCCGCTAGAAGAAAACCACTGCTTGCCAATGCATACTTTCCGGGCTGTCTTCCAAGTAAAAGAAATATATTGCCACATATGCTAACCCTCTCATCTTGGTACTCGGCATCTTTATCATCCAGTTAGAACATCGTAAATATCTTCTGTAAGAAAGACGTAAAGGTGAAGTAAAATGTTGCAGAGAAAGGATATGCTCATGTATCTCTCCCCAGATCGACTTTTGAATTGCCCTGTATCTCTCCATGTGCTACTCGACGCAACACAATTCTAGTGCTACAATCAGAGAAATCAAGTTTCCTTAGAGATACTCGATGCTATCATTTTCTTAGAAAGACCAGTAAGTACATGTATATAGATAAGCCTTTACAACAGTATCTTGACGATCTTGCCTCGTCCCAATCTACTCCTGGTGGTGGATCTGCATCCGCCTTAAGTGGCGCAATGGGTGCGGGACTCGCAAGTATGGTTGCGCGTTTGACGCTTGGTAAAGCTGACTACACTAATGTACAACAGGAGATTGAGTCGCTCATTCAACAGACAGAGCAGTTACGCGCCCGTTTTCAACAACTGATACAAGAGGATATAGATGCCTATGGGCGACTATCCGCTTGCTTCAAAATGCCTCGCACTACTGATGAAGAACGTGTTGCACGCGCTCAGGCAATTCAGGCTCGACTGGCTGATGCCGCACTCGTACCATTAGAAGTCACGGAGGGGGCCGCAGAGTTGTTGCGCCACTGCCAACGTATCGCCGAAATTGGCAATAAAACAGTGCTGAGTGATATTGCAACTGGTACAATGCTAGCCTCTAGTGCAGGGACCGGGGCGTCCTGGATGGTGCGTACTAACTTGTTAGCGATGAAAGACCTGGTGCTTGTTGACAAGCTGAGTACTCGTCTGAATACCGCGTTAGACACTATCGCAACATGTAGCCAACAGGTGATTACGCTAGTGGGGGATAAGGCATGACGGCGACACTTATTGATGGTCGTGCGATGGGAATGGCTATCCGTGCGGAACTGCGAAAAGATGTACAAGCGTTTACTCAATTGCGGAATGTACCTCCTGGTTTAGCAATTGTGCGTGTAGGTGGTGATGCTGCATCAGGCGTGTATTCAAAAGCAATTCTACGTATCGCGGACGATATCGGCGTGAAGGCACGGCTAGAAGAGTTGCCTGCGCTTACCTCGCCCGATGAATTGCGCTCTTTGCTCCTCCATTTGAATAGTGATACACAGGTCAACGGCATCATTGTACAAATGCCGCTCCCAGCGCACCTTGCACAAAAAATGGTCGTGGATACGCTAGCACTGGAGAAGGATATTGACGGTATCAGTCCAAGAAGTGCTGGAAATCTCTTTCTTGGGTTGCCCAGTTTTCTACCTTCGACAGCAGCAGCAGTTATGGAGATTCTTGAACGCACGCAGACGCCACTAGCTGGCAAACGTGTTGTTATCCTGGGTCGAAGCAATGTCGTGGGCAAACCATTGGCAATGATGTTGCTCCAAAAAAACGCGACGGTGACAGTATGTCATTCGCGTACACCTCATCTCGCAACATTCACACGCGAGGCGGATGTGCTAATTGCAGCCGTAGGGCGTGCCGCGATGGTGACAGCCGATATGGTGCGTGCTGGCGCTGTAGTCATTGACGTGGGTATTAATGCATTGCCAGAAGGCGGTATTACAGGTGATGTCGATGTACCCTCTGTACGTGAGGTAGCAAGTGCAGTAACACCAACTCCGGGAGGTGTTGGCCCACTCACAAACGTGTTACTCTTAAAGCAGTGTGTAGAGGCGGCGTGGCAACACATTGGTGGACGTGTGCAAAACGAAACAGTATTACATGCTCAATAAAGCAGTAACGGAAAACACCGATGAGAGACGAAGAACAGAGACAAAGTGATGACTTGAACCCCGAATGGGAAGAGGGCTTTGATGTCGAATTCATCGATTTAGAGACACTCGACGCTTCAGATGAACAGCTTCAAAAGTTGTCGATCTCTTCCTGGTCTGTCAAACCTGTGCTACGCTGGCAGCATACCTTTAATCGGCGGCGTTGGCATGTTATCACCACTACCTGTTCCATTCTATTAATGTGTCTGGTACTCGCGCTGAATCTGCATACCACAGTAGGACTGCTCACGAGTGCGCGTAACATCGTTGCCTCACGTCTTGTAAAGCAGTCTCCGCCACTGAACGAACGCTTGCCAACACCTATAAATATCGCGCCAACCCTGGTAATGCCCCTGGCGCAGGCAGGCTTTTCCTGTATCACCAGCGAGTCCTGGTCTCCTGATAGCACCTCTATCGCTTTATTAGGCTATGAGAGAGGCTGTGAGTATGACTCAGATAACGCTGTCGGCCTCGCAACAATACAAGACGCTCGTACAGGAAAACGCATAGTACAATTGCAGCCTGACGTGCTTATCAAAAAAACGTTTTATGCACAGTTTCCTCTCATACATGACGGCTTACTATTCTACTATCGAACTGCTTCATGGTCTCCTGATACTGTACATCTTGCGCTACTCTTTGATGTGCACACGAAGTCACAGGTTGGTGGTGCTGGCTTCTCAGGGGTACTATTGTTTGATCAGAAACACAAAAGTACACGGATACTCCTTCAACTACAGGAAAGTAGGCCAGCATATCAGATTAGCGCATCTTCCTATATGGAGTGGGATATACTGCACGGAAACATCATTCCTACTCCGTCGCTTGAGAATAATGATCCATTCGTTTTTAGCTCTAATATTCCTGTCGCCGAGGAATATGCTTGGGGCAATAACGGTGCACTCGTGCCACAAACGCATAAAACATCACGTGCAACTGGTATTGGAAATATGAATGGCGGTCCCTCCTTTACTGTTTGGCAGCCAGGAGGCGTGGAATTAGTCAAGCAAGATCAAAGTGGTGGCACAACCTTTGAACCAGGAATATTTGTCTGGAATGTAGATTTTATTGCCTGGTCGCCAGATGGAAGATATCTTATTCAAGATGCTTTTTTAGCTGCACGCCTGGAGCCGCCGGGACATCCTCGACCCGATCAAAAAACGCTTGTCGCCTTCCACATGGAAAATTTGCCTGTACTGCCAATACGTGATGCAGCCCTACAATCGGCCCTAAAAGTCCTAAGTTCTGCTCGGACTGTGGGAACGCTCTACCATATGATCGTCTCGTGGTCTCCTGATGGGCAACTCATGGGTATGACGACCTATGAATTCTCAAAAAAGAGTCTCTACTCGACGAAGCGCGGCTACCCAGTTGCGACGTTGCAGGCACCCACAACAAAATCGCCCAGTGTGCAAAGTTCGCATGAAGGATATTATGCATTCAGTTCTCCAAATTGGTCGCCCGATAGCACTCGTATTCTCGCGCAAGACCCAGCAACACATGCCGTTGTCGTGTGGACTATTCCAAGCGATCTGAAATAGGTCTTGACGGCAGAGAGGGAGAAACCTAAAACGTATCTGACGCCAAGTGAAGTTATACGCTCTGAATGATCTAAAAGAATACATTAGCACAAGGAGTAATCAACTGTTTTCAAAAACGTATTCAAACGTATGTATTCAAAAATAATGCTCTAAAGCAGGATCAGGGATATGAAAAACCATTCTTGTAACTGTTACAAGAATGGTTTTTCATATCCCTGATCCTGCTGGATTAATCAATTTCCAAACCATCAATGTCTTCTGGTTTGTAAGAAGTCCCAAGAAGTTCATTGATTACACGTAAGAGAGTAAGCACTTTTACTCGCTGCGTCGGTCCAGTGCCATCAACCGCCTTCTTTGCTGTCCTATAATCTACGTTAGCACGTCGAGAAAGCTCCGACACTGATATTGCGGCATCATCTAATAATTGCTGAAAACTTGGCATTGTACTTATACATCCTTGAAAGTATTGGCTGTTTGCCTTGAACTAGTGTAACAAAGAACGCTAGCAAGTGCAAGTATTTGCAGGATAATAACAGAAAACTCTCTGAAGGATATTGACTTTCATCTCAAAGTAGTGTACCATGTAAATGCTAGTAAACGTAAGCTTTTGTATATCAAAGGTTTGCCTTTGCTCACACGCATCTGTGTTTCAAAGGTAGAAAGCCTACGCGGTAACGTAGGCCAGTAGAGAGATTCAGCAGAAAAGACTGTTCCTCGCCTCTCCACTTTGCAAGCATAACGGGTGGAGAGCCAGCAGTCAAGCCACACAAAGGATGCTTGCATATGGAATACCAACAGGTTCCGTGGGGAACCACCACCCTCATCCTCGACAATGAAGCCTTTCGTCATGGATTTCTTTCAGCACGCCAATGGTTTTACGACGACATTTATGGGGAAGCAGGGCGTCTCCCAGAAGAACCGCAACGTGCTGTCTCCTTGACCAGTGAAGAGGTGCTTCGTCTCGTGGTCATGCCCGACGAACAAGGGAACTATCACTTTGACGAGATGGGCTACGAGAACCTTCCCGAATACTTGGGCTATCTGGTCGGCTACCTGAGTGGTCCGCTTGCAGTGGTGCAAGCAGAGCAGAACACCGAACCCTTGCCCTTGACCGTTTTGCAAGAAGCGTAACAGCAGAGAGACGGAGATGTGAGGCATGAGGGCAAGCACACAACACACAGATGCAGTCTGCTTGCCCTCTCACAAAGGAGACCAAGAATGCTCCTATGCAAGAAAATCAAAATCGAAGTCAGTGACCACGATGCCCAAGCTCTAGAGTTCATGCAAGACAAATGTCGCGGACTCTATAACTGGTGGATTGGCAAATTGCGCAGTGGCGAACGCTGGAATATCGAACAGGCGAAGAAATCGCTCAGAGAGAGCAAAGCCTATGACGCTGAATTACGCTTTGTCTATGGCAAACTCTTAGCCGAGGTGTACTTTCGCCTCGACAAAGCCATGCACGCCTTCTTCAAGCGAGTCGCCGAAGGCACCAAGAAAGCAGGGTTCCCACGGTTCAAGCCACGGCATCAGTTCTTTACCTTGTGCTATCCTGCGATGTATCTGGAAGTGCAGGGCACCACGCTCATTCTTCCCACAGGGGGAGGCCACAATTGGGGACCCAAACGTTTTCCCAATATTGTCGCCCATCTGACCGAAGAACCACCTGAGCAGTTCCGAGAGGTGGCGGTGTCACGCGATGCGCGAGGCAACTACTTCTGTTCGTTTGTTTACGAGCAAAAAGAACAACAGGTTTCTCACGATGGCATCGTCGCCTTTGATTTAGGAATTAAGACACTAGCGACTGGCTATAGCAACAAAGGTAGGTTTTACCACATCGGCGGCTTCAAAGGCTACCGATGGTCCAATAAACAACTAGACAAGATACGTTCCAAGCGAGACCGTTGCAAGAAAAAGTCGCGTCGCTACATTCATCTCTCTCGCGTCTACAAACGCGTTTCAGAACAGAAACGCAATAAACAACGAGACTGTCTGCACAAAGCATCGCATCTCATCGCGGGCTCACTGGCTGAAAGAGCTGTGGTCATCGGTGATCTTTCTCAACAGCAGATGGTCATGCACAAACACGAGAACGAGACCCCCAAAGAGCGGAGAAAGCGGCACATTCGGAACCGTCTGGTGTACAATGATTGGGGACTCTACGGCTTTGTGCAGATGCTAGAGTACAAGTGTCTGCTGTATGGGAAAGAACTATATCTCATAAGTGAACGCGATACCTCTAAGACGTGTCATGTGTGCAAGCAGAAGCAGGCCATGCCACTGTGGAAGAGAACGTATCGTTGTGAGAACTGTGGCTTGGTGATGGATCGTGACGACAACAGCGCGGTCAACATCTACCAGCGGTTCGTTGCGGGGCTTCCGCCACACGCGTAGCTAGTCTACGTGCGGTGTGCTGCACGTTTGTGCAGTAATTAATACGTTTGATTACGTGTTGAAAGGCAGAAGAGAACGATGGATACACGTTCGGATAATGTGCGTATTAGCTACGATGACATGGGACAAGGAGAACCTGCGCTCCTCTTGATGCCTGGCTGGTGCGCGAGTCGCGCAATGTTTCATCATATTGCACCTAAGTGTAGCGCTCATCGACGTACACTTGCGCTTGATTGGGGTGGTCACGGACAATCAGAAGCTCCGCAGTGGGACTTCGGTGCGAGCACCTTGGTGGCAGAAGCATTATCGGTCATCGAGGCTAGTGGACTACAGCAAATTGTGCCAGTTACCAACGCGCATAGTGGTTGGATTGCCATCGAATTACGGCGTCAACTGGCTGAACGCATTCCCAAAATTGTGCTGCTCGATTGGATTATCTTAGAGCCACCAGCACCTTTTCTGACTGGATTGAAGGCTTTGCAAGATCCGCAACGTTGGCAGCAAGCACGTAATCAACTTTTCTCGACGTGGCTCACAGGAGTCGATAACTCTGAGGTCATTCACTTCGTCCATGATGTTATGGGAGCGCACGGTTTTGAGATGTGGTCGCGGTCAGGCCGTGAGATTGGTAACGCCTATGCCCAGTCGGGTAGTCCGCTTCAAAAACTTGAAACATTGAAACCACAAGTCCCTGTCTTGCATCTCTATACTCAGCCAGATGATCTAGAATACCTAGCCGCCCAGCAAAGCTTCGCCGACACACATCCCTGGTTTAAGGTGCAAAAGATTGCAGCGCATAGCCATTTCCCGATGATTGAGGTGCCGGACCAAATAGCACTAGCTATTGAGCAATTCGTTTCGTAAGAGGATTCTCTATTTTCCTCGCTAATCTCTCACAAGAAAAAGCGCTGAACCCTAAACAAAGGTTCAGTGCTTTAGGAAACGAAGCAAGGATATACTATCAGGTATGTGACTGTACCTGTTGTTGATTGCGCTCCTGAATAATGAGAGAGAGGACGGGTTCTTTGACCTCATTGGAAAGAGAGAAGACATATTTTCCTAGCAGTTCAAGAGCGAGTGCATCAACGCTTGTCCTGGTTTTGACTGCATGAATAGGCTTCAGAGTATACTCTGCCATATGTAACGCCTCGTAAAGCTGTTTCACTGCGTTTTGTATACGAAGTAGTTCGTGCTCAGCCTGTGCTGCATGGTGTAACCTTGGTGTTATGCGTTGAAGCTCTTGTTCAGCGTTTTGGAGCCTTTGTATTCGAGACAGCAAATTATTCAGCGAAACCGCCACAGGCCATAAGGTTGAACCTTCTCGCAACGGAACACGAACCGACAAGTTGCCATTACTAACTTGCATATGGGTCTGTATAATGTCCTGGATACTCGCATCCAGTTGACGCTTCTCTTCCACAATGACATGTTCTTTTGCTGCAATATCATGCTGAAGCTTTGCAATCTCCTCTGCACGATCTGCACGTCGTATCGATTGTGTGGCCGATTTCACCCATAAGTACAAGACAACTGTCACAATTAAATGAATTTGTAGAGGTCGTGAGAGGATCGTAAAATACCCACCACCATGCATTATTTGAGCTAAAAGGGGTGTTCTAGGCCAATAGGTGAGCACGATGTAGCAGAAAAGCATGTTCACAAGTGCATCAGGAATCACCCAGTTGATTGGGAGCAGTGAGGCGACAAACACTTCCGCGAACACGAGCATATCAAAGATCGCAATTGTGTCTGGTGCGAGTCCACCTGGGCTACGCAAAATACTTGAATAGATGCCAATGTTGACGGACAAAGAGATGATCAAACCTACTGCATTGATGTGTCCAGCCTTATTTAGTGGTGCGCAAATGGCGATAAGGACTAAAATACCTAGTGCAACTAGCAATATTTGATGATTGGGGCCGAAGATACCAATTGGTCCAACCAAAAATAACAAAATGAAGCCGAGAAAGAACATGATCGTGCTTGCCAGGCGTCCTCGACGGGCCAACTCACGTGCCTCAAAGGAGGCTCCTAGTTCTGGAAGCACAGGTGCAGTATACCGATACCACCAACGAAGTAGTCGGTCGAGTCCCTGTTGCTCTTCCTTATTTTGTAAATAGGTTGGCTCTGTGCTAGTGGAACGTATCATAAAAGTACGAGCTCCTTTTCATCACTTGCGGCGGTATGCAGGCCCACACGCCTTCAGGCTGTGGGCCTGCATACCGCTTCTCCTTAATAAATAGGTGTTGAATGGAATAATTATACATGGCACATAGGAATTAATCAATCAATTGTGACTTTTATGACAATCAATGGTATACTAGCAAGCAGAATAGGATATCTTTCTTTGTGTGGTACATGCGTACTAGTAAAGGATTTATCCTGTTTTAACAGCCTAGAGTCCCTGTTGTAATTGTTCTTATATTGTTCAGATAGTATACGAAGGAAAGCGATTTATGAGTGAAAATACCTCTGATGCTTTACCCGTCAACCCATCAATACATGCCGACGTGAACGCTGTTCAGCAGCAGCAAGAGAATGTTGAGCGGACTGGTACTCTGGATCGGGAAGATGTGACTTCCCTGCCTGTAGGAGGAAGCAAAGAGAGAGAGACGTTCACACGTCTCGGTGTACCATTTCGCATTGTATTCGCACTGGCAAGCACAGTCGGAGGCCTCTCTAGTATAGCTATTAAGCAACTTCTTTTGCCCCTTCAAGTAAGCTTTATAGCTCCGGGCAATACCAACACCTCCTTTGCATTCGTCGCCTCGATTGGTGCCCTGGCAGGACTTCTTGTTTCTCCCTTCACTCTCGCATTGAGTGATAGAACCGTGTCTCGTTGGGGACGGCGGAGAGTCTGGATTATCTTCGGTCTCATCACGGGTGTCGTTGGCCTGGTCATAATGGCAGGAGCAACGAACATTCCAGTGTTGCTTGTAGGCGAAATCATTGCCCAGATCGGCGTTGACACGATTCTCTCAGCAGTGGCCGCAGTGATTCCAGATCAGGTGCCGTTGAAACAACAGTCTGTGTTCTCTGCCCTTAATGGAATGGCTCCCATTGTTGGAGGCGTGCTTGGTCTGCTCGCTGTCACACGACTCACGAACACTCGTGTACCAGCGCAAGGCTATTATGTCCTGGTGGCGATGTCGGTCCTTTTTGTCGTCTTATTTTTGTTGTTCTTTCGTGATCGACCAGTGACACGTGAGAGCGTGGCTTCCTTCCAGTTTGGTCCATTTCTCGCGGGCTTTATCCGACCATTGAGATCAGGAGATTTTGTCTATACGCTCATTTCTCGCTGCCTCGTATTTCTGAGTTTCCAGATACTTGGTGCATTCACGTTTTTCTATTTACAGGGCGGTCTACATTTCTCCTCCCCTGCGGCAGCTTCGGGCGTGGCAACATTCCAGTTAATTTCAACGGGGATGCTCCTGGTTGCAGCGTTAGTGGCCGGAGGACTTTCTGGGCAAGGGAGATTCGCTGGACGGATTAAGCCTTTTGTGATTGTTGGCGCTCTGATGATGGCAGTTGGCTTATTTGTGATTGCGTTTGTACACATCTGGACCGTGATGCTTCTCTCGGCGGTACTATTTGGCGTGGGCTTTGGCGTCTATTTGGCCATTGATATAGCACTTGCGATCCGGGTGCTACCAACAACCACTGACAATGGCAAAGACCTGGCAATTATCAACACCGCAATTTTTTTGCCGCTTATAGTGAGTCCAATCATCGGGGCGTTCATCTTAAATCTTTCGCACAACAACTTTACACTGCTCTTCGCGATTGCTGCACTCTCCAGTGTACTTGCTGCTGGCTTTATCTTACCAATACGCGGTGTTCGGTAAGGAAGGTAAGTTCTGGTGGGTAAGCCGAGTCGTCCCTTTCAGCACTCCCAATACTACGATGAAAGGAGCGTTTTATTTCGTGTTCATGATGCGTGCTTCGGCGTAATGCTCCGCATGCCATTGGGATGAGATAAGAGAATATTAGTGTGGCAGAGTATTATCTGGACCTAGCGACCATGGTATCTGCGCTTCAATCGCTCGGACAAACAGGGCAGATTGAGACCGACCTTCTGGCACCCTCTCAAAAAGGTAGAGGGAGTGTTCAAGCTGGGCGTCTCACACTTATTATTAAAAATGGGCGTGTTGTCTTCTGGGTGTTGCTGGATGCTAATGGAGGACAGATCTTGGCTGGCAACGAGAATGATATCGGAGCACTACATAAGCGTTACCCTATGAGGATGAAATGGAAATTTACTCAAACAGTGCTGCCTACGTCCAGTATGCCCAGTTCAGTCTCACAACAGTTTTCTTCAGCACGAGACTTGAGTGATGCAAGTCACAGCAAAGAGACGCCATCCACGTCAATGGAACTCTCACGTCCTGGTTTTTTGTCGGATTCCTCTCATCGTAGAGCAAGAGTTCCACGCCGGGTGGGTGTTATGTCAGCTGAATATCTTGCATCGATGCCCCGTCAGTATCGCATGATCTATGCGCTGGTGAATGGTATGAACAGCGTCGAGCGGATCATTCAGCTTATGACTGCTTTGCCGCCTGACACTATTGAGATGATTTTGCATGAGTTACAATCGCATAACATCATTACCATGTAAATTATAGAAAGTGTAAAAGAGCATACGACACTATGAAAATACTTGTGATTGGTGGAGGTATTAGTGGCCTGGCGACCGCACTGGCATTGCATCGTTCAGGCCATGATGTGATAGTCTTTGAGCGAACTCAAGAGATAAAAGAAGTTGGAGCAGGCCTGACAATTTGGCCGAACGCTATTAGCGTTCTTCGACAGCTTGGGCTGGGTGATGTAATCCCGACGATTGGCATGCCTGCCCACTATCGCACGATTCGTACATGGCGTGGTGAACTGCTATCCCAAATTCATGTTGACGCTATTGCTGGGAGTCCGATGCAGTTAATGCATCGTGCGGATTTACAAGACACCTTGTTTCAAGCCCTTAAAGATGTGTCTGTTCCCGTTGAGCTAGGTGCTCGCTATACTGGATTTACGCAGGATAAGGAAAGCGTAGAAGCTCAGTTTGCCGATGGTCGCGTTGTGCGAGGGGACCTCCTAATTGGAGCCGATGGCATTCGATCCGTTCTTCGTGAGCAACTCTTTGGACCACCAAAGATCAGTTATACTGGATATTCATCGTGGCGCGGGATTGCAGCCGTTGATGAAAAATACATCTCTTTCGGTGTCTCCAGCGAAACATGGGGTTTGGGGAGACGTATTGGTCTTATCCCTCTTAAGGGCGGACGTATGTATTGGTTTGTGGCGTATACGACACCGCAAGGTGGAGGAAAAGACGAAACAGCCGAGCAACGTAAACAGCATGTACTGTCCCTTTTTCGTGGTTGGCACCACCCGATTGAAGCGATCTTAGAGGCAACAGATGCCTCTCAAATCATCCGTACTGATGTGTATGACATTGAGTCTCTCCCGCAATGGAGCAAGGGTCGGGTTGTCTTAGTCGGGGATGCTGCACATGCTATGAGTCCGAACATGGGGCAAGGCGGCTGCCAGGCACTTGAAGACGCACCCGCGCTTGCAGAGAGCTTACAGAATAATATGGATATTCAGACAGCGCTCCAAGTCTATGAAGCTCGACGGAAATCACGAGCCGGACGTGTGGCAATACAATCTCGGCGGATAGGAAAGATTTCCCAGGTAAATAATGCATTGCTCTATCCAGTGCGTAATGTGCTTGTGAAAGCCATGTATACCAAAGCTCTTACCAAAGAGTTAACCTGGTTGCTTAACTAGAGGGGGCTAAGCACAAGACCCAACGACAAATGCCGTTGTCGTGTGGACTATTCCAAGTGGGTTGAAATACATCTTCTCGAAGAAACAATAGAGCATATACTTGAGATTGCAAAAATACTAAAGAAGAAAAATTTAAGGTGATAAAGCTTTACGTAATTCCTCAAGAATAACCTCTTGAGGAACTATGAGCGGCGAGGGATAGCGTTCTGGTTCATGCAAAATAGTCACTCCGTACTCCTTGAGAAAGGCAATGTTTTTAGGAAAGATAGGGTGCCGCACCAGGTCCATTTTGAGGCAAGGTACAGCAATCATTGGCGTCGTGCCTCTTCCCAATGCTTCACAAAGAATACTCACAGCTAGCGTATCAGCAATACCTCCTGCCCATTTATTAATAGTATTGAATGTAGCAGGCATCACAAGTAATGCATTAGCTTTTGGCAAAGCATCAACCTCTCCTGGAAGTTTGTAGTTACTCCGCACTGAATGCCCCGTGAGTGTTGTAAGTTGTGTTATATGGGGTCCCGACATTTTTTCCCGGTGTTTTTCCCGCTAAGCAAAAGAGGGAAGAGGTAGCATGGAAAGTAATTGACGAAAAAATGGGTGCTTGCAGGCCTCTTTGAGTACCAGCGCCGGAGGAAAAGGCGCTTTGCCTGACGAAATGAAGGGCTTCCACCCAACACCGACGTGTATCTTGGTCTCCAGCACATCTCGAAATCCTTTTTTAGCTCCTTGTACAGCTATTGCGGTTCGCTTAGCGGGAAAAACACGGTTCACCCTCACTTTTCGTGATTCCGAAGCGAGAAATAAGGCACAATAAACTGAATATGCACAGTTTAAGCCATTTCATGGGTATGCGCTTTTTAAATATACTAGAGCTTTCACGGAAAGTGCGGAAGAGCCAAAAACACCGGGAAAAAATGTCGGGACCCCGATAGAAGGTTCGCTCACTCACGGCAGGAAGATGGTTCCGCTCACACTCTAAGAAATACAACTGGTAGACTGCTGCCGCTCGTTTTGCCTGTGGGGTAGCGTAATGCTCTTTCAGGTAGGTATGGGGTTTGAGAACGGGAGGAACCAAAAGTCGGACTAGTGGCATCACTTCATAGAGAGGCTATTGCTTACCAAAGGAATGAGCGGCACTGTTCTCGCTCGAAAGATGGCATTGCTTGCAAACTAGAGAGGTTTTTAATGTGATATAGTGTATGGTGTGATACGGAGGCTCTTGATCAGTATGGATTCATCACAAGGCACATGGTATGTGCTACGCCCTCTTCTAGCGGCTCTTTTTACGGATGATGCACAACGCACGATCTTTTTGACACGGCTTGAGGAGCGTTTCGTCTCCCTCACTGACCTGTTATTGGGTCTCTATGGTGATCGAGCTGATTTTGCTGAGCAGTTCGAGCAGATACTCATGACGGCGGCATACGCATTTATTGCACGTCCTGCAGTAATGCACGCACTCGATGCGAGCCGCGACCCACGATGGTTCCAAAACGAACGAATGGTGGGTGGCGTGTGCTATGTTGATCTCTATGCTGGGAATCTGAAAGGCATTCGCGAACGTATTGCCTATTTCCAGGAATTGGGGCTGACGTATTTGCATTTGATGCCTCTTTTTCGTTCGCCCTCTCCCCAGAACGATGGAGGATATGCCATCAGCAGTTTCCGCGCAGTACGCCCTCAGTTGGGGACGATGGAAGAGTTAACGAAACTTGCTACGGAGCTGCGTGTGCATGGAATCAGCCTGGTACTTGATATGGTTATGAACCATACCTCGGATGAGCATGAGTGGGCCATTCATGCGAAGGAGGGTGATTCGGACTATCAAGGCTATTATCTGATGTTTCCTGATGATACACTGCCGAAACGCTATGAACAAAACTTGCGCGAAATTTTTCCTGAGCAAGCACCGGGCAACTTCACCTATGTGCCAGAATTGCAGCGTTGGGTGTGGACGACCTTCCATCGCTATCAATGGGATCTCAATTACGCGAATCCCGCAGTCTTTAACGTAATGCTAGGCGAAATGCTCTTTTTAGCCAATCACGGTGTAGAAGTGCTTCGGCTCGATGCGGTCCCCTTTCTCTGGAAAGAACTGGGTACCAATTGTGAGAATCTTCCCCAGGCGCACGCTCTCGTGGCAGCACTCAATTTGCTGATCCAGGTCGCCGCACCCGCAACGATTTTCAAGGCTGAAGCGATTGTGCATCCTGATGAAATCGTGAAATATATCGGGCAGGAATGCGCCATCAGCTATAATCCATTGCTCATGGTCTTGATGTGGGAAGCACTGGCAAGCGGATGGACACACCTGTTGCAGCACAGCATGACCAAACGCTTCAACATTCCTGCAAACGCCGCCTGGGTGAACTATATACGCAGCCACGATGACATTGGCTGGGGTTTTGCCAATGAAGACTGTGCCGAAGTTGGCATTGATGGCGGCATCCATCGGATCTTCCTGAACAGGTTCTACACTGGTCAGGTCGAGGGAAGTTTTGCGGTCGGCCTCCCCTTTGGTTATCATCCGCGCACAGGCGATATGCGTATCTGCGGCACGACGGCTTCACTGGCTGGTTTGGAGCAAGCATTGCAGCGTGGCGATGCCTATGCTATTGACCTGTCAATCCGACGCATCCTGGCAATGATGGCTGTAATACTCACGGTTGGCGGTATTCCACTGCTGTATCTTGGCGATGAGGTAGGGACACTCAACGATTATAGCTATCAACACGATGAATCTAAGTCAGCGGATAATCGATGGGTCCATCGCCCCTTTGCGCATGAGCAGGCTCTGGCACAACGGCATGATCCTACGTCTGTCGCTGGACGTATCTTTGGCAACTTGCAACGCATGATCGCGATACGTAAGTCCTATCCCATTTTCGCTGCCTACAACCCTACAAACTGGCTCAATAGCAACAACACTCACACAGTGCTGTTCGCACGTCACCAGGGGCAGCAGGCACTATACGTTGCACTGAATTTCAGTGCATATCCGCAATCTCTCGACCTGCGTCAATTCATCAGGAGTGAGCACGTAACCGACCTGCTAACGGAAACAACCTATAAGAGAGATGAACCATTGACTCTCCCACCCTACGAGATGGTCTGGTTACACAGTATCGGTCCGACTTCGGAATCATGATGAAGAATGGTACCTGGCCTCTTGTATAAGCGTAGTAGTTCAATAGAAAGGGGCCACTATTCTTGTGTTGGCGTGATAAACCGTGTCGCACTTCGCGGATCCAGTCGATCTCGTATCGCGTCACCAAAGAGATTCAAACTTAGCACAACGATGATAATAGCAAGAGCAGGGCCAACCATCATCCATGGATCAGTGCTCAGATAGCCTTGCGCATCACTAATCATCGAGCCCCACTCCGGAGTTGGTGGCTGCGCACCCAACCCCAGGAAACTAAGCACCGATTCATCAAGAATGGCAAATGAGATGGAGATTGTTGCCTGAACTAGTAAAGGGCTAAAGATGTTGGGCAAAATATGACGAAGCAGGATTTTCCATGTGCGCGTCCCACTCACCCGTGCAGCTTCCAGGTACTGCTGTGTGGACTCCTGAAGTGTTTGACCTCGTGCAATACGGGCATAGATTGGTATACGTACAATAGCCAGGGCAACTGCTACATTGATGATATTCGGTCCCAAAGCGGCAGCAATAGCCAGTGCGAGAATGAGTGAAGGAAAGGACAGAAGCGCATCTACAATCATTGTTATAACCTGGTCAATCCACCCTTTTGTATAGGCAGCGATGACGCCCATTAACGTACCCAGCATACCGCCTAAAATTATGCTTGCTATCCCTACTGAAAGCGAGATACGCGCTCCATAGATCACACGACTCAATTGATCTCTTCCAAGCACATCTGTTCCAAGGAGATGTGCAAAACTTGGGCCTTGTGTGGCAATAGATGGATGATACAGCAGTGGAGAATAAGGACTGATGACAGGTGCGAAGAGCGCGACCAGGATCACCAGGAGTAATATGACTCCGAACCATAGCCTGGCATCTTGTCGAAATGCATTCGCTACTCGCACAAAGCCTGTTGTTACACGCTTAGATTGTTGAGCCTCTAGTATATGTGACTCTTCACGAATATCTGCTGGCATTGTCATACTTTTCTCCTAGCGTGGACTCTATGTAAAAGGCGCGCTTCATGTGCGTGCATATATGTGCATATGAAACTACTTTGCATCAAAACGTATACGTGGGTCAAGAATGGCATAGCAGATGTCAACAAGCAAATTGGTAGCCATGTAGGAAAGCGCAGACAGTAGTACAACTCCTTCGACGAGAGGATAATCCTTCGCTTGGATACTTAGTACGGCTAGCTGACCTATACCAGGCCAAAGGAAGATCGACTCGACGACAAAGGCACCCGCAAGTATGGCTCCAATCTGCAATCCAACGATTGTGAGGACTGGAATAATAGCATTCCGCAGCGCATGAATATAATTGACCCGCCTTTCAACTACTCCTTTGGCTCGTGCTGTGCGTATATAGTCTTGACTCAGTACCTCACTCATGCTTGCACGAATCTGACGCAGATTCACTGCAACTGATCCTGTTCCAAGCGCAATGACAGGAAGGATAAGATCGCGCAGATTGCCAAGAGGGTCTTCTGTAAGTGGCACATAGCCACCAGGAGGAAATATCCGTAGATTCACGGCGAAAAAGAGGATGAGGAGCAGCCCTAGCACAAAGCTTGGGATGGCTGTGCCGAAGAGAGTCACCACGTTTACCATTTTGTTTATCCATGCATTGCGATGTGCTGCTGCGTAGATGCCAAAAGGGAGTGCGATTACCAGAGAGTAAAGTAACGAGGCTACGCCTAATTCTATAGTCACTGGAAGCCGCTGTATGATAGCTTGTAGGACTGGCTGCTGAAGTTGGATTGATTGCCCTAGATTTCCATGTACGGCCTGCCAAAGCCAAAGCACAAACTGCGTAGGAAGAGGTTGGTCCAAGCCTAATTGCTGTCGTAATGCTGCAACTGTTTGTGGTGTCGCACTTTCACCAAGAAAAAGACGCGCAGGATCACCAGGGATAAGATGAATAATCATGAATGTCAGAAAGCTGACAAGTAGCGCAACGGGTAAAATGAAGAAAATACGTCGCACGATATAGCGAGCCACAGTTGTTCTCCCTTTTTGATAGGCAATAGCAAGAAACAGGAGTTGCCTTCCCGTTTCTTGCTGAACAAATGTAGACGATCAGGTTCATTTCCTTCTGAGCAAGTCGTTCATAACTATTATGAACCGAGATACACGTTTGAGAAGTCCATGATCTGAGTCGGAAGCGGTGTAAAGTTTTTTATTTTGTTTGTCGTCGCTTGGATACTCACACCGTGGTTAATAAACACGTATGAAGCGTCCTGCAAAATCAACTGCTCCGCTTGCTGATAATCCCCGGTGCGCTGTGTTTGATCGTTAGAAGTACGCGCCGTCTCTAACAGAGAGTCAACCTTGGCATTCGAGTATTGCATCGAATTATTGCCTCCACCAGTATGAAACCACGAGTACATGTTGCCATCAGGATCGGGGCGTCCGCTCCACCCAAGCAGGGCGGCCTGGAAGTTATGTGAGTCAGTGTCGCTGAGCAATGTAGCAAACGTTTCTTGCTTGATATTGACCGTAATGCCCGCTGGTTGCAATTCTGATTGAATGAATTGTGCTTCCTGAACATTCAGTGGAGAACCACTTGCAACAAGTAACGTAAAGGAGATGTTGCCAGAAACATTCCCTTGCGACAGTTCGGATTTGGCATTGTTCACGTTGTAGGTGTAAGGAGCAAAACTACTGTTGTATGCCCAGCTACTAGGTGAAATCGGTCCTTGTGCCACAACACCTATATTCTTTAGCACATTGGTGAGTATCTCCTGGCGATTGACGCTCCACTCGATCGCTCTACGTACATGGGCATTCTGAAATGGTGCGACTTTTGTATTGAGCATAATACCGAAGAAACTTAGTGCAGCTATCTGCTTATACGCTAGACTGCTATTCGATTTCACGGCTGCAACATCGTTCGGATCTAAGGAGTCGGCTGCATTAATAGTTCCCGTCTGCAGGTTTGAGAACATCACACTGCCATTTGTAATTGGACGATAGCGAATCGACTGCAGGTATGGCAAAGCATTTCCTTGCGCGTCTTTCTGCCAATAGTGCGGATTGCGGTTAATGACGAGATGATCGCCTTTCACCCATTCGCCAAACATAAATGGTCCGCTCCCTGCGTTAGTTGATGCGTTTCCCAGGTTTGTACCTAGCTTTTGCACCGCTGCAGGTGAGAGTATCATGCCTGCACGATCAGTCAATGCAGCTAAGAGAGGTGAGAAAGCTTTTTTAAGGTTAAACTGTACATGAGAGGCGTCGATTGCTTGAACAGATTGGACACTTGATATCTCGCTATGTCGAGGTGATGACGGAGTGGAGAGTATTCTGTTTATGTTGAAAACCACGGCATCAGCATTAAAAGGCGTGCCATCTTGGAACGCTACTCCGCTATGCAGAGTAAATACGAGCTTTGTAGGTGTTGAGTACGACCACGAGGTCGCCAGGTTCGGAACAACAGAATTTTGCTGATTGACTTTGACCAATGTATCATAGATATTCAACATCACCTGACGATCAACAAGAGCACTTGACTTCAACGGATCTAGCGTTACAGCATCCGCATTCAGTCCTACACTAATATTCCCGCCAGTTTTCGACTGTGTATTTGGTGATGGGGAACCACCTCCACAACCTGCCAGGATAGTGACAAGCGTAAGAGAAATAAGTGCTAGTGAGGCGAAAGCATTTTTCGTATGAATGTTTCTCAATATCCCGTACAATGTCATCTGTTTCTCCGTAAACTAGCGTATTGCTACGCACGATTATTTGGGCGCTTCAGAGGTAATAATTGATATACGATAAATTTCGCGCATATCTCACCAGCCGGCTGCAATACCTTCCGCTCGTGGATCAGATCCTCCTTGCATGACTCCGGTAGATGTGTCAAAAATAATTCCATTTGCATGACCCATGGCGTTAGACCACATTTCGGCTTCTTGAACATGATGACCTAACCGGCGAAGAGCATCAAGTGTCGTGGCAGGGAAGCGCCTCTCCACAAGAAGAGTTTCTCCTTCAGCCGCAGTACCATGAACCCAGCGTGGCATCTCGATAGCTTGTTGGATATTTAACCCGAAGCGTGCTGTTGCGGTATAGACTTGCAAGTGCGTCTGTGGTTGCCCATCGCCTCCCATCGCACCAAAGACCATTGCAGGCCGTCCGTTGCGTAGTGCCATAGAGGGGATTAACGTGTGGAGTGTACGTTTCACCGGTGCCAGCGCGTTAGCAGCAGTGGGATCAAGCGAGAAATAGGCACCTCGGTTTTGAAGGACAATACCAGTGTCATCCACGACTACACCACTTCCAAAGCCCATATAGGTACTCTGGATGAGCGAAACGATGTTGCCATCGCGATCTGCCGTGCAGAGGTACACTGTATCGCCAGTGAAACTTCCCGGAGCGAACGAAGACTGTGCGCGTGTAGCGTCAATGAGCGTACATTGATGAGCAAGATAGTCCGGGTTGATGAGTTTACTTGGACTCACCTGCATATATGTTGCGTCAGTGAGGTAAGCTGCACGATCAGCGAAAGCCAGCTTCTTTGCCTCTACTGAGAGGTGAACCGTTTCTGACGCAAGTGGGTCTTTCCCCAAACGTAGTTGATCCACCATGCCCAGCATCTGGAGTGCTGTAACTCCCTGCGTGTTGGGCGGCAATTCGTAAACCCTCATATCCGCGAAGGGAACACTGAGCGGTGTTACCCATTCACTTTGATGGTTCATGAGGTCATCACGCGAGATCAGTCCACCTTCTCGCGCAAAAAACGTGCTGATTTGCTCTGCGATTTCTCCACGATAAAATGTCTTAGCGCCTGCCTTCGCAAGAGTACGTAGAGTTCGTGCCAGTGTGGGAAAACGGATAATGGCCCCAACTGGTGGAACAGTGACGTCGGGAAGGAAATGTGTATGCCATGAGCGATGAATTTCTGCTCTTGTACTCATATTTGTCAGAGCAGCATGCAATCCAGGCCCTACCGCGAAACCCTCTTCAGCATAGGAGGTAGCAGGAGCAAGAGCTGACGCCAAACCCAGCCGACCAAAACGCTCCATTGCTGCGTTCCATCCACTGACACAGCCAGGAACGGTTACAGAGTGAATTCCAAATGTTGGCATCTTTGTATAGCCAAGTTCGTGATAGCGTTCAATAGTTGCCGCCCTTGCAGATTTCCCACTTCCATTTAACCCATGGAGTTCTCCGCTTTTGGCATCATAGATCAACATGAAGACATCGCCACCAAGCCCACATACGAAGGGGTAGACAACTTGAAGTGCGGCACTGGCAGCAATAGCTGCGTCGATAGCATTCCCACCCATTTTCAGTATATCCAGCCCAGCTTCTGCCGCCAGATAATGCGGTGCTGCTACCATTCCCCGTCGAGCCTGTGTTACGGGGCGATGCTGAGGAAATATAGTCATAACTATCCTTCTGTAATCTTTGGATTTGCATTGCAGCATGTGTGGTTGGTATTTTACAGCGCATAAAAAATGCCTCTGATGGACAATAATAGGGATACATAAATAATGTAAGTGCGGTACTTCAACATTCAAATCGCTATACGATCATGCACTGTTCCTTTCATAGCAAATTATACGCTATGAACTCTTGTTTATTCCACATTTTGTGAGGAGATGAGAGTGAATGAGTTTGTGTTGTGATGCCTCTCACTATATAGCCTCTTTTCTATATCGTTGTTTTCCGTACGGTTACTACTCGACCCCCAATCGCATCAAAATAAACTCATCGGATGGTGTAATCAGGTTTCAAGGCAATCTTCCTGAAAAGCAAGATAGAAGAAGTTTTTCCCGGCGAAAAAGGGTAAAATTATGGTGAAGAAACGTTCCATCATTTCATGGAGGTAGTATGGGAAAAGTTATTGTAGGGGCAACCATGTCACTGGACTGGTTTATGAATGACCGCAATGGTGATGTGAGCCGTCTGTATCCAGATCTTGAAGCCTTGCGAAAAACAGAGATGCTTGCCGAAGAAATCCAAACAACAGGTGCCGTAGTGATGGGCAGACGTGCCTACGACATGGCAGAGGGGGATCTCACAGATTACGAATTTCAAGTGCCGATCTTTGTCCTGACTCATTCTGTTCCAGAAAAGGTGGCCAAAGGAGAGAATGACACGTTGACGTTGACCTTCGTCACCGATGGAATCGAAAGAGCCATTGAACAAGCAAAAGCAGCTGCGGGGGACAAACATGTCATGGTGATAGGTGGCGCCAATACGGGGTCCCAACATTTTTACCCATCAAAATCCCCTCTAAGCAAAAGAAGAATTTCAATAATTGAGACGTATTTACGAGAGAAAGATGCATTCATAAGATATCTTTTAGCTCTTCAGAGACGAGGAGTA
>JAABUQ010003016.1_pt1 | contig 31873 bp, 29 predicted proteins | sample 5560001 | NCBI WGS metagenome assembly JAABUQ01 (sample SAMN10711888, study PRJNA513371) | rock metagenome | isolation source: Antarctica rocks | place: Antarctica: Victoria Land, Finger Mt nord | collected 2015-12-18 | reverse complement strand
GCACCGCTTCCACGGGGAGTGGAACTACACCGTCGGCGGCAAACGCCTGGGGTCCAGACCCCGCAAGCGCATAACAACCAGGTAATTCTGCGGTGCGCCCTTACGGGGTAGGGTTTGGCCGCCGGGGCCGGGACGGGACGCTCCAGTGGAACGATCACCAGCCTCTGCGGAGGCTAGCAGCATCCTGGGTCCGAATTATCTGGGTTTGCCGAGACGGATGATCAGATTCCTGAGCGGTCCAGTCGCTCGGAGGGTTGCAAGAAACCAATCACGCTCGATCTGGAACAGCTCCGACCTCGTCATTCCAGTTGTAGGCGAATCGCACCGGCCAACTGTTGCAAGGCGAGCTATGTCCCTGTGGCGAAGGTTGCCCGCCACACCCGCGAACCGGACGAATGGTCCACATGGCGTCCCCCGCCAGGGATGGCCCGGGAGAAAGGCGCCAATGGGGGAGGAGGGGGTTGTGTGATCGGGAGCGGCGCCATGATATGCGGGCGGGGCTGGCGAATCGCCCCTCCCTCTTTTCTCCGGTGCGGGTCAAGGTGGCGCCGCTGGCAAGATAGTGACCATGAGCATCGGGTGAGGAACTTATCGAGGAGCGCCGACGGCGCCGACGGGCGGGTTACCCGCGCCTCACGGACCAGGACCGAGAGATCCTGGCTCACCTCGTCAAAGGGGACCCGGCCGACGAGTTCCAGGCCGCCCTCGACTCGGTCAGCGACAACGACCGGCTCCTCGGCGGCAAAAGCAACGACTGACCGGAGCCCCGGCTGACCGATGGTCGTCATCGACGAGCACCTGGCAGTCCGGGTCGTGGGTGGCGACTGGCCCGACGCCGCTCCCGATGACGGGTACGAACGGGATGTCTGGTCTATTGGTACGATCATCTGGTGGACTACGTCAGCCCGGTCGAGACGATCATCCCTGGTGTCCAGGGCAAGGTTCTCGGTTTGCTGAGCCGGTCGGACACGGAGATGAGCATGCGCGCCGTCGGCCGGCTCGCCGGGGTGAGTGCTCAGCAGTCCTCGTTGGTGCTCGGCCAACTCATCGATCTCGGGATCGTCGAACGACGGGACGTTCCGCCCGTGGCACTGGTCCGTCTCGCACCCGACAACCTCGCAGCGCAGATGGTGATCACCCTGGCCGGCCTCCACCAGGGCGCGCTCGGTCGCCTCGCCGAGCTGGCCACCTCGATCACCCCGGCCCCGGCGAGCCTGGTCATCTTCGGGTCGTTCGCCCGGAGCCAGGCCGTCCTCGGGAGCGATCTCGACGTTCTCGCCGTCCGACCGGCCGGACTGCCGGGAGACCATGACCGGTGGACCGACAGCCTTGGCGTCTGGACCGATACTGCTCGACGGCTGGTCGGCAACCCGGTGAACCTGATCGAGGTCGCGGCCGAGGAGCTGCCGGACCTTCTCCGACGCCGGCCTCCCTCGCTGTGGTCCGACATCGCCTCCGATGGGGTGGTGCTCCTCGGTTCGCCGCTGCAGGCACTGGGCGCCGAGGCCTGATGGCCCCGCAGGGCCGGGGCAGGACCCAGACTGTCTCTCCCACTGATGCTGGCGCGTACCTCGCCAAAGCGTCGGAGTTCCTGCAAGCAGCTCGGGATGCTCTTGAGCACGGCAACTACAGCGCCGCCACCGGCAACGCCGTTCACGCCGGCATCGCCGCAGCGGACGCCATCGCCGCTGCCCGGGCCGGGACCGTCTGGCGCGGCCCGCACGACCAGGCCGCCATCCACCTGGAGCGGGCCGGAGCGGACGGCAAGCAGGCCGCCCGCCACCTGCGCCGCCTCATCCCCCTCAAGACGAGAGCCGAGTACGACCCGGCACCGGTGCGCGCCGTCGACGCCCGGGCTGCCGTCACCGCAGCAGAGCGCATGATCGTCCTCGCAGAGGCGGCTGTCGGAGGCCTGGCGTGACCAGAACGTGACTTAACGAGTGGTCGCGAGTGGTCACGAGTGGTCACGAGCGGCAAATGGCGGTCAACCCGGACCAGAACATAGCCTTGAGCTGGGCTTTTATTGGTCTATTCCTGGTGAGAAAGGTGCCTAACTAACTAGCTTCACCCTTCACCTGAAGTCACTATAATACCCTCTGGAATCTCTATCTTCACCCTATAGGTGAAGACAATATTCCACGGTCGGGCGTGTGCCGCTGCGGAGTCCTTGAGCGGCGCCCTGCCTCGACGTGAACCGCTCCGTGTGCTGGCGGGGACCGGGCCGCTCAAGGACCCTTGCTCGGCTTCAGGGGCTGTTTCCGGTGCCGACAGGCTTTCACGCTCGCCGGTCGAGCCCGACCATCTCCCACGCCGGCAACCTGAACAGGGGATGAATGACGCGCGATGTCTCGTGCCGCGCCGTAGGGTCGGGGCCGAGACCGGTCTCAGCAGGGACCGCGCCCAGAACCTGAGAGGCTGCCGATGCACTTGGCCGAGACTTCCGCCACTCGTTCCGGACAGGAGGTGCCAACCGGTCCAGGGGGGCCCGGCCCCCGAACCTCGACGGTGGTGCTCGACACCAGCGTCCTGCTGGCCGATCCCGAGTCGATCTTCTCGTTCGGTTCGGCTGACGTCGTCGTGCCCTTGAAGGTGATCGAGGAGCTCGACAACCACAAGAGTCGCCTCGATGAGGTAGGGCGGGCGGCGCGCACCTCGGCCCGCCTTCTCGAGGAGTTGCGGGCCACGTCGCCGGGCAAGGACCTCAAGGAACCGACGCCGTTGGTGGGCGGCGGAACCCTCCGGGTCGTCATCAATGGCCTCAAGCTCGACCGGGTCCGGGAGCTGGGCCTCGACGTGGACAAGGCCGACAACCGGATCCTGGCCGCAGCCATCGGTCTGGGCGGATCCGTCACCTTGGTGTCGGCCGACGTCAACCTGCGACTCAAGGCCGCCGCCGTCGGCCTGAAGGCCGAAGAATACCGCCAGGTCCGGGCCAGCTTCCACACCGAGGCCCATCCCGGGTGGAAGGCCCTTCAGGTCTCCGCCAGGTTCATCGATGCGCTCTTCGACGCCGGCAGCAGGGGTGTCGGCGACGAGACGGCCACCGGCGCCGACGGCGACGCCGTGGCCGCCCTGGCGCCCAACGAGTTCGGGGTGCTCAACGCCGGACAGCAGTCTGCCCTGGTGCGCCGGCACAAGGGCCGCCTCCGGGTGCTGCCCCGCAATCTCGAGGCCTGGGGCCTGCGGCCTCGCTCCAAGGAGCAGCGTTTCGCCCTCGACCTTCTGATGGATCCCGAGGTCCCGATCGTCGGTCTCTCCGGTCGGGCCGGGACGGGCAAGACCATCCTGGCCATCGCCGCCGCCCTGGAGCAGACCTTCGAGCCTGGCGCCGCCCACCGCTACGACCGGGTCATGATCATCCGTCCCCTCCTCGCCGTCGGCCGCCAGGACATCGGCTTTCTGCCCGGCGACAAAAACGAGAAGCTCGAGCCATGGTTCGCCACCGTGGAGGACACCATGGCTGCGCTGCGCGACGATGTGGACCACAGCAAGGCCCGGGCCATGCTCGAGGGGTGGGTGGAGGAGGGGACCCTGTCGATGGAGGCGGTGACGTTCCTCAGGGGACGCTCCTTGCAGCGTACGTTCATCATCGTCGACGAGGCTCAGAACCTCGAGCCGTTGACCCTCAAGACCATTCTCACCCGGTTGGGAGCGGGGTCCAAGGTGGCCCTGGTGGGCGACGTCTCCCAGATCGACAGCCCCTTCGTCTCCGAGCGCACCTCGGCCATCAGCATCCTGGCTGACCGCTTCTCCGGCCAGGAGCTGTTCGGGCACCTGGTGCTCACCCAGGGTGAGAGGTCTCCGGTGGCCGACCTGGCCGCCGAACTGCTCTGAGCGCTCTGGCCGCCGAGAGGTCGCCCCCGTTGTTTCCGGGCTCGGCCAGACGGAGAGAACTCCGGACATGGATGCCATCTCCCTTCTGACCGCCGACCACCGCGACGTCGAGAAGCGGTTCAAGGAGTTTGAGGAGGCCGGGGACAGGGCGTATGTGACCAAGGGCAAGGTGGTCGAGTCGATCATCGAGAGCCTCTCGGTCCACGCCGCCATCGAGGAGCAGATCTTCTACCCCGCAGCGCGCCGGGCCGTCACCGACAGCACCGCCTTGGTCCTCGAGTCCCTCGAAGAACACCACATCGTCAAGTGGGTGCTCTCCGAGTTGGCCGGTATGGAGCCGACCGATGAGCGCTTCGAGGCCAAGGTCACCGTGCTCATCGAGAACGTGCGCCACCATGTGGAGGAGGAGGAGCAGGAGCTGTTCCCGAAGATCGGGAAGGCGCTGAGCAAGGAGCACCTCGAGGACCTGGGCCTGCAACTGGAGGCGGCCAGGAAGGTCGCCCCCACCCGGCCCCATCCCCGGGCCCCTGACGCCGGGCCGGCCAACCTGCTCGTCGGGCTGGTCAGCGGAGGCATCGACCGGGCCCGAGACTGTATCAAGGCCGTCACCCCCCGCCGCTGATCACCGGTCCATCGGCCGCGCCGGCCCGGGGTCGACCCCGGAGGTCAGAAAACGTTCACCCCTCGGCCATCTGTCTCTCACCTGGCAGACGGATTTCTTGACTAGCAAGGATCCGTCCAGACTTCGTTCGAGCCCAGGAGATTCCGTATGCCACGCAGGCGCCGACTGACTTCCACCGCATGCGCTGCGGTAGCCGTGATGGCCGGGGGTGCCGGCCTCCTGGGCTCGGGCACCGCTTCGGCCCTCGTGGCCCCCACCCCCAAGCACGTGCTGTACCTCAGCGTGGACGGCCTGCATCAGTCGGACCTGACCCGGTACATCGCCGACAATCCCAGCTCCACGTTGGCCCGCCTCACCGCGCACGGCACCGAGTACACCAACGCCTCCACGAGCAAGCCGTCGGACTCGTTTCCCGGCACGTTGGCCCCCTTCACCGGGGCGACCCCCAAGACGACCGGGGTGTACTACGACGCCTCCTATGACCGGACGCTGTTTGCGCCCGGTTCCAATTGCACGGGCACGCCAGGCACCCCGGTCGTCTATGACGAGAGCATCGACGTGGGAGCGCCCACCAACGCCCGCACGATCCTCAACGAGACCATCGACCCGGCCCTTGTCCCCCAGGTGAAGGGTGGCGACGGGTCGTGTTCACCGGAGTTGCCCAACGACTTCCTGGCCACCAACAGTGTGTTCAGCGTGGCTCACGCCGCCGGCCTGCGCACCGCCTACTCCGACAAGCATCCGGCCTACCAGATCGTCAACGGCCATGGCACTCCGACGGCGGTCGATGACCTCTTCACCCCCGAGATCAACGCCGACATCATCCCCGCCACCCTGGTCGACACCCGGGGTAAGACGGTGACCTTCCCCCGCCCCGGGGCCGCCATCACCAGCTCCGTGGCCAACACCGACTCGTACGACCAGATCAAGGTCGACGCCATCCTCAACGAGATCGACGGCCTGCAGTCATCGGGGGTCGCCACCTCCCCCGCGGCCGGGCAGGTCCCGGCCATCTTCGGGATGAACTTCCAAAGCGTCAGCGTGGGCCAGAAGCTGGTGGACCCGATCCTGTCGTGTGTCCGCTCCAACAAGGGCCCTGGCTGTGACCCCAACTACCAGCCCGGCGGCTACCAGCCCGGCACGCTGACCTTCACCCCGCAGCTGGCCGGCGCCCTCAACTACGTCGACGGCGCCCTGGGCCAGATCGTCGATGAGCTCAACGCCAAGGCCCTGGGCTCGACCACCCAGATCATCCTGAGCGCCAAGCACGGCCAGGCCCCGATCGATCCGGCCACGGCCAAGCTGGCCGGTGACATCCTTCCCGACGCGGTGACCAAGGCCGGGGTCGGGGCGACCACGGTCATGGACACGTCCGACGACATCGGTCTGCTGTGGCTCGGCGACTCGTCGAAAGATCCCGCGGTGGCGAACTACCTCAACAACAACAAGGACGCCTTCAGCGTGTCGTCGGTCCTCGAAGGGGGCACGGCTTCGTCGGCCAACCTTTCCTCCCTCTTCGGCGTCCCGACCCCCGGTTCGCTCCAGGCGGCCCGCCAGCCCGACATCATCGTGCTCCCCAACCCCGGAGTCATCTACAGCAAATCGAAGGCCAAGGTGGCCGAGCATGGTGGCTTCAAGGACGAAGACCTCCACGTTGCCCTGGTGGTCAACGACACCGTGCCCCCGTCGCTGCCAATTCAAGCCGCGAGCATCAAGGCAGCCGCCGCCCCGGTCCCCGGCGGCTCGGTGGTCACCACCCCGGTAACCACCACCCAGATTGCCCCCACCATCCTGACCACGCTCGGCCTGGACCCGGCCAAGCTCGACGGGGTGGCAGCCGAGGGCACCAAGGCCCTGCCGGGGAGCAACCCCAATCCGCAGCTGCCCGAAGCTCCCCTCGCCGTGCTGCTGCCGATCGTGGCCCTGGGTGTCGGCGGGGCGGCGCTCATCGTCCGCCGGCGCCGGACCGCCGTCGCCTGAACCAGCCGAGCCCTGAACCAGCCGAGCACCGCTCAGCCCTGCGCTGCTCCCTTCGGGGCTATGTCGTTGGCGGCCACCAGCCGCTGCGCATGGTCCCGCAGGGCGCGGCCCAGCTCGGGCGGGTCGAGCACCGTCGGCGCCAGCGGCAGCCCGGCCAGGAACCGGACCATCCGACCCCAGGTCATCGCCCCCACCTCGACCACCGTGGCTCGGTCTCCGATCGCCTCCATCGTCCCCAATGTGGCGGGCAGAAGAGCGACGACCTCGTCGAGTGGCGCCTCGAAACGGAGTCTGGCCTGCACCGGCCACACCCGGGTGCGTAAGCCCTTGCTCACCAGCGCCACCGCGTCCGGCGGGTCGACGAGCTCGAAGCGGGTCCCGAGCAGCTCCGGCTCGCTCAGCCGATCGACCCTGAAGGTCCGCCAGTCCCGGCGGTCCAGGTCCCGGGCCACCAGATACCACCGAGGGCCGACGCGGACCAAGCGGTAGGGCTCGACCAGTCGGCGGCTGGGGCGCCCGGCACGATCGGCATAGTCGAAGCGGACCCGCTCCCGACGGGCGCAACCTTGGCCCAACTCGACCAGGACCTGCGACGAAACCCGCTCGGCTTCCGGGCCCATCAGCTGCGTCGTTGCTTCGTGGAGCCCCCGGACCCTAGCCGCCAGGTGTTGGGGAAGCATCTGCTCCAGCCGGGACAGGACCGACAACGCCGCCTCCTCCAGTCCGGTGACGCTGCCATCGGCGGCGGCGCGCAGTCCGAGAGCGACGGCCATGGCCTCCTCGTCGCCCAGCAGCAGCGGGGGCAGGCGCCCACCCCGTCCGAGTTGGTAGCCGCCGGCCACGCCGGGACTGGCCTCGACTGGGTACCCGAGCTCACGAAGGCGATCGACGTCGCGGCGGATGGTTCGCGCCGTGACCCCGAGGCGCAGGGCCAACTCGGCGCCCGACCACGTCGGGCGGCCTTCGAGGAGGGCCAGGAGGCCGAGCATGCGCCCGGGGGTGTCGCTCATCGATCCAAGAGTCTTGTCTATTGAGGACAGAAAGTGTCCGCAGTGGTGGATACCTTGCCGGCAATGCCGCGGACCGAGAGGAACAAGCCATGACCGCCACCGCACTACCCATCGGAGTGACCACAACCGGCGCCACCCGGGAAACGACCGCCCCCGATCCTCGCCGCTGGAAGGCCCTCGGGGTCCTGGCCCTCATCCAGTTCATGCTCATCCTCGATGTCACCGTGGTCAACGTGGCCCTCCCTCACATCAAAGGTGACCTCGGCTTCTCGCGCTCGGGACTCACCTGGGTGGTCGACGCCTATGTGCTGATGGCCGGCGGACTCCTCCTGCTCGGGGGCCGCCTCGCTGATCTGCTGGGCCGCCGGCGCATGTTCATCGTGGGGATCACCCTCTTTGCGGTCGCCTCGGCGCTCAGCGGGGCGGCACTCAATCCGGGCATGCTGGTGGCCAGTCGCTTCGCTCAGGGCGCGGCCGAGGCCATGGCTGCCCCCGCCGCCTTCGGGCTGTGCGCGCTGTTGTTCCCCGACGCCCGGGAACGAGCCAAGGCCCTGGGAATCTTCGGTGGGATGGCCGGGCTGGGGGGCACGCTCGGGCCGGTGATCTCGGGATTGATCCTCTCGGGCCTGTCGTGGCGGTGGATCTTCTTCGTGAACATTCCCCGTGGCCGTGATCGCCGTGGTGGCCGTGCTCCGCCTGGTCGAGGAGAGTCGCGCCGACACCGTGGTCGGTGTTCGCAAGCGGCCCGACATCGCCGGCGCGATTCTGGCCACGGGGGGCATGATCTCCGTCGTCTTCGGACTCGTCAACGCCGCCGATCACCCCTGGGGCTCGCCCTCGGTGGTGGCCGCCTTGGTGGCGGGCGCCGCCCTGTTGGTCGCCTTCGTGGCCCGCGAGCGCACCACGGACCACCCCTTGATCCCCCTCCGGTTCTTCTCCGACCGGACCCGGGTCACCGCCAACGTGGCCACCCTGTTCTTCACCACGGTGTTCTTCAGTCTCTTCTTCCTCCTGACCCTGTACTGGGAGCAGGTCCAGCACTACTCGGCGCTGCGTACCGGGGTGGCCTACCTGCCCTTCGGGCTGGCCATCGGTCTGGGAATTGCGGTATCCACCAAGCTGGTGACCAGGTTCGGAGTCCGCCCCCTGTTGGCCGGCGGCTTCACCATCTCCACGCTCGGCATGATCGCCATCTCCCGGATCAGCGTGCATGGCTCGTATGTGAACCAGGCGCTTCCCGGCCTCGTCGTCATGGCCTTCGGCGCCGGGCTGTGCTTCTCGGGCTTTGTCAACGCCTCCGTCCACAACGTGTCCCGGGCCGACGCCAGCCTGGCCTCGGGTGTGCAGAACGCCGTCCAACAGGTGGGCGGAGCGATCGGCCTGGCCGTGCTCGTCACCCTCGCCCTGCGCCACGCCACGACCGCCACCGCCCATGGCATCGCCGCCGCGGCGGCGGCCACCGACGGCTACGTCGTCGCCTTCCGCATCGGTGCCGCCATCCTGGCCGTGGGCGCGGTGGTGGTCCTGGCCTTCATGGAGCGCGGTGCCGGGGCCGGTTGTGAGACCTCGGGCCGCCCGGAGGCGACAGAGGTCCACACCTAGACTCCGGGCCATGATGCCCACCAGGATCCGCTCCGTCTGCTTGCCCGCCCTGGCCGTGCTGGCCATGGCCGGGCTGGTGAGCGCCTGCGGGGGGACCGCTTCCAACGGCGAGGCTTCCAAGCGGCCGGATCAGATCCTGGGTGACGCTCAGGCCGCGTCGGCCGGAGCCCGCTCCGTACGCGTCTCCGGCTCGAACAGCTCGGGGGGTTCGCCCATCAAGCTTGACGTGGTGGCCGGCAAGGGCGCAGGCGGCGGAACGGTCACCCCCGGCGGGGCCACCCTGCAGGTCGTCCTGGCCAAAGACACCGTCTACCTGATGGGCGATCAGGCCACCATGTCCCGACTCGGGGCCGCCGGAGCGACCAACCTCCCCCCCGACAAGTGGCTCCGCGACAGCGCATCGGACCTGGGCGTCGCGACCGTGGTCCGGTTGCTCGACATCACCTCGCTCCTCCGATCATTCGCTCCCCAGGGAACGTTGAGCAAGTCGAGCACCACCTCGCTCAACCACGCCTCGGTCATCCCCCTGGTAGACAACGTGGGAGGCGCCACCTTGTACGTGGCGGCCACCGGCAAGCCCTACATCCTGGGCATCAAGACGGGTCAGGGGGGCGCCGGAACCGTCCTGTTCACGGACTACGGCACGGCCAAGGTTCCGGCGGCGCCGACCGACTCGGTCGACCTCCGCCAGCTCCTGACTCCCCGCTGACCGCGTCAGGCGCCCTTCGGGCCATTCAGCAGGGCTGCGGATCCCACGGGTTGATCTTGTCGAGCGACCCAGTCGGTGTCGGGTCGATGGCTGACCCGCCGCCGAGGTTCCTCAAGGTGCCGGGGACGGTGGTGGCCGTGCTCGACGAGGTGGGGGACCCGCCGTTCACGGTGGTCACCGCGGAGCCGGCCTCGACCCTGATCACACCCGGGGCCAGCTCCGGCACCGGCCGCAGCATGACCGCTCCCCGAAGCTGGTTGAGAACGCTCAGGGCCTGTGCCACCCCGGCTTGGGTGGACAGCCCGCCCGGGGCCGGGTAGTCGACCCAGGTCTGGGATGCCGACGCCTGCACGGTACCGTCGCCGACCGTCGTCACCGGCAGTCCGGCGGATCGCAGTCCGGCGGCGATGTCGGCCCCCAGATGCGAGCTATCGGTCACGTTGACAACCTCGACGGCACTCGGAAGGACCGGCGTGGGGAGGGCCGTGGCGTCCCAGGCGGCGATGGCCTGGTTGGCGAGCGGCTGGTTGGCGAACTCGACCGCGCCAAAGGCGCGGCCCCCGTAGGAGTACCCCGAGACGTCACCGACCTGGTTGATCGGCAGGGTCGTGGTGGGCGCCCCCGCCGGGTTCAGGTGGCGGTAGCGGGTGGCGAGCTTGACGAGTTGGTCCCGCAGCCCCGGATCCAAGGTGATCTGGCCGATGATCCCGTCGAGGAAGCCATTGGCCTTGAGAGGGTCGGTGAGACCCTTGGACAGGGCGGTGGAGGTCACCTCCTTGAGGAAGGCATGGTCGCGCACGATACGGGAGAGGTCTGACTCAGGGTCGTAGGGCCAGGTCGAGTGGTCCTCGAGGTCGACCCCCGGGGCGGCGTACTGGAGGTGACGGGCCCTGACCACGGCGAGCGCCTGAAAGCCGCTGAGATGCTGGCAACCCGTCTGGCGGACGTCGAGGCCGGAGAACGAGTCGAAGACCGGCCGGGCGAAGTTCATCGAGATGCCCCCCAGGGCGTCGACGGTCCGTTGGAAGCCGAGGAAGTTGAGCTCGATGTAGTGGTTGATCGGGATACCCAGGTCGTCGGTGATGGCCCGTATCAAGTTGTCGGGACCCCTGTCCCCGGCATTGAGAGCGGCGTCGATCTTCTGGTAGGACCCCACCGTGCTGCCGGCCGGCTGGGGCACGAACAGGTCCCGGGGAATCGACAGGATCGACGCTGACTCCTTGACCGGATCCAGGTGCAGCACCATGATCACGTCGGCCAAGGATCCCGACAGCTCGGTCGGCGATCCGTAGTAGGTGGTACCGATCCCAGCCCGGGTCTGGTTGCCGATGAGCAGGATGTTCTCCGGGCCGAGCCCGCCCGAGGTGTCCTTCGGATTGGAATGGGTCGGGGTCAGGCTCGGCGCGGCGACGACATGGAGGGCCCCGAGCTTGGTCTGCACATAGGCATAGATGGTCCCGGTCGACACCAGACACAGGGCCACGATCACGTTGGCCGCGATCAGCATCCGGCGAGGCCAGCGCCGCATGGAGCGGTGGCGGTGAGTTGCATGCAGGCGCTTGGCGCGTCGCCGAATCACGGGCGCGAACGCGAAGCGGGCAGAGCAGGCATCCCCTTAGGTGTAGTCGGCCGTCTCGCCGATGTGCAATCAGGTCCCCCGCTATGATCCCCGCCGCCAACTTGGCTGCGTCGGCCTCCCCCAGCGTGGCTGAGCGCAGCCAAGTTCGAACGTCGATCCGGCGCGGATATCTCCGTCCGCCGGTTGGGATATACTGCGAGGGGTTACGAAGCGTTTGGTGGACATCGACGACGACATGCTCGAGGCCGTCCGGCGCCTCCTCGGCACCTCGACCCTCAAGGCCACGATCGCCGGCGCACTGGAAGAAGTGCTGGCCCTCGACCGGCGACGTCGGGCGCTGGTTGCCGAACACGGCGTCGGGGTCGACGACCTGGCCGATCCGGACCAGCGCCACGCGGCGTGGGGCTGAGGGCCTACTACCTGGGCGACACCTTGGCCCTCGCCCGCCTGGGCCAGCCAGAGGTCGCCCAACGCCTGGTGCCACTGCTCGAAGGCGGCCTCGTGGCCCGCTGCACCCCCACCGACCTGGAGGCCGGCTTCTCCTCCCGTTCCCCCGCCGACCACACGCGCATGCGAGCCCAGCGGGCGACGTGGCCCCAGGTCACCATGGACCAACAGGCCCTCGACCGGGCCGTGGCTGTACAGGACGAGCTGGCGGCCCGCAGCCAGCAGCGCGGGGTCAAGATCGCTGACCTCCTCATCGCCGCCGCCGCCGAAGCCTCCGGCCTCGTGGTCCTGCACTACGACCACGACTACGACCTGATCGCCGAGGTCACCGGGCAGGCCACGGAGTGGATCGTCCCTCCCGGCGCGGTCGCTTAGGTGCCGCGGATCCGGCGGGCTCCCATCCCGGCAGATGCCGGAGATCCCCGGGGGCTGGGACTCCACGACCTGGTCACGCTCCCCTGCTCGAGGAACGACCCAACCCGTACCATGAGGCCGAGCCCCGCTGGTCGGCACCAAGGAGGAGGACCGTTGAGCGGCAATGTCACGATCGACCTCCCTGTCGACTTCAACACGATGGACGACACCGGGCTGCCGTGGTCGTTCCTCGACGAGAGCTCGCATCCCGAGCGCATCGTGCCCGGCGCGTACATCGTGATCGGCGAGGATGAAAGCTACCGCCGTGGCCAGGAGTGGTCGACGTCGAGGACGGCATCGTCCACGTGCTGCCACTCCAAGGGTCCGTGGCCGCGAACGCCCACAGACTTCAGCCGCCGTTCATCGCCTCCTGGAAAAGACAGACGCCGTCCACTACATATTCGAGTAGAACCGATACAATTGGAACGTTATGGAAGAGGAAACCGGTTATAGTCTCGAGAGCAAATACTTCCTTACGAGCAGCGTTGACGATATTGAGATCTCCGTAAGTCCTCGTGGCCTGCCGTTCTTCATCTGGGTCGGTCTGCGGGTGAGGCGGTTCCTCCGGGTCCGGCGGGAGAAGCAAGCGCCCGCCGACTATTACTACCACTAGGGCTGACCGGTCCACTCGCTGACACACCCTGCACGCGAGACTGGCCCCGATGACCCGACCGACCGGCCTCCTGGCTCACGCAGAGGTGGTACGGCTGACCGCCGTCGCTCAGCTTGCTCGACGCGCCGAGTTCGGGCAGTTCTTCACCCCCGAACCGGTGGCCCGGCTCATGGCTTCCCTGCTGGAGGTGAACACCGCACCATCCCGGCTGCTCGATCCCGGCGCAGGATCGGGAGTCCTGACTGCTGCTGTCGTGGACCGCTGGCGTGCAGGTGGCGGTGGGGCGCTCGACGTGACGATGGTCGAGGCCGAGCCGCTCCTTCGTTCCCCGCTGACCGTCATTCTCGCCGCTCTCCGAGCGGCGTCGGTGACCGCGCGCCACATCCCCGCTGACTTCCTCACCTGGGCCGAGGACCGTTGTAGCGACGAGTTGCTCTCCCAGCCGGCCGAGACCTTCGACCTCGTGATCGTCAACCCGCCCTACCGCAAGGTGAACACCGACTCGGCGGAGCGTGCTGTGCTCTCCAGGCAGGGCGTGGAGGTGAGCAACCTCTATGCGGCGTTCGTCGCCCTTGCCGTTCGGCTCCTGCGCCCCGGCGGGCAACTGGTAGCCATCACCCCTCGGTCATGGGCGAACGGTCCCTACTTCCGCTCGTTCCGTACCGACCTGCTCGACCACGCCGCCCTCACTCACGTCCACGTCTACGAGACGCGCAACACCGCATTCGCTGACGCTGCTGTCCTCCAGGAGAACGTCATCTTCCGTGTGGTCCGAGGAGCAGCCCAAGGCCCCGTCGTCCTGTCAACGTCACACTCTCCAGCCGACGACTCCGCCGTGTCTCGGACCGTCCCCTACGGCGAAGTGGTCCACGACGACGACCTTGACCGGTTCGTGCATCTGACGCTCTCCGACAAGGGCGCCGCGGTGACAGCACGAGTGAAGGGCCTGCCCTGCACGCTGGGCAACCTCGGCCTGACCGTCTCGACGGGACGGGTGGTGGACTTCCGAGCTCGGGAACACCTTCGCGCCGATCCCGGTCCGGGGACCGTCCCACTCATCTATCCGATGCACCTTCGCGAGGGTCGGGTCCTGTGGCCACGACCGGGAGCCAAGAAGCCGAGCGCTCTGGCCGCCAACTCTCAGACAGCAGCGCTCCTGTTGCCGAACGGGCACTACCCCATCGTCAAACGGTTCTCCGCTAAAGAGGAGCGGCGTCGAGTCGTAGCAGCACTGTCATCCCCCGACGACGTGCCCGGCGGGTCGGTGGCCTTTGAGAACCACACCAACGTCTTCCATGCCCGCAATACTGGATTGGACCCTCTGATAGCGGCCGGCCTCGTCGTTTGGCTCAACTCGACGGTGGTGGATGACTACTTCCGGCTGTTCAGTGGGCACACCCAAGTGAACGCCACCGACCTGCGCAAGCTCCGGTATCCCGATGCCGTCACCCTCAAGACACTTGGGAACGCGGGCGGCAACCTGCGCCTGACCCAGGCGGAGACCGACGCACTCGTGGATGAGGCGCTTCGTTGACCACCGGACCCGGGCGGGTCGCTGAGGCACAGCAGGTCCTCGCAAGGTTGGGCTTCGACGCCGAGCGGTCGAACACCCGATCAGCGTTGGTGTTCCTCGCCCTTCTCCAACTTCGACCCGATGACTCGTGGGACGAGGCGAGCGCGGCCATGTTGGGGACGAGGGCGATCATGGACTGGGCAGCCGAGCACTACGGCCAGAGGTGGGCGCCGAACACGCGTGAGACGGTCCGCAGGTTCAGCCTCCACCAGTTCGTGGCCGCGGGTGTCGTGGTGGAGAACCCCGATGACCCGAACCGGCCCGTCAACTCCCCGAAGTGGTGCTATCAGATTGACGACCAGGCGCTTCGCCACCGCCGTCCATCATGGCAAGGACGCCTTCGATGACCGCATCCTCTCGTACCTGACCGAACGTCCGGGGCTGATCGCCACCTACGCCGCAGCTCAGCAGCTCCATCGCCTCCCGGTAACCCTGCCAGGCGGGCGCACGGTGAGTCTGTCGCCGGGAGGGCAAAACACCCTCATCGCTGACATCATCCGGGAGTTCTGCGTGCTATGGACCCCCGGTGGCGAGGTGCTCTACCTGGGGGACGCAGACTCCAAGTGGCAGGTGACCGAGATCGACACGCTGGCCGAGATCGGCGTCGCAGCAGAAGAGCACGGAAAGATGCCCGACGTGGTGGTTTACCTTCGTGATCGAGAGTGGCTGGTCCTCATCGAGGCCGCCAGTTCGCACGGACCGGTCGATGCCAAGAGACACGCCGAGTTGACCACGCTGTTCGTCGGGTCCTCGGCCGGGCTCGTGTTCGTCTCTGCGTTCCCGTCCCGAGCGGTGATGCGGAAGTACCTCAGCGACATCGCCTGGGAAACCGAAGGCTGGTGTGCCGATGCGCCTACCCACCTCATTCACTTCAACGGCGAACGTTTCCTTGGACCGTATCCCCCGACCGGGGGATCGGCGTGACCTACCGCCACGGCTGGTGATCGACGGGCGGGATTCCATTTGAGGGGTGTGCTTGCGGCACCACGGTGGCTCGTCAACGACGAACGCTGCCAGTCCCTCAGACATTGAGCGGCGCGCACCGGACCGAAGACACTTTTGGTACCGAGCCTAAAAAAGTGCTGTTGCTTGAAAATCATGGTGCTGTTATTGCTCGGGACCGCCTGGAGGCGGAATCGTTGGATGGTCTCTCCGAATGGGTGCGAGCGGAACAGCGACCGTACTTGATCGTTGGCATCGACAAAGGATCGTCTGCACGTGGCGTTTCGATCTTGCACATTGAGGTCGGCCACATGATCCTTCAACTCCCACGTTGAGCCTGAGGTGCTAGCCAAGAGTGACCGCTTCAAGCTGATCGAGACTCAGGCCCACCGTTTCGCAGCGGCATTCCTTCTGCCCCTCGCCCCGGTCAGCGACGATCTGTTTGGCGCGAACCTTGATACGTTCGAGGCCATAAAGCCAAAGTGGAAGGTTGCCATCTCCATGATGGTTACCCGCGCCTACCAGGGGAATCTCATCTTTCAGGACATTCGGCAACGACTCATGGTCAATATGTCGCGCAAAGGGTGGCGGAAGAGTGAACCCTATGACAACACGATGGAGACCGAGGAGCCTCGCCTGCTTCGTCGGTCGTTCGAGTTAACCATGGAGAACGGGGCGCAGACGCCAGATGATGCTCTCAGCGAACTCCGACTTCCTGCCCCCGATGTCGAAAACCTGAGCGGCTTGCCTAGCGGCTACCTGTCAGGTTTCGCTCCAGTCACACTCCTTGAACCATCACGACCAATCGGGACGCAAAAAGGCAGACGGCCTGCGGAGATCGTCGCCATGCCTAGGCGCCGACGAACCTAGGCGCAAAGCCCACCTGAAGACGATACGTCGCGACTCGCACCTACCGCTTCCAACGCCCGGGACCCTTCCGCCGTTTCGACCGGGCCGACATCGAAGCCTGGCTCGACCAGCACCGGGTGGCCCACTCACGATCGGCCTGAGCGATGTCACGGCCGCAGCCTACGGTGGAGCTGGCATCGCCGACCCGCCACAGCGGCCGGCCTCCTCGTGTCCCACCCCCGCCATGGCGGGGTCGCCCCTACGGGAGGTCGAGTGAGCAGACGACCGTTCGGCACCATCCGCAGGCTCCCATCAAGGCGGTGGCAGGTGCGCTACACCACCGCGTCAGGTGGGAGGGCTGCGGCCACGCAGACCTTCCTCACCCGGGGGGATGCTTCCCGCTGGCTGGCCAAGGCCGAGGCCGAGCATGGTCGACCGTGGCTCGACGAGGACGGCAGCCAGATCCGGCTCGCCGACTACGCCCAGTTGTGGCTCGCGGGCCGAGCCAACCTGTCGCCAAGGACGCGTGAGATCTACGAACACCAGCTGCGCAGCCACGTCCTTGCTCGCCTCGCCGACAACGTCCGCCCGCTCGGTGAGCAGCGCCTGGACCGCCTCACCCCGGAGATGATCCGGGCCTGGTACGTGGCCCTACAGAGGGCCAAAGGACCGTCGGTGGCCGCCAAGGCGTACGTGCGACTCCGCCAGGTGCTCGGCCAGGCGGTCAACGATGATCGGCTGGCTCGCAACCCCTGCCGCATCGAAGGTGGCGGGGTTGAGCACCACCCCGAGCAGCGGACCGTCACCCTGGCCCAGCTCGATGGCCTGGCCGATGCCGTCGACCGCCGCTACCGGGCCCTGGTGCTCTGCGCCGGCCTGGGCGGCATCCGCCAGGGGGAGCTGTTCGCTCTGCGCCGTAGCGATTTCGACCTGGACGACAGCGTTGTCCGGGTCCGCCGCAAACGCCTCCGCTTGGCCTCGGGACAGGTCATCGAGGGTGAGCCCAAGAGCCGGGCCGGCCGGCGCGACGTCTACCTGCCCGCCCAGGTCGTCGACGCCCTGCGAGACCATCTCGACACGTTCACCAGCGCGGGGGCCGACGCCTACGTGTACACGTCTCCGGAGGGACTGCCGATGGAGGCCAACAACTTCCGCCACCGGGTGTGGCGGCCCGCCACCGCCATGCTCGGCCTCGACGGGCTCAAGTTTCATGAGCTGCGCCACACCGCCGGCACGCTCGCCGCCCAGACCGGCGCCACGACAAAGGAGCTGATGGCCCGCCTCGGCCACTCCAGCACCCGTGCCGCCATGATCTACCAGCACGCCTCGGCCGAGCGCGACCGGCGCATCGCCGAGCGGCTGACAGCCATGGTCGAAGAGGAGCGGCGGCGGTCAGCGACGGTCACGCCGGAGCCATGCCCGCAGTTCCCCGAAAGGTTAGGGCACGGTTAGGGCACGACGAGTCCCGACGGCCCTCCGCGGACCCGCCCCCAGACAGCAGAAAAGGCCCCTGAGCAGGGCCTTTTCCACGTGGTCGGAGTCGGCGTCGATCCGACGACCTCACGCTTTTCAGGCGCGCGCTCTACCAACTGAGCTATCCGACCGCGGACCTGACGGGATTTGAACCCGCGACCTCCGGCTTGACAGGCCGGCGTGCACTCCAAACTGCACCACAGGTCCCTGCGATGGCCCGACCCGCGGGAGCGGGAGGGCCACAAGGGCTGGGCGATCACCCTAGTCCGTGGCCCATCGACCCGTTCGAGTCGGGCAGGATGCGGGGGTGACGCAGCGATGGAGGGATGCCTCGGGCCACGTCATCGTGTTCGGTCGGCGCGGCATCGGGATCCGCATCGCCGAGCAGCTCCATGCCGCGGGCGTCGACGTCGTGGTGGTCGACCCCGACAGCGGCGACCGGCCCGTCACCGTCTCGAAGGTCTGGGAGGTGCCTCGCCTGGTGGCCGGCCCCGACCTCACCGCCACCTTGGGGGAGGCGGGCATCGCCGGGGCCCGAGCGCTCATCGCCGTGGCCGACGACGATCTGGTCACCTTGGAGGTGGCTCTGGTCGCCCACAACGTGCGCCGGGACCTCCGAATCGTCCTGCGCATGGTCAACACCGCGGTGGCCGGCGCGGTGGGCCAGGTGACCGGCCCGGGCAGCGTGCTCGATATCACCGCCCTGGCCGCTCCCTCGGTGGTGGAGGCCTGTCTGGGCCAGCCCACCCGGGCGTTCGATCTGGGGGGCAAATGCTTCACCGTCGTTGAGACCCGCGCCCCCGCAGCAGCGACGCTTCGCGACCTCTACGGGGACCTGGCCCCCCTGGCCGTCATCGCTGCGGGGGGCGACGCCGTGGAGCTGTGCCCGGGCCGGGACCATCCAGTGACCGCCGGCGACCGCGTCGTGGTCATCGGCGCAGACGACGATCTGGCCAAGCTGGGTCCGCTCGAGGCCCATCCCGAGCGGCTCCAGGCCGCCGAACGACGCAGCCGCCTGCGCGCCGCCCGCCGCCGCCATGCGTCACGGGCCTGGCGCCTGGCATGGACCGACACCACCCGGCCATTCTGGGCCACGTTCAGCGCTCTGGTCGTCCTCGTCGTGGCCTCCACGGTCGTGTTGCACCTGGCCTACCACCGCCCGGGCGGCCTCTCGCTGCTCAACTCGCTGTACTTCACGGTGGCCACGGTGGCCACGGTGGGCTTTGGCGACTTCAGCTTCTCCTCGCAGCCGTCGTGGCTGGTGATCTTCGGGGTGGTCCTCATGATCACCGGGGTGGGTCTGGTCACCGCCCTCCTCGCCCTGTTCACCAACATGTTGATCAGCCGCAAGATCGCCGAGACCCTCGGCCAGCTCCAGGTGGAGCGCATGCGCGACCACGTGGTGGTGATCGGCCTCGGTGCCATCGGCCTGCGGGTGGTGGAGGACCTGCTGGGCGAGGGGGCGGCGGTCGTGGTCATCGAACGCGACGACAACAACCGCCACCTGGCCCGGGCCCGGAGCCTGGGCGTGCCCATCCTCATTGCCGACGCCACGGTTGATGATGCCCTCGAAGCGGCCAACATTCGAGCGGCAACGGCGGTGGCCGTCATGACCAGCAACGACTTGACCAACATCGAGACAGGCCTGGCCACGCGCACCTACCTGGGCCCCGCCGCCACCTCGACGCCGGTGGTGCTCCGGGTCTTCGACCGGGAGTTGGGTCGGATCATCGAACGGGACTTCGGCTTCCGCTACGTGCGCAGCACCTCCGCGCTGGCTGCCCCATGGTTCGTGGGAGCCGCCCTCGGTCTGGTCATTCTCAACACCTTCCATGTCGAGCGAGAGCTGCTCCTGGTGGCCCGACTCACCGTTGCCCCCTCGGGTGGGCTGGCCGGGCTGGCCATGCAGGACCTCCCGGCCCGGCTCCGGGTGGTGGCCATCGCTCGGGCCCAGGGCGGTCAGCTCGAACATCCGCCCCGCAGTGGGACCCGCTTCGCCCCCGGCGACCAGGCGTATGTCATCGGCCCCTACCGCGAGCTGCTGGTGGCGCTGCGCCGAGACGCCGAAGCGGTGGCTCGCGGCACCACCAACGTCGGTGCCGCGAGCCGGGAGGGCGGGGCTCGCCAGCGGCTCTAGGCTGACTCCCGTGGCTCACGGATGCGGGGTCGACATCGGTGGATCGGGCATCAAGGCGGCGACCGTCGACCTCGAATCGGGACTTCTGACCTCGGCGCGCCTTCGGGTGACGACACCCAGGCCGTCCACGCCCGACGCCGTGGTCGAGGTGGTCAGGGCCATCATTGCCGAGCTGTGCTGGACGGGGCCGATCGGCTGCACCTTTCCGGCGGTCGTCACCGCCGGGGTGGCCCGTACCGCCGCCAACGTCGACGCGTCGTGGATCGGTACCAACATCGAGAACCTGGTAGGCGCGGCACTCGGCGTCGGGGTCACCGCTCTCAACGACGCCGACGCCGCCGGCCTGGCGGAGGTCCACTTCGGCGCCGCCCGGGCCCATGCCGGCCTGGTCGTGGTGGTCACCTTGGGCACCGGCATCGGCACCGCACTGCTCCATGACGGCGTGCTGATCCCCAACGCCGAGCTCGGCCACCTCCAGGTCGACGGGGTCGATGCCGAGACGGTGGCCAGCGCCGCCGCCCGGGAGCGAGACGGGCTCGGCTGGCAGGTGTGGGCCGAGCGCCTGCAGCGTTACCTCAAGGCGGTCGAGGACTACCTGTGGCCCGACCTGTTCGTCATCGGCGGCGGGGTGAGCAAGAAGTCGGAGCGATTTTTACCCTTGCTCGATCTTCGGACCCCGATTGTGCCCGCCGTCCTCCGAAACCAGGCGGGGATCGTCGGCTCGGCCATGGCCGGGCACCTGGAATTGGTCAGAGACCCTCGGTAGCCCTACCTTTACTACGGTGGGTATATGAGCGACAAGGGCGGCCCCGACCGCGAACCCCGCGAAGGCCGCCCGGCGCCGGCATGGGGGCAGAACCCGCCGTCCGAGCCGGCGCCGGCGCCGGCGCCGGCGTGGGGGCAGAACCCGTCGTCCGAGCCGGCTCCGGCGCCGGCGCCGGGCGGAGCTCCCGGATGGGGCGACCGGACCAACCAACCCGGCGCCACCAACCAACCCGGGTGGACGACTCCCCCGGGCGCCAGCGCCCCCCCGCCCGGGGCCACCTACTATCCCGGCCAAGGCGGCTACAACCAAGGTGGCTACAACCAAGGTGGCTACAACCAAGGTGGCTACAACCAAGGGGGCTACAACCAAGGGGGCTACCCGCCGCAGGCCGCGTGGGCAGGGGGAGGCGGCTACCCAACGCGTGCCACCTCGGGCAAGGCCATCGCCGCGCTCGTCTGTTCCCTGGGGTCGTTGGTCATCCCGGTCCTGCCGGCCATCGCCGGGTTGATCCTGGCCGGCCTCGGCCTCTCGGAGATCAAGCGCTCCAACGGGACCATCGCCGGCCGGGGCATGTGCATCGCCGCCATCATCATCTCGATCATCCTGATCGTCGGCCTTGTCGTGTTCATCGTCGCCATCGTCATCCTGGCCGCCAACTCCTCTACCTCGGACTTCAACAACTTCAACAACAACGCCAGCAACCTGCCCGCGGCATTCCGGGCCGGGCTCGTCTAGCGCGTCGGCATGACCACCGAGAGCCGGTGAGCCATCCAGGACCGCCGATGCAGATGGCCGATTCGCTCCTCGAGCTGATCGGCTCCACCCCTTTGGTCCGTCTGGATCGCATGGGCGGCGATCTGCGCGCCACGCTGGCCGCCAAGCTCGAATACCTCAACCCCGGCGGCAGCGTCAAGGACCGACCCGCCCTGGCCATGATCGAGCAGGCCGAGCTCGATGGCCTCCTCGGCCCGGGGGGGACCATCGTCGAGCCCACGTCAGGCAACACCGGGACGGGCCTGGCCATCGTCGCCGCCCGCCGCGGCTACCACTGCGTGTTCACCATGCCCGACAAGATCGCCACCGAGAAGGTCGCCCTCCTTCGGGCCTACGGCGCCCGGGTCGTCATCTGCCCCGGCGCGGTCGACCCGGATCATCCCGACTCGTACTACAGCACCGCTCGGCGCATCGCCCAAACCACGCCGGGCGCGTTCATGCCCAACCAGTACGCCAACCCGGCCAATCCGGCCGCCCATGTCGCCACCACCGGCCCGGAGATCTGGGCCCAGACGGCCGGGCGTATCACCCACTTCGTGGCCAGCATCGGCACCGGGGGGACGATCACCGGGATCGGTCAGTACCTCAAATCTCAAAACCCCGCCATCGAGGTCATCGGCGCCGACCCCGAGGGCTCGGTCTTCTCCGGCGGTGGTGGTCGCCCCTACCTGGTGGAAGGGATCGGCGAGGATTTCTGGCCCTCGACCTACGACCGCACGATCGCCGACCGCGTGGTGAAGGTCTCGGACCGTGACAGCTTCCTCACCGCCCGGAGGATCACCGAGGTGGAGGGCATCCTGGCCGGCGGCTCATGTGGAACCGCAGTGTGGGCGGCGGTGGAGATCGGTCGAGACCTCGACGAGGATGCGGTCATCGTCGTGCTGCTCCCCGACTCGGGACGCGGCTACCTCTCGAAGGTCTACGACGACGTGTGGATGGCCGACCACGGCTTCTTGCGCTCCGCCGGCGACACCGTGTCCTCGGTCCTCGAAGCCAAGGGGCCATCGCTGCCTCATCTGGTCCACGTCCACCCCGACGAGACGGTGCGCTCGGCCATCGCCATCCTCCGCGAGTACGGCGTGTCGCAGATGCCGGTGGTCAAAGCGGAGCCACCGGTCGCCCTGGCCGAGGTGGTGGGCACGGTCAGCGACCGCCATCTCCTGGAGATGGCATTTGCCGATCCGGGGATCATCGACCGCCCCCTCGGCGAGGTGATGGATCCGCCCCTGGCCATGATCGGCTCGGGCGAGACCGTGGACATCGCCGCCGCCCGGCTGAGCAACGCCAGCGCCGTGCTGGTGATCGACGGAGGCAGCCCCACGGGCATCCTCACCCGCTCCGATCTTCTGGACTTCCTGGCCCGGCCCAAGCCGTGAGCACCGCCGGCTTCGAGACGCTCGCCGTTCATGCCGGCCAGGAACCCGACCCCCGGACGGGGGCGGTGGTAGCTCCCATCTCGCTGGCCACCACCTACGCCCAGGCGTCGGTCGGCGAGCACCTGGGCTTCGAGTACAGCCGCAGCGGCAACCCCACCCGCGCCACCCACGAAGCCTGCCTGGCGACCCTGGAGGGGGCGGCCGCCGGACTGGCCTTTGCCAGCGGCCTGGCCGCCGAGAACGCCGTCCTGCACCTCTTGGCGCCGGGCGACCACCTGGTCATCCCCACCGACGCCTACGGCGGCACGTTCCGCCTCATCGACAGGGTCCACGGCCGGGGCGGGGTCACCCACAGCGCCGTCGACCTGGCCGACCTCGTCGCCGTCGAGGAGGCCTGGCGGCCGAGCACGCGCATGGTCTGGGTGGAGACACCGTCGAACCCTCTGCTCAACATCGTCGACATCGCCGCGGTGGCCGAGGTGGCGCAGCGCCACGGTGGCCTCGTCGTGGTCGACAACACCTTTGCCACCCCGTACCTCCAAAAGCCGCTGGCCCTGGGCGCCGACCTGGTGGTCCACTCCACCACCAAATATCTGGGCGGCCACAGCGACGTCGTCGGAGGCTTCGTGGCCGCCGCCGACGCCGGACGGGCCGAGGAGGTGGCCTTCTTCCAAAATGCCCTGGGCGGTGTCCCCAGCCCCTTCGACTGCTTCCTCGTGCTGCGGGGCATCAAGACCCTGCCGCTGCGCATGGATCGCCACAACGCCAACGCAGCCGCCGTGGTCGCCGCCCTGGAAAGCCATCCGGCGGTGACGCGGGTCCTCTATCCCGGAAGGGACGACCATCCCGGCCACGCCGTGGCCGCCCGGCAGATGAGCGGGTTCGGCGGCATGGTGTCGTTCGTCGTGGCCGGCGGCGAGCCCGCAGCTTTGGAGGTGGCCCGCTCGACGGAGGTCTTCACCCTGGCCGAGTCGCTGGGCGCGGTCGAATCGCTCATCGAACATCCCCACCGCATGACCCACGCATCGGTGGCCGGGTCGGCCCTGGCCGTCGATCCCGGCCTGGTGCGTCTGTCGGTCGGGGTAGAGAGTGAGGCGGACCTGATCGCTGACCTTGTCCTCGCTCTCGACCGGGTCCGATAGGGGTGGCCGACGTGGAGGATCATGTCGAGATCGACCTGGGCATGGCTGCTCTCATCTCCGACCGGGGACTGCGTCACCATCGCAATGAGGACGCCGGAAACGTGGTCATCGGTGGTGATCGGGCCGCGGTGGTGGTGTGCGACGGCGTGTCGTCGACGGCCAACCCCGACCAGGCGGCGGCGGCGGCCACCGAAGCGGCCATGGCTGTCCTGCAGGCATTTCTGGCCGAGCCGGCACCGGATCAAGCGGAGGACGAAGACGAGGAACACGGAGACGAGGAAGACGGAGACGAGGAAGACGGAGCGGCCACGGTGGCTGCCCTGCGCGAGGCGGTGGACGCCGCTCGCCACGCCGTCGACGACGTTCCGGGCACCGAAGCGGGCGGTTACCCGGGAAAACCGTCCACCACGCTGGTGGCCGGGGTGATCGGACGGGGGCTGGCGGTCATGGCCAGCGTGGGCGACAGCAGGGGCTACTGGCTCGCCGCCGGGGGCACCAACCAGCGGCTGACCGTCGACGATTCGTGGGCGGAGGCGGCCATTGCCTCGGGCGTCCCCGAGCCTGCGGCCTACGCCGCTCCCCAGGCCCATGTGATCACCAGTTGGATCGGAGGCGACGCTGGTGACGTCGACCCGGCCGTAGCCACGGTGCGCCTCGACGAAGCCGGCGTGGTCGTGGTGTGCAGCGACGGTTTGTGGAATTACCTCCCCGGGCCCGACGATCTGGCCGCGGCGGCTGACACCGGGGCGCCGGCGCCCGAGGGGGTCTCCCGGCCGCTGGCCGTGGCTCGCCGGCTGGTGGACACCGCCCTGCAGGCCGGGGGGTCGGACAACATCACCGTCGCAGTGGTCATCGTCGGACCCGCCGCCGACGACGACGAAGACTGAGCCGACGGAAACTGAGCCGACGAAGACCGAGCGGGGTAGCCGCCGCTCGATGCCCGGCCCGCAGGGTCTTGAAACGGAGTGCCAGTCGGGGATCGTCCTGCGCGACACGGTCGCGTCGACTCGGCGCCAGGCGGTTTCAGTCGCCGAGGGCAGCGGCGATGTCGCTGAGTCGGCGCCAGAGGCGACGCTGATCGAGGTCGTGGAAGTCGAAGTGCCGATAGAACTCTGCGGCTCGCTCGTCGATGGCATCGACGACGATGGCCCGGGCGCCGAATGCTCGGCCGCCCCGCACGCAGCGCCGGAGGGCATCCACCAGCAGCTGGCCGCCAAGGCGGTTGCCCTGTTCGAGGCGATCGACAGCTAGACGGGCCAGGAGCACGACGGGTACCGGGTCGGGCATCCTTCGTCGCAGCCGGGAGGGAGCGTCGGCGTGGACGACGGCGCTCATAGCCAGCGCGTAGTAGGCCACCACCCGGGTGCCTCGACTCAGTACATAGGTCGCAGCGGTGCCAGCAGAACTGGCGACAACCGCCGAACTCCGCAGCCACCGGTCGAGGTCTGCGACGCCGGAGTCGAACTGATCGACGTCGTGAGCGGTCGTGAGACGTTCTACCGCTCGGAGCGCTTCTGCGTTCACCGGGACGGGATCGAGCCGGGCTCCTCGGCGTAGCGCTTCAGGGTCGGCATCGGCGCGACGTCGGCGTCGAGTGCGGCCACGAACTGGTCGAACGCGTCACCGCTGACGGCGATGCGTCGGATGCGTTCGAGCACCTCCTCGGCCCGCTCGGTGCCGGCGACGAGCAGAAAGCCGGTCAAGGTCTCTCCGTTGGCCTCGGCGGCAGCACGTAGCCGCGCCTCCTGGTCTGGATTGACCCGTAGATTGATCCGGCCTCGCCCCTTCTCGTCCACGGCGCTCATAGCCATGACTGTACTCACTCGGTACGTACATCGCCACTTCGGTCCGAGGACGATGCGCCGCCCGACGGTGATGTGGTAGCGGGCCACCGTCTCACTCCTCGACGCTGACGGTTCCAGCCGATCAGCGATGGTCAACCCGCTGAACCGACGGAGACTGAGCCGACGGGCTTCAAAGAACCCGGAGGCGCACGGTGTCGTCCATGGCCCGCAGCCGGCGCAACATGTCCTCGGTGTAGTCCCGGGCCAGGTCGGTGATCACGTAGCCGATATCACCGCGGGTGCCGAGCGTCTGGCCTTCGATGTTGGCCCCGTGGTGGGCGAAGATGGCGTTGATGGCGGCCAGGACGCCGGGGGTGTTTCGGTGGATGTGGACGAGCAGGTTGCTCTCCGAGCGCGGCGCCAACTCCAGGTTGGGCAGGTTGACGCTGAGCGAGGTGGTCCCTCGCCGGCCGTAGGCGACCAGCTTGTTGGCCACAAAGGCGCCGATGTCGACCTGGGCCTCCTCGGTGCTCCCCCCGATGTGGGGGGTGAGGATGACGTTGTCGAGGCCCTGCAGGTCCGACACGAACGGCTCGTCGCCGTGGGCCGGCTCGTCGTGGAACACGTCGATCGCCGCTCCGGCCAGGTGCCCCTCGGTGATGTGGCGGGCCAGAGCGCCGTGATCGACCACGAAGCCGCGCGACAGGTTCATAAAGAGCGCGCCGCTTCGCATCGCCGAGAACTCGGCGTCGCCGAACATCATGCGGTTGTCGGGCCTGCCGTCCACGTGGAGGGTGACCACATCCACCTCACCCAGGAGCTGGTGGAGAGAGTGGCAACCCCGGGCGTTGCCGAGCGCCAGTCGATCGGCGGAGTCGTAGTACGACACCGACATGCCCAGGTTCTCGGCCAGCACCGAAAGCTGCGTTCCGATGTTGCCGTAGCCCACGATCCCCAGGCGCCGGCCCCGAACCTCGTGGCTGCCGGCGGCGGACTTGGCCCAGATCCCCGAATGCATGGCCCGGTTCTTGTCGGTCAGTCCCCGGGTCAGGGCCACGATCTCCCCCACGGCCAACTCCACCACCGATCGGGTGTTGGAGAAGGGGGCGTTAAACACGGCGATCCCCCGCCGCCCGGCGTCATCGAGGTCGACCTGGTTGGTGCCGATGCAAAACGCACCCACGGCCAAGAGGCGCCGGCCGGCGGCCAGGGCCTGGGCGCTCACCACCGTGGCACTGCGGATACCCAGGAACTCCACGTCAGGGATGCGTTTGATCAGCTCCTCGGGACCCAGGGCGTGGGCCAGCCGCTCCACCTCGAAGCCGGCACCGGCCAGGATTCCGGCCGCCCCCGGGTGGATGTTCTCGGCCAGCAACGCCCGAGCGCGGGGGCCGGTCACCGGAGCACGGTCTCGGTCTCCATACCCGGAGCGTAGCGGTGGGTTCCCGGTCCCTCAGGTGGTGTAGTCGGCGTTGATGCGCACATAGCCGTCGGAGAGGTCGCAGCCGTAGACCGTGGCCTCCCCTGAAGCCAGTACCGGGCCGGACCCCGAGTCGGTCTCGACCCCCAGGTCGATCTCGATGTCGACGTGGTCGCCACCCATGGCCTCGGCCAGACGGGCCAGACCGTCGGGGCCGGGTCGGGCCGGGTAGGCCTCCTGGTCCCCGAAGCGGATCACCACCCGCTCGGCGCGAATATCGGTGTCCTCGGAGCACTTGCCGATGGCCATGGCCACCCGCCCCCAGTTGGGGTCGGCGCCGTGGACCGCGGTTTTGACCAACGGCGAGTTGACCACGGCCTTAGCTACCCGCCGGGCCTGATCGCGGTCGCGGGCCTGGCCTACGGTGACGGTGATCAGCTTCGTCGCCCCCTCTCCGTCCCGGGCCAGTTGCAGGGTCAGGTCGAGACAGACCTCCCGCAGGGCGACGGCCAGCTCGGTGTCGGCCACCGCCTCGACCATCCCCGTGGCCAGCACCACGGCGGTGTCGGAGGTCGATGTGTCGGTGTCGATGCTCAGGCAGTTGAAGGTCTCCTCGACGCTGCGCCGCCACAGCCTCTCGAGTGTGGAGGGATCCACAGCCAGGTCGGTGAGCACGAAGGCCAGCATGGTGGCCATGTCCGGCTCGATCATCCCCACCCCTTTGGCCACCCCCACGATGCGACCCGCGCCCACGTTTCGCGCCGCGACCTTGGCCACGGTGTCGGTGGTCATCATGGCCCGGGCCACGGCGACCGCTCCGGCGCCGAAGCTGGCCGGGTCCGGTCTCCCATCGGCGGGGACCGGCAGCGATGCCAGGTAGGTGCGCAGCAGGTCCATCGGATAGGGCCGGCCGATCACCCCGGTGCTGGCCACCAGGATCTCCTCGACCGGTACACCGGTGGCGGTGGCGGCCAGGGCGGTCATCTCCAAGGCGTCGAGGCGCCCCTGCTCACCGGTGGCCACGTTGGCGTTCTTGGCCACGATGATCACCGCCCGGACCCGCCCCCCGGCGGCCCGAGCCCGGCTGACCTCGACGCTCGGGCCCGAAAAGAGGCTCCGGGTAAACATCGCCGCGCACGTTGCCGGACCGATGGCCACGATGATGGCCACGTCGTCGCCCTCGTCACGCAGGCCGGCGTGGCCGGTATGGGCCACGAAGCCGGCGGGAAGGGCGACGTCGCTGGGTGCCAGGTTGAGGGCCACCGCCCGATCTTGACAGAGGGGGCCGCGCCGGCCGTCAGTTTTAGCCACCACGACGACAAAGCTGGCCGTGGCGAACACGTCGACGGCCCACAGGCCCCAGCCTCGTTGGTGGGGAGGCCGGCAGTGATGCCATTCTGCCAGGGCGTCGCTATCGGCCCTGGACAGCACGTTCGGGAAGTGCTCCTCGGGGTCGGCGTTGAGCGCAGCGAAGGGGTCCCGGTCGGCATCCCGCCACTGGCGCAGCAGGACCCGACACGTACCGATCTCCGTCGTCGGCACAGGCGGTTCCACTCCGTCAGTCTCTCTCCGGTGGGCACCGCAGCTGAACACAACCGAGTGGCAATCCACTCCCGGAGGGCGATCCCTGATGGGGGACAGCGGAGGTCGACAGGCGTTTTGCGTGCGTTTTACAGGCGGTTACGGTAGACTTCAAGGTCATGACGACCGTCGCTCACGCCACGTTGGCTCACGAGATTGCACGCGTCTCGAAGCTCGGCAACCTCACGGCTTCGCATCTCGCTCAGGCGACGGGCGGCGACTCGAGCAGCGCACGACGCTGGCTGCGCGGGACGCGCGCACCGTCGGGCGAGCACGCCGTGCGTGCCCTGGAGCTCACGTCTCTCGTCGAGCGGCTCGTAGCGGTCATGGACGCCACCTACATCCCGATATGGCTCGTCAAGCCCATTGAGCGCCTCGACGATCAGCGCCCCGTCGACGTCATCCGCTCCGGGGACTACCGCAGGGTGTCGCAACTGGTCTCGTCCCTCGAGGACATGCCCGTCTCATAGGTTGTGCCCACCCTCGACGTGGACGCAGGCGAGGTGCACGACGTCTTCGTACGCCACATTTCCCACGGCGCCGACCCGCTCTATGAGCCGCCCGATCCCGCCCACGGCCGCTGGCAGCACGGCGTCACGATCGCGGCGTGGTACCTCGCCGACGAACCGGCAACGGCGTGGGCCGAGTGGTACCGGGCGCTGGCCGGCACTGGACTTCCACCCGCCCAGGCCCTGCCCCGTGATCTGTGGCGCTGGCGTATCGACCTCGATCACGTGGCCCTCCTGGACGACGATCGGCGCCTCGGAAGAGTCGGCCTTCCACCACCGTTGCCCACCCAGGGCCAGTGGCCAGCCTGCCAGGACGTCGGCGACGCTGTCCACGCCGAAGGCTACGAAGCGCTCCTCGTCGCCTCCGCCGCCCGTCCTGGGCGCCGCAACCTGGTCGTCTTCCGCACTGCTCACCACCTCACCGGCTGTACGCCCCAGCCCCCGCCAACAGAAATCACCGACGTTCCTCTCGTGCCCCGCGGCATGCGCACCTGAGCCGCCAACACCGCCGCTCCCGCCTGTCCGTAGAAGGATCCCTGCCGAACGCTCTTTAGCTCCCATGGCCCCTGGCGGGGCCGCCCTCGGCGGATGAGAATCGGCCACGCTCGGCGCGAGTTGCGCGCTCTGCGTCAACATTTTGCCTATTCACACCTCAGCCGGTATCTGGTGCTCGGGACGCCGAAGAAATCGTCCGGTGGACCGTAGGACCAGGCCGGGCTGGGACGACGATAGGGGTGTGATGGCCGTTCCGGATCGAGGTGGCGCTGGCCTGCTGGCGCTCTACGACCGTGCGCTGCCCCAGGTTTACGGCTACCTGATCGCCCGGTGCGGGCAGCGTGCGGTGGCCGAGGACCTGACCTCGGAGACGTTCCTGGCGGCCGCCGAGGCCGGGGACGACGCCCCGGTGACGGTCTCGTGGCTGATCGGGGTAGCCCGCCACAAGCTGGTCGACTACTGGCGTTGGCAGGGCCGCCAGGAGCGCCTGCTGCGAGCGGTCGAGGGCTCGCCAGCCGACGCCGGGGATCCCTGGGAGGCGCAGCTGGACCTGCTTCGGGCCAGAGAGGTGCTCGGCCGTCTGGCTCCCCAGCACCGCGCCGCGTTGACCCTGCGCTACCTCGACGCACTGAGCGTCCCCGAGGCTGCCAACGTGCTGGGCCGCAGCGTGGGCGCCGCCGAGGCGCTGCTGGTGCGCGCCCGCCGAGAGTTCCGTCACGTCTACGAGGAGGAGGGTGGTCGTGATGCTTGACCCCTTCAACGCCCTGCGCTCCCCGGTGGTGCCCGTGGCCCCCGACCCCGACTTCGCCGCCAGACTGCACCGTCGTCTGGTCCAAGCCGTCTCACCAACCGCTTCTGAGGAGGAACACCCCATGACCACCAATCCGACTACCAGGCCTCGCAACGGCTCCCGCCACGGCGACGTCTCCTACATCACCCTGGGCCTGCCAGACCTGGGCAAGGGCCAAGCGTTCTACGGCGCCGTGCTCGGCTGGCGGTTCAGTCCCGGCAGCAGCGAGCACGGAGCCCAGGTCGACGACATCGTCCCGATGATGGGCCTGTGGGACGGCGAGCAACCGGCCACAGGCCGGGTCCACGGAGCGGTGCTCGGCTTCCGAGTCGACGACATCGCCGCCACGGTGGCTGCCGTCCGGGCGCACGGCGGCAGCGTCAACGATCCTCACCGCGAGCCCTACGCCATGGCCGCCGAGGGCCACGACGACCAGGGCATCCCGTTCTACCTCCACGAGATGCCCGCTGGCGGCGAGGTGGCCCCCGAGAGCGGCGAGCCGTGGAACGGGGAAGTCGAGGGCGACGTGTCGTATCTGACGATGGTGGTCCCCGACGTGGAATCGGCGCAGGCGTTCTACGGCGCGGTGTTCGGCTGGACGTTCAACGTCGGCCAGGCCGGCGGCGCCCAAGTCACCGGTGTCGCCCCACAGATGGGCATGACCACCCAGCCCGAGGCGGGACCGGCAACGCCCGGCGTGATCGTGTGCTACCGGGTCGTCGACATCGCCGCTGCCGTAGAGCGGGTAGGAGACCTTGGCGGCCAAGCACGCGACGTGGCCCAGCGCCCCTACGGCCTCGAATCCCTCTGCGCCGACGACCAGGGCACCCTGTTTTACCTGCACCAGTTCTGATCAGGGGCACCCCACGAACCCGCCGAGCCACGCGGCGCGGCCAGGCGACAGGCCTGTCGCCTGGCCAAGAACCCTTGACATTCCCACGGCTGGCGTTCCAGTTGCGGATCGTCCCGTGGGGCCGTGGGTGGCGAGCCTTGAAGGCGAGCCGCTGGTGTGGTCGCCAGGTCGGGTAGATGCGGGGGCGACAGCGCCTCCGTCTTTGGGAAGCTCCGCGTCATGGACCCGCAGATCCGGCCCTACAGGTCCATGGACGAGGAGCCCGTTGTGGCGCTCTCGTTGCGGGCGTGGGCACCGGTGTTCGTCTCCTTGGAGAAGGCGCTCGGGGCCGAGATCTTCCGCCGTCCGACTGGCAGGCCGACCAAGGCCGACCAAGACAAGGGCGTTCGCCCCTCCAGTCTGCGAGAACCACACGAGAAGGTCTCTCCCGCTTGCACTCGTAGTCTTCTGACCTGCGCTACTGCCACAAGCGTCTACATTCCTTCCGGGACTTCGCCCGGAAGGAAGGGCCCTTCGGGCAGTCGGGGTTTCGGACGGGGTGGTGGGGAACGGTCGTAGCCTGACCGGCATGGTCGATGGGGTGAGTGAACGGTACGGGG
>JAABUQ010003015.1_pt1 | contig 31874 bp, 36 predicted proteins | sample 5560001 | NCBI WGS metagenome assembly JAABUQ01 (sample SAMN10711888, study PRJNA513371) | rock metagenome | isolation source: Antarctica rocks | place: Antarctica: Victoria Land, Finger Mt nord | collected 2015-12-18 | reverse complement strand
CGTTCTGCGGCGTCCTGCCCGATCGCGGCGGGACCGTTCGGACGCTTCACGCGCTTCGCATCGAGGCGCACGGCGAGATCGTGGGCTTACGTTTCGAGGGTACCGGCTTTTTGCACCGCATGGTGCGCATCCTGAGCGGTACGCTGCTCGACGTCGGGGCCGGGCGGCGCACGCCGGAGAGCGTGGCTGGGGTCCTGGCCGCGCGCGATCGGCGCCTAGCCGGCCCGACCGCGCCGCCTCAAGGCCTCTGTTTGGTCAACGTCGTCTATCCGGATTTCGAATCCCGCTCCGTCCAAGACGCCTTCTTCCGTTGACACACTCGGGGGCTTCGCGTACCATGCGTGAGTTGTTCCGGCCCCCTCGGGCCCTTTTTGGCTCGCCGCCTCGAAAGCCCGCACTTGCGCACCTATCAACAGAAAACTGCGGAAACGCACCACGATTGGTACGTCGTCGATGCGGCGGGCCAACGTTTGGGCGTGCTGGCCGTGCGCATCGCAAAAGCGCTGTCCGGTAAGCATAAGCCGACCTGGACGCCGCACATGGACGACGGCGACCACGTCGTGGTGCTCAATGCCGAAAAGGTGGAACTCGGGGGCAACAAGTGGACGCAGAAGGTCTACCATCGGCACAGCGGCTTTCCGGGAGGTCTGCGCACCGAAACGGCGCTCGATGTCAAGAAGAAGTTCCCGGAGCGTCTGATCGAGCGCGCGGTGCGCGGCATGTTGCCGACCAACCGCATGCGCGACGTGCAGTTGGGACGTCTCAAAGTCTACAAGGGCGTGGCGCATCCGCATGCGCCGCAGCAGCCGAAGGAGCTTTTCTAGTTGGAAGCAGTCGATGAATTCGGTGGTACGGGGCGGCGGAAGCGCGCGGTCGCGCGGGTGAAGCTCAGCTTGGGTCAGGGCGTCATCACGATCAACGAGAAGCCCGTTGACGACTACTTTCCTCGCCCGAGCCTTTTGCAGATCGTGCGCCAAGCGCTCGACGTCACCGCGACGACGTCGCGCTTCGACGTGAGCGTCAAGACCCAAGGCGGCGGCGTGGCCGGCCAAGCAGGCGCCGTGCGTCACGGCATCGCCCGGGCGCTCGTCGACATGGACGAATCGCTGCGCGAACCGCTGCGCAAGAACGGGCTGCTTACGCGCGACCCCCGCGAAAAAGAATCGAAAAAATACGGCCGCAAACGCGCCCGCAAACGCTTTCAGTTCTCTAAACGCTAAGCCCAATACGACAGCCCCAAACCGCTACGTGTTGTGGGGGTATATGGCGAACGCCGTGACCAAGTCGTCGCGGCCTTTAATGCGCGTGGATACGCGGTGCAGTGGTCGGGCGATTGCACCGGCGTTGGCAATGGTTTCTTCATCGCAGTAGATCGCATCGGCCGGGGCGGCGACTTGTAGACCGCTGGCGAGGTTGACGGGATCACCGATGACGGTGTAGTCCATGCGTTTGGTACTGCCGAAGTGGCCTGCGACGACGTCGCCGGTCGCGAGTCCAACCGAAATGCGCAGCGGGTAGTTGATGCGCGGGCCGATCGTGCCGATAACCTCGTGCAGCCGTATTGCAGCGGCGACCGCGCGTGCAGCGTCGTCGTCGCGCACGGCCGGAGGACCGAAGACCGCCATCAGTCCGTCGCCGTAAAACTTATCGAGCAGACCGTCGTATTCGAAGATGATGCGCACCGCGTCATCGAAATAGGCGTTGAGAATTTCGACGACGCGGTCGGCAGAGAGTTCGGCTGCCAGCCGCGTGAAGCCGCGGACGTCGGCGAAGAGCATCGTCGCGCGCCGTCGTTCGCCGCCGAGTTTAATCGATGACGGATCGTGCATCAGCGACGCGACGACGTGCGGCGCGAGATAGCGCGAGAACGTATCCTGTACGCGCCGTACCTTTTCGATCTCCGCTTCGTGGGCCGCTTCCAGACGGCGCTGCTTGGTGAGGTCGACGACGATCATCGCGATGCCGTTTCCGTCGGGATTCTGCAGTGGCGCCAGCTGCATCGCGAGCGTCAGCGGCGTGCCGTCCTGGCGTTGTGCTTCCACTTCCGCCCGTAATTGCACGGCACCGCTCGCGAAGTAGATTTCGAACAGTTCCGGAAACTCCGGGATGAACGCAGCAAGCGCGGAGTCTGGGAGGCCGACCATGCCTTCGGCCTTGACGCCGAGCGTTATTTCCGCGGGCCGGTTGAAGCTCGTGATGAAACGCCGTGCCGAAAAGGTGATGACGCCGCTCGCGATCGCGTCGAGGATACGCGTTTGGAACGCTTGCAAAGCCGCGATGCGTTCACAACGCTCCCGCCCATGGTGGACCGCCGACGCCAAGGTCGTAAGCGCAGCGCATGCTCGGGGATCGCGCGCAATGGCCGGCAGGGCGTGCAACAGCGCAAGGGCATCCTCGATTCCGCGCTCGGAACTATTCGATTCCCCATTGGCCGTCCATGCCGTCACGCGAGGCTCCGGCGCACGACCGGACCGTTTGTTCCGTTGCGCAGCACGTTGCACCGAGCCAGGCCCCGGGGCTGGGTAACGCGCGCAAAGAGAGCGGCTGCGGTGGGCAGCGCACGATGGAACATAGCTCACTGTCCTTTCGGCGCGCAGGCCGGACAACGTTAACGAGACGGTCATCTCGCGGTGCGATCGCGGCAACGTGGCGCCGCTACGCTCAACGGCATGGATGCAATACCGAGCGCACTGATCACGGCTGCTCAGGGCGGCCGCGATCGGCTTTCTTTTCTGGCAGGCACGGCAGCGGCCGCCAACCTACAGGCGAAAAGCCCCGCGGCGCAGGGGACGATGGCCTCAGCCGCCCGCGAAGCGATCTTCACCGATGCGTTACTGTCGGCCGTGCACGCGCGCCTCGAAGAACTGCGCAGCGTCACCAAATGAGCGAATTTGACATTTTGCGTTCCGCGGCGGCCGGCATGGACGCGCAGCGGGCAGCGCTTGACGTCGCGGCCCGCAACGTCGCGGCGGCTGAAGCGACGCCCGATCACGGCGGCTTCGAGCGGCTCGTTCCGCGCTACGCGGTCGCAGCGCAACCGCCGGTCGACCCGGGTCCCGGTGACTACGAGCCTGCCGACGACGTACCCGACGATGTCGCCAGCGTGCACGACTCAGGCAGTCCCGATACCGATCTGCCGGTTCGCTACCTCGGAACGCGCCCCGAGCACGGCGTCGACGTCGACGCGGTCACCGAGATGGTTGCCGTGCTCGACGCGCAGCGTGCGTACGAGAGCAACGCATCGGTGTTCGACATCGGAAAGCGACTGGCGGAACGCACGATCGACATGGGGCGGCTGGGGATGACCGTCACGCCGCTTAACGGTTCCGCGATCACCGGGGAGCCCGATGCGCCTCTCCGCGCAACGGGCGGCACTGCAGCAGGCGGAGCTTTCGGAGGCGCCGTGCTCGACGCGCTCGAGGCCGCCGCGGGGGCGCTCGAACGAGCCGACGGGGCCGAACGCGCCTTTGCGAGTGGCCGGGGCGGTTTGCAAGAGATGGTTCTCGAGCGCGCGCAAGCCGACGTAACGCTGTCGGTCGCGAGCACGGCGGCCTCGCGCGTTTCACAGGCGCTGGGGACGATCCTCGGCATGCAAGTCTAGGGCCGCTCGAGCATGGCATGGCTTCGCGCCCGCTGGCGCGCTCTGGCTCCGAGCCAGCGGCTCTTGACCGGTTTGCTCGGCCTCGCGGCCGTCGGGGCCTTTACGTTTGCGCTGCTGCTCGAGCGCGACACGCGCGTGCCGCTGTTCGCGCAACCGCTGCAGAGCGAACAACTGGCCGAAGTCGTCGAGCGCCTGGCCGAGTGGAATGTCGGGTTCGTCACCCTACCCGATAACGTGCGCGTCGATGCCAACCGCAAGAACGACGTGCTGCTGCGCCTAGCGCTCGCCGGGGTTCCCCACGCGCATCTTGCGACGTCCGCAGAAGCACTGCAGCAGGCGAGTCCCTTGACGCCGCAATCGGTGCTCGACGCGCAACAGCGGGAGGGCCTCGCCGGCGATCTGGCGAGTAGTTTGCGCGGAATCGCGGGCGTCGCAGAAGCGCGCGTCATCATCGCTCCGGCGCAGCCCGGCGCATTTGCCGATGAAGCGTCGCACGCGGCCACCGCGTCGGTGCGCTTGTCGCTGCAGCCCGGCGCCGTGCTTGGAACGTCGGTGCTCGACGGCGTGCGCGCGTTCGTGGCGGCCGGCGTCCCAGGCCTCGATCCCAAGCGCGTGGCGATTCTCGACGATCGCGGCCTGGCGCTCGGAACGTCGAACGATGCGTCCCTGTCGGATGAAGCGCAAAGCTTGCAGAACTCGCTGCAATCCGCACTCGACGGTGCGCTCGGCGTAGCGGCGACGATCGTGCGCGTCCACGTCAGTTACGATCAACGTGCCCGTGAGGTGCGCGACGTGCGCCGGCGGTCGCTCGGAGATGGCGCAATCGGGACGACGACGAGCGACGAAACCTACCGCAGCCCAAACAAGACGTATGCCAAGAAGAACGCCACCGTCGACGGCGGCAGCGACGTGCACGACGAAAAAATCGACATGCCGGCCGGCCGGCTGGAACGCGTTTCGGTCGCCGTTGCCGTCGATGCGTCACGTCGCTTCGACCTACGAAAGATCCGTGCGTTCGCGAGTGCGACGCTCGGCTTGCTGCCGAGCCGCGGCGACGTGGTCTCGGTTGAAGCGGTTGCTTTTCCGCACGCCGCCGCCACGCACGTTGCGCCGTTCGCATCCGTGACCGGACTGATCGCGGCGCTGGGTCCGCCGGCGATGCTGGCGCTGGCGATCGTGTTCGGCGTGCGTTGCGGCGTGAAGCCGGTGGCGGCGCTCGGCGCCACGCTCGTGCAGCGTCTGTCCGTTCAGCGCTCGACGCGACTGGTCGCGGCATTCCCTGCCGCGCACGTGCGCGGCGTGCTGGCGGGCGAACCTCCGCATACGGCGGCCGCCATCATCAGCGCCCTGCCGGCCGCCACCGCAACCGCGGTGCTGGAACTCTATCCGCCCGAGGAGCGCGCGGCAATCGTGCGCCGCATGTCGCGCGCCGCCAAACCGGCCGTGCCCCACTACGAAAGCGTCCTGCGGCGTGGCTGAAGCATTCGTTCCGCTCGCCGCGTTGGTGCGCGGTGCGCGCGCGCCTAAGGAGCAGCCGGCGGCCGCTGCGACCGCCGAAACGTCGCGCCTTGTTCCGACCGACGCTGCCGACCCGACGCACCTCGATGTAAGCGCCGCCGTCGCGCCGTTTGCGGGCGAACTTGCGCTGATGAGGCTGGCTGCGCGCGAAGCGTTGGAACGCGCCGGCCGGACGCTGCTCGCGTCATTCGCCGACGAGGTCTTGGGCCGCGAACTCGCTCTTGCGCCGGTCGACGTCGAAGCACTCATCACGCGTACGCTCGCGACGTTCGACGAACTCGAACCGGCGCGCGTCGTGTTTTCCCAAGCGGACGCAGCGCAGATCGATGCGCCGCGCATGGCGCCGGCGTTGCCCTTTCGCACCGACCCGGCACTCGCGGCGGGCCACTTCATCATCGAAGTGCGCGACGGCGTGTTGGACTCGCAGCAGTCCTTTCGACTGCAAACACTGCTCGCGCGGGCCGATGGGATGATGACGACGTGATCGTCCGCCACATTGGCTGCGTCGTGAGGACGCTCGGTGAAACGCTTGTGGCTGCGCTTCCGGGCGCGCGCATCGGCCACGGCGTGCGCGTGTGCAGCGCGAGCGGTTCAATCGCGGGCGAGGTCGCGGCCGTTGAACGCGCGCGCGTCGCGATCGTACCGTTCGGTTCGCTCGTCGGGGTGGCGGTCGGTGACCGGGTCGAACTCGACGACGCGGCGCGCGGAGCGCCGCTGGGCTTTGCCGCGCTCGGCCGCGCGCTCGATGCCGCGGGTGCTGCACTCGATGGCGGCGATGCTTTACGAACGGTTCACGTTCGCGTCGACCGTGTTCGTCTCGAGCCGCGTGAACGGCGTGAGATCCGGCAGCCGTTTTGGACCGGCGTGCCCGCGCTCGACGGTTTGCTGACGATCGGTCGGGGCGCGCGCGTCGGCTTCTTCGGGGCACCCGGCGCCGGTAAGACGGCGCTGCTCGAATCGATCGCTTCCGGTGCGCAAGCCGACGCCGTCGTGCTGGCACTCATCGGCGAACGCGGACGTGAAGCGCAAGCGTGGATCGAGCGCTGCAATCCGCGCACGACGATCGTGTGCGCCACAAGTGACCGCAGCTCGGCCGAGCGCATTCGTGCCGCGGACGTCGCCATGGTGCAGGCTCGCTTGCTGCGCGAGCGTGGTTTGCACGTCGTCTTGATCGTGGACAGCTTGGCCCGTTATTGCGCCGCGTTGCGAGAACAGCGCGTTGCGTTGGGCGAGGCGGTAGGCCGCGGCGGTTATCCGCCTTCGGTCTGGGCCGATTTGGCTCGTTTCTTGGAATGCGCGGGCAACGCGCACGACGGTTCGGTCACGTTGCTTGCAACCGTAATCTCCGACGGGGCCGATGAGCGTGAACCGCTGTCCGACGCGGCTCGCTCGCTGTTGGACGGCCATGTCATTCTATCGAGCGCGCTCGCGCGCGCGGGGCACTTCCCCGCCATCGACGTGCTCGCAAGTGCCAGCCGCACCATGGGGGCGGTCGCCGACGCGCAACAGGTCGCCGATGCGCGCGCAGTGCGCGCGGCGCTCGCGATGCTGGCCGACAGCAGGGACGCGCGCGATCTCGGTCTGGCCGCCGTGACGCCGGCGCTCGGTGCGGCCGTCGCCGCTGAGCCGGCGCTCAATGCGTTCCTGCGCCAAGCTGTTCCCACCAGCCCCGAGGACATGCGCCGCGACTTGCGTGCCGTCGCCGCGCTGTTCGAGGTACACCAATGAGCATCGGTTCCGACCTCGCCGCGATCCAATGGCGCATCGCCGCAATCGCAGGCGACACGATCCCGGACACGCCGGCGAACCCTGCCTTCGAGGCATCGTCGCAGCCGGCGCAACGTTTCACGGCACTCGTGGCGGCCAACGCTTTCGATACCCCTCGTGTTTGTTCTGCCGGTCACGCCGCCGCTGCCGCTCCCGGCGACGTCGGCGAACTGATCGACGGTAGCGCGACGGCGGCCGGCGTGGACCCGGCGCTCGTGCGAGCGGTTGCCGCCGCGGAATCCGGTTTCGATCCCACCGCTCGTTCCCGGGCCGGAGCCATCGGGCTCATGCAACTGATGCCGGCAACCGCACGGGCGCTCGGCGTGCAGAATCCATACGACCCGACCCAGAATGTGCGCGGTGGTGCGCTCTACTTGCACGAACTCCTCGACCGCTTCGGCGGGGACATCCCGTCGGCTGTCGCGGCGTATAATGCGGGCCCCGGCGCCGTCGAGCATTACGCGGGCATCCCTCCGTATGCCGAGACGACCGCGTACGTGGCGCGCGTCATGGACCTCTATCGCAGCAATCGCGTTCGTTAGCGCCTTAACGATTTGCGCGGACCCCGGGGAGGTCGCGGCGGCTGCGCCGGTGCCGCCACCGGCGCTCGATACGCTGCTGGCGCGCTATCGCGCTGCGGCGGCCGATCCGGGCGCCGCGCCGGCCAAGACGTTGATGATTGCGGGAACCGAAGCCGGTGCTGGACTGCAAGGTGCCTTCCGTTCGTGGCTGTCGGGCGATCGGGAACGCGGCGATGAAAATCTCGGGCCGCGCCACGAACGCACGCTGCGTTTGGGTGAGCGCGTGTGGCTGTCGGATGAGAACGGCGACGTGCGACAGTTCACGGGCGTGCTCGCGCGCCGTGAACGCACGATGCGTTTCATCGAAAGCGGCGATTTTGCCGATCATCCCGAGCATTGCGTTTTGCGCGGTCCCGTTAAACTTGGCTCGCTCGAGACATACGCGCTCGATGTGACGCAGGCGCAAGGCGAAACCGAAACGCTCTATCTCGATGCGTCGACATATCTGCCCGACCGGCTTGCGTACGATGACGATGATGGGCGCACGACGATCGACTTCTCCGACTGGCGTAGCGTCGCGGGGCGCCGCTACGCTTTCACGAACGTCACTTCGGACGGCGACCACGCGTTCGATACGACCGAGACGACGACGTCCGTTGAGCCGAGCGTTCACATCCCGGCATCGGTCTTCGCGCCGCTGGTGGCGCGCACGGTCGAAATGAACGCTCCTGAAACCGTTGCACTCAAAGAACGCGAAGGTCACTTTTACGCACCGGTGACGATCGCCGGAAAGACGTTCACCTTTCTCGTCGACACGGGTGCTCAGAACATCGTGCTCGATCGCCGCGTCGTGACGGGCCTCGGATTGCACAGCGTCGGCGCGCTGGAAGCGAGCGGCGCGTCGCGGACCGGCGGCCTTTCGCTCGCACAGCTTCCGCAACTGATCGTCGGTACGCGCGGCGTGTTCAGCGATCTCGTCGTCACGACCTTGGATCTGGGCGCATCGACCGAAGGTGCGTTTCGGATCGACGGCATCCTGGGCTACCCGTTTTTCGCCTCGTCGCTCGTGCACTTCGATCCCGCCGGACGCAGCCTGACCTTTGGTCCCCCGAACAGTTTCATGCCGTCGGGACAGCGCGTCGTGATCTCGACCGACCGGGCTTTCCCCGAAGCGACGTTTCGCATCAATGGGTCGCTCGACGCGCCGTTCATCGTCGATACCGGCAATGCGGCGGAGTTGCTGTTGTACCATCCATTCATGGAACACCATGGCGGGATCGTCGAGTTCTCCCAAACCAATCGGCACAGTTTCGGAATCGGCGGCATCACGTCGTCCTATCGCACGAGCCTTGCAGAACTTTCGATCGCCGACATTCCGCTCTATCACATCGAGACCGACGTCATGCTGGCTACGAGCGGCGCGTTTGCGGATCGGTTCGATGCCGGTAACGTCGGACTCGGCACGCTGCGCAATTTTGACATGACGTTCGATCTCGCGCATGATGCGCTTTTCGTGGAGCGCGGCCGAAACTACGACGACGGCCGGTCGCGTAACTAAACCGCAACACGCTGCTTACTTTTCGGCACAGTTGGTGCGCTACGCTGTGCGCATTCATTGCGGATACAGAAACGTGAGGCACCGTGGTCAACGAGATTACGCCGCGCTCCATCGCCGTCGTCAAGATGCGCCTGCCGTATACCGATCGGCGCTCGCTCTCGCAAGCGTGGTTCTCGGCGCTCCACATCGCCGAGGATCGTCCGCCACCTAGCCGCTGCTCCGGGCGGCGTCATCTCCTCCCGTTTCTCGGACGACCGGCGGCGGCGCAACGCGGCGTCAGCGCCTCGCCGAGTGTCGGCGGCACGTCGTCGAACGGAGCGCGCAACGACGCGCCCGTGCGGCGCGCGAACATCCTCGGCAGCGAGACCGCGCAGCAGGGGGCGCGCGTGGAACGCCCACGCGTTGCGGTGCGCACATCGCCTGCGCACGTGCGCAGCTATCCGCCCTTCCAGTCGTCCTTGACCGTCGGGGTCGGCGGCGCGCGCGTGCAGCTGGTCCTGCGGCGTGACGGCGAGACGTTGCACGTCGTCGCGTTGTGCGCGCCCCGCAATGTCGATCTCGTGCGGCGCGCCCTGGCCTGCGCGCAAGCCCACCTGCGGGCGCGCGGCGACGTGTTGCGCGCCGTCGTGCGCGAAGGCGAGGTACGGGCGTGATCGATGCAGCACTGGCCAGTGCCCTCGAGCGCATCGAGAGCCGCGATACGGACGTGCGCAACGCGTACCGCGCCGGCGCGATTCCGCTTCACGACGATGTCGGGCGCTCGGCAGCACCGGTTCCCGCAGCCGATCCGCTGTCGGTGGCCGTCTCCGACGGCAGCTACGTGCTGACGCAAGAGAAAAGCGGCGCGGTTGCGTATTCGCGCGACGGCGCCTTCGGGCTCGTGGACGGGAAGCTGCGTACGGCCGACGGAGTCCCCGTGCTCGGCTTTGCACTTGGGAACCGCACCGCGCTCGCGCCGCTGCGCGTCGATCCGTACGATTTGGCACTCGGCCGCGTTGCCGACGCGAAGATCGACGCCGACGGCACGCTTGCATATACACGCAGTGGGGTTGATCCCCGGACCGGCCGGCGGCGCAGCGAACGGGTCACCGTCGGCCGCATCGCGCTCGCCCGCTTTCCCGCCGGAACGCACCCGCTTCGCATCGACGCGACGCACGTGCGGCCGCCCGCGGGCGTCGACGTCAAACTCGGCGTCCCGGCCGACGGCACGTTTGGTCCGCTCGTCCCCCATGCGCGCGACATCGGCCGTATCGATCTGATGGCCGGTCTGGCGAAAATGCAGGAGGCCTACGTCCAGTTTGAAGCGCTGCGCGCCGCCCACCAAGGCCAAGGCGAAACCGAGAAAACCGCCATGGACCTGCTCAAATGATCGCAGCCCTCGAATTCGCTGCATCGCAGCGGCTTGCCGACGGCCGTGTCATGCGCAGGCACGTTTTCCGGCCACGTTCCGGCTTGCCGCTCGCAGCTGCCTGCGTCGTCGCCAACGGCGTGCGCGAACAGCTCTCACAGTTGCTCGCCGCCGAGCTGGACGTCGAGTTGATCGAGCCGGCCATCCCCGGCCCCGACCAGCGGCGCATCCTTGTCGCCGGCGCGACGATCGTGCGCGTGCGCGGCCGAGTCTGCGACGGTTTCATCATCGTGCGTCCTTCGGACGCGCGGCGCCTGGTGGCGCTCGCATTTGGCGAATCGGAACGTCCCGAACGCGACCCGCTCTCCGAAATCGAACGGACGACCTTCGAGCGAATCATCGCGGCGCTCGTCCCTCTTTGTAATTCGCTGTGCGGAACGCTCGGTCCGAGCATGCGAGAAAACAATGAGCGAGCCGCCTGCGACATGGCAACGTATTTCGAAGTGCGGACGTCGCCGCCGGTTGACGTCGCGATCGGGTTTGGGCTCGCGTGCGATCCGGTCGAAGAGATCGGGGAACGGTTGACCCTCGACGCTCTCCGCGACGTCGAACTCGCGGGCGTGGTCGAGTTTGGCGGCGGGCGCGTCGGGATTCCAGCGTTCTCGCGGCTGGCCGTCGGCACGACGCTGGCGCTCGACAGTCCGCTTGGGGCGCTGGGCACACTGCGTTTCGGCGACGTCGTGTTCGCGCGCGGAACGTGCGGTAGCGTGGAGGGTCGCAGCGCGATCGTGCTCGACGGCCCGAGCGCAGTGGCCTGATGGGCGACGACCGTAATCTCGATCTGTTGCTCAACGTTGCGCTCGGCGTGCGCGCCGAACTCGGGCGTTGCACGATGCGCGTCAGCCGGGTTCTCGAACTCGGACGCGGCTCCGTCGTCGCCCTCGACCGCCTGGCCGGTGATCCGATCGACGTGCTCGTCAACGACAGGCTTGTGGCGCGCGGCGAAGTCGTCGCGGTCGAAGACCGCTTCGGCGTGCGCATCACCGAGGTGATCGCGCGCAAGACGGCGCGCTCAGGGCCGGGACCCTAAAGCGTGGATTCGCTCATCACGCTCGCCTCGCATGGTACGCATGGTTTGCGAGATGCGCATGCGGGGTTGCCGCTCGAGATTCTCGCGGGCCTCACGTTGCTCGCCATCGCGCCGTTCGTGCTGGTCATGACGACGTCGTTCGTACGCATCGTCGTCGTCCTTTCGCTCGTGCGCTCGGCGATCGGTGCGTCGTCCTTGCCGCCGAACGCCGTGCTCACGGGGCTCGCGCTCGTGCTCACGTTCGTCATCATGACGCCAACCATCGCTCGGATTTCTCACGACGCCGTCGATCCGTACTCGCGCGGCGCGATCTCGCAGCGCGTCATGCTGAGACGCGCGTTCGAGCCGCTACGCGCTTTCATGATCCGTCAGACCCACGCGAAAGACCTCACCCTGTTCGCCCGCATTGCGCGAGAGCCTATCGTCTCGCCCGCTCGTGTGACGCCGGAGGTTCTTATGCCGGCCTTCGTCGTCGGTGAATTGCGCAGCGCCTTTGCGATCGGCTTCGCGCTCTATTTGCCATTCGTCGCCATCGATCTCGCCGTCGCCTCGATCCTGATGGGCCTTGGCATGTTCATGCTCAGCCCGCCGATCGTGTCGCTCCCGTGCAAACTCTTACTGTTCGTCATGGTCGACGGTTGGGCGCTCGTCTGCGGAGGCATCGTCTCCAGTTTTCGTTAGTTCATGAACGGCGGAGCATGTACCGCAATCGGAGAATAGACGGTCGTGCGTATCGGCGATCTGCTGGAGCGGCGGCGGCCGTGTTTGTCCTTCGAATTTTTCCCGCCGAAGACGGATGCCGGGGTCGAGACGCTGATGGGGACCGCCAAGGCGTTACGCATTCTCAATCCCGGATTTATTTCGGTGACGTATGGCGCCGGCGGGTCGAGCCGCGCTCGGACGCTCGAAGTCGTCAAGCGCATCAAAGCGGAACTCGAGATCGAGGCGATGGCCCACCTGACGTGCGTCGGCAGCACGCGCGACGAATTGCGAACGCTGCTCGCTGAACTGGAAGCAGCGGATATCGACAATATCATGGCGCTGCGCGGCGATCCGCCCAAGGGGGATGAGGCGTTTACGGCTGTCGAGGGCGGCCTACGCTACGCGACGGACTTGATTGCTTTTTTGGCCGACGAATTTTCGTTCTGCGTCGGTGCGGGCGCCTATCCGGAAACGCATCCCGAAGCGATGAGCAGCACGGACGACATCCGAATCGCCGTTGCGAAGGTCGAAGCGGGCGCGCATTTTCTCGTGACGCAGTTCTTTTTCGACAACGAAGCATACTTTCGCTATGTAGACCGTCTGCGCGCTCAAGGCGTAACGGTGCCTATCATTCCCGGCATCATGCCGATCACGAGCTACGATGCGATCGGACGGATGACGCGGATGAGCGGCGCTCGCATCCCCCAACGCCTGCTCGCGGAACTCGCAGCACGCATCGATGAACCTGAGGCGGTGCTCGAACTCGGCGTCGCGTACTGTGCCGTGCAGTGCCGCGAGCTGTTGGCGCGTGGCGCGCCCGGCCTGCACTTCTACACGCTCAACAAATCGACGGCGACACGGGCCGTCGTCTCGGCCCTGATCGCCGCCAATGCCGTGCACGAACTCATACCCGGCTAGCGTTCATACGGCGGCAGCATTGCGGTAACGCGCGCTGCCTACCATGACGGCGTGGATGCGCTGGCCGGTATCATTCGCGAAACGCTGATCGTTGCTGCGGTGCTGTGCTTTCCGGTACTCGTCGTTGCGACCGGCATCGGCACGCTCGTCGCGGTGTTGCAAGCCGCGACGCAGGTGCAAGAACAGACGTTGACCCTCCTTCCCAAGATGCTCGCCGTCGGTGCGATGGTCGCGCTCTTCGGGGCGTTTGGCTTGGGCCTGACCGAGTCGCTCTTCGCCGACGCGATCCGCATGCTGCCGCAAATCGTGCGCGGTGCGCCGTGAATGAGGCTTTTCTCCTGATCTTTGCCCGGTGCGCAGGCTTCGTGTTTCGCGCGCCCGGTTTTTCGCATCCCGACGTCCCGCCGCCGGTGCGCGCCGGCTTCGCTTTTGCGCTCGCACTTGCGCTGCGCGGCCGTAGGGTGACGGGCCCGCACATCGGACCTAGTGGTTTCGTGTTCGCGCTCGCGACTGAGACGTTCTTCGGTGCGGCGATCGGAATCGCGGCCTCAATGCTCTACGATGGCGCCTTCGCCGGTGGCCGCGCCCTCGACGATTACGTCGGCATCCGCGCCAGTGTGCCGAGCGCCGACGTTGCCGCCGGTGCCGGCTTCGGACGGCTTTGGTCGCTCGCGTTCGCGGCGGGTTTCTTCGTGCTGGGCGGAGATCGTTTCGCGCTGCTCGGGTTTGCGGATGCGTTCACACGCCTGCCGCCCGGGACGCTCGTCAGCGCAGCCGACCTGCGCACCTTCGCCGTCGCGTTGCCCGAAACGTTACTGCGCGCGGCGCTCTTCGTCGCCGGACCGGCAATTGCCATCGCGCTCGTCGCGCAGATCTCACTGGCTGCGGTGGCGCGGCTCGTGCCGCGGTTCTCGACCTTTACGCTCGCCTTCCCCGTCGTGTTCGCGTGCGTGCTGTTGGCGACGCTGGCGGCGCTGCCCGCGGTGCTCGGCGCGGCGGCGCAGCCTTGGTGGGACCTGACCCCGCTGCACGGCAAGCGCCCGTGAGCGACGATAAACGCTTCGCTGCAACGCCGAGCCGGCTGGCGCGCGCCAAGCGCGAAGGCAACGTCGCGCGTTCGCAGGATCTCGGCGCCGTCGTCTCCTTTGCGGTCGCGCTGTTAGCGCTCGGCGCGGCGCTCGGGCCGCTTTCGGCCGCGACGCGCGCTGCGCTCGCTGCTGCGGTAAATCCACTCGCTTTTTCGCCGTGGCCCTATGTCGTGGTGGCCTGCGGCGTCGGCGGCGTCTTGATCGCGGCGCTCGGCGGGGGGCTGGCGGCGGCGTATCTGCAGATGCAAACGTTCGTCGTGCGCTTTCCGCAACCGAACTTTGCGAAGCTCGATCCGTTGCGGGGGCTCGCGCGCCTGTGCGGCCGCGACGCCGCCCTCGGCGCGGCCAAGGCGCTTGTCGTTTCGAGTGCGGTCGGCGTGTCACTCGTGCCCGCGGTGCGTCGCGGCTTCGCGCCGGCGCTGGGCGCGTCGCCGGCTGGCCTCTCGGCGCTGGTTGTGCGCTCGCTGTTGACGGCGCTCGGCAGCGCGGTCGGCGTTGCCTTGCTGTTCGCCTGCGCCGATGCGTTCCTCGAGCGGGTGAAGTGGAAGCGTCGCTTGCGCATGAGTTTCGAAGAACTGCGGCGCGACCATAAAGCAAGCGACGGCGATCCGCTGTTGCGTGGGCGTCGGCGGCAGCAGCACCGCGCGCTGATTCGCGGTTCGGTTGCGCGCGTGCGCGACGCCGCTTTCGTCGTCACCAATCCGACGCATGTCGCGATTGCGCTCGAATACGCGCCGCCCGCCGTCGCGGTGCCGCGCGTACTCGTTCGCGCGACGGGCGACGGCGCGCGCGAAGTCAGACGTTTGGCGCGTGAATTCGGCATCCCGATCGTCGAAAATGTTGCGCTCGCGCGCGCGCTGCTGGCGACGACGGAGGTCGGCGATTTCATTCCGTCCGACGCCTACGGTGCGATCGCCGCGATCGTTGCCATGCTGCTGCGCACCAAAGCGATCGCCTCGTGAAAAACCAGCCCTACCTCACGTACGGCTTCGCCGGCATCGTGCTCTCGATCGTCGGCATCTTGCTCGTACCGCTGCCGCCGGTCGTGCTCGACGCGCTGCTCGCGTTCAACATTCTGGGTTCGGGCATCGTACTGTTGCTCGCGATCACGATCGGCGATCCGCTCGAGTTTGCGGCATTTGCCCCGGCGCTGTTGATCGCGACGCTCTTTCGGCTGGCGCTCGATGTCTCGGCGACGCGGCTCATCCTCACGCAGGGCCACGTCGAAGGCGGCGTGGGGGAAATCATTCCCGCTTTCGGGGCGCTCGTCGTGCACGGCAACCTGGTCGTGGGTTTGATCGTGTTTGCTATCCTCATAACGATCCAATTCATCGTGATCGCGTCGGGCGCCGGGCGCGTCGCCGAAGTCGCTGCACGCTTTACGCTCGACGCGATGCCCGGCAAGCAGATGGCGATCGACGCGGAGATGCACGCCGGCCTGCTCGATGCCGACGGCGCGCGCCGCAAACGGACGCAGGTGCAGCGGGAGGCGGATTTCTACGGCGCGATGGACGGCGCCGGGAAATTCGTCAAAGGCGACGCGATTGCGGCGCTCGTTATCGTCGTGCTCAATCTGATCGGCGGCATCGTGGTCGGACTCGCGTATCACGCTATGAGCGTGCTCGACGCGCTCAATACGTTCGCCATCCTCTCGATCGGCAACGCGCTCGTCACCACCTTGCCGGCCTTTTTGCTGTCGACGTCGATGGGGCTGATGGTAACGCGGGCGGCGGGCGACGGGTCGCTCGGCATCGACATCGCGACGCAAGTCCTCGAACGCCCCGGCGTGTTGCGCGCAGCCGGGGCTTTCGCGGCGGTCTTGGCGCTGGTCCCCGCCCTTCCGCACGTCTTGTTCGCTGCGCTGGCCGCCGGTCTCTTCGGCCTGGGCCATTACGCGTCACGTGCTCGCGCGGCGCGGGCCGCGGCTGCTACGGCGACGCACGATCTGGCACGTCGCGCCGCGATCCGACGCCCCGAGATGGCGCTTGCGCTCGTGGGAACCGACGCGGTCGCAATCGACATCGGCGCCGATCTGGCCGCCCTACTCGCGCCGCCGCTCGCCGATGCCCTGCTCGACCGGATCGGCGAAGTGCGCCGCGCACTCGCCGGCGACATCGGGATCGTCTTGCCGGGCGTGCGCCTGCGCGACGATCTGACGCGCGAGCCTGCGACGTACGCGATCAGAGTGCGCGACGAACTCGCGGGGGAAGGGCGGTTGCATCTGGATCGCGTGCTGGCCGTCGCCGATGAGGCGGTGCTCATGCGCTTGGGCGGCGAACGCGTGCGTGAACCCGTCTACGGCATGCCGGCCGCTTGGCTGGAGCCGCTGCACCGCGAAACGGCGATGGAAGCGGGAGCGCTCGTCTTTGACCCGATCTCGATCATCGGATCGCATCTTGCGGAGATCGCGCGAACGCATGCAGCCGCGCTGCTCGGGCGTCAGGAATTGCACACGCTCGTCGAACATCTGCGCGCGACGGTGCCGTCGCTGGTCAAGGAAATCGGCAACGACGGCGTGCCGCTCGTGACCGTGCACCGAGTGTTCGAAGCGTTGTTGCGCGAGCGGGTGTGGCCCCGCGACCCCGTTGGAACGCTCGAGGCGCTCGTCGATGCGGCGGCGGCGACGCGCGACCCGCGCGAGCTGACCGAAGCCGTGCGACGCCGCCTCGTGCCGCCGCTCGTGCGCCGGCGCGACGTGCCGGTTCTCGAACCATTGATCCTCGAGTCGGCATTCGAAGCGGAATTGCAAGCGTGGCTCGTCGAGGGAACGTTTGCGCCGCATCCCGAGATCGCGCTGCATCTGCGCACGAGCGCCCTGGCGTACGCAAAGACGGTCGCACGAGAACGCGCCGCCGTGGTGTGCACGTCGGCACTGCGCCCGGCACTTGCGGAGTTCTTGGCCCGTTTCGACGTGCGGCTCGATGTCTTCGCCTACGCTGAACTCCCGCCCGAACTCGAGCTACGTCCCGCCCTCATTTTGAAATCGCCGCAGCTCACGGCACTGGCAAGCTAGATGCAGTCGATTGCAATGAAGTCAGCGTTGCCTGCTGCATGTCGAACAGCGTCCCGTGATCGTCAGCGCGTAATCGATTTCGGTGTAGCCCGCCCCCATTGCGATGTCGCGCGCGACATCGGCGATTCCGTCGGCGCTGACGTTGACGAGCGAGCGGCAACTCGAGCACAGCAGGTGATGGTGTTTGGCGAGCGCTGCTTCATAGCGTGCCGCGCCTCCGGCGAACGAAAAGGCTTGCACGAGTCCGATCGCACGTAGGATGTCGAGCGTGCGATAGATCGTTCCAAGGCTCACGTCGGGCACGTCTTTGCGCACGCGGGCGTGGATCGTCTCGGCGGATAGGTGCATTCCGTCTCCCAGGGCGCGCAAAACGGCGGCGCGCTGTTTCGTGAGACGGTAGCGCGATTGTAACAACCCGGCATCCACGCTGATCCAAACCTCTGCCAAGTGTAGAGTGCACAGGGGGCGACTCGTTTGACGGGGTGGGACGAGCCTGCTACAATGCGTAGGTTCTCCCCTCCCGTGGGGCTTTTTTTCAGTATGGTGTGGCAGCGTTACAAGCCCTGGGTGGTCGGGGCATTTTTGGCCGGGCTCGTAGCTTTGTGCCTGTTCTTGGTCCTTCCGATCCAGAACAAGATCAAGCTTGGCCTCGATTTGCAGGGCGGCGTTCGCGTTCTGCTTCAGCTCAACACGAGTCCTGAAGTTCCGCAGATCACGCAACAGATTCAAGGCCAAGTGGAGCAGGTCATCGACGCACGCATCAACGGCCTGGGCGTCACCGAGCCGCAGATCACGACGGTCGGCACCGATCGGCTGCTGGTCGAGTTGCCCAACGTGAAAAACCCCGACGAAGCGGTGCGTGCGCTCAAAGAGATTGCAAAGCTCGACTTCAAAATCATCCCTGAAGCGGTGAACGAGCGCGCGACGCGCGACAAGAAGTATGCCGACAATCCAAACGGCGCGTTCAAGGACAGCGGTGCGATCGTCTACACCGGCGCCGAACTCAAGAGCGCTGCCTCGGCGCCTAGCCAAGGCGGTGGCGGATGGCAGATTAATTTCACGACGAAGAACCCGGCGAAGTTCGGTCAGCTCACCCAAGCCAATCTCGGCAAGCTGCTCGGCTTTTTCCTCGATAAGAAGTTCATCTCGGCGGCGACGATCCAGGGCGTGATCACCGATAACGGACAGATCACGGGAAGCTTCACGGAAGACGACACGATCCGGCTCGCCAACGATCTCAACGCGGGCGCACTTCCGGTGCCGGTCACCGTCATCGAGAACGACACGGTCGGACCGATCCTCGGCAAGATCGATTTGCAGAAGTCGCTGTACGCCTCGATGGCAGGCCTCGGGCTCGTGCTCGTATTCATGCTCGTCGTTTACCGGCTGCCGGGCTTTCTGGCCGACATCGCGCTGGTCGTCTACGTGCTGATGCTGCTCGGGTTGCTGGCGGGCGTGCACGCCGTTCTGACCCTGCCGGGCATCGCCGGCTTCGTACTCTCGGTCGGCATGGCCGTCGACGCCAATGTCCTCATCTTCGAGCGGCTCAAGGAAGAAATTTGGGCCGGTCGATCGCTGCGCGCATCGGTTGCGACCGGCTTCAAGCGCGCTTTCACGGCCGTTTTTGACAGCCACTTCACCACGATCGTCGGCGCAGGCGTGCTCTTTATGCTTGGTACGGGCACCGTGAAAGGCTTTGCGTATACGCTCTTTTGGGGCACCGCGTTTTCGCTGTTCACGGCAACGTTCGTGACGCGGTATCTCGTCGATATGGTGGTTGATAATAACCTGGCGCAAAGCCCCAAAGTGTACGGCGCGTAAGGGACCGATGTTTTTTCGCCGTTTGAATTGGAACGTCGTGGGATGGTTTCGGACCGTCTCGCTGATCTCGTACGTCATCATCGGCCTTGGCATCGCGGCCCTTGTGTGGCATGCGACGCATGCGCCCGGCGGTGGCTTCCAGCCTTCGCACGCGCTGCGCTTGGGATTGTCGTTCACCGGTGGCACCGACGTCACGGTCAAATACAAAGCGCCCTCGAGCGTGCCGGCGGTGCAAGCGGCCCTCGCCAAAATCGGGGTCACCGATGCGCGCATTAACACGCTCGGTAAAGCGAATGATGCGCAACCGAACGAGCGCTTCTCGATCGGGACTCAGCGCGACTTCGGCAACGACCCTGCCCCGCTGTGGTCGGCCCTCGGTAGCGTCGGGCACGTTGATCGCTCTCAGTCGCAGATCACGACCGTCGGTCCTTCGCTTGGCAAAGAGTATCTGACCAAGGCCGGCGAGGCGCTGGTCATCGCGATCGTCATCCAGTTCATCTACATCGCATTCCGTTTCGGCTGGAACTACATCTTCGGTTTAGTTGTCGTGATCGCGCTCGTGCGCGATGCAGCGATGATGATCGGCATTTACGCGATTGCCGACCGGCCTGCCGACGACGCATTCTTGGCCGCCGTGCTGACCGTCATCGGCTATTCGGTGATGGACACGATCGTGATCCTCGACCGAATCCGCGAGAACGTCAGGGTCATGGCGTCCGAGTCGTACGCCAAGATCGTCAACACGTCGATCCTTCAAACGATGACCCGGTCGTTCAACACGCTCGCGACCGTCGTCATAACGTTGGTCGCGCTGCTCGCCTTCGGCGGGGCGAGCTTGCAGAACTTTGCCTTCGCGCTCTTGGTCGGCATTTGTTCGGGCGGCTATCATTCGATCTTCTACTCGGCTCCGCTCGTCAACGTGCTGCGCGAACGGCAGTTGCGCCAGGCGGCGACGCAGCGGCAACTGGCGAGAGCCAATGCGCTCGAGCGTCCCCGTACCGTGGCCGAAGCCAGAGCCCAGGCCGCGCGCGGCATGTCGCGCGACGAGGTCGTAGCCGCGCGCAAAGAACGGCGCGCTCGCGAGAAAGCGATGGCCGCGCGACCCGTCAGCGGACCGGCGAAGTACCGGCGTAAACGGACCGACGCCGCGACGGGAGCAGCCACGTACGAAGAGCCCGTCTACAACGACGCTGCCGCAGCCGAAGACGACCTTGGCGACGACGAGTACGGCTCGTATGCGACACAAGGGTTCGAAATCGATCCGCTCGACGCCCAGAATGCGGGGCTTCACGAACACGACTTGGCGCTGGGGCATGAGGAGATTCGCTTAAACCTCGACGATCCGGAAGCTGACGCTGCGCCGCTCGAAGAGCGAATCTCCCGCAAACCCGAATAACCGGCGCCCGACGCAGCCCGCACGGACGCCGGGCGCACTGCCGCCACCGACTCCGTCGGAGGCTGCCTTCGAGCACTTGCTCGCAACCTTCGGTGAAGAACCAGCCGACACACCGATAGACGAAGCTCGCGAGACCGGCGCGAGCGCAAATGCGCGGCAGCAGTGTGCCGAACAGGACGCGCCAACCGTCGTGAATGCCGCGCTGTACGAATCGTCCACATCACAGTCAGCCAAGCCGACGACGACGACGACGCCGGATGCCTCCGCATTCATTGACGAACTCTTCGCGCAGCGCGAAGCCTTTGTACGGCGCGATCGCTTCGCGAGTATCGGTGAGGCGGACGATTTTTACACGAAGATCGTCGGCGTCAGCTTCGAGGGACGACAGAACGTCGTGGCGGGATTGCTTCCCGGTAACGGGCTCGCGCTTGTGCGTGAACCGGACAACCCGCACGATCCCAATGCGATCGCCGTACGCTTCGGTTTACTCCACCTCGGGTATCTGCGGCGCCAAATCGCGCATCGCTTGGCGACCAACGTCGATCGCGGCGACCGCTATACGGCAAGCGTCGGCAGCATCACCGGCGGCGGCGATCGCCACGTCGGCGTCAACATCCGCGTGCGTCGCGAGCGCCAGCGCCGAACTCCAACCGTCCAACCGCCGAGCGGCGGCCGAACCCCCGTCAGCGACGATGCGTTGCGCGATGCGTTGATCGGCGGCCGCCCTCTGCGCGACACCCAACGGCGCGTGCTCGAACGCTTGGACCAGCAGCGCCGCACGCTCGCCGTGTTCGGCACGGGTCGCGGGAAGTCACTGTGCTTTCAACTGCCGGCGGCACGTATTGCGCTCGAACGCGGCGCGAAGACGCTGGTTTTCTATCCGTTGCGAGCGCTGGCCAACGATCAGTACGACCCGCTCGTGCGGCGCCTCGAACCTTTCGGCCTACGGATCTTCCGCGCCAACGGAGCGATCGATGGTGCGGAGCGCGCCGACCTCGAGATAGCGCTCGAAGACGGTTCGTGGGACATCATGCTGACGACGCCGGAGTTTGCGACCTTTCACCGCACGGCGTTCCTGCGGCGGGAGAACCAGGCCGAATTCGTCGTCGTCGACGAAGCGCATCACCTCTTCGAGTCCCGCCATCGACCGGCGTACGGCGCGCTGGGCGCGTTCATCGGTGAACTGCGTCCCCGGCGGCTGCTCGCGCTGACGGCGACCGCGAACGCCGATGCGTTTGCCGCCATCCGAACGATGCTCGGGATCGAGGCGTGGGTGATCGATCCGACGGTCCGTGAAAATCTGCACGTCATCGACGCGCGCAACACCGCCGAACGCACGGCGTATCTCGTGCGCGAACTCGATGGTGCGGGCAAGGCGATCGTGTACGGTAATTCGCGCAGTGAGGTGACGAAACTGGCGGAACGCCTGCGGGCACGGTTAGGACCCGCGGTTGCGTTCTATCATGCCGGCGTCCCGGCTGCACAGCGAGCGGTCGTCGAAGACCTGTTCCGCGCCGGTTCGGTGCGCGTCGTGGTCGCGACATCGGCGTTCGGAGAGGGCATCGATCTACCCGATGTGCGCGACGTCGTGCTCTATCATCTGAATTTCCACTTCACCGAATTCAACCAGATGGCGGGGCGAGCCGGCCGAGACGGCACCGCTGCGCGCATTCATCTGTTGTACGGCGAATCGGACCGTCGCATCAACGACTTCATCATCGGCCGCACCGCGCCGTCGGTAAAGACGTTGCGCGAACTGTACCGCGGCATGCGTGCCATGGCCTCCGACGATGTGCTGCGCACCAACTACGAAGATGTCGCGCGCACGCTCACAGTCGACGGCGTCGAGGGCTCGACGGTTGGTGCTGCCGTACGCATCTTCGAGGAGGCGAAACTCGTCGTGAGCGGTGTCGACGACGACGGGCGTTTCATACGGTTCTCAATGGTCGACGGCAAAGTCGATCTGACCAAGACGGCGCGGTATGCCGAAGGCCAAGCCGAGCGCGACAACTTCGAACGCTTTTGCGCCCTCGCGCTCGAAGCCGATGCCGCCACCTTGGAGCAGATCATCAATCGCCCAATCTATCCTGACCGAACGGCGCTCGAGCGTTGAGCGCCGGCATGTGGTTGGGTCGCATGCAATCGTTCGATGATTCCAGCGACCTCTGCCGGCACTTCGACGGGGGCGTTGTGGCCAACGTTGCGCAGCGTGATGAAGACGGCGCCCGCGATCACAGCACCAACGTCGCGCCGCAGACGCGCAAGCGGCGCCAGCGGATCGCGATTGCCGGCGATGACGACGGTGGGAAGTTTCAGCTCATGGAGGCGCTCGGAAAAATCAACCGCGCGGCCACGGTCGTACCAACCGAACCATGCTTCGCGCTGCGCGACCAGGGCGTCGTCGATGAGCCGCTCCATCGCATCGGGTGCGATGTCGCGCACCATGGCCGCTCGCTGGAATCGTTCGATGCGTAGGCGCGAACCGAAAGCCGCTTCGGCCAGCGCGCGATGCCGAACGCTGGTCACGTAGGCGCGCGCCGTGCCCGGCGCGATGAGGATGAGTCGCGCGAGATTGGGCGGCGGCTCGAGCGCGACGTATTGCGCGACTTTGCCGCCCATCGAATGCGCGATGAGATCGACCGGTCCGTCCACCGCTTCAAGCGCGGCGCGCAAGTCGCCCGCGTAACCAACGAGATCGTGTCCCTCCCCGGGCCGGTCGGACAGACCGGCCCCGCGGAAATCCAGGAGGTATGACGTGTAGCGCTCGGGATCGAGACGCGCCACGACGTCGTAGAAGATGCGGCGCGAACTGATCCAACCGTGTGCGAACAGCAGCCGGCGGCGTCCCGAGCCGCGCGTCTCGAGCGCTAGGGAGACGCCGCCGTTGTCGATATAGCGCACGATCGCTGCCGTTCGTTCAGCGCCGAACGAGTCTTGCGTTAGGCGATCACTTTGGCCAAGTCCGCCGCTCCGACGCTCTTGTAAAAGGCGTTGTCGGTCTCGCTGATCTGCGGCGCCCACGTATCGACCTGCTTCCGGTTGACGGGAAAGTGCACCGTCGGCCCGTACGCATTGGAATAGTCGGCGTCGTTGAAGGGCGCGAAATCGTCGCTTTCGCGGTGTGCTAGTACGGTATCGGCGATTGCGGTCTCCGCATGAAGGGCAGCGGCACGCACGTCGGCGCCAAGCCGGCCGTCCTCGGCGAACGTCTGGTACAGCGCGATCGCCGGACGGTCGGCGCGCCACGGCAGCCCGCTGCCGTCGGGGAAACGCACCATGCCGTCGATGGCTTTCGCATCTTCTCGAATCGCTGCTCGCGCCGACGAATCCGACGCCGCCGCCGCCGTCAGCGACGAATCGAGACTCCGCACCGCGGCCGCAACGGCGGCCGTTTTCGTCGGGTCGAGGTCGATCATATCGAAGGCCGCCGCCGGCCCGAACGAACCGATCCCCCCCGCATCGTAGGTTTCGTCCATCGTCGTATCGACGACGGCCTTGGCCATACCGCGCGGATCGCCGACGTGCGCCGCAATGTCGTGCGCCACTTGTGAGGGCACGCCCGGCGCGAGCATCGTTTCGGGTGAGGCCGCCAAATAATCGACGCCTGCGTGCGAAAGCGCCGACGAAAAACCGACGGTCGCCATCAGACACTGATTGGCAACCACGCCGTCGACCTTGCGCTGTGCATCTTCGGGATGCTCCTGCGCGTGCAGCGCGACGCCGTCGGCAATGGCGCCCGCAATATCGTCCTCACGCATGATGCCTTCGGCGCTGTGGCTCGATTGCAGACCGCCGCCGTCGCCGCCGCCATGATCGACGAGGTCAATCCAGGTGGCCTTGGCGTTCGACTTCTGCGCGTCGTCGAGTACGCGGTCGACGAACTTCGTGAGTTCGGAACGCGCGGACATGTCGTGCGGCTCGTCGACGGAGACGTGCTTCGAGATCGCGCCGCCGGCAATCGTATACGACTCGGTGCGTAAGACGTGCGCGGGTTCGAACCCGCGGCGTGCCGTCGTGTCTTCGACGGTGAACTCGATGCTCGCATCGCGCCGGCTGGTCTGCACCGCTTGCGCGATCGTCGCCGCCTGAATATCGTCTAGATTGTTGTCGCCGTCGCGATACATGCCGAATTCGAGCGCGCGCGACGTGCGCTCGGTAGAAAGCGAACCGACCATCAATGGAACCTCCGACGCAAAGTGTTGTCATCAGACGTACTGCGACGTGGGCACGGATCGGCAAGGCCGCGGAACGAACTTGCCCGGGGCGTGGCGAAGCGAACTGCATGCGAACGATAGCGCTTCTCATCGCGTTGGCGGCGCTCGGCGGCGCGCCGGCGCCCGCTCCCAACTACCATCTGACGCACCGCTTCGTGTTGGGCGGTGAGGGCGGGTGGGATTACCTGACGTACGACCCTGCGGCGAAGCGTCTCTTCGTCTCTCGCTCGACCCACGTCATGGTCGTCGACCCCATGACCGGAACGGTGGTCGGCGACATTCCCGATACGCCCGGAGTCCACGGCATTGCACTAGCACCCGACTTGGGCAAGGGCTTCACGTCGAACGGTGCCGACGGCAGCGTCACCGTGTTCGATCTGCGCTCACGCAAGCACATCGCAACGATTCGCACGGCGGCGAAGAATCCCGACGCCATCGTCTACGAGCCTGCCGGTAAACGCGTCTTCACTTCAACGGCGGCAGTAACGATGCGACGGTGATCGACGCGCAGACGAACGCCGTGGTCGCGACGATTCCCCTCGGTGGGCGTCCGGAGTTTGCGGTCACTGACGGCAAAGGGATGATCTACGATAATATCGAGAGCACGAGCGAGATTGTTACCATCGACGCGCGCAAAGCGCAGATCGTCGCGCGTTGGCCGCTGGGAACGTGCCAGGGCCTTCGGGCCTTTCAATGGATCGCGTCAATCGTCGCCTGTTCGCCGCATGCGAGGGAGAGATGGGAGTCGTCGACGCGGACAGCGGCAACGTCGTCGCCACCTTGCCGACGGGTGCCGGTACGGATGCGACTCGCTTTGATCCACAAACCAAGTTGGCGTTCGCGTCGAACGGCCGCGACGGAACGTTGACCGTCGTGCGCGAGGACTCGCCCACGGCGTTCAAGGTCGTGCAGAACGCCAAGACCGAAGCCGGGGCGCGCACGATGGCACTCGATCAGCAGAGCGGCAACGTCTTCCTCGTGACCGCGCAACGGCAAATCAATCCAAACGCGACCACCCCGCGCGAGCGCTACCACGTCGTCCCGGGAACGTTTACGGTGCTCGTGATGGAGCCGTAGACGGCCGCGCCGTCTCATCATACTCTCAGACGATCACCAGCGCACGTCCAACTGGGAGCGATACGATGAATGTATCGCAAAGTGCGGCGCGTCGCTGGACCTGACGAAAACCGACCGGAAGACAACGGCGCGGCGCCACGAGAGCACCAAGGAGTACGCTGATGAGACTACCGATCATTCTTACCTCCACCGCCTTGACGGGCGCAATGGGGCTGACGACGCTGACACCGGCTAAGGCCGACGGCGCCACCTCTACGCGGAACATCATCATCGGGGCCGCTGCGCTGGTCGCCGGCGTCGCGATCGAAAGCAACGTCGCGCACAAGAATCGGCTGGCCAACACCGTACAAGGCTACCTTCCCGACGGTGGCGTCGTGTATGGCGACGGCCGCATCGTCGAACCCGACGGACAGACCTACTATCCCGGCAACAACGGGCAGCAAGTCGCCTGCAACGGACAGTATTGCTCGATCAGCAACACCGGGAACTACGGCGGTTCGTATGGTTACAATCAGAACGGCTACGGTTACGGCGGCGGCGGTTACCAGGGCTTCGCCCGGCACCGCCGCAACGGCTAAACTCGGACTGCACGGATGCAGCGGCGCTGAAACCGGCTACCCCGCCGGCGCCGGCGTCGCGGCGCATTCCGGCAAGATCGTCGTGCCGGTCTGCGGATTGGTATAGTGCAGCGTGAGTTGGACGGCTTTGGGAGCCGACGCGATGTCGGTGCCGGGGGGGGGCAACTGAATGGGGATCGCGTGCTCCCCATTCATCACCTTCGTCACCTCGTCGTGCGTGAATGGATTGAGCTTTTCCGCCGAATACAAGAAGGGATACGGAAAAGCGCCGACTTCGACCCGGCCGTTCCCAAAGACAATTTTCGCGAGCACGTTCTGCACGACGGTACCGTCGGAGCGGTAGCTGACGGAGCCCGGCATCAAATAAATTTCGCCACATGGCCCGGCGTCCACCGCACCGCCATTGCCCGTCCCGGAACCGCCTGTGCCGCTCCCGGCTCCATTCAGACCGCCCGTTCCGTTGCCGGCACCGGCACCGGTTCCCGTGCCGCCGTTTTGCTGGCCGGCATGCGTCCCTTCGGCGAGCGACCGCGGTGCCGAAACACGGCGTAAGCGCGGTGGAACGACCGCGACGTGAAGGCGCGCCGCGGCTCCCCCAAGCCGGCGCTGCGGCGTGGCGGCGGCTTTCGGGGCGGGATTGTGGACGGAGGCTTGCGGGGCGAGCGTGGGATGCGGAGGCGAGGTGACACTTGGCATCGGACGTGGTGTCGGAGGCGCCGTTGGCCGCGGTGTCGGCGGCGGCGTACGTCGGACGATCGAGATCATCTGAACCGCGACACGCTCGGGCGCAGACGATGACGTTTGACTCGGAATAAGCGCCGTCGCAACCGCGTGAATGAGGAGCGCGACGCCGAGAGCGATAGCGAGCCGGCGCGGATATGCGCGCGGTTCCCGCGTTCCGTCCGGCGCTCTCGGCTCCATCTTCAAGAAACGTTCACGCTGAGCGGGCCGTTCCTTGCGCCGTGCGCGACTCCACGAGGGTCACGTCGGGACGGCCCGAACGGCGCCGAACGTGGCACTCGAATCGCTGATTCGCACGATCCCGGATTTTCCGCTTCCCGGAATTTTGTTTCGCGACATTACGCCGTTGTTGAAAGATGCATCCGGCTTCCGCGAAGCGGTGGATCTCTTCGTTCACCGCTTTGCGCACGAGTCGATCGACCATGTGGTCGCGATCGAGGCGCGCGGCTATATGCTCGGGGCGCCGCTCGCGTATCGTCTCGGCACCGGATTCGTTCCGGTTCGCAAACCCGGTAAGCTTCCAGGGACCAAACACGTGGAGTCCTATACGCTCGAGTATGGTACGAATTCGCTGGAAGTGCACGACGACGCGGTGGGACACGGCGAGCGGGTCGTCATCGTCGACGATTTGCTCGCGACAGGGGGGACCGCCGCCGCCACGGGCCGGTTGTTGGAGCGGCTCGGGGCACGCATCGTCGGATTTGCCTTCCTGATCGAGCTGAGCGAGTTGGGCGGCCGAGACGCGTTGCGGGGACACGATATTACGACATTCGTCCGGTACTGATCGTTTTTAAGGACGGCGTGATGCTCGACACGTTGGCGGACCGTATGGCATCATAGGCCCAGCTGATGCCGACTCCGCTGCTCGATGAACTGATCGCCAAAGTCCAGTCGTACGATACGACCTTGGAAGCGGATTGGCTGCGCGCGATCTACGGTCTCGCGCATGCCGCTCACGGCGAGCAGCGGCGCGCATCGGGCGAAGAGTACATCGAGCATCCGCTCGCTGTGGCCCGCTATCTGGCTGACTTAGAGATGGACCGCGCCACCATTGCGGCTTCGATCCTGCACGACGTCGTCGAGGATACGTCGGTGACGAGCGACGAGGTCTCGACGCGGTTCGGCCCTGAGATCGCCCAGCTGGTTGAAGGCGTCACCAAACTGACGCGCATTCCGTACCAGTCCAAAGAAGACGCGCAGGTTGAAAACTTGCGCAAGATGTTCCTGGCGATGGCCAAAGATATCCGGGTCATCATCATCAAACTCGCCGACCGTTTGCACAACATGCGGACGTTGCAGAGTTTGCCGCCGGCGAAGCAGCAGACGATCGCGCGCGAAACAATCGAAATCTACACGCCGATCGCGCATCGTCTGGGCATCTGGAAGATCAAGTGGGATCTCGAAGACCTCGCGCTGCGCTACCTCGATCCCGAAGCCTACCGTGATATCGCCGAACGCGTTGCGAAGACCCGCGTGGCTCGGGAAGAGGCGGTCACCGAAGTCGTCGGTCTGCTGCGCGGCCAGTTCGAGAAGCTCGGCATCGGGGCCGAGGTGACGGGACGTCCCAAGCACTTCTACTCCATCTACACGAAGATGAAGAAGGGCCGCGACTTCGCGACGATCTACGATCTCACCGCGGTGCGCGTCATCGTCGAGACGGTCAAGGACTGTTACGCGACGCTCGGCATCGTGCACTCGGTGTGGAAACCGCTGCCGGGTCGCTTCAAAGACTACATCGCGATGCCCAAGCCCAACATGTATCAGTCGCTGCACACGACGGTCGTGGGTCCCGGCGGCGATCCGCTCGAAATCCAAATACGGACGCTCGAGATGCACCGCACGAGCGAGTACGGCATTGCAGCACACTGGCGCTACAAAGAAGGCGGCAAGGCCGACGCCTTCGAGAATAAACTTACCTGGCTGCGCTCGCTGCTCGAGTGGCAGAACGACATGCGCGATTCGCGCACGTTCATGGAGAACCTGAAGCTCGATCTGTTCGAGAATCAGGTCTTCATCTTCTCGCCCAAAGGCGACGTGTACTCGCTGTCGGCCTCGGCGACGCCGCTCGATTTCGCCTATCAAGTGCACACCGATGTCGGCAACCACTGCGTCGGAGCCAAAGTCAACGGCAAGATCGTGCCGCTCGATTATCAGATGAAGAACGGCGACATCTGCGAGGTGCTCGTCAACAAGAGCGCGCGGCCGTCACTGGACTGGTTGTCGATCGCGCACACGTCGAGCGCCAAACATAAGATCAAGCAATGGTTCCGCAAAGAGCGCAAACACGAGAACGTGGCCATCGGCCAAGAAGCGGTCGAACGCGAACTGACACGCGCGCACATGCGCCCCGATCTCGCGCAAGGCGACACGATCGAACGGATCGCCAAGCGTATGAACCACGCGAGCGCGGCGGATCTGTTCGCCGCCATCGGTTTCGGGGATGCATCGGCGCCGTCGGTCGTCACGCGGCTGCGCGAGGAATCGAAGGGTTCCAACCTGATCGACTTGGCCGCGATGAAACGCATGCCGGCACCCTCGCGGCGCCCGGTCCGCAGCTCGAACGGCATTCGCATCGCCGATGTCGATGACGTGCTCGTGCGTCTCTCCAAGTGTTGCAGTCCGGTGCCCGGTGACCCCATCATGGGCTACGTGACGATCGGCAAGGGCGTTTCGGTGCACCGCGGCGACTGCCCGAACGTCGCGTACATGTCGGCGACGCCGGAGCGCATCCTCCAAGCGTCGTGGATCAATCTCGCCGAATCGACGCATGCCGTCGACGTCGAGGTCGATGCGCTGGATCGTGCCGGATTACTGCAGGACGTGATGGCCGTATGCGCTGAGTATAAGACGAACGCTTCTTCGGTGACGGCCCGCGTCAAGCGCGACAGCGCGCTGATCAGCCTTACGTTGCAAATCAACGATCTCGCGCACCTGCACCGGGTTCTCGAAAAACTGCGCACATTGCGCGAAGTGCGTAACGTCTATCGGGTCACCAAACGCGAAGCTCGCGCGAGCGGCTAAAGCCGCAAGGAGCGTTATGATGTGGAAAGCGATGTGCGTCCTTAGCTGTGCGGCGGTTTGCTTGCTTCCCGTAGCGGGCGCGGCCGACGAAGCGCCGACGTACCAGGGTCCGCAGAACGCGGCCGAGACTGCGTTCGTTCGGTCCATCCAAGGCGACTTGATGAACCGCTTCGCGACTGCGCACGATGCCGAGCGCGCAGGCTACGTTCGATATACGAACGAGGACGATACGGGCGCTATCAGCTATGCCAACCAGCAATGGCAGTCCACTGATATTCGGCATCCGAGCCAGCTCTGGTACGATGCGCATGGGAAGCTACTGGGCGCCGACTTTTCGGTATTGAAAACGAGCAATGCGCGCCCGCACCGCTGGGGCATTAACCCGGGACGCTGGTACGAGTTCGAGGGCCACATACACTACGTGGCGCGCAATCCTCGTACGGGAAAGCTTACCTACGATAAGTACGTGATGGATCCGGGGTTCGTACGCGCCGGCGGGAACCTACAACATCCTTCGGCGCAAACGCTCGTCAGAATGCACAAGGTCGCGCGGACGAACGATGTCGCGACGATCTTCAACTTCCCAAGTCTGTACGACCTCATCGTCTGGGTCAAACCAAACCCAAACGGCGCCTTCGCGGAGAAGAATGCGCTCGTGAAGCGCACTTAGAATGCGTGAACCCATGCATGGAGCAGTCGGCTTCCGGCCGAATCAGCAGCAGGCCTACCGAGGAGCCAAGTACGGGTGGCAGCAGTTCTTTGCGCCCTGTAGGACGTATTGGCGCGGATAGATTGACACAAAGCAAATCGCCTTCTGCGCTCATCACGGAGAGAATCGAAGAGCTAGGCGACTGGCGTGGCGACACGCTTGCCCACGTCCGCAAGCTCATCAAAGAGGCAGACCCCAAAATAACCGAAGAATGGAAGTGGCGGGGAGTTCCAGTCTGGTCTGACAGCGGGATCGTCTGCACAGGCGAGTCCTACAAGACTCACGTGAAACTCACGTTCGCGAAGGGCGCTTCCATCAAAGACCCAAAGGGCATCTTCAATTCCAGCCTAGATGGGAACGCAAGGCGCGCAATCGATCTGCATGAAGGCGACAAGATCAATGAAGCGGCCTTCAAGGAGCTAATCCGCGCTGCAGTCGAGCTGAACACCAAAGGAAAGAAATAGCGACGGCCCCGCTATGCGGCTCGATCAAGATTCGCGGCGCCGAGAACAACCTCAAGACAGTGCTTGGGAACAATTGTGCTGCCATTGCAGTCCGTTTACAGTGGCGTCACCTTGTTTAGTTGACGCAATACGACTCATGGTATTCTTAGCCCGGAGGAACGGGATATGACGACAGGTTGGGCGCCGACAGTCGAGCAGCTGGAACCGGCCAAGGACGCCAACGCTCTGACCGAAGTGCGTTCGTTGCTGGAGCGCATGGTCATGGCCTACAGTCCAGCAGGGTCGGGAAAGCGTGTCACCGGGACTCGATCGTCTACGACAAATAGCACGGGTAAACCGTAAGGAACGATTCACCGCGCTGCTCCACCACGTCGATGTCGATCTACTCTCGCGAGCGTATCACTGGCTCAAGCGTGATGCAGCTGCGGGCGTGGACGGCGTGACATGGCGCGCGTACGGCGTCGATCTGCAAGCGAACCTTGCCGATCTGCACGACCGCGTGCATCGTGGAGCGTACCGGGCGCAGCCATCGCGGCGTCGGATGATTCCGAAGCCCGATGGCCGAGAGCGCCCGCTCGGCATCGCCTCATTGGAAGACAAGATTGTCCAGCGTGCGCTCGTCGAGGTCTTGAACGAGATATACGAGGCGGAGTTTCTCGGCTTCTCGTACGGTTTCCGGCCCGGACGCAGCCAGCACGATGCGCTGGATGCGCTTTGGATCGGAATCGA
>JAABUQ010003014.1_pt1 | contig 31877 bp, 25 predicted proteins | sample 5560001 | NCBI WGS metagenome assembly JAABUQ01 (sample SAMN10711888, study PRJNA513371) | rock metagenome | isolation source: Antarctica rocks | place: Antarctica: Victoria Land, Finger Mt nord | collected 2015-12-18 | reverse complement strand
TCGGTCAGTATCAGTTTGGCTGCGGGGGGAAGCGGCATCCATATTCAGCATGCCTCGATTTCAATGATTAGTAAAGATACTTAAGATACATAAGACTAGTGTTCGCACCCGTGGCCCGCAGTGCCTTCAGCTGTTCGAGTTGCGGCTCGACTCTGCGGGTTGGCATTGTACGTCTCGTGCTCCTTTGCCGCCGCTAGAATAACAGGCATGCGAATCGCCTCCCTGTGCATGCTGGCACTTGCAACGCTCGACGCCTCTGCCGCTACGAGCAAAATTCCGTTTACCTTCGACGCCATGATGCGTCTTCAGCGTATCGATGACCCGCAACTCTCGCCCGACGGCAAAACCGTTGCCTTTACAGTTCAGTCGATTGACCTGCCGAACAACACAAAACCGACGGAGATATATACGGTGCCGGTAGACGGCGATTCGCCTCAAATGATCACTCACGAGGGTAGTTCTAATGCACGCCCTCGCTGGTCGCCCGATGGCAAGCGCATCTTTTTTATCTCGAACCGGACGAACGGTTCACAAATCTGGTCAATGGATTCGAGCGGGTCAGACGCAAAAGAAATCACCAATCTACCGACTGAGGTGGATGGCGTGACGCTTTCGCCCGACGGCCGCTTCGTTGCTTTCACGAGCGATGTGTATCAGGACTGTGCCGGCAGCGATGTTAAGCCGGGCGCACCATACGACAGCACGTGCAACAAGAGCAAACTCGATGCCGAAGCTGCTAGCAAAGTGAAGGCGCGTGTCTTCGACTCCCTGCTCTACCGTCACTGGACACAATACCGCGGAACCCGCCGGCAGCATCTTCTGATTCAGCCTGCTGACGCCTCTGGCCAGCCTCGCGATCTAACACCCGGCGATCTCAACGCACCGCCGTTTTCTCTTGGCGGTCCTGAGCCCTACGTCTTTTCTCCCGATAGCAAGCAGATCATCTATGTTGCGAATACAGATCCGGACCAGGCTCTCAGCACCAACTCTGATCTGTTCACGATCGCAGTGGCCGGCGGTGACGCAAGGCGCATTACGACCAGCCCCGGAGCCGATCAGGGGCCGCTCTATTCGCCCGATGGGAAATATCTCGCCTACCGCACCCAAACCAAAGGCGGATACGAGAGCGATCAATGGCGTCTTGCCGTTCTCGACCTTCAGCGCGGCACCATGAATGTTCTGGCCGATTCGCTCGATAGGTGGGTCGAATATTACACATGGTCTCCGGATTCAACAAATCTCTTTTTCACGGTGGATGATCACGGCACGAATCCGCTCCTGATGATCCCGGTTGCCGGCGGCCCGATTCGAACTATTGCGCAAGGACCTACCACCGTCAGCTCAGTCCAGTTTTCCCCCGACAACAAAACGATGATTTACCTCGATCAGAGCGGTTCGAGGCCTGCCGAGATTAATAAGGCAGTGTCGAAGGGTGGCGCCGGCGTCCCGTTGACCCATTTGAATGACGCGATCCTGAATACCTACGAGCTCACGCCGCTTGAACGAATATCGGTTGATAGCAGAGACGGTGCAAAGATCGAGAGCTTCGTAGTCAAGCCTCCAGGCTTCGATCCCGCGAAGAAGTATCCAGTGCTTTTCACGATTCACGGCGGCCCGCAAGGCGACTGGGGGGAGTCCTGGAGCTATCGCTGGAATGCACAGGTTTTTGCGGGTGCCGGCTATCTCGTTGTCCAACCAAATCCGCGCGGATCGATCGGTTACGGTCAAACTTTCACCGAAGCAGTGAGCGGCGATTGGGGCGGACGCGCTTACGACGACATCATGGCTACCGCCGATTACGTCAGCAATTTACCGTACGCGGATAAAGACCGCATGGTGGCCGCAGGCGCATCCTACGGAGGTTACATGATCGATTGGATTTTGGGGCACACCGACCGTTTCCGCGCGCTCGTGTCCCACGCGGGCGTTTATGATCTCCGCAGCGAAGCGGGCACCACCGAAGAGCTCTGGTTTCCGAAGTGGGAATTCGGAGGCTTACCTTGGGAAAATCCGGAGCTCTACGACAAGTGGTCGCCAAGCAATTACGTGAAGAATTTCAAAACACCGACTCTTGTGACGCACGGCGAAATTGATTACCGAGTCCCCATCGGTCAAGGCCAGCAACTCTTCACAGCACTCCAGGTGATGAAAGTGCCTTCGAAGCTGGTGCAGTTTCCTGACGAAGGGCACTGGATCTTGAAGCCGCAGAACAGCCAGTTCTGGTACCGCACCGTACTCGATTGGCTGAATCGCTATACTGCCATTCCATCCGGTACCGCCCAGACCCCACAATAAGTTCATCACTCTACTACGCTGCCGGCCCGCATCAGATACCTTAATTCTGCTGACACCTGCGTAGGCAAGAATAAAACTTTGCCTCGCGCTAAACATTATGACCCAAACTGCCGTTCGCAGGAGACCACCACTCGCTCTGATCAGTTCACGTCTGATCGCGTTCCTGGCGATTCTTGGACCAGGTTTCATTACCGCGAACGTCGACAACGATCCCGGCGGCATCCTCACGTACTCGAATGCGGGAGCCCAGTACGGATATGCGCTGCTCTGGACGTTAATCCCGACGACAATTGCCCTGATTGTGATTCAGGAAATGGCGGCCCGCATGGGCGCGATCACCGGCAAAGGCTTATCGGACCTGATCCGCGAGGAGTTCGGTTTGCGCGCAACGTTCTTCACCATGCTGGTGCTGGGCTGCGCCGATTTCGGCAATATCGTCGCTGAGTTTGCGGGGCTCGCCTCGGGCATGGGCATCTTCGGCGTTAGTAAATACTTCGTCGTACCCGCGGGAGCCATCCTGGTCTGGACCCTCATCGTACGAGGCCGTTATAAACCCGTCGAGCGCATCCTGATCATCGCTTCGCTGATCTATTTTGCATACCCGATCTCGGCTTTTCTCGCGAAGCCGGACTGGCACATGGCGCTCGAACGAACATTTATTCCTACGTTCAGCAGCGATCCCGGTTATCTCGCGGTGATCGTCGGGCTGATCGGCACAACCATCACGCCTTGGATGCAGTTCTATCTTCAGGCAGCTGTGGTCGAGCGCGGAGTGGACGCCCGTCACTATAATCTTTGCCGCCTCGACGTCATCGTCGGATGCATCGTCACGGACGTGATTGCTTTTTTCATCGTGGTCGCCTGTGCCGCAACCATCTATCACCCAAACCGGCCCGAACTGACGGATGTCGGTCAGGCTGCGGTGGCCTTAGTTCCGTTTGCCGGGAAATTTGCCGCGCTCCTGTTCGCCATCGGCCTGATCAACGCATCCCTGCTGTCGGCGGCGATTCTTCCTCTCGCGACTTCCTATAACATCTGCGAAGGCCTGGGCTTTGAATCAGGCATCGACAAGCGGTTCTCCGAAGCGCCCATTTTCTACTGGCTCTATACTCTTTTAATCGGCGGCGGCGCGGCCTGCGTTCTGATCATTCCCAATCGCTTTCTGCTGAAGTTTATTCTTTATTCCCAGATGGCGAACGGCATCTTGCTGCCGTTTGTGCTTGTCTACATGTTGCTGTTGATTAACCGGCCGCGACTGATGGGCAGCTTCAAAAACAAACGGTGGCAGAATGTAATCGCCTGGGCGACCGCTGTCACCATGATCGCTCTGGCTATTGCCTGGGTCTATAACGGGCTTCTGGGATAGAGCGAAACGAAACTCGTCATCCGCTCCAGGTATGAAGCACATTTAACGTTCTGTTAAGCACCCGGTAGGTTCCCGAGTGATACGATCGGTCCATACGGGCGACGATAGTCGTCTGCGTTGCGATGCCAGTCTCAACTCCTTCCGCGCCAGTACAGGCCCCCCACAGACTGGAACTGCCCTTTGAGCCGCTCCCGCAGTTCCGCCAGAGCGCACTCGAAGAAACGCCCGAACGGGCAGGGAATCGCGGCAAGCGCATCGGCATATTCATCGTCGCTTACAACGCTCTGACCACGCTTAGTACAGTTCTGAAGCGCATCACGCCCGACGTCTGGCAGAACGTGGAGCAGGTCGTTGTATTCGATGACGCCAGCCAGGATGCAACCTACGAGCTGGCCGTTGGCATTCAGGCGATGACCAATCTGCCGAAGCTAAAGGTCCTGAAGCACGCGAAGAATCTTGGCTACGGCGGCAACCAGAAGGCCGGGTATCGCTACTTCATCGAGCAGGGCTTTGATGTCGTCGTGCTGCTGCATGGCGACGGGCAATACGCGCCTGAGCTTCTTTCGCACATGTACGCTCCGCTCGTGCGCGGAGAAGCGGATGCCGTTTTCGGGTCGCGCATGATGAAGGATTTCGGCGGACCCCTGAAAGGCGGTATGCCGCTTTACAAGTACGCCGGAAATCGTGTCCTAACGGCTTTCGAAAACCGTGCGCTTGGTCTGAACCTCACCGAATTTCACAGCGGCTATCGCGCTTACAACCTTCACGCGCTTGCCCGGATCAACCTCGATAAGCTAACCGACGATTTCCACTTCGATACGGAAATCATCATCAAGCTTCACCACCAGAACTTCCGGATACTGGAAGTGCCGATCCCCACTTTCTACGGTGACGAAATTTGCCGGGTCAACGGGCCCAAGTACGCCCGGGCTATCGTGCGCGCTGTGACCCGCTACACCGAAACCGCACGCGCGGTGCGCAGCTATCCCGAGTACGAAGAATATTTTGTTCCTTACGCTATTAAGCGAAGCCGGTACTCGACTCACGACTACGCCTCGCGCCTAGTAGGAACAGGACAGCGCGTGCTCGAGATTGGGTCGGGCGATGGCTCGTTTGGACGCGAACTGGTGCTGGCCCGAAACACGGTTACAGGCATAGATAAAACCGCGGACGTACCCGCCGACACCGGCTACGCTCAAGTGATCGAAGCAGACTTGGAGCGCGGCTTGGGCACGCTCTCGCGTCTCGGGGGGGATCAGTTCGACCGTATTTTGTTACTCGATCGTTTGGAGCATTTACGCGAGCCCGGCAATTTGCTCGAGGACTGCCGCCGCCTGCTCGACGGGCGCGGAAAGCTCATCGTCTCCGTGCCGAACGCCGTGAACTTTACTGTTCGTCTGATGATGCTGTTCGGCGTCTTCCGCTATACCGATCGCGGCATTCTAGACTGGTCGCACCTGCGATTCTTCACTCGCAAAACGATCGCGGCTTTGCTGAAAAAACACGGCTACCGTATTACCGAAACTCACTTTACGGTCATCCCGCTCGAACGGGTGATCTCGGCGAGCCCGTCCAATGCTTTCTTGCGTTTTGCGAATCGCGCGCTTCGTGTCGCCACCTCTCTCCTTCCAGGTCTGCTCGCTTACGAAATCGTTCTAGTGGCAGAACGGTAGAGCCACGGGCTTATTTCCTGCTCGGGCTCTCGGCGTCTACGGGCTCCGGTGGTTTTACTGGAGAGAGCTTCTCAACTTGCGAAGTCTCGATGCGTTTCGATCGCTTTACCGGACTGAGTTTTTCGATCGTGCCACTCTTAAGTGCGCGAACAATGGCTTCAACGACGCTAACATCCATCAACCCTTCTCCGCCATCCGGCTCAGGATCTTTTCCGTTCAATATGCAATCGGAGAAGTATTTCACTTCACCGCCAAATTGATCCGTATTCTTGAAGCTCTCGGTCTTCTTGTCCTGCCCAACTGTGAGTTGATATTCGAGCGACTTACCGTACGTAAATCCGGGTGAAACAACCACGTCGCCCTTCGACCCGACCACGGTATATGTGTCGATGCTGTTGCCCGCATACGAAACCACGAATTGCGCCAGCCGCTCTTCCGGAAATTTGAGCGTCACCGCCACTGTGTCGTCGAAGTCTCCCAGACCCGCATCGGAATGGCGAGACCCGATCGCACTCACTTCAACAGGTTCCGCTTCAAAGATGTTGCGAACCGCATTGATCGGATAGGGCCCCATATCGAAAACCGGTCCTGCCGCTATGCCGCTTTGCGCCCGATGATTCTCCGGCTTGACGTTTTGAGCGAACGAGGAAGAGAAGAAGCGAAGCCCGCCCAATTTTCCCGAACGAACCAGATCAAGCACGGACAATGTCGCGGGTTCGAAATGTAGCCGGTAAGCCACCATCAGCTTCGCCCCGGAACTCCGCTGCGCATCGATTATTTCCTGGCACTTGGAAGAACTGATCTCCATGGGCTTCTCGAGCAGCACATGAATTCCGGCTCGTAAAGCGGGTACCGCGAACTCCGCATGACGCCAGTTGGGCGTGGCCAGATAAATAGCGTCGATCGCTCCTGAGTGGAGCAACGTATCGAACTGCTCGTAGCTATAAGTGTCTGCGACTTTGTAGCGCTCCGCTACCTCTTTTGCCTTTTCTGGATCGCCCGTAACCAGAGCGGCTATGACAGAGTTGCCCGTATGCTCAACGCCCGGCATCATCGCTTCCTGTGCGATGTCGCCGAGCGCCACTACGCCGTAGCGCACCTTTCTGTCTGATCCGAAGCCAAGAGCGTCCTTGATGCTCATCGTTTAATCTCCCGTCCACATGTGAATGTCACATCTCGTCAGACGCTTCGCTGAGTCTTCAGTTGCGATCGGAAAACAGCCCGGTAACTTTACCGCCCGAATGCACTGCGAACCGGTGCTGGTGGATCGGTATGCCGGATCGCTCGCCAAAGCACGTCGTTTAGCTCGTCATCATCCACCAGGTCTTCTCGTGAGAAATTCATTTTCGCGGATGCCTTCGCCCCCTGTCCATTCGCAGGGTTGCGTTCTGTCAGCGAGACCTTGGGCGGAATCGCCGTGAATGGCCTTGTATCAGGCTGCTGGCCGAAACCGGCGAACATCGGTCTCGCTCCTGCATCGAAGTGCGTCATCGGACGCAAGCCTGTGATCAGCTCCATCGTGCGCAGCACGCTCGCCTGGTTGTACATCGTAGAATCCACAGTGCCGCGTCTTGTGTATGGAGAGATCACCCATACCGGCGCTCGATGCGAGTCAACGTGGTCCGGTCCGTTCTGTGCGTCATCCTCAATCACGAAGATCGCGGTCGATTGCCATAAGCTGCTATGCGACACAGCGTCCACCAGCATTCCCATTCCGAAATCGTTATCTGCCGCATAGGCGAGGGGTGTTAACGCTCCGGCCTTGGCGCCCTGCGTATGATCATTTGGCATTCGCACGATCATCAGGGTTGGAGCATCGTGCTTCGAGTCAAACTCCTTCCATTCACGGATGAACTCCTTTGCGCGCTCCACGTCCGTGTATTCAAGATCGAAACTCCGGAAGTTCATATCGGTCCGATTGGCAAGAGCGGGATCGTTGACGGCTTTAATCTGCTGTGCCCCGCGAACATCCTTCAGCGGAACGTTTGTCACCCACTCGCCATAATCCCGGATAGTCAAGCCAGCCTGGAGCGCGTTATCCCAAAGGTATCCAGCCGGCGGTGAGTTGGCTGGCTCTGCGCCTTCGAAATCGTAGAGCTTACTCCGATGCCCATACTCGCTTGGCCAGAGCTTCATCGTGTAATCAGGTGCAATTGCGGCCGAGGCCCAGTTGTGGCCATCGGCGCTCACATCGGCGTTCTCGTAAAAGTTGTCGTAAAGTATGTAGTCGTTCGCTAACTGGTGCAGGTTCGGAGTAATCTGCTCGCCGAAAAGCGTCAGCGATTTATCGCCGTTCCCCTTGCTCATATCACCGAGCACCTGGTCGTACGTGCGGTTCTCTTTAATCACGTAGATCACATGCTGGATAGGCGAGTTGTGTTCTTGCGTGCGTGAAAAGAACGCTTCCTGCGAATCTGTGATCGGTCCGTAAATCATCTCGTCCCGGTAAGGCGAGTTCTCGAGCACGGTGCGTGTAAACTCGCTCACTTCGTCCGGTCCGGGTGAGGGCAGAAACGCCACTGTGCCGGTCTGAATGGCCGCGACATATTCGTCCTTGCGCGCCTGTCGTTCCCCTTCAAACACCACAGCCGCGTGCATTGTCGGATTCGGTCCCTTGGGATTCGGATGACTACCGAGCCCCTTGCCGTTTGCCATGACAAGCTGCCCATCGCTTAAGGACCGTACCGCTGTCGGATACCAGCCCGATGGAACGAAGCCGAGAACCTTGCTGTGGGAGGACGATATATCAGCAACCGCGATTGCATTTGCATCCGAGCAGGCCACATACAGGTGCAATGCTTCCTTATCTACCGCCAGCGCCGATGGCGTCATGCCAAGCGGATGCATAGGAGTCATCGATACGTTGATCGTCTCGAGCATTGTGAGCTGAGCATCCTTCGTCACTCCGAACGAATACACATTATTTGTATTCGACGCGGCCACGAAGACGCGCGCCGGATAACTAGGGCCGTGTTCTTCCGCTGGGGCTGGTTTGTTTACCCAAATCATATCGGTGGGATGCGGTCCCACCCGTACCTTAGCTATCTCGACGCCGCTCGCGGCCTGGTGTTCATAAATCGTTCCGTCGCCCCAGCTGCTGACAAAAAGTTGAACGCCGTCCGGCGAAACCAGAATGCGATACGGACGTCTCCCCGTTTTCCAATGATCGGTCATCTGCCCGGATTGCAAATTGATCTCCGCGATGCTATCGCTGTAAAGATCCGCTGCATACAGAACGCGGCCGTCTGGCGATAGCGCCACATCGCCTATGAAGGGAGCTCCCTTGGCCTGTCCGGCCGTTACGGCAAATTCGCGCGTGCGCGTCACTCTCCCGTTCCCGGCTAACGATAACTCGTAAATTTTCCCGCTACTACCTCCGCCTACATAGAAGCGATCTCCCGTAGGCGCCGTTGTCAATCCAAGCCAGGCGTCTGGAAGCGGCGTCCTTCCGACTTCCTGCTTTTTCGCCACATCGATCACGCTGATAGTCGGAGGATTGTACCCGCCATTTAGCACCAGCAGATATTTTCCATCATTCGAAACGGCCGTGCTCAGCGGAAACGTGTCTACTGGAACTTGTTCCCCGGCAGCATGTAGCTTCCAGCCGCTATTCAGTAGAAAACCACCGCCCGCAATCGGCCCAACTTTTTCTTTGGGAGCGTTCTGTGAAACGGCCTCCTGCAGCAACAGTGCACTCAAAAGCGCGATCGTAAACGTTCCAAAAGTTTTCATTCAGTGAACCTGTGGGCTATCGGAAACCGGCGTCCTACACCGAACGCTTTGGGCGTAATTCGCAGACCCGGTGCTGCCTGCTGCCGTTTGTATTCGTTACGGTCAACTTTGCGCACGATATCGCGCACCAACTCTTCGGGAGCTCCGGTATCAGCCGCAATCTCCGGAACGGACCTGTAGTTTTCGATATAGTCTTCCAGAATCGCATCAAGGGTCGGGTAATCCGGCAAGCTGTCGGTGTCCTTCTGATCCGGCCGGAGTTCAGCCGATGGTGCTTTGGCAATCGTGTTCTGTGGGATCGGCGCCGGCAGCCCGCGCTTGCGGTGCCGTTCATTTGCCAGCCGCGACAACCGGTATACCATCGTCTTCGGAACGTCGCTAATCACCCCGAGCCCCCCGCACATATCGCCATACAACGTGCAATAACCAACCGCGATCTCGCTCTTGTTTCCGGTCGTGAGCACGAGCGAACCGAATCTGTTGGAAAAGGCCATCAGCACCATTCCGCGCAGCCTCGACTGAAGATTTTCTTCCGTAGTATCCGGACTGTAGCCTGTGAAGTGAGGTTCGAGCGTATCGATCATGGACTCATATCCGGCTTTGATCGGCGCCATCTCGAACCGGATTCCCAAATTGCGCGCCAGTTCCCGGGCATCGGCCAGGCTGTGCTCGGATGAGTACGGGCCGGGCATCCCGACACCTGTGACATTTTCTTTGCCGACTGCATCGACCGCGATCGTGGCCACAAGCGCCGAGTCAATCCCGCCGCTTAAGCCAACCAGCACGCTGCGGAAGCCGCATTTACGGATGTAATCGCGTGTACCAAGCACCAGGGCGTCATAGACTGCTTCATCCGGATCCAGATCCGTCGGGCGCACGTCGCCTTTGCCCGTCTCGGTGTCGAACAGGACCAGGTCCTCTTCGAATGACTTCGCTAGCGCCGCAACCTCTCCCTCGGCCGTCATCACGAAGCTCGAACCATCGAACACCAGCTGATCGTTCCCGCCGACCATGTGCACGTAAACAGCAGGCAACTGGAATCGCTCGGTGATTGCTCGAAAAATCTCCTGCCTTTGCGTGCGCTTGCCGATGTTCCAAGGCGATGCGTTGATAGACAGTATCAGCTCGGGGCCTTTCTGTACCAACTCCTCGAGCGGATCGCGCGCGTACCGTTGCCGCTCCCAATACTGCTTGTCGTTCCACGCGTCTTCGCAGATTACGAGCGCTATCTTCTTACCGCGAATCGTGCAGAGATCCTGCTCGTGGGCCGGTTCAAAGTAACGGACCTCGTCAAAGACATCGTAATTGGGCAGCAGCATTTTGTTCTGCCGGAATACAATGCGGCCGCCTTCAATCACAGCAGCCGAATTCTGAGCGCGAAGCGCCGAGTCCTTCGCCCGCCCCACGTAACCGACTACCAGCGCGATATCCATCCCGGCCGACGTACGCGCAATATGATCGAGTGCATCCCCCGTGCGATCGAGAAACGAGCGCTTCTCCACTAAGTCCCTGGGCGGGTAGCCAGTCAGCGCAAGTTCAGGAAAAGCGACCACGTCCGCCCCGGCCTGCTCCGCTCGCCTGGCAAAATCCAAGATCCGGGCAGCGTTGGCGTCCAGATCTCCGACGGTGTTGTTGATCTGCGCCAGCGCAATCCGCATCGAACTCTCATTGTAGCGGCGCAGTGAGCCGATCTCCGCTTAGTTTGCGTTACACGGCCCACGTATCCAAAAGCAGCCTTGAGCCGCTCCTCCGATCTCGACTACCCGGACAAGTAGATCGCCAAATAACACGGCGCTTTTTGTTACTTATCAAGCGGAAGCTGACTAGCGCGTTCCGATTCATTGACTTTCCGCTCCACAGCGAAGAACAGCGCGTTACGGAAATTATGCCCTGACTGACAGCTGATTAGCCCGACTCAGACCCTGCAACATTCGGCGACAAGCCCGATACCCGAAGTCCACGGTGATGGGATCAGGCAGGAGCTAACGTCCGACTGCTTTGCTGTGACATTCTTTGCCCAAGGATTCAGTGAATGGAAGCGTGCGAATGTGATCACGGTCGAAGTTTCCTTTGGCGACAGCATCGACGGCAGCCACCGCCTTAACGAGGATCGCCTCAGACTTGGCCGAATCCCAAAATGCCTCAATCAAATCCAGACAGAATGTTTCCATTTCGTTTGAATTTGGTCGCGGAAGCTCACGAGTTTCGAGAAGGAGACGCGAAGCGTATAAGATATGATATCGTGCTGGCTTGTACTTTGCTGGAAGAAGCTGGTTTCTGAAAAGATATTCAAGGCGGTAAAGCGCAAGTGCCGCTAGGTAATATGGCTCCAGCCTGTGATCCTTACCGAAGATTTCTTTGCCCACCTGGTCAAGAAGCGCGGCATAGCTCTTAGTCGTACGGTGTGGTTCGCCAAGAAGCATGGCTGCATATGCTCGAATAAGATTGCCAGGCGTCACAATTCTCGTTTTCTCTATTCCGGTCACGTTGTTGTACTGCCGTGATCGGCGTTCGTAGTACAACCTGCGCGGCTCCGGATAGGCGGCGAAAAAGGCTTCTAGCTTTTTCTGGAAATCGGACATCGCCAGAAGCTGATCTTCCCGCACTCAGTCTGTCGGTTGGTGGCCTTTATAATCGCACCGATTACAGCTTCGTCCTGAGTTGCTATCACCCGCAGCGGTAGAACAACCGAGTCATCGGTGAGCAGGTCCTTCTGGCTGAACAAAACGTGGCTGGTCTGGCATCCGTTAACGATCTGATAGTCCTCGATCAGAAACCGGTTCCCGGTCGCCCGCAGAGTTTTCGCAATGATGGTAATTCCGTTATTCATCAGGACAAACTGCCGCCGCAATTCACTTGATTCTAGTGTTTGTTTCATTTCTGAATTTACGGGATTGAAGTCCTGGAAGTCGCGCACGTTGTCATAGAAGAGACTCTTGATGATCTCTCCGCTTTCGTCCTCCAGCAAGCGTATAAATTCTTGTGCCGGGACCAGGCCGAGATAGGCCTCGACCACGCCCGGAATCTCCGGTACGACCGTTCGATCAGAAAAAGTGAACTCTCTTGAAATCGCGTTCTTGGTTTGCGCATAAAGCTTTTGGAGCGTGTCCGCGTCGATCGGCGAGAACTCAACATCTTTGAAAATATTGAGAGCCGCTAAATCATTTACCACCGCTTGCCTCCGAGCTTCGAGATTTTGATCTCCAACCCACTTGCCAGTAGTGACGTAGTAGAGTCGGCAGATCGGCTTCCCGCGTTTGAAACGACTGCTCATGGCGTATATTTTTTCCATTACGGCATGAGCATCTTTGATTGCCGTTCCCTGGGGAAGGGCGGGATACTCTCTAAAAAAATCGAGGACGCCGAAAGCGAATTGGCCGATCTTTGCGGTCTCAAAGGAGCTAGAGCGTTCTGCCTGGACGAACACGAATGCAACGTCCAGGTAGCCGTTCGCTTGAGCGAGCTCCTCAATCGTATCCGGTTCCACCGCAAGGGCACCATTCACGACGATTGCGATACCGTCGATCCCCGTGTCCCCGCCAGATCCCGTGACAACGTCGCCGGTATCGAAGGTCTGGCTGTGGTGACGATTTGCCGTCAGAAAGGCGGCCAAATGTTCAAATTGTTTGTCTTCACGTAGATTGACGAGATCATGCTCTCGGGAGAATTCATCGAGAAGCGATTTTGTAATTCTGTCCATCTATTCCAGAGAACCTTATATCGGAAGTCTACAGCACTCGGCCCGCAGCCTGGGCCAAGCGCGCGAAGCGATAGAGGTCAGAAACTGCTTTCGGAGCATCTTATCGGTGAGTCAGAGAAGTGATTCTGCTGGATCGATCCTGTGAGGTCGTCCTTACGAATGAAATTAGGCGATGGGATCTCTGCTCGTCCTGACCGCACGCGATTGGCCCGCTCCGTACATTGGAGGTGCTAAACGCGAGCTAACCAGTCTCCCTATTGGTTGTCCGCAATGCAGACGGAGTAAACCGTTACGTTTCCCGCACCAGGACCGTTTGCGCCCGCAAATCGAGCGTACCAGCCACGAGCTTTCCTGTGGCTCTCGCCTTTAAAATATGGCTTACTTTCCACCAATATGAAATTCGAAGGTTCAGTGATGCCCGCTCCTCCACCGACTGCCATTTTGTTCCCCGGACACTCGATAAATATCGAGCCCTGATGGATCCCTTCCATGTTCATCTGATTTATCGCCGGTGCCGAAACCCTCGCATCTTTTGAAGCGACCTCATACCCCCTCAGAACTGCTTCGGGCTGAGTGATCTGAGCGTGACCAGACCAAAGACAAACCAGCGAGCCTATCAACAATCGTTTCATGCCGGGGCACTCCTACAAACACTTTACTCACAAATGTTGTGAAGGCAGATGCAGTGAAAGTGGTGAGTCGCTCGCCGTGAAGTAGTGAATTAGGCCTCGGAAGTCGACTTGTGGCCGCCAGTCCCGTTCTCTGCGCCCACCCCGTTCGCCAATCACAACCCACTCCCTCAACCCGCTCAACCACTTACCTCCCAACCCTTGCCACCACATGCTATCGTCTGACCGCATGCACCGCGCCACCTACGAAGCCTCCCCTCTATCCGCCCTCAACAAACGCGCCGCCGCCAACCGCGCCAACTCGCAATTCTCGACCGGTCCCAAAACGCCAGCCGGGAAAGCCGCCGTCGCCTTAAACAATCTGCGCCACGGGCTCGCCGGCGCATTCCTCATCCTGCCTACCGAGAACGAAGAAGACTTCGCCGAGCTTCTCGAAAACCTCCTGACGAACACCAGCCCGCCACCGAAACCGAACGCCTGCTCGTCACCAACATGGCCCGTCACCAGTGGCTCAGCGATCGCGCCCTCAGACTCCAGCGGCTGGTCTTCGGAGATCACGGCGTCTGCGAAAACGGCGAGCGCCTCCTGCTCTACCTCCGCTACCAAACCACCCATCAGCGCGCCTTTCACAAATGCCTCGCGGACCTTCTCAAGCTCCGCGCTGAACGCCGCAAAACCGAGATTGGCTTTGAACGGCAATCCCACGCCGCCGCCGCTGAAGAGCGCAAACACTGCGGCGAAATTCGCAAGCAAGCCGATGAGTCCCGCAAGCAAGCCGCGGAAATTCGCAAGCAGGAACTGCATGAGGCCCGCCTGAACCTGATCACCGTTCAAATCGCAGCCAAAACCGCTCGCCAACCCGCCCGCCGGCCCCCGAACACCCGCCTGTCGAACGTAAAATCGCGGCTTGAACCAATTTTCACGTTTACCGTCCTGCGGAGTTCCTTTGATACACAACTTTGACTGCTGCCACGCGGTTTTCCCTTACGGCGCGGCGTTAAACTTAGAAGTAGAGGCATTGCATGACAAGGGGCGGTTCCCTAGTTCGCTTTTCTGCTCTGTGTTCGCTTACCGGAGCGCTGCTCTTCGCACAGCACGGCGGGTCATACGGCAAGAACTCGGCAGGAATCGGGCATTCGCCCATCGCTCCCTTTCACATGCCGCCCTCGATCGGTCTCAGCGGACCTTCGATCGGCCTCAGCGGGCCTTCAATCGGCCTGAGTCGACCATCTATCGGCAGCTTCGGAACTGCTCCCGCAAGCCGTTTGCACGGACAGTATCCGTCGCTCTCGCAACCTCCATACAGTGCAGGTCATTCGGCGGAAGGTCCCTGGCGTCGCGGCTCTCGTGAGGCTCGTCGCGCATATGGACTGCCCTTCGCCTATATAGGCGCTCCATACTATCTCCCGTTCGGTAACGACTTTTATCCCGATGCTCCGGCCGATTCTCAACCGCCGCCCTCTGTGGACGGGAGTCAATTGAATGAGCAGGTTCAGCAACTCAGCGCTAAGATCGACGACCTGCAGAATCAGCTTGGGCAGCGGCCAGCCGTGAGTCCAGCTCCGGCCGCAAGCGAAACTCCCCAGCCTCCCGCGCCTCCCCTTGCCATTGTGTTGAAGAACGGGCAAACGCTGCAAGTTCAGAGCTACGCCGTCATGAACAACAATTTTTGGGATTTCTCAAGTCAGCCCGCCCGTAAGATTCCGCTCTCAAACATCGATGTCGCGGCATCGATCAAAGCGAGCGAAGCTAATGGCGCGGAATTTCCGCCGATCTAAGAACCGCGCTCACAGTTTGATCAGAGCACGGCGCAGCAAATCGAGCGATGCCTGCGTGGCCAGAGCCCGGATGCGAAATCGATCGGCGCCATACCGCAGCCGGATCACCTGCGTTTCGGCAGGACTCGCCAATCCCAGATAGACCGTCCCCACTGGATCGAACTCAGTCCCGCCTTCGGGCCCGGCGAAGCCCGTGGTCGAGAGCCCATACATGGCTCCGGTTAAGTGTCTGGCGGCCTCTGCCATCGCGCCCGCCACCCGCTCACTGACTGCGCTGTACTTCGCGAGCAAATCACTCGAAATGCCCAGCACGTCTCGCTTCTGCCTGTCGTTGTACGTAATGTAACCACCCACGAAAAAATGGGAACTTCCCTCCCGGTCGGTGAGGCGTGCCGAAACCATTCCGCCGGTACAACTCTCGGCTGTAGCGACCGTGGCATGTTGTTTCCGAAGAAGCCGCCCAATTACCATCTCCAGCGCCTCGTCGGCGTTCTCGCTGTACGCTTTTTCTCCGAGCAGCGCAGCGATTGGATTGCCCACCTCGCGCAGAAGAGCGTCGGCTCTTTGTCTCGTCTCGGCTGTCGCGCGAAGGTGTACGAACAAATCCCCAGGTGAAGAAAGCACTGTTGTAACAGGATTCGTGTACTTCGTGTAAACGGGCGCGATCAGCGTGTCCAGATCGGATTCACCAATCCCCGTAATCCGGAAGCTGCGCACGCGGATCACCTGCCGGGGAAGCACCGGGCGCAACCGCGGCACAAGTTCGTTTTCCACCATGGGCTTCAGCTCTCGCGGCGGCCCCGGCAACAACGCAAGTGCGCCACGATCGGTGTGAAGAAACTGCCCGGGAGCTGTGCCGTGCGGATTCGGCAACGCTTCGGCGCCTTCGATGAGGTACGCCTGCCGCAAGTTATTCTTCGCCATCGGCCGGTTAATCTGACGGAAGCGCGTGATCAGAATGGATTCCTGCGCGAGCGATAAAAACAGTTTGCGCCCTAGCGCGGCGGCTGCTGCGTCGCGGGTCACGTCATCCTCTGTAGGACCGAGCCCGCCAATTAGAATCACGATCTCGGATCGCTTCAGTGCTTTGCCGATCGCATCCGCCAGCCGGTCCCGGTCATCGCCAATCACAAGCTTTCTCACAACTTCTACGCCGAGCAGATTCAAATACTCTGTTACGGTGAGCGAGTTCGTGTCCACCCGCTGAGGAGTCAGTAGTTCACTCCCAACAGCAATGATTTCGGCGTGCTTCGGCATCAATCAGGCAAGCGGACGCCCAGCTATGTCCACTTCCACACGGTAAAGCGCATTATGCGTCGCAACGATCATGCTGCGCGAGGGAGTAAAAGCGAGTCCCACAATCCCGGGACCCGATAAGAAATGCTCTGCGCGCCGGTCCTGATCGATCCGGATAATGCCGCGTCTTCCACGCAGCGACGCAGCCACATACAGGCGGCCCTCGGCGTCGAAGGCAGAACCCTGCGGCCGTCCAAGGCCCCGATAGAACGTCTCCACTTCTCCGGCTGTCGAAATTCGATGCACGGCGTCGTAGCTCGACGTTGTAGGACCTGTTACGTAGAGGTAACCCTCCGGCCCGAAGGTCAGATGATAGGCGGCGATGGAAGGCTCGAGCGTGGCGTAGACATAGATTTGGCGCGAGCGGCTGATCTTAAAAATCGTCCCGCTCCGGTCGCCGACATAGAGGTTGCCCTCGGTGTCGAATGCCAACCCGGTTGCTACTCCCATTCCTTCGACGTACACTGTCATGTTTCCCGAAGGCGTGATCTGATAAACGATCCCGTCATAGCGGCTGGATACGTACAGTAAGCCTTCTGTGTCAAAAGCCAGCCCGGTCGGGTTCATCAAATCCGTTACAAACGGTTTCGAATTGAAGTTCGTGTCGACTTTGTACAGCGAGACTGGAGATTTCTGTCCACGCGAGCCGCTAAAAGTGCTGTAAACATTGCCTTCGGCGTCTACGGCCGGATTGGAAACAGGATGCAGGCTGTCAGTTATCTGCACCCCAAGATGCGTCTCGACGCTCTCGCTGCTCTGTTCGCCATCCACCACCACGAGCTCGCCTATGGCCGCCGCATCAGGTACGCGAGCAATGATGTAGCTCTCACCAGCCATGATTAAATGCGCGCCTTGTTCGCCGATGCGGACGGAAGGCCGGCCATTGCTCGTGAAATGTTCACCATGAATGTGCAGCTCGCCGCCAACAATCGCGGCCGAAGGCTCGACTCTTGTCACCCGCGGCCTTGCTCTTGCGAAGTCTACTGCCTGTGGTTTATTCGGCATAATTAATACAATCCAGCGCTTCCACCTATATACAAGATAAGCGCCCCGTAAACTCCCGCCGCGAGATCATCCGCCACAATGCCAACTCCCTCCGGCAGCTGCTCGAGCTTGCGAATGGGCCACGGCTTCCAGATATCGAAAAGCCGAAACAGGACGAATCCTGCGACGAAAGCTTTTGCGTTCCAAACCGTCGCGCCCGCCAATGTGACCCACTGGCCTAAAACCTCGTCGACCACCACCAGCCCCGGATCTTTTCTGCCGGCAAATCGAGCTGTTTGCGTCGCAGCCCAAATACCGGGGAAGAGAAGAGCGGCCGTCAGCAGCAGCAGCACGCCGCGTCCGGCATGCAGATAAAAGTGCAGCCAGGCAGCAATCGCTACCGCCGCCAGCGACCCCACCGTACCAGGACCCCAGGGGAAGTAGCCGCAGCCGAACCAGGTCGCTACAATCACCGCGAACCGGGTCACCGCTCGGAGCCTTCCGGCTCTTCTTCTATCTCGTCGTCACCCACTTCGTTGTTTGCCGTCGGAGTCGAGATCACATACTTGTCCGATGCCCAGTTTGCTAAATCTGCTAAGCGGCAGCGCTCGCTGCAGAATGGCATCTGCGGATCGTCGAGCCGGACTTTCCTCCTGCAGATGGGGCAACTGACTTTTGTGGCCGCCATATCGCCAGCCTAACGAACCGGTATTGCGCCGGAGTGCGATTGCACTTGCAGGATGGGGAATGGATTCACCCCCTGTGTAGCGGTCGGCGAAATCTGCCGTTCGGGCGCATTCGTCAAGCGCCCGACCAGGTCGTAATCGTGCGCTTCCGTAACGCGGAACATACGCATCTCGCCGGGACGCGGCGTCTCATCCGCTTCCCCAAAATCATTGATGTAGCAAACGCCGTCAATCTCGGGAGCCTGCGTACCCAGCCGCGCTTCCCACAACAACTCGGTTTCTTTCGACGGGCCTTCGATCAGGACCGGAAACTCGCGCCCGATCATTTGCCTGTTGCGCTTGCGCGAGATGCGCCGCTGTAGCGCCATCAAGGTACGTTTGCGGTTGTAGATTGTCTTATTGTCTACTTTGTTTTCGAGGTGAAAGCTGCCGCTAGTTTCCTCATCGCTGTAGGAGAACACACCTAACCGATCGAATTGCGCTGCCTCGATAAACTGGCATAGCGCTTCGAACTCCTCACGCGTTTCGCCTGGAAATCCCACGATCATACTGGTCCGGATCGCCACGCCGGGAATGGTCGCGCGTATCCGATCGAGCAGCTTCAAGAAGATGTCGGCATTCGCGCCCCGCTTCATGCGCTGGAGCGTCGCCGCGCTCGCATGTTGCAGAGGCATGTCGAGGTATTTCACGAGCGATTCGTGGGCCGCAATTGTGTCGAGCAGTTGCTGCGTCACCTTGTTCGGATATGCGTACAGCACGCGCACCCATTTCGGAAGCTCTGTCGGGATCGTTGCGAGCCGCGTCAGCAGGTCAGCCAAACCGTTCTTCTGCCCCAGGTCTTCGCCGTAACAAGTTGTGTCCTGGCCGATGAGATTGATCTCCCGGACTCCGGTCGCAAACATCCGCTTGGCTTCGTTCACGACGCTCTCCGGGCGACGGCTGCGAAACTGCCCGCGAAACTGCGGAATGATGCAGAAGGAGCACGGGTGATCACACCCTTCGGCGATCTTGATATACGCCGAATGCCGCGGCGTCGTGAACACGCGAGCCGTCAGGTCGTGGTAGAGATAGGGTTCAGGCGCAAGCTCTTTCGGCGCTAATCCTTCGCAAAGCGCCGTGATCTTCGCCAGTTCATTCGTCCCGAGAACGGCGTCCACTTCCGGTAGATTGCGCTGGATATCATCGCGATAGCGCTCCACCAGGCAGCCTGCGACCACTAGCCGTTGCGCCTTACCCGTTTTCTTGTATTCCGCCATCTCGAGAATCGTGTCCACCGATTCCTGTTTAGCGAGGTCGATAAAACTGCAGGTGTTCACGACGATGACATCAGCGTCGGCTGCTTGCGGCGTCAACTCATGGCCGTCCGCCACTAGTTGGCCCATCATGACCTCGCTGTCCACCAGGTTCTTTGGACAGCCGAGACTTACAAATCCGATTTTCAAGGGAGTAGTGATTCCGTGCGGGGTACTCTCTAGAATACCAGTAAGTGGGTCAGAAATCAGTCGGCCCGCAGACTCGCCATTGGATCGACCGAAGCCGCTCGCATTGCCGGGATGGACGCCGCCACAGTCGCAGCGATCGGGAACACGACGCCTACGGCAAGGCTGACGTTCAGATCGACCGATCCAACCCCGTAGAGCATCGTTTCGACCACTCGGCCAATCCCAATACTCGCTGCCCAGCCACCGGCGAATCCTGCCAAGACCGGCAGCATGGCTTCTTTGATCGTCAATCCATAAATGCTTTCGCGCGTGGCCCCGAGCGCCATACGAACTCCAATTTCCTGTGTGCGGGCAGCCACCGTGTAGCTCAGCACGGCGTAGATGCCCAGCATAGCCAGGACGAGTGCAGCCGCTCCAAACGCTGCCAGCACGTCTGTTTGAAACCGTTCGGGCGCGAGCGAATCGCTGAGTTGGGAATCGAGCGTTTTAATGCGCGCGATCGTGATGGCCGGCGCTTGGCTCCAGATCGCCTGCCGGATTCGTGAGCCGAGTTGATCGACAGGTTGAGTGCTGCGAACCAGGAAATAAGTTGCCGACGGTGGATTGTCCTTGAAATGGAAATACACCATATTCGCGGGAGCGAGCTTGAGCGAATTGTTCCGCGCGTTCGCCACCATCCCGATCACGGTGTACTTTTTCCCGCTCCCACCGTGTTTCATCTGCATGCCGACCGGGTTTTCACCTGGCCAGGCAGCTCGGGCCGCTGCCTCCGAGATCACGATTGTGTTCTGATTTCGGTCCCGCTCTTCGAAAAAGCGGCCTGCGATCAGCCGCTCGCGGATTGTCTCGAAATACCCTGGACTCACCCACCGGAAATTCGCCAGCGGCGGCGTGTGCGTGGGGCGGTCGGCCCGGTTAATGCCGTCGATCCACGTCTCGCCTTCTAACGGCATGGCGCTTACCAAAGCCGCAGAGCGTACGCCTGGGATCACCCGCAACTTTGAGAGAACCGCATCGTCAAATTCTGTCCGCTTCTCGTCCGCTTCGAATCCGTGCGACAAATCCACTTCGGCAACCGCTACTTGCCCCGTTTCAAAGCCTTTGTCGCTCTCGATCAGATGAAGCAAGCTCTTCGCAAACAATCCGGTCACCAGCAAGAGCGCCGTGCAGCCACAGACCTGCACGGCAATGAGCCATTTGCGCAATCGCCGGCTCTGGCGGCTCCCCGCTGTGCGCCCGCTATTCTGCTGCAGCGCTCTCTGCGGATCCGTTCGCATGAAGTTGAGCGCCGGCAAAATCCCGAATAAGACAGCGGAGCCCATAATCAGCACCGTCGCAAACAGCAGGACAGAGACATTCAGGTGAACTTCAGCGAGGCGCGGCAAATCGATCGGAGTATATCGCGTAAACAACGCCAACCCTTCGTACGCAATCAGGATTCCAGCAACGCCACCTATACCCGCCAGCAGCAGGCTTTCCGCCAGTGAACTCCAGAGCAGCTGCCATGCGCTCGCGCCCAGCGCACTCCTTATGGCAGCTTCCCGTTCCCGCGCCAGCCCTCGCCCGAGTTGCGCGTTCGCCAGGTTGACGCAAGCTATCAGCATCAGCCCGATCACGGCAGCCATCAAGAGCCATAGCTCCCGGCCAGAACGACCGGCCACCACCTCCTGCATCGGCTCCACACGCGCCAGCAATGCATTCGGCTCCTTATCCATCTGATCCGCCGGAATTTGCTGCACGATTTGGCTCTGAACCGTATTCAACTGGGCTTCGGCCCGTGCAACGCTTACTCCCGGTTTCAAGCGCGCCAAAGCAACCCAGTTGCCGTACTCGCCGTTCCAGTCAAATTTGCTCAAATCGATAACCGCGGGCAGCAGAACGGCCGGTTCTGCCACCCCGGCCGAGGCTTGTTTCGAATACATGGGGCTGAGAGCATTCCCGTTCGGAAAACGAAAGCTCTCCGGCAGAACACCGACTACTTCATGCGGCACATCGCCAATCCGCAGCGTCCGCCCAATCACCTTGGGATCTCCTTGAAACAGCCGTTGCCAGAGACTGTAAGTCAAGATCGCCACATTGTCGCGGCCCTCGATGCTATCGTCCGGCCTGAATTTGCGACCCAGCATGGGCGTGACCTGCAGCACCTCCAGCAAATTAGACGTGGCCGTAATTGTCCCAGTCAATTGCGGATGTTCGCTGGCGCCCAGTGCCACGCCCCTCGCGCGCTCCTGTAATAAACTCAAGCCGCTGAAGGCAGTCGTGCGCTGGCGCCACAGATCCACGTGACGAGGATTCGGCCCGACATACGGTGTGCTCGGCCCAAGAAATTTGACCCGTTCCCAGGCGACAACCAGTTTTCCGCTGTCTCTGTAACTCAACGGCTTGAGAATCACCGAATCCACCAAAGTGAAAATCGCGGTGCTCGCCCCGATGCCTAACGCCAGCGTCAGCGCGGCCAGCAAGGTAAACAAAGGCGCTTTCCGTAGTTGCCGCAAAGCGTAGCCAAGTTCTTGCAGAAAGAACATTTCGCGGTATCTCCTCGTGAATTCAGGGCAGCTGCATACAGCAACGTGCTTGAGCCGTATTTGTTCACCTAAATCTTACAAGTCGAAGCTTTGCTGTTTGGGCACGGGTGGAGGCTTCTCGCCCATTTGCCGCCTCAAATTGCGGAGCATGGCTGCCGCAAACTGCCACGTCGGTCCAGGTGTATCGCGCCAGGGCGCAGGCACGGTGATCATGCAGAAGCTGTCACGCTCCGGATCATGGTAATAGCATCCCGCCTGTTTCTGCGCAGCAGTTCTCGAACTGTCACACGGCAACGGACCGCCTTCGATCAACCCGCACTCTACCGGGATCTCATGCGGCATCAAAAGTCCAACCGGCGTCACGAAATAGAATTCGTTCGAATACCTCATTCCCACTCGCCGCTTCAACGGCTGCTTCAGTTCACAAAGAAAATCCGCCCGCGAAGTCTTCACTTCGTAGCAGACCCGCTTCATAGCCAGATGCGGCAGACAGTTCAACGCAAAACCATCCAGCCTCTGAGCAAAGTTATTGCGATGCCCCGTGCCGACCCGCAGCTCCCGCAGGAATAGCCATTCGGACTCCCTCGTGTGCAAACACGCTTCGAGTATGTCGAGCAGCGATGTTGCCGAGACTGCCGGGCCATCCATCGTGGCAACGACCGCACCCTGGCTCTCATCTGGCATTGCGTTCCGCTACTCCCTTCCTGTGTAGCATCTTTGAACCGGCCGACCCGCGGCGGCCGACTCGCTACACTCCAAGTACCGGACAAAAAGCTTGCGATTGGCCCTTCTTTTTTTCGTCATTGCGGTCGGCGCGCCGGTCTTCGAGGTCATCATTCCCAAAGGTCTCGACTTCAAACAGGAAAACTCGCCGACTGCTGCGAAATACCTGATCGAGACAATGGGCGGAGGCGTGGCTTTGTTCGATTACAACAATGACGGATTGCTCGACGTGTTTCTAGTCAACGGCGGTCAGCTGACGTCGCCGATGCCGGCACCAGAGAACTTTCACCGCTCCGATCCGCGCTTCTGGAACCGCTTGTTTCGCGAGAACAAAGACGGAACCTTCACCGATGTCACCCAATCGGCCGGTCTCGCGAAAGCCGGGGAAGGGAACTACGGCATGGGGGTCGCCGCCGCCGATTACGATAACGACGGGTATACGGACCTTTACGTCACAAGCTACGGGCACAACCTTCTGTATCACAACAACGGCAATGGAACGTTTACCGATGTCACGGAGAAAGCCGGGGTCGCAGGAGGCGGCTGGTCCGCATCAGCGGGCTTTGTCGACTACAACAACGATGGCAAACTGGACCTGTTCGTGACTCGCTACATGGATTGGGATACCCGGCGAAGCACACCGTGCGTGCGCCAGACCTATTGCCCGCCCGGTGAGTTTCCTCAAACTACCAATCTCTTGTATCGCAACCGTGGCGATGGAACCTTCGAGGATGTCAGCCACTCTTCCGGCATTGCTGCGAAGCCGGGTCGCGCGCTTGGTGTGTCTTTCAACGATTACGATGGAGACGGCTTCCCGGACGTTTTTGTCGCGAACGATGGCATGGAACAATTTCTGTTCCACAACAACCGGAACGGTACCTTTACGGAGCGCGCTCTCGATGCGGGCGTGTCTCTCTCCGACAACGGCAAGCCCTTCGCCGGCATGGGCGTTGACTTCCGCGATTATGATAACGACGGACGGCCCGACATCGTCGTGACCAATTTGGCTAAACAGATCTACGCCGTTTATCACAATGATGGCGACGGTGCGTTCAGCTACCGCAGTCTCGAAACAGGCTTGGGCATTCTCTCTGCAGGCAGTTCCGGCTGGGGCATGCGCCTCGAAGATTTCAACAACGATGGCTGGAAAGATCTGTTCGTTGCGCAGAGCCACGTGATGGATAACGTCGAGACCGTCGACCCTTCGCTTCATTACCTGGAAGTTCCGTTATTAGCTCTGAATCATCACGGGCGGTTCGAAAAAGCCGATAGCGGCACGGCTACTCCGGTCGCGGGCCGGGGAGTTGCTTTTGGCGATCTCAATAACGATGGCTCGATCGATGCAGTCCTGAGTGTGCTCGGTGGGAATCCGCTCATCTTCCGCAATCGCGGTGGTGCAGAACACTGGCTCACAATCATCCTGCAGGGCGTTCGCAGCAATCGCGATGGATTCGGTGCTCGAATTTCGGTCAATGGACAATGGCAATACACGAACTCGGGCGGCAGCTATCTTTCATCGAGTGACAAGCGCGTCCACTTCGGCTTGGGATTGTCTGAAACCGCCGCGGTCGAAATTTGGTGGCCGTCAGGCTCGCACCAGAAGCTCTCGAACGTTCATGCCAATCAGTTTCTCATCGTTCGGGAAAAGGATCAGCCCTGATGCTCTCGCTTGTTCTCTCACTCGGCTTGGCTTGGCAGAGCGTCTCACCCGAGGTCGTGGCGCATGTCAAAGCAGGCATGGCAGCGCAGAAGGCCGGTCATCTCGATGACGCCATAAACGAATTTCAGAAAGTCACCGAGCTCGTACCCACGTTGCCGGCGGCGTTCGTGAATTTGGGCGCGGCCTACATGCAAGAACGCGATTACGGCGCAGCCATCGCACCGCTCAGGAAATCGCTCGAGTTGAAACCCGATCTGATAGGAGCGCAACAGATGCTCGGCTACGCACTATTAAGCGAAGGCTATTCCGCCGAGGCAATCCCATACCTGGAAAGCGCACATGTCCAAGATGCGCTGGGCATCGCCCAAGTTCGGATCGGGAAATTTACCGACGCGATCCGCAATTTGACCGCTGCCCTTCAGCAGCATCCGAATGATCCGGAACTCCTTTACTATCTCGGCCGCGCCGCAGGCCTGCTCTCCAAGGAAGCTAACGACACACTGGAAGAGAAGTACCCCGACTCGGCGCGCGCTCATCAGGCTCTCGCAGAAAACTATGCTGTCTTGCGGCAGGTTCCGGAAGGGGAAAAAAATTACCTTGCAGCCATTGAGGCCGAGCCGGAAGCGCGCGGCGTTCACCTTGCCTTGGGCCAACTCTATGCGCAAGCCGCAGACTGGACCAAAGCCGAAGAGCAATTTCGCGTTGAAACGAAGCTGCAGCCGGGCGATGCCGAATCGGCTTACTGGCTCGGTAGTTCTCTGCTCGAAGCAGGCAAGCTGAAGGAAGCGCGAGCCGAGCTGGAGCGAGCTGACCGCCTTCGTCCCGGCATGCCGGAGACTCTGTACGCCTTGGGAAAAGCCGATTCGCTCAATGGGAATCCGAGCGGCGCGCAAGCTGCCTGGACGAAATTGCTTTCTCTCGAAAACTCCGGCTCACTCGCAGCACAGGCCCACTTCGGTTTAGCGGCTCTCTATCGCAAACAGGGCAAGAGTGCCGAAGCGGCTCGCGAAATGGAAGAATACAAGCGCCTGCAACGCTGGTAAACCTGCAACCGGACGAATGAGAGGTATGACTTCCCGGCGGTTTCGCCTATAGACTTGAAATCCGCGAGGTCGGTTAATCGCAAGAGAGGTGATCGGCCATCCGAAAGGCTGATTGCACACTTACGGCCCAAAGGTGATAGGTATCGGCGCGGTTCCCACATGCCACCAGAAAACCGTATCTGCTATGGCCAACTCTTTGAAAAGTCCTTGCACGTTGACGAACTTGGCGAAAGAGAAAGTCTACTGGCCAAGCGAAGAAATGGACGTCCCTCGCCTTCGCGAGCCTTCCCCAATTAGTGACGAATGAATTTTACTTTGCCACGCATCTGCACCGAAAGTAGCACGTTACGCGGAGACAAAAAAAGGGCTGGATTGCTCCAGCCCTTTTTTTGTATGACTTGTATTGGTCTGTCCTTAGAACGAAAGCCGCAACGCAAACTGCACCAGGCGCGGCGTGTTCACTTGCGAGCTGATCACCCCGAATGACGAGGATCCCAGGCTCTGCCCAGGGTAACCGAACTGCACCCGGTTGAAGATGTTGAAAAGCTCTGCCCGGAACTGCAGCGTCGCTCTCCCTTCCGGAGCAATCGGGAAACTCTTGAATGCCGAGAAATCCCAGTTGGCGATTCCCGGTGCGCGGAGGTTTGGATCCGTGCGGCTCGCATCGCCGAACGTGTAAGGCGCCGGTTGCGTGAAGCAGCTTGTGTTGAAGTAGTCGTTCAGCTTCGTCTGAGTCGAACCTGAAACGGAGCTATTACACCCCGCTACAACGTTTGGCCGCTGACCCCCGCCGTAAGAATTGGTATTGTTGGAGTTAGTCCCGAAGTGAAGCGGAAAACCCTTCTGGATCGTGGTTACACCCTGTGCGCCCCAGCCGCCCAGTATGGCGTTTTCGAAGCCGTTCACGTTCGACATGTACTTACGGCCCTTACCTACCGGGACATCCAGCACATAGCTCACAACCAGGCGATCCGGCGTATCGAAGGAAGCGAGTGACTTTTCAGCCCTGAAATTATTCCAGTCCTGAACACCACCCGTTCCGCCGTTTTCCAACCACCCGGTAATCGTATCCGTGTTGCTGATGAGCTTGGCGTGAGTATACGCCACCAGGATCGAGTTGCCGCCGGAGAAGCGCTTTTCTGCTTTCAGCTGCAGCGATTCATAGGTGGAGTCGCCGATTCCACTACCGGCGAATTGGACGCCGTCGTATTGCGGATAAGGACGCAATAATTGACCGCGCGTAACAGTTGCGGGCAATAGCACCGATCCGGGAGCCGTCACAGTACCAAAGTACGGATTCGCAACACTCTGCTGTAGCCCGCTGCCTAGAGCAAGGTACTGCTCCGGAAGTTGATCGATCTGCGGGGATTCAACAGGCAGGTGTGTGCCTTTTGCTCCGCCGTACGCAATATCAATCAGGAATCCGTTACCCAGCTCCTGCTGTATATCGGCATTCCATTGCTGTGCGTAACCATACGGATTTCCCAACTGGTTTCCATTTATAAACTTGCCGAGCAATGCCTGCGCATAGCCCGGGGTCCTTCCGGGGGGCGAAATAATTCCGCTTGGGAAGGGATTAGCAATGGTGTAAGCGCCGTTGCCAGCCACTGCGGATGTACCGCTGCAGGACGCCGGGTAACAGGTCGGCACGCCTGCGTTGATGGTTGACAATACGGGAGTGCTGTATCCGTTTAGCGGGTCGTTATTGGGGCTGTTATCCCAAGCTACGTCGTTTGGCAGCCAGAACAATCCATACCCTGCATGAAAGACGGTCTTCTGTCTGAGCTGGTATGCGATACCTGTGCGCGGTGCAAATTGCGACCACTTCGGACGAATGCCGCTCCGGTACGTGTCAGTCTGCGAATTGACAAGTTGCAGATCGCCTGGCTGGACGATGCCCTGAGCGAGCAGCACGGAATTAGGAGCGGTCGGATTGAAGAACGAAATCCGGTTATAGCGCTCGGTCCAAGGGCCCGAATGTTCCCAACGGCCGCCGATGTTCACTGTCAGCTTGCTCGAAACGTGCCAGTCGTCGTTGACGAAAACAGCCGGGTAAAGCTGCTGCGCCGCAACGAGAGCAGGGCTGTTCGCGCTGCCGCCGGTCGGGTAGCCGAGTAGGAACGTGGCGAGACCTAAACCGCCAGTCGCTGTATTGAGTCCGTTCGCAGCAGTCATGCTCGGATCGAAGTTGAAGATGCCGGTTGGAGTATTTGTCTGCGCATAATTATGGGTCAGACGAAGAAATTCACCGCCGAACTTCACGGTGTGCTTCCCTGCAATCTTGGTGAGGGTTGCTGCTGCACGATAGTTATCGTTCCGGTCGATGATCACGCTTCCTGCGCCCTGGCTGCCGAACGTGCCATTTGTATCGAACCCGTTGATTACCGGTACCGGCAAGTCGCGGAAGATAGCTTCTGAGTTGAGCGACGCTGGCCAACCGAGATTCGTCAAATCGTACCCTAGCGTCGAGGGCGTCCGGTCGTAGTTGAATCGCTGATAGCTCAAGCGAACTTCCATGATCGTAGTCGGCGAGAATGAGTACGTATCGCCTAACACAAAATTATTCGTGTTGAAGAGCTCGGTGCAGCGATCTTGGCAGACGCCGTTGCCGAACGGATCATTGGGCAGATTCAGGTTGCCCCAGTACGTGTACCGGGCAGTGATGTGCTGCTTGTCGGATACGTTTTGATCGAGGTGTACGACAGTCTGATTCTGGTTGCCGCCCTGACTGGAATTCGATACCCAGTTGTTCACGCCATTCGCCAGCCCGGGTGCGTTCGGCTGCGGGTAAAGGCTAAGCAGCTTCAACGAAGTGGGATTGATTCGGTTGGAGGGAATCATATTGCCGGGAAACTGAGCGCGGTCACCCTTCGCTTGCGTACCGGTGCACGCCGGAGTTCCCGGAGCGCCCGTTCCGCAAGTAGTAAGCGGATCGTAGACGTTTACTTTCTGCGAAGTAGCTAATGCGCTAAGATCACCCGACCGCTCCTGAAGCGTAGGCACTGTCTCTGTATACGATGCGCCCTGCCGCAGCCGGAAGCCTTCGTAATTCGCGAAGAAGAAGGTCTTGTTCTTACCGTTGTAAATCTTCGGAATGATCACTGGCCCGCCCAGGTTGAACCCGTACTGGTTCTGCGTGAAAGCGCCGCGCGGCGTGCCGTTCAAATTGTTGAAAAATGTATTGGCGTCGAGGACTTTGTTCCTCAGAAATTCGTAAGCCGTTCCGTGTAACTCGTTGCTGCCGGATTTCGTCGTGAAGTTCACCACCCCGCCTGCGAAGCGGCCGTATTCAGGCGACAGATTGTTGGTCGCTACCTTGAACTCCTGTAGCGAATCCTGCGTCGGAATTAACGCCGTAATGTTGATGTAGCTGCCGTTTACCGGCGAGCCATCCAACCACACCATGCTTTGATTCGCCATGCCGCCGCCGATCTGATAGTTGCCCCAGGCGAATGGATTTTGGCCATTCGGGTTCGACATCGAGCCGCCTTGGGGGACGACCGACGGAACCAGCGCGACAAGGTTCAACGGATTGCGGCCATTGAGCGGCAACTCAACTGTTTTGCGCTCATCAATCACTTGCCCAAGAGACGAAGACTCCGGAGCGAGCAACGGCGTCTGAGCGGTAACTTCTACCGTTTGGCTGACTGCGCCCACTTCGAGCGCCAGATCAATCTTGCTGGTTGTACCGGTCTGCACTTCCACCGGCGTTCTCAGAACGCGCTTAAATCCGGGCTTGGCAACTTCCACCGAGTACTGGCCAGGCGCCACGTTGACAAACTGATACAAACCCTCTGCGTTTGTGGTCTCACTTTTCTTCTCACTGGTCCCGAGATTAGTAAGAGTCACTTCGGTGCTGGAGATTGCAGCGCCGGATGGATCGTTGACATTTCCTACGACCGATCCGAAGGTCGTCTGAGCATTTAGACAGGGAACGCCGGAGATCAATGCTGCGAGCGCTCCCAAAAGACACCAACTTTGTAGTCTTTTGAACATGAAATTAACCCCTGAACTAACTGAATGCAGTGTATCAGGATTGAAATGAGCTCAAGCCAACGCTCAGATGCAGCCTTAGAATTCACCTGGCCCAAACACGAAACCTTGTACGAACGGCTGAGTGGTCTTAGTACACAATAAAGCCTGTTACGGATTTAGGGGCTCTTAAGAAGATCTGTAAGGAGACGCGATGGCAAACCCAATTCGAAGGCTCTCTCTGTGTGTGCTCGCAGTCTGCAGCCAACTGAGCTGGTCGCAGACGAACATTGTTACCTATCACAACGATAATGCCCGCACTGGGCAGAATCTGGTTGAAACAATCCTCACACCCGCCACCGTGCAAGCGGCAAAATTCGGCAAGCTCTTTAGCGTGTCCATGGACGGTAAGATCGACGCTCAGCCGCTATTTCTGTCGGGCGTCAGCATCCCGAACCGCGGGAAACACAACGTAGTGTTCGCCGCCAGCGAGCACGACAGTGTCTACGCTTTCGACGCCAAAACGGCAGCATCTACTGGCACGTCTCTCTGCTCGGCGCAGGCGAGACAACATCTGATGCGCGGAATTGCGGTCAGGTCACGCCGGAGATTGGGATAACGGCAACTCCAGTTATCGATACAACTGCCGGGGCGCACGGAACGCTGTACGTCATTGCTATGAGCAAAGCTGCGAGCGGGAACTACCATCACCGTCTGCACGCACTGGACCTCACGACCGGGGCTGAGCAGTTCGGCGGGCCTGTCACGATCCAGGCGACTTACCCTGGGACTGGCGCAAACAGCAGCAACGGGCAGGTGACTTTTGACCCCAAGCAGTACAAAGATCGTCCAGGACTTCTGCTGCTTAATGGCGTCGTGTACACCGGTTGGGGCTCACATTGTGACATCAATCCATACACCGGCTGGATCATAGGCTATGATCGCCTCTCGCTAAAGCAGACAAGCGTCTTTAACTTTGCTCCGCACGGCAGTGAGGCCGCTCTCTGGAACAGCGGCGGCGGTCCGGCTGCTGACGCCAACGGCAACATTTTTGTCTCCGTTGCCAACGGCACGTTCGACACAAGCCTCAATGCGAATGGCTTTCCCGCGAGAGCGGATTTCGGCAACTCTTTCGTGAAGCTTTCCCTTTTAAGCGGCAAGTTGACAGCTGTCGACTACTGGACGATGGACAACTCCAAATAGCGAATCGAATAGCGATACCGATCTCGGCTCCGGCGGCTTCATGCTCCTGCCCGACCAGAAAGATTCGAATGGCGTTGTGCGCCATCTGGCTGTCGGGGCTGGCAAAGATTCCAACCTCTACGTAATCAATCGGGACAACATGGGCAAGTACGACGCAACGTCAGACGCAACTATTTATCAGCAGCTCACTGGAGCTCTTCCGAACGGTGTCTGGGCAAACCCAGCCTATTTCGACAGCTATGTCTACTTCGGGTCCATCCATAGCACGCTGCAGGCGTTCGAAGTAAGGAACGCGCAATTGGCTGCCGCTTCCGCAACTACACATTCCTTCACTTATCCGGGTGTTACCCCCAGCATCTCGGCTAACGGTTCAGCCAACGGTATTGTCTGGGCGGTTGAGAATTCGAATCCTGCCGCGTTGCACGCTTACAATCCTGCCAACCTCGGCATCGAGTATTACAACAGCAATCAGGCGGCCTCCGGGCGAGATCACTTCGGCGCAGGCAACAAGTACATAACGACCACGATTGCCAACGGCGAAGTATTCGTGGGGACGCCGAACGGCGTTGCTGTCTTCGCTACTCTTCCCTCACACTCACTCCCGAACGGCGAGTACAAAATCATTAGCCAGTTCAGTACGCTTGTGTTGGACGACCCCGGTTTTTCAGGGACGTCAGGCGTGCAGATCATGCAGTATACGCCAACGGGCGGAGTCAATCAGAAGTGGTTCTTTACTGCAAACGGCAGCGGATTCTACACGATCCGGAACGCCTCGAGCGGTTTGTATCTCACGGATCCTGGCGGCTCCAAAGCGAATGGGGCAAAGCTCGAACAGCAGGTACCTAACGGCTCGGATTCGCAGCTTTGGTCCCTGACTCTCTCTGGTTCCGGGTACGTCATCCACAACAAAGCCAGTGGCCTGGTGATGGATGATTCAGGCTTCGGCTTAAACAAGGCGAACCTCTTACAGCTTTGGACCGCAAGCGGGAACAGTAACCAGGCGTGGCTCATTCAATAGTTGAAACAGGCGAGCGGATTTCTGATTCGCTCGCCTCCGACATTGCAATCGAGTTGTAAGGCCTGGTTTGCATCGGCTAACTCTGGCTAACTCCTCGCCGGATGGCGGCCTTTTCTTCCATCTCCCTAGCGATGGGTAGTTAGGTCCGGTAC
>JAABUQ010003013.1_pt1 | contig 31879 bp, 31 predicted proteins | sample 5560001 | NCBI WGS metagenome assembly JAABUQ01 (sample SAMN10711888, study PRJNA513371) | rock metagenome | isolation source: Antarctica rocks | place: Antarctica: Victoria Land, Finger Mt nord | collected 2015-12-18 | reverse complement strand
CCCCACGCCCCACGCCCCACGACTCACGACCCTCACGCTTCACGCCCCCACGACCCACGGTCGATCTCCGGGACCTCGACGGTCGGGAAGTCGACCCGGGCGTCGGGGGTGAGGAAGGGGGCCATCTCGTCTCCGGCGTTTTCCAGGAAGTCGACCATCCGACGAAGGAAGCGGGCGGCTTGCATGGCGATCATCACGCGACGGTCGAAGTTCAGGCTCAAGAAGAAGGCCGGCCGGACCTCGACGGCGGTGCCGACCGCGACGGGGCGGGGCCTGACCTGGCCGAAAGAGACGCCGATCGGGTGGGGCCAGGTGCCGAGGACCGCGTCGACGCCGGACCGATCGGGCGCGCAGACCAGCGCGGCCCCGCCTCGATCGCGGGCCCAGGCCCCGGGGGTGTCGCGGAGGCGGCGGATCAGGTGGGCGAAAGATCCGCGAGGCTGGCCGGGCCGGCAACACGCGGCCGAGGCCCGGGCGTCGAGGGCCCGGAGCGCGCGGGCGATCTCGTCGATCGGGGCCTCGTCGGCGTCGTGGAGGATCGCGAACGTGGTCGTCGGGGCCGAGCCGCGGGCTTCGCGCTCGACGGCCACCGCGACGTCGCACCCGGCGAACTCCTGGAGCTTGGGGCGGCCGGACGGCCAGGAGCCCCGGCTCCGCGACCGGCGGTTGGCGTCGGGGAAGTCGCGCAACGCCCGCGCCAGGGCCTTGACCACGAACGTCGCCAGCGACGGCCCGGTCGGCCCCGGCCAGCGGTCGCGGAGCCGCTCGACTTGCGACAGGTCGACCTCGGCGAGATACGTGAGCGTCCGGCCCGGGCGGATCTCGCGGTCGACGAGGACCAGGTTCGCTTCGAAATTCGGGCCGTCCGGCGGCCGGGCCCGGTCGGGTGGGGGATCGTTCATGCATCACCTTCGGGGGGGGCGCCGGAATTCGGCCGAGGGGACGCGGGGGGAGGGGCGACGGCCCCAGTCCCATCAAGGCACCCCCACCCCGGCGGTCCGAGACTCGTTGCCCAGGGGCGCCGACGTCGAGGTCATGGCGTCCACCGGAAGCCGTCCGGTCCGACCGCTCGGCGGCGGGGCGAACCCGAATCGCTTGAGCCAGGCCGGCCGCCGGCCGCCGATCTCGGGGGCAAGGGCCCGGAAATCGAGGCGGAGGGCGTCCAGCTTGGCACGACCGATGCCGGCTTGCAAGGCGTCGTCGCCGTGGTCGCCGACGTTCTCCAGGACCGGCAGCGACATCATCGGCTGCGCCGCCAGGCCCTCCTTCGCCAGCGCCAGCCAGGCCCGCTGGAGCGCCCGGCCGACGATCACGTCGGTCGCCGGGGCGCCGTCGGGCGCGACGACCAGGCAGAGCCCCGAGGCGCTGGACACGAGCTTGCGGGCCTTGGCGGCGAACACCCGGCCGGCCCCCCCGAGCCTGAGCAAGCGGTCGGGCGCCCGCCGCATCGCCCGGAGCGCCAGGCGGTCGGCCGCGCCCACTTCCAGGGAGGCGATCGACAGGCCTTCGTCGACGACGTCCCCGCGCGGGCGGTCGAACCGGACCTTGGACAGGAACGCATTCCGCATGGCCGGGGCGCCGAACATCGCCGCGTCGGCCCGGCCGATCAGGGCGGCGAAGGCGGCGAGCCGCCCCCCTTCGACGATCCAGTGGGTCGTCACCCCGTCGATCGGCGGCGTCGCGCGGCCGAGCCGGTCGAGCACGTCGGCGGCCACGGGCCGGCCGTCGTAGGGGCGGCGGTTGGTGACCCGGGCCAGCAGGGCGGCGTCGGGGCCGGGGCCGGTCCGGGCGTCCCCCGACAACCGGACGACCCCCACCGCGTCCCCCGTCCCGGCCCCGATCTCGACGCCGAGCCCGAGGGCCTCGGCGGCCCTGACCAGGTTCTCCAGGCTGGCGCCCGCCGCCATCCGGGCCATCCGCTGGCCGGCGTTCATCGGCGACGGGTCGCGGGTCGGGTCCAGGACCAGCGTGATCGTCCGCCCCTCGGCGTCGACGACGAACCGGACCGGTTGCGTGTTGTCGCCCGAGGGGGCCAGCGCCGCGGCGGCCAGGATTTGCCCGATCGAATCGTCCATCGCGCGGTCCTCTATGGGCGGGATCATCCCCGCGACTCCGGCCCCTTGCCCCAGCCCATCTTCTGGAGGGCCCGGCTGGCCAGCCGTCGCTTGACCCCTTGCCAGGGATTCCGGCCCCCCCAGGGGATTCGCCCTCGGGCGAACACCTGCCGGTAGGCGTCGAACTGGAAGAACCACGGGGCCGGGCGGATCGGCGACCGGCCCAGGAGGATCTTGAGCGTTTCCACCGCCGCGACCCCGCCGCAGAGGTGGCACGCCAACCCCGCCGACGGCCCCCGGCCCGAACTGGTGTCGACCTCCGAGAGGTCCATGTACGACCGATGGGTGGCGCGCGGCGTCAGGCCGACCAGGAACGCGGCGAGCTGGTCGACCCGGCCCATCGCCGGGTCGAAGCCGAAATAGTCATCGAAGCTCATGCCGGTCGGCGAGAAGACCAGATACGCGGCCGAGAAGCCGATCGGGCCGGCGGTCAGGGCATGAATCCCGCGCCGTCGGGCCTCGGCGAACACCAGCCGGCGGACGTCGAGGGCGAAGAAGTCGATCCCGTCGACGACCACGTCGACGCCGTCGAGGAAGGCATCGATGTTGCCCGGCCCGATCGGTTCCCGGAAGGGCCGGATGTCGAGTTCCGGGTTGATCGCGAGGGCCTCCTCGGCCATGACCTCGACCTTGGGCCGGCCGAGCCCGCGCATGGTCGCCCCGAACTGGCGGTTGAAATTGGCCAGCTCGAAGGTGTCGGGGTCGGCGACGTGGAACGCCCCGATCCCCAGGCGGGCGAGCGTGATGAGATGGATGCCCCCCACGCCGCCCATGCCAACGATCGCCACCCGGGCGCGGCGGAGCCGGCCTTGCTCCTCGACGCCGATCAGCCCGCGGTGCCGGGCGAAGGCCGTGTCGTAAGAGAACGGCCCGGCGGCGGTCCCGTCGGGAATGGCGACACCCATCGGCTTGCCCCGAAAACTCGGATGATCGATCCAGGGATGGGCGAACTGGCACGATTGTAGGCGACCGCCCGCCCCCGGGCAACCGGCGGGCGGCCCGGGCCAGGGTCGATCGGTTCGTCAACTTGTGGAATGCCAGATTGCAAGCATCTCAGATCTCAGACGGCGGCAAGACAAGAGAAATCCGCCGTCTGAAATCCGAGATGCTTGCAATCCGCGATCAGTCTTTCGACCCAGCTCGAAGGACCGATCGACCCTGCGTCCCGGGCGTCGTCGGGCCGCCCGAAGGCGGCCGGGACCGGCGGTTTTCGCCCGATCCGGCGGGAGTCCGATCGGGTCGTTCGAGGGCTGGCATCCGAATCCCAGCGGCCGAAAATTTTTGTCGAGGGTTAACCCGTTCTTATAATGCGGCCATGACCACCGCCTCCGTGGCGAAAGCCCGGGACGTGGCCCGGGCCCGGCGGTCGGTCCGAAGGAGCAAAGGGGAATCTCTTGCGGCCTATCCAGGGGAAAGTTTCGGCGGCGCTCCTTTCGTCCGTCGCCTCGACGCTGGGCCTGCTCGCCGGCTGCGAGGGGGGCAATGTTTACAAGGCCCCGCCGCCGGCCGAGGTGACGGTCGACGTCCCGGTCCGCCGGTCGGTCACGAACTACATCGAATACACGGGGACGACCAAGGCCGTCGAGAAGGTCGAGCTCCGGGCCCGGGTCAAGGGGTTCCTCAAGGAGCATCACTTCGAGGAAGGGAGCGTCGTCAAGGCCGGCCAGCTCCTCCTGGTCATCGACGAGGAGCCGTTCCAGGTCGCCCTGAACATGGCCGAGGCGCGGCTGGCCGAGGCCGAGGCCGCCGCGAAGAAGGCCGAGAACTCCAAGGCCAAGGAGGTCGCCACGGCGACGATCGCCCTCGACCAGTCGGTCCTCTTGCTGGCCAAGCTCGAGGAGGGGCGGAACAAGGCCCTCCTGGCCCGCAACGCCGGGACCCGCGAGGCCCTGGACCAGTCCGAGGCCAGCCGCCGCAAGGCGGAGGCCCAGCTCGACGCCGACCGGGCCAACCAGGAGCAGGTGTCGGCCGACTACCTGACCAACATCCTCTCGGCCAAGGCCAACGTCGAGGCCGCCCGGGCCGACGTCCGCAACGCCCAGATCAACCTCGGCTATTGCCGGCTCACCGCCCCGTTCGAGGGCCGGATCTCGCGGCGGTTCTACGACCCGGGCAACCTCGTCGGCGACGGCCAGGCCACCGTCCTGGCGACGATCCTCCGGGACAACCCGATCGAGTTCTACGTCAACGTCAGCGAGAACGACCTGCTCCGGTTCCGCCAGATGACCCGCGAGGGGAAGCGGCGGGACTTCGACAAGGGGGACGAGATCGCGCTCGACCTCGGCCTGGCCAACGAGGAAGGGTTCCCGCACCGGGGCAAGCTCAACTACTCCGACCCGTCGGTCGACCCCGGGACCGGGACGGTCCTGGCCCGAGGGATCTTCGACAACACCGACCGGGTGATCATCCCGGGCCTCTTCGCCCGGATTCGGGTGGCCCTGGACGAGCGGCCCGATGCCCTCCTGGTCCCCGAGCGGGCCCTGGGGACCGACCAGGCCGGCCGGTTCCTCCTGGTCGTCGGCAAGGACGACGTGGTCGAGCGGCGGGCGGTCCGGGTCGGCTCGCAGCAGGGCGAGCTCCGGGTCATCGAGGACAACCTGAAGCCGGGCGACCTGATCATCGTCAACGGCCTCCAGAAGGCCCGGCCCGGCCTCAAGGTCAGCCCGAAGCGCGAGGGCGCCGCCCCGCCCCCGGCGGTCGCGGCCGGCCCGAAACCCCAATAATACCGACCCGAAGGCCCGGCGAGACTCATCGATGTTCTCACGCTTCTTCATCGAGCGGCCGATCTTCGCGAACGTCATCGCGATCATCACGGTCTTGATCGGCGCGGTCACGGTCTTCGTGCTGCCGATCGAGCAATATCCCCAGATCACGCCGCCCACGGTCCAGGTCACGACGGTCTATCCCGGGGCCGACGCCAAGGTGCTCTCCGACACGGTCGCCTCGCCGATCGAGCAGGAGGTCAACGGCGTCGAGGGGATGCTCTACATGTCGTCGACCTGCGCCAGCGACGGGTCGTACACGCTGACCGTCACCTTCGACGTCGGCACCAACCTCGACCAGGCGCAGGTCCTGGTCCAGAACCGGGTGGCGATCGCCCAGCCCAAGCTCCCGCAGGACGTCCAGCGGCAGGGGATCACGACCAAGAAGAAGTCGACGGCGATCATCCTGGTCGTGGCCCTGACCTCCAAGGGGGACCGCTACGACAGCCTGTTCTTGAGCAACTACGCGACCTTGCAGGTCAAGGACGTGTTGAGCCGGATCTACGGGGTCGGCGACATCCAGGTCTTCGGCTCCAGCAACTACGGGATGCGGATCTGGCTCGACCCGGAGAAGCTCAAGGCGCGGAACCTGACGACGCTCGACGTCCTGGCCGCCATCCAGGAGCAGAACATCCAGGTGGCCGCCGGCCAGGTCGGGTCGCCCCCCACGCCCGGCTCCCAGGATTTCCAGTACACCATCACGACCCTGGGCCGCCTGAGCGACCCCCACCAGTTCGCCGACATCATCGTCAAGACCACGCCCGGGGCCGAGGCCGGGGTCGGGGCGCGGCTGACCCACGTCAAGGACGTCGCCCGGGTCGAGCTGGGCGGCCAGGTCTACGACCAGTGGTGCGACGTGTCGGGCAAGGCCGCCGCCGGCGTCGCCGTCTTCCAGCTCCCCGGGGCCAACGCCCTCGACGTGGCCAACAAGGTCATGGCGGCGATGGAAGAACTCAAGAAGTCGTTCCCCGAGGGGATGGAATACTCCTTCCCCTACGACACCACGGTCTTCGTCCGCGAGTCGATCCGCGAGGTCTACATGACCTTGTTCGAGGCCGGCGTCCTGGTCCTGATCGTGATCCTCCTGTTCCTCCAGGACTGGAGGGCCACGCTGGTCCCGGCCACGACCGTCCCGGTCACGATCATCGGCGCCTTCGCCGCCATGTTCGCCCTGGGCTTCACCGTCAACCTGCTCACGATGTTCGGCCTGATCCTGGCCATCGGGATCGTCGTCGACGACGCGATCGTCATCGTCGAGAACGCCGCCCACCACATCGACCACGACAAGCTGTCCCCCAAGGAGGCCACGATCAAGGCGATGGGCGAGGTGATCGGGCCGGTCATCGGGATCACCCTGGTCCTGATGGCCGTGTTCATCCCGACCGCCTTCCTCCCCGGGATCACCGGCCAGCTCTACCGCCAGTTCGCCCTGACGATCGCCGCCACCGCCCTCATCAGCGCGATCAACGCCGTGACGCTCAAGCCCGCCCAGTGCGCGACGTACTTGCGGCCGACCCCGGAGCGCAAGAACGCCTTCTACCGGGGGTTCAACGCGATCTACGACCGGTGCGAGGGGATTTATGTCGGGATCGTGTCCCGGCTGGTCCGCCATACGTTGCCGATGATGCTCCTGTTCGTCGTCCTGGCGTCGGTGACGCTCTACTGGTTCATGAGGCTGCCGACCGGCTTCCTCCCGGTCGAGGACCAGGGGTACGCCATCGTCGGCATCCAGCTCCCCGACGCTTCCTCGCAATCGCGGACCCGGGACGTGGTCCGCAAGGTCGAGGAGATTCTCAAGAAGACGCCGGGGCTCCAGCACTGGGTCATGATCGGCGGGCAGTCGCTGCTCGACCAGACCATCGCCTCGAACGCCGCCACGTTCTACGTCCGCTGGGCCCCCTACGAGGAGCGGACCACGCCGGAAACCCAGCAGGACGCGATCATCAACCACCTCCGGGGCCAGTTCGCCGGGATCGAGGAGGCGATCGTCTTCGCGTTCCCGCCGCCGGCGATCATGGGCCTGGGCGTCGCCGGCGGCTTCGAGCTCCGGCTGGAGGACCGCGGCAACGTCGGCCTGGGCGAGTTGCAGGCGATCACCGACGAGATGGTCCGCGACGGCAACGCGCAGACCCGGCTCAAGTCGCTCAACTCGACCTTCCGGTCCGGCGTCCCCCAGCTTTACGCCGACATCGACCGGGTCAAGGCCAAGAGCCTGGACGTGCCGCTCGAATCGATCTTCGGGACGCTCCAGTCGGCGATGGGGTCGGCCTACGTCAACGACTTCAACCTGTTCGGGCGGACCTTCCAGGTCCGGGTCCAGGCCGACGAGAAGTTCCGGCTCAAGCCCGACGACATCCGCCGGCTCGAGGTCCGCAACCGGGCGGGGATGATGCTCCCGCTGTCCACCCTGGCCACCATCGACGAGGCGCTCGGGCCCCAGATCATCACCCGGTACAACCTCTACCCGGCGTCCTCGATCTCCGGAGAGGCCGCGCCCGGGTCCAGCTCCGGTCAGGCCCTCAAGCTCATGGAGCAGATGGCCCGGGACAAGCTGCCCAACTCGATGGGCTACGAATGGACCGGGATGTCCTATCAAGAGAAGCAGGTCGGCGGCCAGTCGATCTACATCTTCGGCCTGGCCGTGCTCCTGGTCTACCTCGTCCTCGCCGCGCAGTACGAGAGCTGGTACACGCCGGCCGCCGTGATCTTGGTCGTCCCCCTGGCCCTGCTGGGCACGGTCGCCGCCGTGTCGATCCGGGGGATGGACAACAACATCTACACCCAGATCGGGATCGTGCTCATCATCGCCCTGGCGAGCAAGAACGCGATCCTGATCGTCGAGTTCGCCCGCGAGCTGCGGGCCTCGGGCTCGTCGATCCTGGAAGCGTCGATCCGCGCCGCCCGGCTCCGGTTCCGGCCGATCCTGATGACGTCGTTCGCGTTCATCCTCGGGATCGCCCCACTGGTCTTCGCCAAGGGGGCCGGCGCGGCCAGTCGCCAGGCGTTGGGGACGGCGGTCTTCGGCGGGATGATCGCCGCCACGGTCCTGGCCGTGATCTTCGTGCCCGTGTTCTTCGTGGTGACCCAGCGGTTCTCCGAGTGGCGGGCCCGGCCCCGCGCCGTCGCCCCCGCCCGGGTGGTCGCCCAGCCCGAGCCGGTCGCGGAGGTGGCCGCCGTCTGATCTGATGGAATGGTCGCGCAACCACCGGGAATCTCCCCCCTCTCCCTCCGGAGAGGGGGCCAGATTTCGCCCCCACGGGATGCGTCGACCTTGGCCTCGACGGTCCCCTGCTTGTCGCCGCGGAGCGATTGCCGGCGGGCCGTCGAAATTTTCGCGATCTTCCCGAATTGTCGCCCGCGATGGGGGCAAAAGCGGGCGCGACGACCTTCCGGTTTCGCGGCTTGGCGACTAGGATGATGGCGATTTCCCGGGGCCCGTCGTCGTCGACCGGCTCCATCGAAGGAGGGTGGCCAGCGGAACGGCCGCCCGGGAGGACGGTTCCATGTTTCGGATCAAGATCGCCCTGGTGATCGGCGGCCTCATGATGGCCTTCGTCGGCGTCCAGGAGTGGCGGCTGACGCAGGTGGCCAAGGCCGAGCCGCAGGCCATCTCGTGCGCCGACCTGTCGGCCAAGGGCCCCGGCGACAATGCCCACGTCAAATTGACCGACTTCCTGATGTGCGAGCAATCGTTCGTCTACGAGGGCAAGAAGAACAACCCGAAGTGGAACAACATCTGGGTCCCCGCCGTCCCCGTGGGCGGGGAATATCACCGGAAGGTCATGGAGCAGGTCACCCCGGAAGGGAAGCTCAAGGGGCCGCCGCCGATCCCCACGGACATCAAGGTGATCGTCAAGAGCGGCAAGGTCCCCTCCGAGGCCGAGCTGACCCAACTGGCCGCGCAGCCAACCCTCGACGGCCTGGTGACCAACAACGTGGAAACGCTGGGCTCCAAGGAGCGGAAGATCCTGGAGGACAGTTATCCGGGGACCGACTTCTCGAAGTGCTGGATCATCGACCACGAGCGCAAGCCGGCCGGGATGGGCCAGGTCGCCGGGCTTTCCGGCGGCGGCGTCCTGCTGACGCTCCTGGGCCTGGGCTGGTTCCTGGCGGGTCGTCGAGCCCCGGCCGCGGCCCCGCCGGCTCAAATTTGAGGACGGAGGCCGACCCGGGCCCTCGGGTTCAACCTCGATGGGCCCGCAAGGCTGCCAGCGCCGCCGCGATGTCGGCGGGCAACGGGGCGACGAAGTGGAGCGGCTCGCCCGTGAAAGGGTGGCGGAGGTCGAGCGCGTGGGCGTGCAAGGCCTGGCGGGCCAGCAGGACCCGCGCCGCGTCGGGGTTGTCGGGGCCGAGGAGGTCGCCCAGGGTCAGGGCGGCGCGGCCGGAATACGCCTTGTCGGCGACGACCGGGTGGCCGACGTGCGCCAGGTGGACGCGGATCTGATGCGTCCGGCCGGTCCTCGGCTTGCAGCGGACCAGGGCGAAGCCGTCGAACCGTTCCCGGACCTCGTAGAACGTCGAGGCCTCCTTGCCGCCGTCCTCGATGGCGCGGACGGCGACCTTCTCGCGCTGGGTCGGATGCGTCCCGAGCGGCTTCTCGATGAAGTCCGAGTCCCTCGACGGCGAGCCGTAGACCAGGGCGAGGTATTCCTTGCGGATCGTCCGGGTCTCGAACTGGAGGGACAGCTCGCGGTGGGCCTTGTCGTCCTTGGCCACGATCAGGAGGCCCGAGGTGTCGCGGTCGAGGCGGTGGACGATCCCGGGTCGATGCTCGCCGCCGACCGTCGAGAGCGCATCGAAGTGGAACTGGAGGGCGTTGACCATCGTCCCGCTCCAGTTCCCCCGCCCCGGGTGGGTGATGAGTCCCGGCGGCTTGTCCACCACCACGAACGCGGCGTCCTCGAAGATGACTTCGAAAGGGATATCTTCGGGCACGAAGGCGTCGTCGGCCAGCTCCGGCAACCAGGCCCGGATCACGTCGCCTTCGCGGACCCGGTACGACGCCTTGGTCGCCGAGCCGTTGATGAGCACGGCGTTGGCGTCGATGACCTTCTGGATCACGCTCCGCGAGTAGTCCGGATACCGGCTCGCCAGGTAGGCGTCGATCCGCTTGCCTACCATCCGGGCCTTGACGACGAACTCGGAGGGGATCTGGGACAACTCGGGTGGCATCGACGGCGGGGCTCGGGGTGAAGGCTCGATCAATCGGTCAAGGAATCGCGGAGGATCGCCTCGACGGCGACCCCGCCGAACGTCGCGGCGTGGCCGCCGGCGTCGAGGGTCAGCGGGACCAGCTCCCCCAGCCCGAAGGACGCCGAGACCTCGTAGCGGCCCTCTTCGGGGCGGGGGACGGAATACGCCTCGACCCGCCGGCCCCGGATGTTGACGATCCAGTACAGGGGGATGCCCGCCAGGGCGTAGTGGCGGAGGTATTCGCCGGCGTCCTCGGGGTACGAGGTGTTGGCCACCTCGACCACCAGGGCCGCGTCGGCCGCGACGGGTCGCCGTTTCCGGTAGGCCGACCGGGGCCCGATGAGCACGACGACGTCGGGCTGCGGGACGAAGCCGTCGGCCAACAGGATCGGCCGGCCGGAGTTGACCGCCCACGCCTCCCGGGGCAACAGGTCCTTGAGGGCGTCGACGAGAGACTCGCAAGTTTGAACATGATCCGGGTCTTCCGGCATGGGCTTGATGATCTCCCCGTCCCAGAGGTACTCGCGGCCCCCTTCGCGGAGGAAGCCGGCGGCGACGAGCTGGTCGAACTCGGCCGACGTCCACCGGATGCGCGGGCGGGTCGTCGCCGGGGCCTGGGGTGGGGCGATCAGGGACATGGGGACTGCTCCTGGAGCCGGAGGTCGATCGGGCGGGAATTCGGATGCCGATCCCCTTACTTCGGCCGGGTCGGTTCCGCGGGCAATTCGTCCACCTTGGGCGGCTCGGCCTTGGGCGGGTCGACTTTCGGAGCTTCGGCCTTGGGCGGCTCGGCGGGCGACGGGGTGGCGGGACCCGGCGCGGGCATGGCCGAAGGGGGCGGGGGGGCGAGGTCCATCAGGTCCTTGATGTCGGGCAGGAACGACTTGCCCGTGGGGCCTCCCGGGCGACCGAGATCGAAGTTCATGCCGGGAAGTCGCGACGGCGGGATGTCGGGGATGGTCGAGCCGGCCCCCGCCGCCTTCGCGGGGGGCTTGTAGGCGTAAAGCTCCTTGTAGAACTGGACGTTCTCAGGGTCCTGGAGGGCTTTCGCCAGGTCCTCGGACTGCCGGGCCTCGGGGGTCCCCTTCCAGGTCTCGGCCACCTTCCGATATTGCTCGATGGCCTGGGGCAGTTCGTTGCGCGCTTCCAGGGTCCGGGCGATGCCCAGGGCGGCCCCCCGGGCCTGGGGCGAATCCGGGGCGGCGTCCTTGGCGACCTGGCGGAACAGCTCCAGGGCCTTGGTCAAGCGCGGGCCCGAGGTTTCCCGGCGGCCCGGCGTGATCAGGTCGTCGAGGCCGTACCGGTATTCCTCGAAGGCCGCCTGGAGCCGGGCCCAGTCGGCGAGCGGGGTGTGCGGGTGGGCTTCGGCCACCCTGAGCTGCTCCTCGGCCGACTTGGCCGGGACCAGGTCGATCCAGGCGCGATTGGTCGACGATTGCCCCGCCGCCAGGCTCCCGAGCAGCGCCGCGACCGCGAGCAGGGCCACGGCCGCGCCGCCGACCAGGAGCCAGAACCGGGCCCCCTGTTCCATCGCGTGTTGCAGCCAGCGGGCCAGGATCGTCATCTCCTCGTCGGGATGCTGGATGACGGTCGGCTCGGCATGTTCGTGTTCGTGGACGGGACGGGGGTCGTCTTTCATCGTTCGGTTCGCAAGTCTTTCCGTGACCGCCAGGTTCGGCGAACCGGGCGGTGGAATTCGGGTTATCGCGCACGACCAGGCCAGGCGCGCATCTTACTGGCCCGCGCGACGGCCCGTCAATCGCGACGGCGTCCCGGACCCCCTCCGCTCCGAGCGATCACCCACCTCGGGACATCCGAGCGCGTATCTCCCGGTGCCGAGGTCCCGGCGGGCGTCGCTCGCGTCAGGGCCGGAAGAACGTCCGCTCCGCCGTCCGCCCGAGGAGCCAGGCCTTCTGGCCGGCGTCGAGGAAGTCGAGGCGGTCGCGGACCAGGGCGATGCTGTCCTCGTAGCGGTCGCGGACGACCTGGAACGGGCAGTCGCTCTCCCACATGCACCGATCGGCGCCGAAGGCCTCGACCACCCGCCGGATCAGGGGGGCGAGGTCGAGATAGGGCGGCGATTTCTTGCCCAGCGCGTAGAAGGCGCCGACCTTGACGAGCACCCGGGGATGCTTCGCCAGCGCGCACAGGGCGTCGACATCCCTCGGGGCGACCGTCCCGTCGGCGCCGATCCGGCCCAGGTGGTCGATGATGACCGTCGTCTCGGGGAAGCGGCGGCACATCCGGTCGACTTCGGGGAAGGCGTCGGGGCCGATCAAGCAACTCAGCGCCTGCCCGTTCGCGGGAGCGGCGGCGAACATCGCCGCATACCCCGTCGGCTCCAGCCATCGGGCCGGGGGGAGCTTGCTGAAGTTGGGGGCGATCCGGAACGCGCGCACGCCCTTGGCCCGCAACTCCCCCATCGCCCGCCCGGGCGCGTCGGCCAGGGGGTCGACGATCGCCGTGCCGACGAAGCGGTCGGGATGGAGCTTGATCATGTCGAGCATGTAGGAATTATCGAATCGATAATAGCTCATCTGGATCAGGTTGACCCGGCCCACGCCGGACGGCCGGCAGGTGGCCAGGAGTTCCTCGGCCGTGAACGACGGGGGCCGCATGTCCCCGACGGCGAATCCCGGGGCCAGCGTGTAGTGGGCGACGTCGGGCGTCCAGATGTGCGAATGGGCGTCGATGTAGGGTTCCAGGACCACGGCCAGCACCTCCCGGGCTTCGCGACGCAAGGCCGGATGACCACTCGCCAATGTACCCGGTCCAGGTCCCAAGACGCCGAAAAATCGGAAAACTCCCCAAGCTTTGTAAGGGCGGGGCGAACTCTCCGGTATTGATCGGTGTCGGTCACGAGAAATCATGGGCCACGATCCGGAGAGTGGCGATTTTTCGCCTCAAGTTGCTTATCAGCAACGATTATTGGTCCTCAAAATTTTCCCTTGACAACGAGAAAATCTGGAGCGTACCATTCAGTTATTCAGTGCTGGGATCGGAAAGCGACTTGCGCTTAATTTGTGTCAAGTCAGGTTAAGGTTAGGCGTGACGACCGATGGCGATACTCCAACCCGTTGGCTGAGCCTGGTCGGCTGTCCCAGGCCACGACCTGACGAACCGCCCCGGCCATGAATGGGCCGAGGTGGCGTATCTCCCGACGAGCACCGTGAGGAAGGAGCCCGACGATGCTGGCTGGTGATTCGCAGGGGCCGATCGCGACCGCCGCCGATCCTCAAGCGGGGCCGAGGGCGATGCCCGATGAAGAGCGCGACCCGATCGAAGGTGGCGACGGAGAAATCGCGAAGCGGCTCGGTGGCCTGGTCCTGACCCGACGAGTCGGGCAGAGCATCATGATAGGCGGGGAAATCGAGCTCGAGGTGGTCGGCCTCAAGCCGGGAGCCGTGCGGCTCCGGATCGTGGCCCCCCGCGAGGTCGCGGTCCATCGCCGCGAAGTTTACGACGCTATCCGATCGGACCCCCGGCCCGTCGTCCCCAAGGCCGTGCCGGTCCCGCGCCCGAACTCGACGCGGGGCGTGCCGGGGGGCCTGGTCCTGACCAGGCATCCGGATCAGGCGATCATGATCGGCGATTCGATCGCGATCGACGTGGTCGACATCCGGACCAGCGCCGTGCGGTTGCGGATCGTGGCCCCCCGCGAGGTCGCGGTCCATCGCCGCGAAGTCTTCGACGCCATCCGTCGGGGCGAGGCGGGTCCCGACTCCTGAGCCGCGCGGAGGGCCGGCCTCGCGCCGATCCGATCCGGCCCCTCGACCGCCGACCCCGGCGCGATATGATGGTCGGGCCCCGACGTGCCCGACCCAACCTCGCCCGGACCGGAGTGGATTGATGCCCCCGCAGCCGCCCAAGGGCCCGAAACGACCGGCGTCGCCCCCCCCGGGGGCGGGAGCCCGGCCCAACCCGAATCCGAACTCGAAGCCCCCTGCCTCGCCGTCGCCGGCCGGTCGGGTCGCGGGAGGCTCCGCGTTGCCCGGCATCCCGCCGGTCGTCTCGGCCGCCTCGGGCTCGGGCGACATCGGCCTGGGCGTCGCCGTCTCGGCCGACGCCGGCGCCGGGGGCGGGACCGTCACCGCCCGGAAGGCGGGCGGGCTCCGCGACATGGCGATGGAGGTGGACCCCGACGCGGTCGGCGTCCGCCCCGCGCTCCAGCACCTCGCCAAGGCGGTCAACATCGCCTTCCAGTCGGATTACGGCGAGAATTACCTGGAGTCGGTCTATCAAGCCGCCGTGGTCCGCAACGGCGAGATCCACATCATCCACCGCGAGTTCTTCGGCTACCGCGAATCCTGGTTCGGCCAGTTCGGCCGGCTGATCCGCTCGATGGAGTTGACCCTGGAAGGGCCCGACCCCGCCTCTCCCGAAGGGCGGAAGCGGATCCAGGATCAGGGGCCGGCGTCGATCCGCGGGCTGTTCAACCTGATCGGTCGCAAGCTCGACATCGTGCCGGAGTTCGAGGACCGGGTCCCGGCCTATGTCGAACAGATGTTCGACCGCCTCGAAGCGTCGGGGATCATCGTCGGTTGGGATCGCGACGACTGGGACATCTGGACGACCACGATCGGCCTCGACGTCCGGATCGCCCCCAAGCCAAAGCCCGCCGAAGCCTGATCGGATCGGCGACGGGCGCCCCCGCGGGCCGCCCGTCGCCCGAAAAGAGAATCAGCGCGGTTCGAGGGCCGCGGCCTTGGTGGCGGCGGATTTGGCGGCCTCGGTGGTCGGGAAGTCCTTGACGACCTTCCGGTACTGTTCGAGCGCCAGGGCCTTCTTGCCGTTCCGCTCGAGGTTCTGGGCGAGATTCAAGGCGCGGGCGGCCTTGGCCTCGGGGTCGTCCTTGGCCTTCGAGGCCTTGGCGTCGGCGACGGGTCCGGCGGCGGCGGCCTTCCCCTTGGCGGCGGCCTTGGCCGGGGTCGCCTCGGCGGCGGGGGTCGGGGCGGTGGTGGTGGCCGGCTCGGCCCCGGCCGTCGCGGTGGCCTTGGCGGCGTATTTCGCGGGGTTGTCGTTGAACTCGTCGCGACAGCCGGTGCAGCAGACGGGGAAGGTCTTGCCCATGTAGGTGACCGTCATCGTCGCGACGCCGCCGGTGAGGATGCACTTGGGCAAGTTGGACTCGCCCCCGCCGGCGGCGAACGACTCGCCGTCCTTGGTCAGGCCGACTTCGATTGCTTTCTTGAACTGCGGCGCGCCCTTTTCCTGGCGGTCGAGCTGGAAGGTGTAGCGGATCTTGTTGCTGTTGGGCCGGACGATCAACCGCTCCTTGCCGTCGGCGGTCTCGCCCACGCGGTCGAGCGTCAAGGCCTTGCCGTCGGGCGACATCGTCCCGACGAACCGGACCGGCTTGCCCCCGGCGTCAAGCCCGTCGAGGTGATACGCCTTGGTCGCGGCGTCGAAGGTGAGCCGGCCGCTGCCCAGGGACTTGTCCCCCCGGAATTCCAGGGACATCCCGACCGGCACGCCCTTCTCGAACTTCCAGGCCCAGCCGTGCGATTCCTGCCAACCCTTGAGCGGGTTCGCCGCCGGCTTGGCCGTCCCCTTCCAGCCGCCGACCATGTGCTCGAACGGCGCGAAGGCCGGGGGGACCTCGTCGACCGGGCCGGCCGTCGCCCGCCCGGCGACCGCCGATCCCAGGACCACCACCGCGATCATCCCACGCATCGGCGAACCCTCCCGGTGTCGGATCGACCCCACCTCGCCCCGGGGACTCGTGGACTATCTTAAGGGAGCGGCGGGCGGGGCCACAACGGGCGCGTCGTCGACGTAGTCGAGGTAGCCCATCATCATCTCGTCGAACGACTGGTCGCCGTGGCGGACCAGCCGCGTCGGGTCGGGGTTGGCGGGGTTCTTGGCCGAGTTGTCGAAGTGGGCCACGCAGTCGATCCGCGTCCCCTTGGGCAGCGCCTTGGGCTCGTCCAGGACGTAGGCGCTCTGCCAGCCGAAGTCGTAGGCCGGGACCACGAGCAGGACCTCGCTCCGACCGTCGGGAAAGGTCGCCGTGTACCGGAAATCCTTGCCCCGAAGGTGCATGTGGGGCGACAAGCTGTACAGGTGCATGTCGGATCGGGTGGTGTGGGTGGACTTCACCTCATAATTGTCGTCGCCCGGCGGGATGGCGATCTTGTTGTTCGCGACGAACATGGTGAACGCCCGGCGCTCGACGGGCTTCTTGGCGAAGACCAAGCCCACCTTGGAACGGTCGACGCGAGCCGTGCCGTCGGGCGTGTAATGGATCTGGAAGACCAACGAGGCGCCGGCGGGAATTTTCTTGGCGATCCCGTCGGGGTACGAGGTCGGGAGGTCGCCGGGGACGTAAGCGGCGAGGTGTTCCATCCGCCCACGCCCCTTGGCGTTGGGGTCCTTGACGTAAGCGATGATGTGGTGGACCACCGCCCGCTCGCCGGGGACGACCTCGGCGGCCTGGACCCAGACGTCGTGGTCGAACTTCGTGGGGACCTCGACGTGGACGTAGTCGATCACCCCTTGCGAGGGGACCTCGTACCCTTGGGGCGTCTCGAACACGACGTCGGGCTTGCCGATCGACCACCCCTCGGGGAAGGTCCGGGCGGGCGGGAGCTGGGCCGGGTCGCCCAAGGGGGTCCCTTGCTCGACCCAGGCCAGGAGCGTGGCCCGCTGCTTCGGGGACAGGCTCCGGTCGTTGGCGAAGTGGCCGAAGCGGGGGTCGGCGTGCCAGGGGGGCATCCGCCGGTCGGCGACGACCTCGGCGATCGCGGCGGCATGCTTGCGGGCGTCGTCGTAGGTCATGAGGGGGAACGGCCCGACCTGCCCCGCTCGGTGGCATCCCTGGCACTTGTCGAGGACGATCGGGGCGACGTCGGCGGCGAAGGTGACCGGGCCGACCGGGTCCGGGACCGCCTCCGTCGCCCTCCGGTCCAGCTCGGCGGCGAGGGCGGGGGGCGCGGGGCGGACCCGCTGGACCTTGGCGGCGGCGACCTTGCGGTCGACCCGCTCGATCGGGCAGCCGACGACCGAAGTCGATGCGACCCCGACCGGCCGGCCCTCGACGATCGCGTCGAGCGCATCGGCCAGGTAATTCCGGGTCGGCGCCGGCTTGCGGGTCCCCTGGCCGTACTGGTCGTCGATCGCCCCCCGATAGCGGATCATCGCCCGACCGTCGAGGGCGACGACCTCGGGGGTCCGCTCGGCCAGGGCCAGGTCGGCGACGACGTTGTTCGGGTCCTTCAGGGCGAGGAAGTCGATCCCGTGCTCCCGGGCATGACGGGCGACCTGGTCGGCCGTCTCGCTCGCGTTGGAGTAGATCGCCAGGAAGACGACCCCCCGGGGCTCGTTGGCCCGGGCCAGCTCGACCAGCCGGGGCAAGGAAACGTTGGCGTTGGGGCAGTCGGTGCCGATGAAGGCGAGCACGGCGGCCTTCTTGCCGGCGAAGTCGTAGAGCGAGACCGGGGTCCCGTCGGCCTTCTGGAGCTTGAAGTTGGGGACCGGCCGGTTGACCTTGAGGTCGATCGGCCGATCATCGGCCCGGAGGCCCAACCCCGGGCCCATCGCCAGGATCGCGCAGAAACCCACCCGCCGCCACCCGGACTTCGTCATGCCCCATCCCCCCGATCCTGTGCCCATCGTCCTCGCGGGCCAATCGCCCGTCGCGGCCCCCATCATACGTTTTTCCCCGCCGCCGGGCACTCACCGGCCGCCCGGATTCCCGACCCGGATGGGAACCGCGCGACTCCCTGGCCAAACCAGGCGGGCCGGGTTAGAGTAAAAATCATGAGAGCGGCGGGCCGCCTCCGGGCCGCCCGACCGAATCCGACGACAGTCTGATTGACGGGGTTCGCCATGCGTTTGGAGGCAGTGATCCTGCCCGAACTGGGGACCGGTCCGGACGTTCCGATCGTCGTTAGCCACTGGTTCGCCGGCCGAGGGGACGAGGTCTGGGAAGGGGACCGGCTGGTCGAGGTCCTGGTCGGCCCGGCCACCTTCGACGTCCCGGCCCCGACCAACGGCCGCCTCGCCGCGATCCACGGGCGGGAAGACGATCGGGTGACGCCCGGGATGGTCCTCGGCCTCGTGGCCGTGATGGAGGACGAGGAGGGCGGCGTCGACCCCGACGCGCCGTCCGACCGCCCCTCGCCATGACCGCACTCCACGAGAACTCCGCCGGCGTGATCCCCTATCGAGCCGCCGAAGGGGGGGCTCGCCTCTACCTGGTCCTCCACTCCGCCACGGTGCGCAACCCGCGGGCCAAGTGGGAGTTCCCCAAGGGGGGGATGGAGGTCGGCGAGTCCACCCGCGACACCGCCGCCCGCGAGTTCAGCGAAGAAACCGGCCTCCCCGACTGGTCGTTCCGCGAGGGCTTCGAGCGGAGCCTGACCTACACCTACGTCCGCCGCGGCCGGAAGGTCCTCAAGACGGTCACCTACTACCTCGTCGAGGTCCGCTCCGATGCCCCGCCGATCCCGTCGTCCGAGCACGTCGAAGACGGCGCGGGGCAGTGGTGCCGCTGGGGGACCTTCGACGAGATCACGCGCCTGCTCTACCACGCCAAGATCCGCCAAGTCTTCGCCGAGGCGGACCGCTGGCTCGACGGGGTGGCCGCGGGCGGCTGAGGGGCGACGATCACTCCTCCTCGGGCGGCTTCTCCCCGAGCTTGCGGAGCCTCTGGGCGACGTCCCGGTATGTATAGTCGTTGGCGGCGACCTCGTTGTAATACTCCTCGGCGATCGCCTTGTTGCCCTGCTCCTCGGCGATCAGGCCCAGGTTGTAATTCAGATCGTTGAGGACCGCCGTGTCGGTGGTCTCGGCGGCCCGGATGGCGTCCTGGTAGCTCCGCTCGGCCAGCTTGATCACGCCGTTGGCGTAGAACGACAGGCCGGTCTGGAGCAAGGCCTGGACCTTGAGCGTCGGGCTGTTGCGGACCTGCTGGAACTCGGCGATCGCCTCGTCGTGCTTGCCCCCCTCGGCCAGCTTCTTGCCGTAAGCCAGGCGGAGGTTGAGGTCGTCGGGCGAGACGCCGACCTTGCGGCGCAGCTCCTTGAGTTCGTACTGGGAGAGCGCGACCTTGAGCTGGGCGAGCTTGGCCTGGGGCTCGGGGTCGTGCGGTTCCCGGGCGACCTTGCGGGTGAACGCCTCGATCGCCCGATGGAGCCGGCTGATCTGGATCTCGGCGTAGGCCCCTTTGAGGTAGTTGTCTTCCGGGGCCGCCTTGACCCCCTTGGCCAGGACCTGCTCCGCTTCGTCGAGCCGGCCGGAATGCTTGTAGGTTTCCGCCAGGGCGAGGTAGGGCCCGATCCGCTCGGGGTTCTCCTCGATCTCCTGGAGGTAGCGCTTTTCCGGGGCGACGGCGCGGGCCCGGAGTTCCTCGGCGTCGGGCGGGAGGTCCTTCTCGGGGCCGGAACTGCCGGTCGCGTGCTTGTTGATCGACTCGGCCAGGCCGGACTTGGCGATGGCGGCGCGGGCGGTGAGGTCGTTGACCTTCTTGCGGGCCTCCTCGTCGTTGGGGACGAGGGCCTTGAGCCGCTCCCAACAGTGGATCGCCTTCTGGAAGTCCTCGGCGAACTCCTCGAAGTAGGCGGCGGCCCGGAGGAACTTCGCGTCCTTCTCCCCCTGGGCGAAGACCGACTCGATCATGTACTGGGCGACCTTCTTCAGGCCCAGGTTCTCGGCCGCCTCGGCGGCGTCGATGGCGGCGGTGGTGTCCCACGGGCTGGCCGCGAAGATTTCCTCGCAAAGGTCGAGCATCGCCGACCACTTGGCCCGCGACTTGGCCGCGCCAACCCGCATCCGGAGCGGCTGGAGCGACAGCCCGACCATCCGCCCGACCTTGGTGGGATCGTTGTTGAATTTCCGCCGCTGGACGCCCCGGAGGGATTGACGATAGGCCAGATTGTCGGGAGCGAGCTTGCAAGCTTCCTTGTACATCTGGGCGGCGTAGACGTCGTTACCCTTTTGCGCGGCGTCGTTGCCGTAGCCGAAGAACGCCTTGGCTTTGTCCAGGTTGGGGTCCGGCGGCGGGGGCATCGGCACGATCCCTTCGGAGCAACGGAACCAGCGACGGTCGGCCGGCATCGCGGCCAAAGGGGACGATTCCTCGCCCGCGCGACGCGACCCCGCCAACGGACTCATCTTGTTTAGTCCCTAGACTAGCAGATGCGGGCGCGACGTCAATCGTCCTCCCCTCGTCGCGACGATCCGTCGGGCTCCCGGGGTTTTCGCAATTTCGATTGCGAAAAGTGCGAAAATCGGTCGTCTGCCGATGGACGGTGGTCGGCTCCTCCCCTACAATATCGCCGGCGCTCGGGCCGATCCGCGACCGATCGCGGACGGGGCCCGGCCGCCCGGGGAGGCGACCATGAACGATTCCTCCGACCGTCCGCTTTTGGACTTGATCCGCCGCCGGGGGCCGCTCACCGTCGCCGAGATGGGCGAGGCCCTGGGCGTGACCGCGACCGCGATCCGCAATCGCCTGACGCGGCTGGTCGGCTCGGGGATGGTCGAGCGCCGGACCGAGGCCGGGTCGCGGGGCCGCCCCCGTCACACGTACCGGGCCAGCGACGAGGCCCACAAGCGGCTCGGCCAGAACTACGCCGACCTGGCCGTGGCCCTCTGGGGCGAGCTGATGCAGGCGGTCGAGGACCGCAAGCTCCGCCGCCTCCTCTTCGGCCGGGTCACCGACCGCCTGGCCGACCAGTATCGCGGCCAGGTCCGGGGCGACGAGTGGCAGGGGCGGATGGTCCAGCTCGGCACCATCCTCCACGACCGGGGGATCGAGGCCGAGGTAACCCCGGGCGTCGGCGGCTTGTTGCCCGTCCTCCGCCAGCATTCGTGCCCCTACTTCGCCCTGGCCGAGGTCGACCGCGCGGTCTGCGCCATGGAACGGAAGATGTTCGAGAAGGTCCTCGGCCACGGCCTCCGCCTCAGCCAGTGCCGGCTCGACGGCCACCGCTCCTGCGACTTCGAGGCCAAACCGACGGTCGCCCCTGGCCCGATCCGGGTCGGTTGAGCTGGCTCATTCCGTCGGAAGGGAAGCGAACCACATGACCTTGAAAGTCGTTATCGAGCGGGGGACCGACGGCTATTTCGTGGCCCACCGCCCGTCGCTGAAAAGCTGCTGGTCGCAAGGGAAGACGCGCGAAGAGGCCTTGGAGAATGTCACCGAGGCCATCCTCTTGTTTCTCGAACCCGAGCCGTCGGGCGACACCGCGACGACAGACCGGGAAGTCGTGGAATCGACCCCATGAACTTCTCGCTCCTTTCGGGCAGGCAAGTCCTCGCCGCGTTGGGGCGCCTGGGCTTCATCGAAGTTCATCGAAAAGGCGGTCATTGCAAGATGGTCCATGCCGATGGCCGTCGAATTGTCCCTCCCGTCCACGACGAGATCGATCGATCGACCTTGAAAGGCGCCCTCCCTCAAAGACGCGACCATCGACTTCGATGATTTCCTCGACCAGGTGAAATGACCTCCATGACGGGTTTGGCTTCGGGCAAGCAGGTCACGTTTCGCATCCCAATGACACGGAGATCCCGCGCGACGGGTCGGCATCCATGAGCAAGGTCCTGAAGATCGAGAACCTGCGGGTCGGGATCGACGGCAAGGAGATCCTCAAGGGGGTCAACCTCACGATCCGCGAGGGGGAGGTCCACGCCCTGATGGGCCCCAACGGCTCGGGCAAGAGCACGATGAGCTACGCCTTGGCCGGCCACCCCAACTACGAGGTCCTCGGCGGCACCGCCACGCTCGACGGCCGGGACTTGCTGGCGATGGAGCCCGACGACCGGGCCAAGGCCGGCCTGTTCCTCGCCTTCCAGTACCCGACCTCGATCCCGGGCGTCACCGTCGCCAACTTCCTCCGCCACGCCGTCACCAACGTCCGCAACCCCGACCGCAAGGACGGCGAGGAACTGATCTCGATGCGGGAGTTCCGCAAGGAGATGCGGCAGGAGATGGACGAGCTGGGCATGGACCCCGACTTCGCCCGCCGCTACCTCAACGAAGGCTTCTCCGGCGGCGAGAAGAAGCGGGCCGAGGTCCTCCAACTGGCGATGCTCCGCCCGTCGTTCGCCATCCTCGACGAGACCGACAGCGGCCTCGACATCGACGCCGTCCGCGTCGTCTCGGAGGGGGTCAACCGGGTCGCGAAGCGGATCGGCACCGGCATCCTCGTCATCACCCACTACGAGCGGATCTTGACCTACATCAAGCCCGCCTTCGTCCATATCCTTTTCGGCGGGGTGATCGTCGAGGACGGCGGCCCCGAGCTGGTCACCCGCCTGGAAGCCGAAGGCTACGACTGGATTCGCGAGAAATACCCCGAAGCCGCCCGCGACGAGGAAGCCCTCGACGCGGCCTCCACGAACTGAAGATTTCCACCGCCGCCCCGGATTTCGACCTCGCTCCTTCATAGGATGACTCATATCATGGCGACCGATCTCAATACGCAGGTCGAGGGGATCAAGGACGAGTACAAGTATGGCTTCCACGACTCGGTGGCCAACTACTCGTTCCAGAGCGGCAAGGGCCTGACCCGCGAGACCGTCGAGCAGATCTCCGAGATGAAGGGCGAGCCCGGCTGGATGCGCGACATCCGCCTCAAGGCGCTCGAAGTCTTCTGGTCGAAGCCCAACCCGAGCTGGGGCGGCGAGCTCGACGATCTGAATTACAACGACATCCGCTACTTCATGAGGGCCGCCGACCGCCAGGGGAAGACCTGGGACGACGTCCCGGCCGAGATCAAGAACACCTTCGACAAGCTCGGCATCCCCGAGGCCGAGCGCAAGTTCCTGGCCGGCGTCGGCGCCCAGTACGACTCGGAGGTGGTCTACCACAGCCTCCGCGAGGACTTGCAGCAGAAGGGCGTGATCTTCACGGACATGGATTCCGCCCTCCGCGAATATCCCGACCTCGTCCGCCAGTACTTCGGCACGATCATCCCGACCCACGACAACAAGTTCGCCGCCCTCAACACGGCGGTCTGGTCGGGCGGGTCGTTCGTGTACGTGCCGGCCGGCGTCAAGGTCGACATCCCGCTCCAGGCCTATTTCCGGATCAACGCCGAGAACATGGGCCAGTTCGAGCGGACCATGATCATCGTCGAGGAAGGGGCCCAGGTCCACTACGTCGAGGGCTGCACCGCGCCGATCTACACGACCGAGAGCCTCCACTCCGCCGTCGTCGAGGTCCTGGTCAAGAAGGGGGCCCGGTGCCGGTACACGACGATCCAGAACTGGGCCAACAACATCTATAACCTGGTCACGAAGCGCGCCGTGGCCCAGGAAGACGCCCTGATGGAGTGGGTCGACGGCAACCTCGGCAGCCGCTTGACGATGAAATACCCGGCGGTCTACATGACCGGCAAGGGGGCCCGCGGCGAGATCCTCTCGATCGCCTTCGCCGGCAAGGGGCAGCACCAGGACGCCGGCGGCAAGGTCGTCCACGCCGCGCCCTACACCAGCTCGCGGATCATCTCCAAGAGCATCAGCAAGAACGGCGGCCGGGCCAGCTACCGGGGGCTCCTCAAGGTCGCCGCCGGGGCCAAGGGGTCGAAGTCCAACGTCGTCTGCGACGCCCTGATCCTCGACCCCGCCAGCCGCTCCGACACCTACCCCTACATCGAGATCGACGAGGACGACGTCAAGATCGGCCACGAGGCCAGCGTCTCCAAGATCGGCGAGGAGCAGCTCTTCTACCTCCGGAGCCGAGGCCTGTCCGAGGGCGAGGCCGCCACCCTGATCGTCGCCGGCTTCATCGAGCCCCTCGTCAAGGAGCTGCCGATGGAGTACGCCGTCGAGATGAACAAGCTGATCCAGCTCCAGATGGAAGGCTCGGTGGGCTGACGAACTGTCGGGTCCTGGTAGCTTGGCACGGCCGGAGATGAGGCGAATGAAGACGTTGGTCGATCCCGCGATCAGGAGTCGTCCCGACCTCGAATCGGCCGTCGACCAAGCAACCAAATTGCTGGCCGAGGAGATGGGCGCGTCGGCGGCCAGGGCCAAGGCCGAATGGACTCTGACGGAGGATACCCGGATTCGAGAACTCATCGAACTCCGGGTGTCCGATTGGACCGGGTCCGTTGGATACCGATTCGCGCCGGACGAGTTGGATGATCGCGACCACATGCGCTATCGCCTCCATCGCCTCTGGGGTGACTTGCTCATGGTCCGATCGCACGTCCAGATTGATGGGCGTATTGGAACTTATCAGGAATAACAAGGCTCGCGACAATGCCCGAGAAGGACCGAGCCGACCTGATCCGCGAGCACGGAGAAAGAATCGCGACCCTCGGCGAACGGATCGATCAGCTCCGTCGCGACGTCGACAGGGCCCGCGACTTACAGGAATCGGCCAGGCAAATTCACGCCGAGACCACCGAGAAAATCGCGACCTTGGTCAAGGACGTCGAGCGTCTGAACAAGATGTTGGACGAGACGCTCTCGCGCCGCTGGGATCTCTGGAAACTCGTCTTGGGTGCTTTCTTGGGAGCATCTCTCGCCGTTGGAGCGGGTCTCTTGAGCCGATCGCTCGAACGAATTTTCCGGTAAAGAGAGTCGAAGACGCCGTTCGCCACTGGCTCGGACTTTAGCGAGATTCCACCCCCGATGAGCAGCGCATCCGCGACCACACCGCCCCCCGCGACCGGGGGGTTCACCGAGGCGAGCTTCGAGGCGTTCTTGAAGGCTCGCGACGAGCCCCGCTGGCTCATCGACCGCCGGCGGGCGGCGTTCGCGGCGTTCTCGGGCCTGCCTCTGCCTTCGTCGCGCGAAGAGGAATGGCGGCGGACGGATATCCGCGGGCTCAAGCTCGCCGGCTTCGCCCCGCCCGCCCCGGGCGCCCCCTCGGCCGAGGATCGGGCGTCCCTGGCCCCGGCCTGGGAGGCCCTGAGCGGCCACTACGGCACCGGCTTGGAGCACGTCAACGCCGCCCCCACCCGCGCCCCCGACTCCTCGAAGCTGGGCGGGGCCATTCTGGTCGACCTGGCGACGGCCGCCCAGGATCATCCCGACCTGCTCGAACGGTTCTTGCTGACCGACGCCGTGTCGCCCACGGCCGACGCCTTCTCGGCCTTGCACGCGGCGTTCTGGACCGGCGGGACGCTGCTTTACGTGCCGAAGGGGGTCAAGGTCGAGGCCCCGCTGTTCAGCCTGATCGGCCTGGCCGGCGGGGGGGCGGTCGACCTCGACCACACCTTGGTCGTCCTCGAAGAGGGGGCCGAGGCCACCCTCGTCCGCGAGGCCACGAGCTTCGGGCGCGGCAACGCGCCGGCGTTGCACGTCGGGGCCGTCGAGCTGTTCGTCGGCCGGGGGGCGAAGCTCCGGTTCGTCAACCTCCAGAACTGGGATTCCGCCACCTGGAATTTCAGCCGCGAGCGGGCCCTGGTCGCCGCCGACGCCTCGATCCAGTGGACCGTGGGCGGGCTCGGGTCGCGGGTCGCCAAGGTCAACCAGGAGGTCGCGCTCACCGGCCCGGGGGCCGACGCGCAGGTGAATGGTGTCATGTTCACCACCGGCAAGCAGCATCTGGCCTACTTCACCCGGCAAGACCACGCCGCGCCGCACACTCGGAGCGACCTCCTCTACAAGGCCGGCCTCAAGGACCGCTCGCGGATCGTCTGGAAGGGGATGATCCGGGTCGAGAAGGACGCGCAGAAGACCGACGCCTATCAGAAGGACGACAACCTCATCCTCTCCGAGGACGCCCGGGCCGACTCGATCCCCGGCCTGGAGATCGAGGCCAACGACGTCCGCTGCACCCACGGCGCCACCGCCGGCCGGGTCGACGAGGAGATGATCTTCTATGCCCAGGCGCGGGGCGTCCGCCGCGAGACCGCCATCCGCCTGATCGTCGAAGGGTTCTTCGCCAACGTCTACGACCGGATCACCCTGGAGCCGGTCCGCGAGACCCTCCGCCAGGCCGTCGCCGCCAAGCTCAACCTTTGATCGATCCGCCGACGATCGCCGAAATTCCCCGGAACCGGAGCCCGCCCGATGGCCGAAAGCTACGTCCACCCCGAAGTCCTCGTCTCGGCCGACTGGGTCCGGGATCACCTGGAGGACCCCAAGGTCCGAATCGTCGAGAGCGACGAGGACGTGCTCCTCTACGACATGGGGCACATCCCCGGGGCCGTCAAGATCGACTGGCAGGGCGACCTCCAGGACCAGTTGATCCGCGACTACATCGACGCCGACAAGTTCGCCGCCATCTGCTCACGGGCCGGGATCACCCCCGAGTCCACGGTCGTCTTTTACGGCGACAAGTCGAACTGGTGGGCCTGCTACGCCCTCTGGGCCTTCAAGCTGTTCGGCCACCAGGACTGCCGGATCTTGAACGGCGGGCGCAAGCTCTGGATCGACCAGGCGCGGCCGACCACGACCGAAGTCCCGTCCTATCCGGCGACGAAGTACGCCGTCGGCCCCCGCGACGAGGCGGCCATCCGCGCGTTCCGCGACGAGGTCCTGGTCCATTCGAAGTCGGGCCGGCCGCTGCTCGACGTCCGGAGCCCGAAAGAATTCACCGGCGAGCGGACCCACATGGAAGAATACCCGCAAGAGGGCTCGCTCCGGGGGGGCCACATCCCGGGCGCCGTCAGCGTCCCCTGGGCCCGCTCCGTCAACGACGATGGGACGTTCAAGACCGCCGAAGAACTCAAGGCGATCTACCAGGGCGAGGTCGGCCTCAAGCCCGAGGACGACATCGTCGCCTATTGCCGGATCGGCGAGCGGTCGAGCCTGACCTGGTTCGTCCTCACCTATCTCCTCGGATACCCCAAGGTCCGCAACTACGACGGCTCCTGGTGCGAGTGGGGGAACCTCGTCCGCGCCCCGATCGCCCGGGGAGTTTGAAGTCCGGATTGTCTTATTGAGAAATTATGATCAATTTGAGAGGTGGCTGCCTCGAAGTGAGGCCGGGCACAATCAAGCCGCCCGGCCCCACTCGTCGATTGACCTTGGCGCGTCCGGCGAGGGATAATGGCGGACACCCCCTCGATTTTTCTCCCGGAAGGAATCCGCTCGTGGCCGCCGCACTCGAAGCCATCGTTGCCGAACTCAGCGAGGCGGACCGCCAGGAGCGGATCGAGCTCCTGATCGACTTCGCCAAGAACTTGCCGCCGCTGCCGGATCGCCTCGAACGGCTCAAGGACGCCGAGCATCGGGTCGAGGAGTGCCAGTCGCCGGTCTTCCTCTTCGTCGAGCCCCGGGGCGACCGGGTCTCGATCCACGCCGATGCGCCGATCGAGGCGCCGACGGTCCGGGGCTTCGTCGCGATCCTGGTGGAAGGGCTCGACGGGGCCACGGCGGAAGAAGTCCTGTCGGTCCGGGGCGACCTGATCGAGCGGATCGGCCTGCCGGAAATCCTGGGGATGCTCCGGGTCCGCGGCCTCGGCGGGGTCCTGGCCCGGCTCAAGAAGGAAGTCACCCGGACGACGATGGGTCGCCCCGCGGCCCCCACCGGGGACCATGGCGCTCCCTGATACCCTTTCTCGTCCCATTCCCCGCGAGACCTCGACCGCGATGCCGGATTACCTGAAAGTGGCCGCGTGCGCCGAGGTCCCCCCCGGGGCCAAGAAGTTGCTCGACCTCGACGGCCGGGCGATCGCCCTGTTCAACGTCGACGGCCGCTTCCACGCGATCGACGACATCTGCACCCACGACGGCGGGCCGCTCGCCGAGGGGGAACTCGAAGGCGCCGAGATCCGCTGCCCCCGACACGGCGCCCGCTTCGACGTCCGGACCGGCAAGCCGCTCAGCTTCCCGGCCATCGAGCCGGTCGAGGTCCACGCCGTGGAAGTCCGGGGCGACGACATCTTCATCGCGATCGACGCCTGATCGCCCGGAATTCCGAACCAAGGCCGCACCCTGTCCCGCCGGGAGACCCGCCGATGCCCGACCAAGAAACGCTCGTGGATGCCTTGAAGACGGTGATCGACCCCGAGCTCAACGTCAACGTGGTCGACCTCGGCCTGGTCTACACGATCCAGTCGCGCGACGACGAGGTCGACGTCGAGATGACCCTGACGACCCCCGCGTGCCCGGCGGGCCCGGAGATCCTCAAGGGCGCCGTCGCGGCCCTGGAGAAGCTCGACGGGGTCGCGAAGGCCAACGTCAAGCTCGTGATGTCGCCCCCCTGGTCCCCCGACCGGATGACCGAAGCCGCCCGCGACGAGCTGGGCATGTTCTGATCGACCCCGGCCGGGCGAAACCCCGGACGACGCGCCGGTCGACTCCCCTCGATCCGTTCAAGCCCCCCTCGGCACCCCATTCGCTACCCGGAGCCCCCGATCCTCGGATCGCGGCAACGTGAGTGTCGCCATTGGTATACACTCCTGTCGTTTTGTTAAACGACCCTATCATTCATCCAATGATTCGAGCATGATCGGACTCAGGCGGATCGAAGGGAGCAACTGGATGGCCAACGCTCGTCGAGGGCGGCCGTCCAGAGGAGCCCGGTCGCTTGACAAAAGCGGATGGGTCTTTTAAGACATCCCGATCGACCCGCGATCGAAGGGCACGATTCCAAGGGACTCGAAGGGGACTCCCGCTCGCGGGATGGCGCGCCGTGGCCCGCAAAAAAACATCGAAAATCCGCGTCAACGTCAAGGCGTCGATCTCGCGTCGGCTCCGCGAAGTGCGCCATGAACTCTTCGGCGAGCACGGGGGGCCCGAGCTGGCCAGGCGGCTGAGCCTGCCGGCCCGGACCTGGTACAACTACGAGACCGGCGTGACCGTCCCCGCCGAGGTCCTGCTCGCCTTCATCGACCAGACCGACGCCAACCCGGTCTGGCTCCTGTCGGGCGACGGGGGCCGCTTCCGTCACGAGGCCGAGGCCAACGTGCTCTCGGAATTGACGCCGATCCAGCTCATCCGCCGCGGCCTCGAAAAGCTGGAGCAACTGCCCAACGACCCCCTCGCCTCGGGCCCCCTGGGCGTCCCCGGCGACCTCGCGTCGGACTTCGTCGCCGTCCCGCTGATCGCGCTGGCCGACCTGCACGGCGGGACGATCGACCCGGGCCAGGTCGAAGGCCAGATCATGGCGTACCGGGAATGGTTGCCGCACCCGGCGCAGACCGTGGCCGTCCGGCTCGACGACGACGCCATGTTCCCGATCCTGCCGGCGGGCTCCGTCGCGGCGGTCGACCGCACGCTCACCGACCCGCGCCAGCTCCAAGGCAAGATGATCGCGGCGAACCCCGACGGCCTGCCGATGATCCGCTGGCTCGACCTCAGCGGCCGCCATCTGCTCTTCCGGCCCAACCAACCCAGCCGCGACCATCCGTTGATCCCGGTGGAAGTCGACCCGGTCGAATCCTCGCCGATCCTGGGGCAGGTGGTGTGGTCCTGGAGCTGCTTCACCGACTTCGACGCCTGAGCCCCCGGCGATCCGGCCGCCGCCCGACTCCCCGACACCGGGTTCGGGTGAGCGTCTCATCCGTCGGCAAGTCGTTGGTCGATTCGTTGATGCTTCGGTTCCCGGACGCCTCCCACTGGCCGGGCTCGCTCCGGAGCGGGGCTCGGGGGTGGCAGATGGCGTCGGCCCCGTCGCCGCTTCTTGACGGGCGTTGACCTCGGCCGGGACGACCAGGCCGGCGATCTCGTGGGCGAGGTCGCGGACCTCGAACTCGGCCTGGCCGAGGACCTGGTGATCGAGCTTGGGTCGGAGCAGGCGGGCCATCCGGGCGAAGTCGTCGGCGGTGGTGGTCGTCATGAGGTCCGCCCGATCATGAAGGGATTGTTCGGGTACTGAACCAACCCATCGAGCCTGGCCGTTGCACGAAATTTCCCACCGACAATCGAGACGCCGACCCATTCCGAATGGGTCGGGGGCTTTTTCCGTGATCGCGTCGGCGGTCGTCGCTACGATGGCCCCCGAGGTCGCGGGCCCGGGCCGATCGCCGGCCGGTCGCCCGCGACTGCCGCTCTCCAGGGAGAATCGCCATGACGCTGAATCGCCGCCAAGCCCTGCTCGCAGCGGGGGCCGCCCTGATCGGCCCCTCGACGATCGGCCGGGCCCTCGCCGCCGGCCAGGGCGGTCCCGCCAAGAAGGTCCTGTTCTTCACGAAAAGCTCGGGGTACCAGCACTCCGTCATCGCCCGCAAGGGGGACCGCCTCGCGATGGCCGAGCGCATCCTGATGGAGATCGGCAAGGAGCACGGCTTCGAGGTCGTCGCCACCAAGGACGGCCGCGAGTTCGAGCCCGACAAGATCGGCCAGTGGGACGCCTTCGCCTTCGAGACCACCGGCGACCTCACCAAGGCCGGGACCGACCAGACGCCGCCGATCTCGGCCGACGGCCTCAAGGCCTTCCTCGACGCCATCGACGGGGGCAAGGGCTTCGTCGGGATGCACTGCGCGACCGACACCTTCGGCGTCCATCGGAAGATGGGGGCCGAAGACCCCTACATCAAGATGATCGGCGGCCACTTCGCCGGCCACGGGGCCCCGCAAGTCGCCACCATCGAGGTCGCCGACTCGAACTTCCCCGGCGCCTCCGGCTTCGGGACCGGCTCGTTCAAGCTCAACGACGAGTGGTACAACCAGAAGTTCCTCGGCGACGACCTCCACGTCATCCTCTACCACCAGACCGAGGGGATGCAAGGCAAGGACTACCAGCGGCCGAACTTCCCCGAGACCTGGGCCCGGATGCAGGGCAAGGGGCGCGTCTTCTACACCTCGATGGGCCACCGCGAGGACGTCTGGGAGAACCCCAGGTTCCAAGGGCTGCTCCTCGGGGCCCTCGGATGGGCCACCGGCAAGGTCGAGGCCGACGTCACCCCGAACATCGCCAAGGTCACGCCCGACTACAAGATGATGAAGCGCGAAGAGAAAAAGGCGGGCTGAGGTCGCGGCGGGACCGGCGATCGACACCGACCCATCTCCATCCCCCTCTCCCCCCGGAGAGGGGACGGGGAGGCGGGCGCCGCGGCGATCGATCAGGCGGCGATCTCGTCGTCGTGATCCTCGTCCTCGGTCCCGCCGCCGAGCAGCAGGCCGACATCGGGCTTCTTCGGCCCGCTCATCTGGGTCCAGTCGATCCCGGCGTTGTCGAGGAGCGACATCTCGGCGGCCTCGTCGAAGGAGGCGTCGCGATCGTCGAAATCATCGAGCCAAACTTCGTCGTCCTCGAAACGGTCGTCGAACTCGTCGAAGGGCTGTGCGGCCATGATCGGCTCCGCGGCTGGGGGGGCATCGGCTCATCTCTATCCTCTAGTTTACGCGCGCCCGTCTAGTGGTGTGGGGAATCCGGGTCATTTCGATCCGAAGTTGACGGTATGATGATTGCGAGGAGGTAGAGAGTCAGGCCCGGGTAACGCGGGCGGGATTGGCCCCGCCCGATGGCCGGGTGTCCGCCTCCCTTTCGACGAAAGTGGCCCATGACGGCCGGTCTCGGGTTGGTCCTGGTCGTCGACGACGACGCGAACAATCGCGACCTTTTGGCGCGTCGGCTCGGGCGGTTGGGCTACGAGACCGTCGTCGCCCAGGACGGCCAGGAGGCGCTGGCCCTGGTCGCCGATCGGCCGTTCGACGTGGTCCTGCTCGACGTGATGATGCCGGGGCTCGACGGGTTCGAGGTCCTGGAAGCCTTCCGCCGCGAGCGGCCGGCGACCGAGCTGCCGGTCATCATGGCGACGGCCAAGGACAACAGCGAGGACGTGGTCCGCGCCCTGGGGCTCGGCGCCAACGACTACGTGACCAAGCCGCTCGACTTCCCCGTGGTCGCGGCGCGGGTCCGGACCCAGGTCTTGCTGAAGCGGTCGGTCGAGCAGGTCCGCCAGCTCGAGCGGCGGCTGGCCGAGCGGAACCGCGACCTGGAAGCGGCCAACGGCCGGATGT
>JAABUQ010003012.1_pt1 | contig 31887 bp, 33 predicted proteins | sample 5560001 | NCBI WGS metagenome assembly JAABUQ01 (sample SAMN10711888, study PRJNA513371) | rock metagenome | isolation source: Antarctica rocks | place: Antarctica: Victoria Land, Finger Mt nord | collected 2015-12-18 | reverse complement strand
CACGCTTCCTCTAGCCCTATCCCCCACCCAGCACCTTTCGGTCACCCCAGCGAACAATTCGCGTCCTTAGCCCCTCCATCCGCGTCTCAATCTCTATGACCCCTCACGCCGCAGAGCTTGCCACCGCCGGCCTCCCAGCCCTCCACGCCGGCGCCCTTTGGCTCGCCTCCACGCCGCACAGCAACGCCCTCATCCACTTCCTCTTCCGCTACGGCCTCATCGGCATCTTCCTCATCTCCATCGTCGACTCCTCCTTCGTCCCCCTCCCCATCCCCGGCATCACCGACATCATGCTCGTCTTCTTCGCCGCGCAGCACGCCAGCCTCCTCCTCCTCGTGCTCGCCTCCACCCTCGGCTCCGCGGTCGGCGGATACCTCAGCTACGAGGTCGGACACGCCGGCGGCATGCAGTTCCTCGAGAAACACGTGCCCCCGCGCATCTTCAAACGCGTCACCCGATGGATGGAGAACCACGCCCTCATCGCCGGCGCCCTCAAAATGTCGAAGCGAAAGTTCCTCACCACCTTCACCCTCAGCCGAGCCGCCCGTCATGCCATCGCCGCCTGGCTCGGCATCCACTACGGCAAACAAGTCCTCCGCCTCATGGACATGTTCACCGAAAAATGGGCCACCACCTTCCTCGTCGTCGTCTGGACCGTCATCCTCGTCGGCTGCGGCTTCGCCTTCTGGAAGATCTACAACACCTCCCGCACCTTCAAACGCGAACGCCGCGCACGAAACGAAGCCGCAGCCGCTTAGCGTTACCCGCGACCACCCGCCTCCCCGATAGCCTTCGCCGGGATCACCCTTAGGTCGTCGCCGCAACCGCGCGCTTCGGCGCAAACTTCCGCTTGTAGTACATCGTCGTCAGGATGCTCGCCGGCAACCCAATCGAGATCGGCCACAGCCACAGGATGATCCCCGCGTGCTGAAAGACATGGCTCAGCGTCACCGTCGAAAACGCCGTCCACGCCGCGATATAGCTGCCGATAAACTTCGCCAGGTGCGAGTACCACCAGAACATCTTCTCCGTCGGCTTGCGAAACGAAGCCGTACAGATCCGCACCCGTCGTTCGCATCCCGACCAGTCCCAGCACCATCGCCACCACCCCAAAGTGCTGCACGGACCATGGACGGCGCCAGCCGAGGAACGCCAGGTATGCGCACACACCAAACGTCACGCAAGCCGCGATCCAGTCGATCGGTTTGGCCGAGCCGCCCCGAGCCAGATCCTTAAGCTTCAACACCCGGTACCCCGAAAAGGTCAGGTAAAAGCTGAGCACCGCCACCAACGCCAGAAACAGCACCGGCCGGTACAGCGCCATCGGCAGCGCCGTCGCCGCCACCACCCCCATCGACCAGAAGTACACCATGCCCCAGCGCTTGTGCTGCTTTCCGCCCTTCGCCGTTACCAGCGCCACCGGAGCCAGGGCAAACGACGTCGCCCCCGCCGCCACATGCACCCCCAGAAACACCTTCATCCACATCGGATCTGCGTGTGTCATCGTTCCTCCTCCTGCACCTTTCCTTCCGCTATCTCGTCCAGCAAACGAAGCGTCTCGTCTGCCCAATCGACCACGGCCTTTGCCTCCGCGATCCCATACCGCAGCGTCATCAAGAAAAATGGCAGAGCCGGCCTTCCCGCCTGCCGCCTCCTGATCTCCGGCTCGAACAGCGTGTAACGCTGGAGGGCCGCCCGAAACCGTTCCCGCTCCGCCATCACCTGTTCCCGCGTGCACTCCAGGCTGCCATTCGCCCCAAAGAACAGCTTCAGCAGCATCTCGTTGCGCGGCCCGCGCACCGTCGGCATCAGCTCCAGCCACTCCGCCAGCCGTTCCCGCCCGGCCGCCGTCAGCGAGTACACCTTTCGCCCCGTCCGGCCCGTCTCCTCCACCTCCACCAGCCCCTGCTTGCGCAGCTTCGCCAACGCCGGGTAGATCTGCCCAAAGCTCTCGCTCCAGAAGTTCCCGATCGACAGCTCGATCCGCTGCCGTATCTCATACCCCGACATCGCCCCCAAGGTCAGCATCCCCAGCAAAGCCTCCGTCGTTGTCGTCCTCACCGCCACACCCTTCTTCCCCGTCATAGCTGCAAGATATATCTTCTAGATACGCATACGCAAGAAGAAACAAGCAAGTTCCCCTTGCTTTTCTGCTTTCGCTTTTCTGCGTCTGCTTTTCTGCTTGCTTTTGCTTTGCTCTTTGCTCTTTGCTCTTTGCTCTTTGCTCTTTGCTCTTTGCTCTTTGCGCTAAAACTCCCACCGCAGCAGCGTCGCCCCCACCGTAAACCCAGCCCCCACACTCGCCAGCAGCACCAGGTCCCCCTTCTTCAACCGCCCCTCGCTCAGCGCCGTATCCATCGCCAAAGGAATCGTCCCCGCCGTCGTATTCCCGTACCGGTCGATGTTGATCACCACGCACTCCTCGCCCAGCCCCAGCCGCTCCGCCGTCGACAGGATGATGCGCTTGTTCGCCTGGTGCGGAATAAAGCAGCTCAGGTCCGCGCCCGTCACCCCGTTTCGCGTCAGAACCGTCTCCGCCGCCTCCGCCATCTTCCGCACCGCGAACTTGTACACCGCCGCCCCATCCTGGTGCACATAGTGCATCTTCGCCGCCACCGTCTCCGCCGTCGACGGATGCAGGCTACCGCCCCCAGGCATGTTCAGCGCCACCGCACCCGATCCATCGATCTCGTGCCAGTAGTCGATCAGGCCAACCTCGCCAACCTCGCACGGCTCCAGCAGCACCGCCCCCGCCCCATCCCCAAAGATCACGCACGTCGCCCGGTCCGTATAGTCCATCACCGAGCTCATCACGTCCGCCCCAATCACCAGCACCTTGCTGTGCATCCCGCTCTCGACCAGCTTCGCGCCCACCTGCAGCGCATACGGAAATCCCGAGCACGCCGCCGACAGGTCGAACCCCCACGCGCCCTTCGCCCCCAGACGGTCCTGCACCAGGCACGCCGTCGCCGGAAAAAACATATCCGGCGTCACCGTCGCCACAATAATCACCTCCACCTCGCTCGCGTCCATCCCCCGCCGCGCCAGGCAAACCTTCGCCGCCTCCACCGCCAGATCGCTCGTCGCCACACCCTTGTCGGCAATGTGCCGCTCCCGAATCCCCGTCCGCTCGGTAATCCACTGGTCGTTCGTCGCCACCATCTTTTCAAGGTCTGCGTTCGTCAAAAGACGCGGCGGAACATACGCCCCTACCGAGGTAATCTTCGCCCGAACAGGCACGTGCGGCCGCAACGTCAAACTCAACTCCTCACCCCTCTTGAACCATCTCCTGAGTCAGGCCGGCAGCGGCCAACACCCATCCATTCTCGCAGCCAAACCGTTTGCATGTCACCAACCGCCCGTCGCCGCCTCACCTCGAGACCGCCGGCAAGCACCGACGCCGCACAAAACCGACGCCGCCGCGTCGCAGCCTCCTCGGTCGCGCACAAGCGCACACCCGCTATCCACGAGCAGCCGAAGAAGAAGTCTAAGTTGGGTGGGTAGAAGTGGCCGGGCGACCCACTGCGCCCGTAACGACCCGTTACCGTTGCTTCCTTCCGGACCTGGCGGGGTTGGCGGGATTACGTCGCGTAGGACCCGGCACCTGTAAAGTCTACCACCTCACGACAGGGAGATCGACCCAGCCCGCATCGCCCCCAACCCCTAGCCCTAGCCCCCACCCCGCAGCCCAGTGCCTCCAACGCCTCAGGCACCCAAGTCTTTAGCCTTCGGTCTCACGCCCCGGCTTAGACAAACGGGGCTTTAGCTCCTGGGAGATGCTCTCGCTCCCGCCCGACTCCAAACAAAAAGCCGACCCGCAAGGGTCGGCCTTTGAACTACCCGGACCGCACGGCCTACAGCGCGCCCGTCGTAGGCGCGCTCACACCGTTCTTCTGTGCAATCTGGTCGATCATGGTCGTGTGCTCCTGAATTACCTGCTCGCCCTGCGATACGGTCGTCTTCAGATCCGTATTCGACGTCGAACCCTCCTCGGCCTTGAACTCCGCTAGATCTTTGTGGTGATCCTTCACCATCGCCGCAATGTACTGCTTGTCGAACGTGTCGCCGGAGAGCGCCGAGAGCTTCTTCGCCAGCATCTGGTCCGCCGGCTTCAGCTTGGTCGGCGGCTTTACCCCCGCCTGATCCGCAAACGGTTTCATGTCGCTGATCAGCTTGGTATGGTCAGTCACCATCTTCTGCGCGAAACCCTTCACCTCATCGTTGGAAGACTTCTGCAAAGCGATCTCAGCCAGCTTGATCTCCGCCATGCTGCCCTCGGCCGACTTGGCCAGAAACATCTTGTCCTTGGGCGAAAAGCTGCTCTGCTGCGCCAATCCGACGCCACTCGAACACACCGCCGCCACACCACCAAGAACCGCGATACGCATCCCATTCAACTTCATCTCTGATCTCCTTAGGAATTCCGTGACAGCACCTGCGCCATCTCCTGGTTTGGTGTCAACGCCCGTCCGGAAGTTGCCCCCCGAATCCCCCGCATTCACCTCGCACCCGCTCCCCTCAAGCTTTCGTTTACCTCATCATAGAAACAACGTGTCCGCCTCCCCCACCACTCCCGCAAACACCCCCTCCCCCGCAGCGTCTCCCGCCCTCCCCGGGCACACCCCCTCCTACTTCCTCGCCGACCTCTACACCTTCAAGTGGACCGAGCTCAACCTCCGCCAGCCGCTCATCAGCGCCCTCGCCGTCGCCCTCTGCCTCACCATCGGCATCGCCGTCGGTCATCCCGGTGGTGCTCTCATCGCCGGCGGCGGCGCCTTCACCATCGGCTTCGGCGCCAACCAGCGCATCGCCGACTCCCGCCTCGTCCCCATGCTCGCCGCCATCTTCGCCTGCGCAAGCGCCACCCTCGCCGGAACCCTCGTCGGCCATCACGGCTACGCCCTCGTCCTCGCCGCCTCCGGCTCCGCCTTCATCTACGGCGTCCTTACCGCCCAGAATACCGGCCTCGCCTGGGTCGGCCAGCAGGCCTCCGTCGCCCTCTTCGTCGCCTCCGCCTTCCCCAGCTCCCCCCGCCCCGCCTTCATCCGCGCCGGCCTCATCCTCGCCGGCGGAGCCCTCCAGCTCCTCGTCACCTCCATCGGCCTCCACCTCCTCCCCGAGCTCCAGAAAAACCTCCTCGCCATCCCCCGCTCCGTCTACGCCACCCTCGCCGAAACCCTCCACGCCCGCCGCCTCGACCTCCTCCACCGCATCCACCACCTCCCCCTCGCCCTCCCCGGCCTCTCCAACCGCCAGGCCCTCATCTACTCCCTCCGCCTCGTGCTCACCGTCGGCCTCGCCACCGAGCTCTACCACCGCCTCGGCATTCAGTCCGGCTACTGGATCCCCATGACCGCCCTCCTCGTCCAGAAACCCGCCTTCTTTGAAACCTTCACCCGCTCCGCCGCCCGCATCCTCGGAACCGTCGCCGGAGCCTTCCTTTGCACCCTCCTCCTCGCCCACGTCAGCCTCTCGCTCCCCGTCCTCGCCGCCGCCGCCACCCTCTTCGCCCTCCTCGCCTTCGCCACCAACGCCGTCAACTACGCCCTGTTCACCGCCTGCCTCACCTCCTACATCGTCTTTCTCCTCTCCCTCAACCAGATCCCCGGACCCGTCATCGCCCACCGCCGAGCCTGGTGCACCACCCTCGGCGGCCTCATCGCCCTCGTCATCCACCTCGACGCCCTCCGCCGCCACCGCTCCACCCCCACCCAACCCTGACCTGTTTCCGTACTGCACTGAACTGCTCCGCATGTTCCGTTTGCCCTTGTCTTCTTGATGGATTCGTACGAAAGTTCCAATAGGAATAGGAAGCTTGTGGATATAAAAAAACTGATTCGCTCTCGTAAGTTCTTCTTCACCTTAGTAGCTCTGATTGGGCTCGGTTACTACCGGTATCAGGCGACGGAGGGGGTCATCGCGCAGAGGGCGAGCAGGAAGATCAATGTCAGCCGCGACGAACACAGCATCTCGGAAATCGGCTACGTGTACGAGATGCGAGTGAAAACGGACTGGTGGCAACGCACGCAGCGTGTGATCTGGTGGGTCAAAGTGCCGGCAACGAACAAAATTTGGTCCTGCTCCCTTGAGGGGGTTATAACGACTTCGAAAGAGATGATGCAGTGTCTCTGGTGCGGGAAGACAATGCAGACGACTCGGAAGATCATTACGGCTATATCGTAGGCCTACACGGCGAAAAGAAGGACAAAACGTCCCTTGTCTGGGCCATTGACAATGATGATCTCGAATAGCTCCAGAGAACCGCTGCTTATTGTCATCCTGAGCGTGGCGAGGACCCGCTTTTCTACGCACGGCTCGCCTTTCCAACCTTGGTAAACTAAAGACTGTGTCAACCACCACCACCCGCGACCTCGAAGCTCCCGCAAAAACCCGCCCCAAGGTCGGCTTCGTCTCCCTCGGCTGCCCCAAAAACCTCGTCGACTCCGAGGTCATGATGGGCCTGCTCCACCACCACGGCGCCGAGCTCACCCCCCGCGCCGAAGACGCCGAGATCATCGTCATCAACACCTGCGCCTTCATCGACTCCGCCAAGCAGGAGTCCGTCAACACCATCCTCGAGATGGTCGCCCACAAGCAGGGGAACGGCGGGGAGGCCCAGCGCATCATCGTCGCCGGCTGCCTCGTCGAGCGCTACCGCGACGAGATCCGCAAAAACATCCCCGAGGTCGACGCCGTCGTCGGCACCGGCGAGCTCGAAGGCATCCTCGCCGCCGCCGGCCTCTCCCCCAGGGACACCGGAAGCCAGGCCCACGCGCCCAGCCCCTTCAACATCCTCCCGCCAGACGCCAGCCAGCCCAGCATCGCCGCGCGCATCGAGCCCCACCTCAGCATCCTCAGTCCCGGCCTGGTCGATGACACCACCGTCCACCAGCAAGCCCTTGCCCCAGACGCCCAGACCCCAGACGCCCAGGCCCCAGACGCCCAGGCCCCAGACGCCCAGGCCGCCGACTCCCGGGCGCTCGTCTCCCGCGCCGCCTCCTCCATCTCCCAGCACTCCCGCCCCCTGTCCGACCCGCACATCGCCCCCCAACTCCAGATCAGCGCGCAGCTCGGCATCGCGAAGTCCCTCGCCGAGACCGGCACCACCCACGGCGATGCCCGCCTCGCCCACACCGGCCCGCACGTCTCCCACATCTCCCACCCCGACAAGCCCGCCGGCTCCAACCCTGTCCTCCCGACCGGAACCGCAGGCGAAGTGGAGGGACCTGGTTCTCCCGCCACCACCTCCCGCCCCGAAGGCGACGCCCGCGAAGCCGCCGGCCGCTTCTCCCGCGAGTCCTGGGACGGAGCCACCGCCCAACTCCCCGACTTCCTCTACACCGACGCCACCCCCCGCATCCTCGCCACCCCCCGCGCCTCCGCCTACATCAAGATCGCCGAAGGCTGCGACCACCCCTGCTCGTTCTGCATCATCCCCCAGCTCCGCGGCAAGTTCCGCTCCCGCCGCATCGGCTCCATCCTCGCCGAGGCCCAGAACCTCATCGCGGGAGGCGTCCGCGAAATCACCCTCATCGGCCAGGACACCACCTGCTACGGCGAGGATCTAGGCCTCTCCGAAGGCCTCGCCCAGCTCCTCGACGCTCTCGCCCCCCTTCCCGGCCTCCGCTGGCTTCGCTTCCTCTACACCTACCCCAACAAGGTCACCACCCGCCTCCTCGAAACCATCGCCCGCCACCCCAACGTCGCCAAATACCTCGACGTCCCCCTCCAGCACGCCAGCCCCTCTGTCCTCAAGACCATGAAGCGCGGCGGCTCCGGCGACATCTTCCTCAAACTCATCGAAAAGGCCCGCACGCTCGTCCCCGGCATCGTTATCCGCACCTCCTTCATCGTCGGCTTCCCCGGCGAAACCGAGGAAAACTTCAACGAACTCATGGAGTTCGTTGCCAAAGCAAACATTGACTGGCTCGGCGTTTTCACCTACTCCGACGAGGACGGCGCCCAAGCCTTCAACCTCGCCCCCGAAACCAAGCTCCCCAAACGCACCATCGAGGCCCGCCGCCGCAAGCTCATGCGCCTCCAGCAAAAGATCTCCGCGCGCGCCAAACAAGCCTGGATCGGCCGCGAACTCGACCTCCTCGTCGAAGGCCCCTCCGAAGAGACCGACCTCCTCTGGGAAGGCCGAACCCTCTTCCACGCCCCCGAAATCGACGGCAAAGTCTTCCTCAACGACTTCGGCCCCCACGAAACCCTGGTCCCCGGCACCTTCTACCGCGCCGAAATCACCGAATCCCACGACTACGACCTCGTCGCCCGCATCCTCGAATAGCGCCGCAACCCCCAACCCAAATTGTCATCCTTCGCGAAGCGGAGGACCTGCTTTACCCCTGCCACGACCCCCAATGCCATCTCCCAAGAAGTTGTCATCCTTCGCCGAAGGCGGAGGACCTGCTTACCTTGACACCACCCCCCAATGCCATCCCCCAAGAAGTTGTCATCCTTCGCGAAGCGGAGGACCTGCTTTACCTTGACACCACCCCCAATGCCATCCCCCAGAAGTTGTCATCCTTCGCCGAAGGCGGAGGACCTGCTTTCCCCTAAACTCCCACCCATGCCGAAGGTTCATCACTACTACGTCTACATCCTCTCCAGCCGCTCCCGCACCCTCTATATCGGCATCACCAACAACCTTCATCGCCGCCTTGCCCAGCACCGCGCAGGCAAGCACGACAGCTTCGCCACCTCATGGCCTGGCTCTTCGATAAAGCTATCAATTCAGACACGGCTTTTGTAACGATCAAGAGTGCGAGCGACTACCTACGGGAGACGGGGAAGAGTCGAAATGGCGATCGAGTCAAAGAACTGGCTGCTCGCCTGAGTCGCCTCACGGGTCTGGTGATCGGTATTGAGAGGCGCTCGAATGGAGCTACTCAGACCGTCATGCTTCCGATGATCGCATCATCAAACTTGCCGCATAATCTCACCGTTCAACTGAAAGCCGAAAACAATGGGCAAAGAGCATTTCCTGGTCTTGAGAATCCCTTTGGTATCCAACTTGAGGAGCGCTTCTTCCAAGATATAAAGAAGCACCACGTGGCAATTCCGAGACGTTTGTGGATGCAACTGCAGGGACAAAAAGGCGGGCCTCAGCTCCAAGATCTACTCACCTTTTTTGTCTATCGCTGCTACTGTGCACAGAGTGAAACTGTGATCCCTTGGGCTGGCCTCAGAGACCAGTTTCCGCAGGACGACAGCAACCCACGCCCGTTCAAACAGAATGTCAAGAAGGCCATTCAGCAGCTCCGAATTCTTTGGCCCGAGATTCGGATTGACGTCGTTCCGGAGGGTGTTTGGGTAGACCGCGCGGTACAGCCCCTTTTACCTGATGATCCCAGCAAGAAGCGCGTCAGAAGGCTTAATTCGGTCGCGAATTGAGCATTGGTCGCGGACCTTCTGGGTACACCTCGTAGAATTGTGCGCCTCTCTTGCTCCCCTATTTTCGGACCTTCCGCGTACAGAGTGTGGCTAACCACCTGCTTCACGGTCCTTCCGGACCTTCCGCGTACGGTTTCGGACCTTCCGCGTACATTATCCGGACCTTCCGCGTACGAGTGGCCATACGGGATCGTGGTTTTTCCAGCACAGGAAACGAGGCTATCGACGAACTACGCAATTCGCCGAGGACTAGCACCACACCTTTTCCACAAAACACCGTGAAACCCGCTAAAAGCCGAAGACCTTCCGCGTACGAAACTGTGGACCTTCCGCGTACGCCAAATGGACCTTCCGCGTACTTTGGAAGGACCCTCCGCGTATTTACACAGGACCTTCCGCGTACTCCTTAAATAGGAAGCAAGAGACACAAGAGGTTTCTAGAGAGAGGGAGATGAGCAAGTGGTATGCCTGTGGATCGGCGCAAATCATTGGGGCTTAAAAACAAGTAAAAACTTTCCTTCTTAAGAACAAAGCAAAATCTGGGCTGTTGACGTGATCTAAACCTTGGGGAAATCGAGCAGAAAAGCCTCTGAAGCGCCTCGGAACACCGATACGGAGCCGGGCTACGTCTGCTCGCGAAAATCGGCACCTTGAGGCAGGAGGATTGCTGCGCCACAAACGAAGCATCGTGCATGACAGTCATGACCTGGTCCAGCCACGATCATCACGTAACGCTAAGTCTTGCTCGTGAAAAGATGCCGTCAAGCACTGCATTTAGATCTTCCGCCTGCCGTGTACGCGGAAGGTCCACAAATGCGGAAAAATCGAGCATTTGAGGACTTTGTACTCCCACTTAGCGCCTCTCTGGGCTGCGGTCTGCTACTCCGAGACAAGCTCGGCTCCTCTTCCACATTCCGTCATACGCAGCCTCAGCTTTACACCCTATGTAAAACCCTTCCTTTCCACCGCCGCGCGTCCTGATCTGGGGTGGAAATTACGTCAACCTACTCCGTAAGCGAGCGGATCCTACCGTGTATGGAGCTCTCCCTCTCTGTGGCGCGTGACGTGCATACGAATGCTGCACCAGAATGAACTGGAGCGCGTTCCGATTCGGGATTGCGTCACCAGCCAACGCGCAGCAAGCTCGCGCGTCAAAGGCCCCGGAGTCTCTATGCAGCACTCGCGTGTCACCGCATTTATCGAAGTAGAAGTAGCCGTTCAGGAACAGATGGCCGAAGCTTTCCAAGGTTTTCTAGACAGCCTCGCAATCCAGGGAGTTGCCATCTTCGACTCAGAGATCTCCTGTGTCAGTGTTTCCGATGTCGAGAATTCGGACCCGGTGAAGCGGAAGAAGTCTTAGCTGAGTTCCTGGCCGAAGGCGCAATCTTTCTCTTGGGCGCCTTCGGGGGTTCACATAAGGGCTCCGAAGCGAGGGCATTCGAGGCGGACGAATCGCGAATTGCATCCGCGATGCCCATGCCGCCGATTAGATCTTCAAGCTTGAGGTCAAACACTTCGCACATCCGAAGCAGGGAAGGCACCGAGATGCCCTTACCCTTTTCGAAGCCTTGCCACTGGGCGAGGTGAAAGCCATGTGTGATGATCATGGCGCGCAGCGTCAAACCGCGATCGATCCTCAATTGGCGGAGCTTGCGCCCAAGCTCGGTGAGAAATTTCTCGTACGAGTAAAGCACGCGTCCCCCTCGAGCGGGAGTTACGCTACGATCCGCTCCCGAAATGTCCTGTCTTTCAATTGTTTAGCACATCCTCAGTAGGATCGGAGGAATCTCCGGTGGTTCGTCAGCGCACAGCCGTTTGACAGATTTCAGAACATCAGTCATCTTTGTTTTAGATAAAAAGGTACCTCTGATCAGAGATACTTGTTACGCAAGTACAGCACCTAATCGCTCGACCTCACCTCTATTCACGTCGTCCTTAGCCAAGATTGGAGCCCCAAATCCGATGCGCAAACCCTCGTTTCTTTTCGGCCCCAAACCGGGCCATCGCAGACGTTTCATCAACGTCCCTTTTGTGCTCGCATTCCTGCTTTTCCTTCCCCTCGCCGCACACGCAAGCCCGTTCGATACCGGCATTTCAAACGTCTCGACTCTTTTCACCGGAACAGCCGCCAAAGCCGGCAGCTTGATTGCTATGGTGCTGGGTGGTCTGGGCTTTGCCTTCGGCGATCCAGGAGCGAAGAAATCCCTGGCCGGGGTCGCCTTCGGCGTCGGAATCGCACTCATGGCCGCAAACGTGATCTCGTGGCTTTGGAGCGCTTAGGTCAAAATTCACCCCGCCACACCAGGGGCTTATGGCAGATACTCTCCCAATTCGTCGCAATCGAGTCTTCAAGAGCCTGCATAAGCCTCTGACCTATCTCGGCATTGAGCGCAGGATCTTCTTTTCCGTCGCCGTCGGTGCGGTCGCCTGCTTCAACCTTTTCGATTCACTGCTCGCTGGGTTTGTGGTGTTCCTTGGCGGAATGATCTTCGGCTATTGGGTGACGAACTCCGACCCGGCATTTCTTTCCATCCTCATGCGGAGCGAGAAATTCAAAGCTCGCTATGACGCGGCCAAGCAGCAGATTCCAAACGTGGAGATTCGCTAGATGCTCAACATTCGCAAGGTGGTCAAGCCGTGGCAGGAAGCCGGATCGTTGAATGCCAACGTGAATCTGTACGGTTTCGTCGCGGAGGGCGTCTTCATAACCAAAACGGGCGATCTTGGCATCACTCTGCGGTGTACGGGCGTGGACCACGAGAGCCTGGATTCTGACGAGCAACAGTACGCCGTCCGTCGTCTGGAGTCGGCACACAAAGCCTTCGGGGAAGGCTTCCATATCTACCAATACCTGCTCAAGACCAATCGCCCAGAAATTCCATTCGCCCACTACGGCGATGAGGTCATCGACACCGCGATCGACCAACGCAGGGAATTTTCGAGGCGAAGCGCGATCGCCTTTACAAGATCGAGATTGTTTATGTCGTCATGCTCGAAGGGGCGCGGTCGAAGACCGGCCTGCTCGCCGCTCTAAAGCGCTTCCCGAGCGACAGGGAAGGCGCCATGCGGGAGATCAAAGCGCAGTTCTCAAGCAGTGGAACCAAAGTGCTTTTGTGGTCGCAGATCGAAGCAGATATGCAGACGCTGCGGAGCCGGGTGGAGAACCTCATCCGGCATCTCGCGGACTTCACCAACATCGAAGTAATGGACAACCAAGACCAGTTCACGTTCTTTCGCCGGTTGCTCAACTTCGATCCGTGGCGCATCGCCGGAAGGTCCCATGCGGACCAATTCCTCGACTTCCAGGTGGGTAATTCAGACGTGGAGGCCGAGCGCGATCATCTCCGGGTGGGGGACCACTTCGTGCGGGTTCTGACCATGAAAGAGGCTATGGCCGAGACCCGGCCCATGGTGCTCGATGCGCTGCTCAAGATCCCGGCCAGCTTCCATGTGGTCCTGGAGTGGACGCCAGTGTCGACCGCCAAAGCCCGCAAGGAGGTAAATGGCAAGCGCTAGCACTTCAACGCCGCCAAAAAGGGTCTGGTTGCGACCATGCGCGAGGACACCACGCGTGAACGCGACGAGTTGATTGATGAATCGAAGCAGGCCGACATCCAGAGTCTCGGTGATTGCATGCGAGCGCTGGGAGACGGACAGACCATGGGTGGTCTGTCGCTCACCGTGGTTCTCTACGGCAGGGATCTCGCCACCATCAACCGGGAGGTGGGTGACTTCACCGGCATCTTCAGTGCTGCCGATGGGGTTCTGTTCCCAGAGACCTACAACCAGCTCAACGCGTTCTTTGCGACGGTTCCAGGCAACTACGTCCACAACCTGCGCAAGCTCTCCCTGCTCAATTCCAACTACGCGGACCTGTCATTCCTCTTCACCATCCACACCGGCGAGACGACCAACCCGCATCTCGGCACCGAATACCTGGCCGTCCTCGAAACCGACAATGAGACGCCGTACTTCCTCAACCTGCACAACGGGGAGGTAGCGCACACCCTGATTCTCGGGATGACCGGGTCCGGCAAGTCCTTCCTGCTTTGCTTTCTGATGATGTGCCTGCAGAAGTACCGGCCAGCCGTCTTCATCTTCGACATCGGCGGGAGCTTCCAGTCAGTCACGGAGATCTTCGGCGGCGCGTACCTGAACGTCGGTCAGGAGTCGCGGGACTTCACCATCAACCCGTTCTCGCTCCCGCCGACCAAGGAGAACAAGGAATTCCTGTTTTCTTTCCTTCGGGTGCTGATCGAGGGCAACGACACCCGCAACCCGCTCGACTACAGCGACAAACGGAAGCTGTGGGATGCGATCGAGCGCATGGACACGGTTCCAGCCGGTCAGCGGACCTTGACGACGCTTGGGGGTCTGATCGGAGATTCACTGAAACAGCGGCTTCATCGTTGGACCAGGGAAGGGCAGTACGGCTTTCTGTTCGACAACGCCGAGGACACGCTTTCCTTCTCTCGCTTCCAGACCTTCAACTTCGCGGGCTGGGGCGACGCTCCCGACGTTCTAGAGCCGCTGCTTTTCTATGTCCTGCACCGGGCAACGAACGAGATCGCAGACCCGGCGAAGCTCGCCACCTTCAAAGCCTTTCTCATTGATGAGGCATGGTCCTTCCTCAAGAACAAGGTGATCCGGGAGTACGTCACCGCTGCCCAAAACACATGGCGGAAGCACAACGCCGCCATGATCCTCGCCACACAGTCCATCAAGCAGCTTTCAGAGGCGGGGATGCTGGCGAACATTGCGGAGAGCTGCCCGACCAAGATCTTCCTTTACAACCCCGAGATGGACCGCAAGGTGTACGCCGAGGCGTTCCACCTGAACGACACGGAGCTGGAGTTGATCGCCGACCTCGTACCCCCCGGCGAGATGCTGATTCGCAAGGCGCAATCCTCCAAAAAGGTGAAGCTAAATGTCGATTCGGTTTCCTACTGGATCGCCACCAACAACAGCCGGGACAACCTCAAGAAGCGCGATTATTTCACTCGCTATGGCGTCGCCGAGGGCATCCGGCGACTCGCCCAGGATCATCCGTTTTCACCCACGCAGGAAAGCAACACCGCCGCGAAAGCCGGCGCCCCGTCCCGTTCTCAGCCCCTCACCCTTGTTGCTCGCTAGGAGACCGCCATGCACTTCCGAACCGCCGCTGCTTTCCTGACCATCGCTGTGTCTGCCTCAGCCGCCACCAATCCGAAGCCGGCCGAGCCCACAGCTCAACAGACCTCCGCAGCGGGCGAGTCGGCCCGCACCGTCCAGTACCACGCCCAGGACATTGTTCCGATCCACGCCAAGGTGAAGTACACGACCCTGATTGTGGTCCCGCCGACCGAGAAGATCATGGAGGCGGCGACCGGCGACAAGGATTTCTGGATTGTGGATGTGGTCGGCAACTTCTGTTTCGTCCACCCGGCCAAGCAGGGAATCAGCTCCAATCTCAATCTCATCACCGACAAGGGCAACATCTACAGCTTCACCTTGCAGGACGTCTCCGGCACCAGTGCCGCCCCGGACCTGAAGGTGATGATCGAGCCCGCCGACCGCAGCTCCATCGTCGCATCGACCGGCCCCTCCGCGTACGTTCCGGCAGCCCAGGTGCAGCAGATGCAACAGCAGCTCGCCTAAGTCCAGGGCTACATCGGGCAGGCCGCAGACGAGTACAAGGCTGCCTATCCGCTCTCGCTCAAGTTCGACTACAGCTACAAGGCGAACGAGGCTCCCTTCAACATCCAGTCGATCTACCACGATGACAAGTTCACCTACATCAAGACCAACGCGTCCGAGAAGGTTTCGATCTACGACATGAAGGACGGCAAACCGAACCTCATCAACTACGACCTCCGGGAGGGGACTTATATCATCCCGACCGTCCTTCAGAACGGGTACGTCGAGCTGGGCAAGAAAAAGATGGACTTTGCGAGGAAGGGATAACCGCCATGCTTCCGACTACGCCCAACGGTGCACCGGCGCCAGCAACAACCCAGACCGAGCCCGAGCTGAAGGACCGCACCAGCACTCCCAGGGGCGTCCTCCAAAAGAACTCAAGACCATGGTGTACGTGGGTGGTGCTCGTCCTTGTTCTTGCTATGTTCGTCAGCAGCGGCAGGAAAAAGGGGATCACGACCGCGCCGACCAAGGATGCAGCCCCGAACCCACAAGTCCAGGACAACACCGCGAACAATGTCCAGGCGCTCCATTCTCAACTCGCAATCGAGCACCAGCGGCAGCAGCAGGAGGCGAGTCTAGGGGCAGCCTCAGGAACCCCGGCGCAACAGGCATCGGCAGCCTCTTACGGTGCGACGGGTCAGCCTGTTCCCTGTGTCCCCGGCCAGGTCTGCAGTACCCCGGCTGCTTACGGAGCCGGCGGCGTCCCACCCAGCAGCGGAAGCGACAGCGGTCAGGCGCAGCTCTCGCCCGAACAACAGCAGATGCAGCAACTCGCGGCAAAGGAACGGGAGCGGCAGTATGCCTCTCGCTTCGAATCCAACCTTGTCTTTAGCCGGACGGCAGAGCAGGCAATACCAGGGCAAGGAAGTGCAGCGCAGACCCAGGCAAATACTTACATGGCGACCACGCAGCCTGGGCAAGCTACGAGCCTCACAGCGCCTCGCGCAGCTGGGGAACAGCCCGAAACAGCCGGAGCAGCGCCAAGCTACAAACGTTCCGCAGAGGTCAACGTGAGCGCCGCCAGCGGCCAGCCGTACGTGATCTTCGAGGGCCTGTCACTCGATACCGTTCTGATGAATCGTTTGGACGGAGACGCGGTAGGGCCGGTGAAGGTGCTTGTCTCAAACCCTGTCGCCTACGCCGGCGAGGATCAGGTCTCCTGTATTGAAATCGTAGTTCACGTCACCGCCCGCCTTCTTCGGCGTAATCGGGGAGATGTAGTCCCAACGCAGACCGAAGTTGACGGTCATCTTTGGCGTGATGCGCCAGGTGTCTCCGCCATAGCCGGCAATGCGTGTTGCTCTCTCGTCGGGCGCCAGAATGAATTGGCCGCGCTGAAAGAAGGAGGGTGAGCCAAGCAAAAACGAGGCCATCGACAGCCCGGAGTTGCTGACGCTCGCTGAGCCAGTGACGGACTGATTGAAATCGAACTCTCCGCGCGTGCTCTGGTTCAACGTGAACAGGTTTTCGTAGTTCCGCCGAACGTCGCCACCCCAACGCAGTTCGTGGTTGCCCACCGTCTTCGTCCAGTTGTTAACAACCTGGATCATCATGGAAAGATCGAGCCGCGGCACCGACCCAAAAATTCCCATCTGAAATGATCCAACAGGACCTGCCACGGCAATGCCGGCCAGACCACCGGCAAGTGCGCTCCCGTCGTTGATGCCGGGAATACCAACCTGATTGTTTGTCTGCAAACCCGAGTCGTTCTGGTATTCCTTCAGGTGGAAACGAGCGTAGCCGACGCGTAACTCGCCAAGCAGGCTGGGGCTGAAGGTGTGCGTATAATTGAGGCTAAGTAGCTGATTGCGCGAGGCGGTTGTTGCTGGATTGCCGCCGCCGATGGAAGGCCCGCCAGCCACAATGCCAAAGACGCCGGGGCTGAACAGGCTGGACCACATGTACGAGTAGCGCCCGAAGATCTGGTCGCGCTCCGAAAGTTTCCAGTCGATGCGACCGTCAATCTCGTCGGTGTTGAAGGGCGACTTGCCTGCGCCGAGATAGTTCTGCTGCGTATTCTGATTTGCGTTGGCGTGAGGTAAAAGAGCGAGCAGCTTTACGGCCGTGGGATTAAAGCGCGAGGCCGGAATAATGTTGTTTGTGAACTGCGTCCGTCCCGTTCCGTCAGGATTTCCGGTGCTTGGATCGAAGATGGGATTAGTGCTCGCAACGGAGCTGAAGTCGCCGTTGCGGAAGGCGTCGTTTGGAACCGTCGTCAGCAGATTGGCCCCGACGATCCGTCGATTAAGACGGTAATCGGTGAAGAAGAAGAGTTTGTTATGGAGAATAGGGCCGCCCAGCGACACACCGCCTATATTTTCGTTGTAGGGCGAAACGCCCGTCCCTGTTCCATGCGGGCCGGTTCCTGCCACCTTCTCAGTGAATGGGTTAGCAGCGAACGACCAAGCACCGCGATTAAGCCAGTAGGCCGATCCGTGGAAGGCATTACCGCCGGACTTAGTAACATACTGCGCAACCAGGCCGCCAACTGAGCCAAACTCCGGGTCATAGGTTGCCGTCGTCACTTTGAGCTCCTGCACGGAGTCGGGTGGGGGCACAATGATCTGCAGTCCAGTGAAGCCCCAGGCAATATCGGAAATGCCGTCGACCTGATAGTCGTTTGCCATCCAGAGCTGCCCGTTCACCGAGGTCATGAATCCCTCAGAAGGATTCTCGTTATTTCCAATCTGAAAGCTATGAGGCACCACACCGGGCGCGACCAAGTAAAGCGTCGTCAGGTTGTCACTATTCACTGGAAGGTTCTCGATCGCATGTTGATCGAGAACCAGATCGACATCGGTCTTTTCCGTTTTCAGGGTCGCGGTAGCGGCTGTCACCGTCACCTCTTCCGATGCCTGGCCGAGCGCGAGTTGAGCATCAGCGCGCACGGTCGAATCAATCTGCAGCTCAATGTGCTGCTTCAGCGAAGTCTTAAAGCCGGCGTACTCCACCTTTACGCTGTACTGCCCCGCAATGATGTGAGTGACGTTATAAAAACCGGAGCTGTCCGTCGTCGCGTCCGTTGCAATCCCAGTGGCTTCATTGCTGACAGTGATCTTTGCATTCGGGACGGCGGCACCGGAGCTGTCTGTGACAAAACCGGAGATCGAACCGGAAGTCGCCTGGCCAAACACTAGGTTCACCGCACCAACCAAGAACAGCAGAAGCAGGATGTTTCTCCGAAATGACATACCAACTTGGCTAATGGGGGAGGACAATCGACTCGCACGTGTGTTGCCGGGCTGCGCCGAGCCGAAATGAGCCGGCAATGTAAACGTCTTATCGCGTTCGACGCCGCTCCTGATTGAGACCAAGACCATACAACCTCCCCTGAAAACAACATCGAGAGTTGTAGGCTTCTGTCTAGGCAACTGTCAACTACTTGTATGCTCCCAAACCCAAAAACCTGTATAGGCAAGAGGGCTGCGCTGAGAAGACGCACCTCCTTCTGTCCGCTGTAGAGGAGACCCCTGTCATATGTTGGCCTGCTACGAGGTAGTTGCCAACGACGCGCTGCCACAAGAACGCCGGATGATCAGTGTTCCGTTGAGGCGAATGGAACGCGGCGGCAGATGGGCGTTGTTGAGTCTTTCCAGCATCGCAGACATTGCGGCTGCGCCGATCTCTTCACATGGTTGGTGAAATGTCGTTAGCGGGATGGGCAGCAAGCTCGCGTACTTTACGTCATCCACGCCGGCGATCCGGATGTCTTCTGGGATCCGCACTCCGAGACTAATCAAGGTCTGCATCAGATTGGCGGCGGTGTGGTCGTTCGCGCACATGATCGCGTCAATCCGGGCGCGCTTCATGGCGTTCTGGATGAATGCCGTATCCGAAGCGTCGCCTCGCAAAACCGACTGCTCTGAAAACGACAACCCGCGCGCATACAAGGCTTCGCGATATCCCACAACCCGGCTTTCCACGGTTTCTGCGGATCCAACTCGGGCTAGAAAAGCAATGTGTTCCCCGCCTTGATGTGCCAAATGACTGGTCATCACAAAGCCGGCACGTCGATTGTCCAGCCCCACGAGATCGAACTCACTCCGTCCAGGATAGGCAGAAACATCACGGTCCAGCAGAACTACAGGGATGTGCGCTTTGCTGAGTGCTTTCAAGATGCGGGCGTTTACATCATCACGCCGGGAGCTGAACTCCAAAGGTGCGAAAAACACCCCGGCCACCTTCTGCTCAATGTAGCGTTGGCAGAGTTGCTCGGCTGCCTCTCTATGTTGACTGCTGGCCAGTGCGTTTCCCCAAGAAAGCGCATGGCTTCGGATCGAGGGGGATCGCATCATGCCCCTGCAGATCGGTTCGAAGATTTCGGTTGTTCCAAGATCCGGAATCAGCAATCCAAACATCCCAGCTTCGTTGGGGACCTCTACCTTCGCGAAGCTGCCCGAACCGGGCTTGCGATGCAGAAGGCCTTCCTGCTGCAACTGCTGCACCGCTTTTACCACCGTCATTCTGCTGACGCCGAACTTGCGCACCAGTTCCGCTTCACTTGGGAGTCGAGCGCCTGGCCTGTAGCGGCCAGATTCCAAATCGTTTCTGAGCGATTCGACGATGTCCAAGTACTTTGCTTGTCGGTGAACTTTTTCCGGTGCTTGCACCATCGCCCTCACTTGGGAATGTTCCATCATGACCTGCTCGAGTAGCAACATACTAGACAAGTTGCATTTACTTGTATATAGATGTTGGAAACCGCTGAACAGCTAAGGGGGAGCTTGCCGATGAGGGTGTTGAGCGTAGGCGAAATTTTATGGGACGTGTTTCCGAACAAGGAACTTTCGGGTGGCGCGGCCTTGAACTTTTCTGCGAACATCGTTCGGCTTGGCTCTACAGCAGCTCTCATTACCGGAGTGGGTTGTGATGATCGAGGTGCTCTTGCACGGGCGCGCGCGGCGGAACTTGGAGTCGATACGACCTTCGTCCAAGACGTAGCAGAGGCATCGACGGGGGTAGCTCACGTCACTCTCAGCAACGATGGTGAACCCCACTTTGAGATTCCCCGTCCCGTGGCCTTCGATTTTGTTACCCTTTCTCCTGAAAATCGAGAGAAACTTCTGGCATTGCGGCCCGATTGGCTGTACTTCGGCACTCTGCTGCAATTACAACCGCACATCGAGAGCCTCACGCGTAATTTGGCAACAACGCTGCCAAGCTGCAGATGCTTCTATGACATGAATCTTCGCCCGAGGGCCTGGAATCTGCCGCTGGTTGAGCGTTTGTGTGCAATGTCGACAATTCTGAAACGTAACGAAGCGGAGGCGAGGACACTGGCAGCGCTGGACAAGTCCACAAAGGCGGGCGTTTCGCTTGAGGCGTTCTGTAAACATTGGTCGACGAAGCACATGCTCGAGTGCATCTGCGTTACACAAGGCGCTGATGGATGCTCAATTTACCGGGATGGTCAACTTCACAGCGTTGCAGGGTACCCGGCGGTCGTGGAAGACACAATTGGTGCTGGAGACGGATCCGCCGCGGCATTTTTGTACGGCTGCGACCAGATGTGGCCACTTAACGCGATTGGTCGGTTTGCTAATGCCGTCGGTGCCACGATCGCAAGTAGGGCGGGTGCTACTCCGGCATGGTCACTTCAAGAATGCCTTGAACTCGCGTCTATACCGCCGAAACGAACTATCGTGTCAACTAGAATTAGGTGCTCTGCTATGCCCAGACCTCTTTTGTACCGGTTCGGCTACACTTTTCTTGCAGTTCTGCTTTCCGCTGTTGGCGCAATGGCCGCTAAAGCTCAGCTTCGACATATGACGAGCCTTATCGTCCGCAGTTGCACTTTTCACCGCAGCGGAACTGGACAAATGATCCCAATGGCCTTGTCTATTTCAAAGGCGAGTACCACCTCTTCTTTCAATACAACCCTTTCGGCGATCACTGGGGACATATGAGTTGGGGTCATGCTGTCAGCAGTGACCTGCTGCATTGGCACGAGCTGCCGGTTGCGATTCCTGAGAATGATGGGCTGATGATCTTCACCGGCAGTGTGGTGGTGGACCACGAAAACCGGAGTGGTCTTTGCAATCCACACGCCGAGTGCCTGGTCGCCATCTACACGGGCAGCCGTGAGTCACCACAGGTGCACAAGCAAACGCAGAATGTGGCGGTCAGTCAGGATGATGGTCGAACATGGACGCCGTTTGCAGGCAATCCGGTTCTCGATCTACAGCTCGGCGACTTTCGCGATCCAAGTGTTTCGTGGAACCAGCAGACCAATCGCTGGGTCATGGCAGTCTCACTGCCAAAGGAGCACAAGGTGCAGTTCTACGCTTCCACTGATCTGAAGCAGTGGTCGCACCTGAGTGACTTCGGACCTGCCGGCGATGTGGCCGGGGATTGGGAGTGTCCTGACCTGCTCCAAATTCCGTCCGCCGGTGCCAAGCAGACAATTTGGGCTCTCAAAGTGGGCCTGAACCCAGGGTCACTGCAGGGCGGCTCGGGCGAGCAGTACTTTCTTGGCAGCTTCGACGGCAAAGGCTTCTCTCCGTCACGGGAACGTGGTTCCCACGGCTGGACCAACTATGGCAAAGACGACTACTGCGCCATCAGCTTTAATGGTCTCGCTCAGGACCGCACGCCCGTCCTGCTTGGGTGGATGAACAATTGGGAATATGCTCAGAAGCTGCCGACCGCACCGTGGCGTGGGCAGATGAGCCTCCCGCGTGAGCTCACTTTCGTCAACGACAGGGGTGGACTTGCTCTGAGGCAACAGCCAGTTATTGAGGCTCTTCGCGTAAAGAAACCGCCGGTCATCTTTCGATCTAACGCCGATCTACAGGGCATCCGCAAAGAGATGTTCCTGGGGCCCACCGAAATTCACGCTCAGTTCCGCGCCGAGCAGGAGGATGCCTTCGGTCTCCGCCTGTACTCCGATTCGACACACTGGACCGAGATCGGCTTCGATCAAGCACGAGGCGAGTTCTACATCGACCGGACCCGGTCTGGGAATGAAGTGGCTCCGGGTTTTCCGGCCAAGACCTCGGCACCTCTCGTTAAAGAACGGCCCTACGATCTCCAACTAATCATCGACCGGTCTTCTGTAGAAGCATACGCGCAGGACGGGACAATCGCGATGACCGATCTGATCTATCCCCCATCACAGGGCAATCACATCGAAGTGTTTTCGTCACACGGGAAATCCGTTTTTGTAGACGGGACGATTTGGGAGCTCACCTCAGTTTGGAAGTAGATGAGTTGGGCAGCTGATGCTGAACGACATCGGCCCGCTGCCACTACTGACCCGCTCCCAAATACGGTCTGTCGTGAGAGCGTCTTCAGCCTTTTCTTAGCGACGCACACAACTTCTTCCCGATCCTAAGTCCGGGACTGCCTCTTCCGGATAAGGACAGAGGGTTTGCGTTCCGGTGTCGTAATCCAGGCCCACGACAGTGATCTTTTCAGGCACGATACCCTGCTCGACCCACGCTCGCAAAGTCGGCAGCAGATCCAAGTGCGCCGGTCCGGTACCGCCACCGCAATGCGCCATACCGGGAACCATGAAGAGCCGAGTCGAGCTCTCGGCAGAATGCTGCACTTTAGTCCATCGCTCCTGCACATGCTCAAGATAGTCGATTGTGCCCTGCGGAGCGATCAGGGGATCGGCCCATCCGTGGTAAAGCAGCAGCTTATGTCCCATTTGTTGGAAGGTCGTGAGATCGGTGTCAGTCGCATTCAGCCATGGTCCGAGTCTCTGATCTACTGTGGTCACATCCGTGTCGAAATCAAAGTCAGTCCACCGCCACGACGGACCAAAGACCCAGCGAAAGATCGAAGCGAACGGAACCTCGCCTGCCTCATCTTGCGCCAGCGGCAGGTACCAATTGGCATCGCTTCCCGAGGCCAGGCCTGGGTAGATCATTTCACCTTGCGAAGTCTTAGGCCCTTCGTACACATGCCGAACGGCCTCGATTTCCACTGAGCTGAAGCAATTCGTAGAAACACCTTGTGTGCAGCGTAGAACCAATGGATCGAATGCGCATGTAGCGGGATTGGTGACGTATACGAGAGAACTTCGGTCCGGATGCATGCCGCATGCGTTAATCACCGCTGACGACAGCAAGGAGAGCTTGGCTGGCGTAAGACCCGCAGCGACTGCTAGGCTAAGGTATCGGTAATTCCAAAGGATCGCGGCGTGGAGCCTAGTTCGTGCATAAGCCGGAGCCCCACTGACGATGCCGTCGTAATCGGCAGGATAACGCTGCGCCTCGCTCAACCCCTGCTGGCCGCCCGTAGAGCAACCGCGAAAATAGGAGAACTCCGCTCTGCTCCCGTAGAAGGCAAGTGTTAGTCGCTTCGCGATGCCCGTCATGATATGAGTCGCCCTGTACCCAAAATCCTTCCACTTCTCCGGTTTACCTATCAGCGCGTCAGCCTGCGTCGGCGAAGCTGGCGCGGTGCCCATGTCGGTTGTAGCTGCTACATACCCTCCGCGAAGCGCCTCACTCAATTGGGTATAGTCGATGATTCCGCCAAAGCCTCCGTTGCCTATGCCAACCAGTCGCCGATTCCATGTATGTAAGGGCAGCCAGACTTCAATCTGAACATTTGAACGCGCGGAAGGCTTCGCCCGGACGAACACGCGACAAAATTCAGGCATTCCAATGATCTCTGGCCCGTGGAGGGCTTTAAAGGCGCCTGATGTTTCCAACTGCGAAAGACTCACACGAGCCCCCGGAAGTTTCAACCTGCGGAGGGCCGGGCAGTTCTGTGCAGACGCAAGTTGAACTGATCCGAGGCAAAACACAACGGACAGGAGGAAGCGAGCCTGGACGACGACTCGAAATGCAGGAAAGTCCGATACCCTCATCTGACGAGTCTAAACATCCGATGGCGTGGTCGAGGGAACACCTCCGACGAGCTGTTCAACGGAATCTCGCAAGAAATTGCCCCCCGGCTCCATTGAGAATGGAGTCTGTAGAACCGGTTACGCGGCACGTTTGTGAGAGGCCGGCGCGACGCCCGGAAAAGTCTTTTTGCTAACAAAAGCGCCAATGTTACGTTCCGTTGAGGTATACCGCAGAGCCACACAGGACCACCGCCAGCTTCTTCGTAATATCCCCCTGCGCCACCTCGATTCTCATCGAACTCTCCTCCGTCCCAACCGCCTTCGATGCGCCCCTTCATTCCCACATTCGCTCCGCTCCGTACGGTCAGATCTCAACACGATTCACTTACTCGTAATGTCTGCGGCACGCTCGGACCCGTACTGTTGTCTCGTCCCCACACCTGACTAAACTTCAAAGGCGGAACGCAACAATGGCCACTACCGCACTGACTGGCTCCATGCTTGACCAGAAACTCAAAGACAACCCACCCGCAAAGTGGGGCGTGGCCGCCTTCTCCGTGGTTCTGGTCGCCGGCCTTATCTACATCATCTCCCGCCTATCCGCCGATCTCTCCTCCGTCCACCAGGCCAGCATCCTGCCCTACATTCTGCTGGGTACCGCACTCCTCATCGCGCTCGGCTTCGAGTTCGTCAATGGCTTCCACGACACCGCCAATGCCGTCGCGACCGTCATCTACACCCACTCGCTTGAGCCGCATATCGCCGTCGTCTGGTCCGGCCTCTGGAACTTCGTCGGCGTCCTCACCAGCTCCGGTGCCGTCGCCTTCTCCATCGTCGCCCTGCTCCCGGTCGAGCTCATCCTCAAGGTCTCTAAGGGCTCCGGCTTCTCCATGGTCTACGCCCTTCTCGTCGCGGCCGTCATCTGGAACCTGGCCACCTGGTGGCGCGGCCTGCCGGTCTCAAGCTCCCACACCATGATCGGCTCCATCCTCGGTGTCGGCCTCGCCAATCAGTTCATCAACGGCCACAGCGGCACCTCCGGCGTTGACTGGGAGCAGGTCACCAAGGTCCTCAAAGCCCTCATCTTCTCGCCCGTCATCGGCTTCATCCTGGCCGCCGTCGTCTTCCTCCTGTTCAAGCTCATCGCCAAAGATCCCCGCCTATACAAAGCGCCCGAAGGCACCGCGCCTCCGCCCTTCTACATCCGCGCCCTGCTCATCCTTACCTGCACCGGCGTCTCCTTCGCCCACGGATCAAACGACGGGCAGAAAGGCATGGGCCTCATCATGCTCATCCTCGTCGGCACCGTTCCCACCGCCTACGCCCTCAACCACACCGTCGACAAGGGCTCCGTTGAAACCTTCGCCGCCGTCTCAACCCAGGTCGCCGGGGCACTCGATAGTTACACCGATAAGTCCGCCACCGTGCAGGACGCTGGCCCCGAACTCGAGAAGTTCGTCGCCTCCCATAAACTCCTGCCCTCCACCATGACCGCCCTGCAACAGATGGTCATCAACATCCGCAACGAGGCCGTCAGCTACGGTTCGCTCGGCAACGTCCCCCAGGATATGCAGGCCAACGTCCGCAACCAGATGTATCTCACCAGCGAGACCATGCGCCTGCTTTCCAAGTTCGGTCCCAAGATGTCAGCGGAGGACATCAAACCCCTCACCAACTACAAGGGCTTCCTTGATAAGTCCACCAAGTACATCCCCACCTGGGTCAAGGTCGCCGTAGCCCTCGCACTCGGCCTCGGCACAATGGTCGGTTGGAAGCGCATCGTCATTACCGTCGGCGAGAAAATCGGCAAGACCCACATGACCTACGCCCAGGGCGCCTCGGCCGAGCTCGTCGCCGCCCTCACCATCTACGGCTTCGATCGCATCGGTCTGCCCGTATCCACCACCCACGTCCTCTCCTCGGGTGTCGCCGGAACCATGGCGGCGAGTGGCTCCGGGCTCCAGAAGTCGACCCTCATCAACATCGCCATGGCCTGGGTCTTCACTCTCCCCGCCGCCGCCCTGCTCTCCGGATCGCTCTTCTGGCTCTTCAACCTCGTCGCCAGGTAGGTCGCATCACTCCATCACCTCTAGCTCAGGAGAGACAGCGGTAAAGGCAGGCCGATCAGGCCTGCTCTCTCTTTTTGCCGGGCTCGACTTTGGCCCCGCCGCCCGCCATTGCTATCCTTGGGAAATCCACCCCGCACAAACCATCGTGCAGGGTCAACGGGTTGGCTACCGGCGCGTAAGCAGCCTCGATCAGAACGAAGGGCGGCAACTCGAAGGAATCGAGCTGGACCGTAGCTTTCTCGACAGAGCCTTGGGCAAGGACATAAACCGGCCCCAGCTCGCGGCGCTGCTGGCGTTCGTGCGGGAAGGTGACACGGTGATTTGCCACTCGATGGACCGGCTCGGCCGCAACATCGACGATATGCGGAAACTGGTCTCCGGGCTGACTCAACGCGGGATACAAGTTCAATTTGTGAAAGAGAGCCTGACGTTCACCGGAGAGGAGTCCCCGACGGCGACACAACGCACTTGCAACGTCATGAGCCGGCTTGTCCAGAAAGCGACCGTTTCTGACACAGCTCAGAAGGCTCATACAGAAGGCTCATGCAACTGTCTCTTTTCCCCTCCAAATGTGTCTCAGAAGTTGTCCTGAATTCAATGTCCGACTAACGGTAGGCGTCTTAAGCGACTCATAAGGCTCTTTCAGGCGCTAAACGTACGTAGATTTCCCTTTCTTGAGCTGTCCCCCCTAAGCCCCTGAAGTAGGTCCCGGTAGGCAGTCGGCGCTCCAACGCTGTCCCCTTCCGACGTAGTGCTGGCTTTCAGCTTCTTTATCATGGGTTCTGTGATCAACTCCGACCTACTAAAACACCATTCTCTCCGATGGGCGCCGATCGGCTGAACGAGGCTCTGTAAGGCGTACTCCACTACCGGACCGCTCCGACTTCGCAGAGTAATAGACCGATAGTCGCGCCATCGCCTTGTGTCCGCATTGTGCCATCGATCACGGCGATGTTCTGCACAGTTCAGAGCCCTTCGGCGAGGATAGATAGCGTTTCAAAGCCGTCTGCGACCGTATACCCGTTGCGTTCACAGAATGCGGAGAATCGATTCCAATCTGGGACTCTGATCCGCAATGTCATAGGCTGAGCCTTGTCTTTCGAAGCGATCCGCCCGCTCTTAAGGAGTTTTCTCGAAACTGGAAGGTTGTCAACTGTAAAGCCTTGGTCCTGAGCTACACGCTCCAACTGCTGAGCTGTTGGAGCAGGCATGACCGGAGATTTCGGCTTCGGAGTAAACACGTCCAGATCGCCGCCAGCGAGATCCTTGAAGGAATTTGTGATTGTCATGCCGCGTTTACCACTTGCTTGCGAAGCAGTTGAACCATCTCAGCGGTCATCTCAACGGCGTTCCTTTGAGCCGCTTCGAGGCCATTCGTATCTTTCGCGTTGAGTTCCCCCAGCGCGTTCTTATAGGCGAACATATGAGAGAAGGCAGTGCGTTCATTCAGGCTTGAGGTGAACCGGGGAATTCCGGCAGCCTCAATATTGTTCCGAATCTCCTTCTCTTCCCTGGTAACGATGATTGGACTCGTTCTGATGAAGATTATGGCGTGCGGTATGCTCCGCTTGAACAAGCTTTCCTGAGTGCGGAGCAGCTTGATCGCTCTTGTCGCAACGTCGGCATCAGCGGTCTTGGCCTGCATTGGAATCAGGACCAAGTCTGCCCGCGACATCGCCGCGACCATCTCCTGATTGGCCGTTCCTTGAACGTCAATGAGCACGAACTGGTATTTGGCCTGCAGACGGTCGATGAGATCGGTCAGATCTTCTGTTGCTGAAGGAGTGACGACAATCTCACGAAATGCGCTATTCCCTTAACTCCACCGTGCAAGGGTTCTCTGGGGGTCGGCATCGATGATCCGGACGGAAGCCCCTTGTGAAGCGAGCGTGGTCCCAACTACGATGCAAGTCGTCGACTTCCCACTGCACCTTTCGGATTCGCTGCAACGATAACCGGCATAGTCCTCCCCGTGTCATTCGTATGTATTACGGATGCGAGGGCGCAATCCCTTGCGCAATGCATGACGAACCAGAGTATGCAATATCTTATGTTCCTGTAATCCATTACGCGCTGCAATACAGGCGGAACGTCAGGAGACAACCGCCATGAGAGTCCTACCCCTTGGCTCCGGCTTGAGCAAACGTTATACGTTACGTAATGCGTCACGTAATGCATTACAGAATGCGCTACCTAATCGCAGGGGCGTCGATTGCGTTCGTGATGGCCCTCTTGAAACCCGCGGTCCGGCTCAGATAACGTTCCGTTGTTTGAATTGAAGCGTGGCCAAGCATCTCCTGAATGTCTTCAAGCGAAGCGTTCGCTGCCCTGCAGAGCCTAGCGCAGGTTCTGCGCGCGTCATGCGGCCGAAAGCTCCCCAAGTTGTGGGGAAGCGCATACTTCGTCAGAAGAAGCTTGACCGCTTCATCCGACAAGTTCGCAATGCCAAGCTGACCGTGTCGCGTGATGCTTCGAAAGAGCGCCCCCTGAACAATCTTTGAAGCTTGCAACCACTCAAATACAGCATCTGTCACCCAAAGCGGGAGGCTGACGCTCCGAACTTTGCGTCCCTTGCCCCGGAGGTCGATTAGACCCCATTGCCCATCGCGTTGCTGAACCGTGGAAACGGACAGCTCGACGAGTTCACGGCGCCTTATTCCGGTCGAGAAGAGCACGGACAAGAGGGCGTAGTCCCGCTTGCCGCGCAACGTAGACCGGTCCGGCGTGAGGAGAATGCGGTCGAGTTCTTCCTTCGAGATCCACATGCCCATCCGTGATCCCGAGACACGCTCGCCCCGTACCCGCCTAATCGCGGCGGCCTCGGCCTGATCGAGCAGACCCTGATCGGCAGCCTCCTGCGCCAGCGCCCGAACGGCGGCCAGGCGCAGGTTGACGGTGGCCGAAGAGAAGATCCGCTTCGAGCCTTCGGATGTCTCGCGCGCGCCGCCGATCAACGCGTCCTTATATTGCAAGACAGCCATCCGCGAGAAGGTGGCCGAGCCCTGGTTCGCCCGGCACCAGGCGAAGAACTGCAGCAGGGAAGTGCGGTAGGCACGGCGGGAGTTGTCGGAGGTGAGGCTCCGCTCGACGCCCTCCATGAGGCGGAGGATCGCCGGCGGTAGTTCCAGGTTGTCGGCCGGATCGGCCGGGCGCGTCTGCGGGAGGAGGGCAAGTTCCATGTTTTCTGCGTTCCATCATGTCATACTTTGGATAACGTGCATTATCAAAAGCCAGAAGTGAGCGTTTTCAGGGTAGGGGAATAGTGCGCTTACGCGCACAAACCGCTATACGCCTCTTGACTGTAGCCTGATACATCTCCATGATAGCTAGCAGGTGGTGACCCATGCAGCAGACCGATAAAGCCCGCGTCTTCCAGAACGGCCGCAGCCAGGCCGTCCGCATCCCCGCCGAGTACCGCTTCAAGTCGAGCGAGGTGTACATCCATCGCGATCCCCAAAGCGGGGTGGTGAGTCTCTCAGAGAAGCCCTTCCGCCGGCCCATCGAGGAGATCTTCGCCGAGTTCGACGCGGCGGGCGGCGCCGCCTTCGAAGTGGAGCGCGATCTGTCGTTGCCCCCGGAACGCGAGCTCCTCTAGTGGCTCGGGTGCTCTACCTGCTGGACACCAACACCGTCTCTTTCCTCGTCAACGCCCGATCGCCCGCGGTGCGGACGCATTACGTGGAAGCCGAGAACGGGGGTGCCGGCATCGCGATCTCCGCGATCACGGAGGCCGAACTTCTGTTCGGTCTGGCCAAGCGGCCCGAAGCCACCCGGCTCCGGGCCAACTTCGATCGCTTCTTCGCCGCGGTTGACCTCCTCCCGTGGGATTCAACGGTCGCTCGAGCCTACGGTGCTTTGCGAGGGGAATTGAGTGGCGCAGGGAAGAGTCTCGGTCTGATGGACCTACTGATCGCTTCGCATGCGATCGCAGCCGGAGCTACGCTGGTGACGCACGACAAAGCTTTTCTCGGCGCCAGCCCTTCGCTCCAGGTCGTCGACTGGGCAACCGACCTCTAAGGAACCCGCCATGCCTCGGTCCCTCTCCTGGCTCGACCGCATCGTCCCGATCTCCCGGACCGTCGCGGAGTCGGCGCGATCGCACTACGACCGCAAGGAACTGCAGCGCCTCTTCGAGTTGCAGCCCCGCGCCGCGCAACAACTCATGGCGGCACTCCCCAACATCTCGATCGGTCGCGCCCGGCTGGTCGAGCGGGAAGCCCTGAGCGACTTCCTTCGTCGGCTGAACGAGTCCGAGAACCCGGGCGAGACCTTCGCCCGCATACGGGCGGCGACCGGCAAGGCGGTGCGGCGGCAGTTGCGGGAGTTCTCGCTCCAGGACTACCCCGCGTCGGTCGACGCGCCGCCTCGCATGATGACGATCAACCGGGGAGACCTCAGAGTTCAGTTCCAAACGCTCGAAGAGCTCGCCGAGGCCATGCTCTACTGGCCACCGTCTTCACCCGTGACCTGGAAGGGTTTGCAAAACGATATGAGCCGATCATAGAGAGCAGCGGCACAGAATACGAAGAGGCTGAACTACTACATGCCGATGCAGAATACTTGCGCGAATACACCGAGTAGCCTTGTGTAAGAGTGTATGACTCTCATACCTGATTTAGGCCACTATCAACTGGGAAGATGGTGGTAAGGTGCAGAATGGCAATGCGCTGTTTCACAGGAGGTGCGTGTGAGTGAACTCCTCCTCGCGCGAAAAGCGCGAGATTACGCAAAAGAACGAAAGTCTGCGATGGACAGTAGTGTCGACCGCGTCGTTGCGCTGCGAGACGATCGAGACACTGGAGCACTCGGAGATGAGGTCATAAAGATGGCCCAGGCACTCATTTTGTGCACGCTTCCCTATCGCCCCACGGAGGAGCGCCAGGTTGTGCGCAGTGCTCGGCTGAGTGATGGGTCGACGCTGCGTGTGACCTTTACCGCAGGCATCACAGGTATCGGGATGGCATACGGGAATGACCACCACCCGCTACCGCATCACACGCCTCGTCTACGTGGAACAATACCAATACGTCGGCAATGCCATAGCTCGCGAGAAATCTCTCAAACACTTCACCCGCGCCGAAAAAGTGACCCTTATCGCCCAGTCCAACCCAACCTGGAGCGACCTCGCAGAACCCCACACCACCGTGTCACACATCCCCGTAACTTAGCCTCTAACGGAACTCCCCCACTGAGCCAAACCTCAGCCCCAAAAACCCTCCCTCTTGTGGCGTAGTGACCCCAGGCAAACGTCTACTCTGGATACAGGGAGACAAAAGCGAAAACCTACGCAAGCCTCGGCAACACCCGTCCACCAGTCGCCTCAAGGGCACTCAACTTCGGCGCTGTTTGGAAGCAGGTTCGGGAACAAAGCCAGAAGTACCCCCGTTCTAACCCGCGTTGATCAAGGACTTTGCGACATAAGTACGGGGGGAGGGGTACCACCCGCATCCTTCCACCCGCCAGCGCATCCATCGGTATAAGCTCATGACCACACCCAAAGCCCTCCTCTGTCCCGCCTGCCGCAAAGTCGTCCTCGCCACCGACCCCGACTTCCCCTTCTGCTCCGACCGCTGCCGCCTGCTCGACCTCGGCAAGTGGGCCGCCGGCGACTACAAGATCTCCTCCCCCATCCTCGATCCCGACCTCCTCGAAGAGCTCGAACACGCTCAGCAGCAGCGTAAACCCGTGCACGAGGATTCGGACGACCTCGGCTGGAAGCACTAAGCTCAACCGGATGCCCCACCAGCCCCAAACCCCCCAAGACCTCCGGCCCCTCCCACATCCCAGAACCCGCTGGGCCTGGCTCATCGCCACCTTCTTCGGAGCCGGCCACCTCCGCCCCGGCCCCGGCACCTACGGCTCCGTCGCCGCCGTCCTCCTCTGGTTCGCCGCCGCCCACCTCCTCCACCCTACCCCCACCCACCTCGCCCTCGCCACCGCCCT